>Ga0315910_10001127_pt1 | contig 24880 bp, 16 predicted proteins | sample EdamamesoilMG_FD_204470 | JGI IMG/M metagenome (GOLD analysis project Ga0315910, IMG submission 204470) | Garden soil microbial communities collected in Santa Monica, California, United States - Edamame soil | ecosystem: Environmental > Terrestrial > Soil > Garden | place: USA: California... | reverse complement strand
CAAGCAGCCCACCGCCCCGGCCCCGCATTCGCGCGCGACGGATTCGAACAGGACGTCGACCGAGGGCCGACAGGAATGACGTTCTGGACCTTGCGACAAACGAAGGTGTCCGCTGACCACCTCGAGATGACGATCGGGCGGCGCGAGCAAGATGCGACCGTTGCCGCTCGTAGACAAGCGCTCCCCATCGACGGCATAGCGCACCTCGAGAGCGACTTGAGAGTCCAACCACTCGGTCAGGGCGTGCGCGAAGGGTTCGGCGATATGCTGCACGATCAAAATCGGCAACGGAAAATCGGCCGGAAGCTCGCGAAAGATCGTGACTAGCGCCGACGGCCCGCCGGTGGAAACGCCGATGGCGACGACACTTGGCGTGGACGTGGCCTGCACTGCCGGAATTTGAGAGCGGATCGACTTCGGCGGCTCGTGCCTGCCCCGAAGGTGCGTGATGACCCGTATCCTCGACACGACACGCAGCGTGTCGAGCAGGCTGCACCGCCACTCGTCATGCGGCTCCGTGCCCAAGGGTTTTTCGAGCACATCCACCGCGCCCGCGGCCAGCGCATCGTACGTCCCGAACAAATCCCCGCGATTCGTCGAAGCGGACACGATCAGAATCGGCGTGGGAAAGTACGCCATGATGTGCTCCGTGGCTGCCAGGCCCGTCATGATCGGAAGCACCATATCCATGGTCACGACGTCTGGCCGCAACCTCTCGCAAAGCTCGATTGCCGTTCGCCCGTCTTGTGCCTGCCCCACGACCACGAAGCTTGGATCGGATTCGATGGCTTGGATGATATGTTGTCGAGCCGTGAGGGAATCTTCCACGACCAACACGCGGATCTGTTTCATCGTCATCCCACCAGCCCTCGGACGATCTCGAGCAAGCCAGCCTGGTCGAATTCGCTCTTGACGACGTACGCGCGTGCGCCGACCTCCAGCCCGCGCCGTTTGTCGCTCGGTTCGGCGCGCGACGTTACGAGAATGGCGGGCGTTTCGCGCAACTCAGGCTCGCTTCGAGTCGTGGCGATGAATTCGAAGCCGTTCATGCCGGGCATCTCGACGTCGACGATGAACAGAGCATAGCGCTTGCCGTGTGCCAGCTGCAAGCCTTGCTCGGCCGACACCGCGACGTCGACCTCGTATCCCGCGGATTCGAGGATGCTCTGTTCGAGCATTCTCGTGGTCAGCGAATCATCGATCACCAAGATCGGCTTCGGGGCGGGCACGGGTGTGTGTTCGGGAACGGCCCCAGCCACGAGCGCCTGGCGCACCAACACAGCGGGCGAAAGCAAGAGCTCGGGCACGCCGTCTTCGTTGAACGCAGCGCCCGAGACAACCGGTTCTTCCGCGGCGTGCTCCGGGATGGCATGCACCAAAACCGGGCGGGTGCCGCCTACGCGATCCACGCCGAGCGCCGCGAGGCGTCCTTCGGCTTCGATCAAGAGCGCACTGTTCGGACGCGCAGCCTCGAGTCTTTCGAGGCCGAGCAGTGTTGCGGCATCCACGAGCGGGACTGCGTTGCCCTCGATCACCAATCGCGCCCCCGAATCGCTCCAGGTGAGGGCTTCCGGTGTGAGCCGCAGGACCCGGCGCACGTTGTCGAGCGGGAGCAGCGCCGTTGCCGCGCCGACATGGATGCTGAGTGCGGGCAGCGCCGAGAGCGACAGAGGAACCACGAGGTCCACGCGCGTACCGCTACCGTGACTGCTGGTGATGGCCACCTCGCCGCCTAGCGTTTCGATCGTGCTGCGCACTGCTTCCATTCCGATGCCACGACCTGCAACGTCGGTGACGTTTGCCGCCGTGGACACTCCCCCCCGCAAGAGCAACGGCCCGATGCCCTCATAGGTGAGCGCCTGGGCTTCGTCGGCGCTCAGCAGGCGCCGCTCGAGGGCGACTCGCCGCACGGATTCGAGGTCGAAGCCGCGCCCGTCATCCCGGGCCGAAATCCTCACCCGGTGGCCGCGTCGCTCGATCGTCAGCTCGAGTTGCCCGACGCGCGGCTTGCCACGGCGGAGGCGATCTCGGGGCGCCTCGATGCCGTGAGCCACGCTGTTGCGTACGACATGGACCAGGGCCTTGTGCAGCTGTCCGAGCACGCGGGCATCGACGTGCGTTTCGGCTCCGATTGCCCGAACCTCCGCTTCCTTCCCCAACTGCTGGGCGGCATCCCGCACGATCCGCTCGAGCTCGAGAACCAGGACTTTTGCAGGCACCAGCCTCAGCGCGGCCACGCCTGAGCGGACTTCCCCTGTTTCTCCCGCGACGCGTTCCGATCCCTCGAATAGGCGCCGCCGTACGCGCTCGAGGTCTTGGGTGAAGCCGTCGAGGCCGTCCGCGAGCGCGGCGTCCGCGGAAGCGCTTCGGAGCCGTACTCCCAGGGCACGTGCTCTCACGCACACTCGTGCCAGCTCTTCTGCGATGCGCTGCAACCCCGACGCAGCCACGTGAGCTTCGACGGCGTCCGCCAAGAGGCCGTCCAGATCGGACACGGCGACGCGTATCGTTCGTTCGCCGACAGCGGGCTGCTTGCTTTGAGGCGAAGTTTGCGGGCTTTCGGGGCGCGGCTCGCCGCCTTCCTCGAACGTCAAGCTCGACACCTTGCGTCGTATCTCGTCCAAGCGTGCGAGTGCCTGATCGATGAGGGAGACCGGTATTGGCGTGACGCCATCTTGGAAACGCGACAACAGTTCTTCGATCGCGTGCGCCAGGTCACCGATGTCGCTGCGCCTCACGACGCGCGACGCGCCCTTGAACGTGTGCGCTTGGCGGAATACGCGCCGGACCAGCTCGACGTTCGGCCCTTTTTCCAGCTCGAGCAGACCCTGTTCCAGGCCCTCCAAGAGCTCCTGCGCCTCGATGCGAAAGTACTTGTAGCGGTCTTCGACCATGGCGCACACCCGGCTCGGTCGCGTCGGTTAGGCTGGCTCCGGGCGGATCAACCGCGCCAGTTCCCCCGACAGCGAGGCTAGTTGTGAGGCGGTCTGCAAGGTCTGCCCCGAACTCGCTTGTGTTTCTCTCGTAGTTTGAGCCACGCTGGCTATTGCGACATTCACCTGCTCGACGGCGCTGGTTTGCTGCTTGGTGGACAGTTCGATTTCTCGTCCCGCTTCCATGGTCGAGGCGATGATGCCCCCGATCCGCGAGAACGCCGATTGCAGCTCTTCGAAGCGCTGTGCACCCGAGGTCACGGTCTTCGATCCGGTCTCGGTAGCCATCACGCTCGCGTGCACTGCGGCCCGCACATCCTCGATCAAGCTGCGAATTTCTTTGGTCGAACTGCCGACGCGATCAGCCAGCTTGCGGATCTCGTCGCCCACCACGGAAAATCGCCGGCCTGCCTCGCCGGCCCCGGATGCTTCGATCGTGGCGTTGATCGCCAGAATGTTGGTCTGGTCAGCGAGCTCGTTGATGATTTCGAGAATGCTGCCGATCTGTTGGGACTTTCGACCGAGCTCGAGCATGTGTTGTACGATGATGTCGACCTGTCCCTGGATGCTGCCCACTGCGTCCCGCGCGCGCGTGACGGCGACCTCCCCGTCCCGCGTGCTCTGGGCGCTGTCCGACGCCATGCGCGCCACGTGTTGGGCGCTTTCGGCAATCTGACGGGAGGTCGCAAGCAATTCGCCAATGGTCGTCGTGATTTCGGTCATCGCCGTCGCCTGCTCTTTCGCTCCAGAAGCCTGCTGGGTCGCCGCCGCCTGTAGTTCGCTCGACGAACTTCGGATGTGCTGGACAGAGGCACCCACCTGGCTCGCTAACCCGGTCGTCAACCAATACGCCACACCCGTCGCGAGCAGCACCGTGCAGCCGAGCGCGACGAGCAACAGTAGGTGGGCTCGCTCCACGGCGTTGGCGGCTTCGACTCGGTGCAGTTCGCGTTGCTCGCGCAGCTGTTGCGCGACCTGGCGCACCTCATTGGCGACCGCCTCGAACGCTGGGGCGAGTTCCTTGTCCATCGTCGCCGCGAGTTGCGCCAGGTCGGCACCCTGGGTGCGGCTCTGCATCGCCACACGGATCGCCTTGGCGTACGCGGCCTTCCGCGCACGGATCTCGTCGAGCCGTGCTCTTCTCTCCGCGGTCGTCGCGCGCGCATGGATGCGTTGCCAGATTTCCTCGAACTCTGCGTTGGCTTCGTTGGCTGTTTCGCTGAAGTCCGGGTTCGCGCTCAGGAGAAAGCCGCGGGCAGATGCCGCAGCCTTGTGCATCCTGGCGCGCAAGGACTCGATGTCGATCAAGTCTTCGTCCGTTCGCGCGATCACCTCGTCTTTGGTCTCGACGACGAAATCGACCGTAACATATCCGACCGCGGCGGTGACGGCCGCCAACAGAACCACTAGCGCGAATCCCAAGCCGAGCTTCCGCCCGAAGGTCATGGTTTGGATCATGTCTCGTCGCTTCTCCTTTCAGTGCTCGAGGCTTGGCGAATGGCTGCCAAGAGCAGCGGGATGCTCGCTAGCGGACAGCGTCTGCCGCCGCCGTTCACTATCGCGTTCGACCAGCCGCCCTGGCTGGGGTCGGAGTAGATCGTGTTGGCGTCCACGTGGACGTGCCCCAAGAGCTCGTCAGCCAGAAGCCCCACGGAGGGTGCTCCTGCGCAGAGCAGCAGGAGGGCGCCCGCGTTCGGCTTGCCGCGCGGTTCACCCACCAGATCTGCGAAGCTGTGGACCACGACCAGCCGGCCCCTAAGTCTCGCCAGGCCCAAAACGCTGGGGTTTTGGCTGGGTAACCGAGCGAGCGGCGGGCAACGCGAGACGGCTGCGACCTCGCTGGCGCGAACGGCGAGCTCGCTCTCGTGAACGCGCAGGAACAAGAGTGCTTCGAGGGCGGTTGGGTTCGTGAGCGCCGTGACAGCGAAAGACTCGTCGAATGCGCGACGCAGCAGCGCGGCTCTGCTCTTGGGGTCGCCGCCGTTCATCGATGGACTCCACACGCGGTGAGCTCTCCCCGACAGACGTCCTGGAGCGTCTTGCGATCGAAGCCGCCACCGAACAGCACGATGCGCAGCTGCGCTTCGCGGAGCAAAAGGTCGAGCGCGAGCCTGAGCTCTCGCCGTGCCGTGGGCAGGTCGCCCGAGCGACGCGCCAGCCTTCCGAGTTGGAGGTGCGGCATCGCAAAGTCGCTGGCCAGGTAGCTGGCCGCGCGACTGTGCTCGCAAGCGCTCGCCGCGTCGCCCTGGTGTTCTCGACAAAGGGCCATGACGAAGTGGGCGTCCGCGTTCAGGTCGTTCAGCTCGAGCAGCAGCGCACACTGGGTCAGCGCCGCTTCCAGCTTCCCGGTGCTGAGGTGCAGCACAGCTCGCAAGAGCCCAACGTCGGCGTGCTCCGTACTGGGGGCGGTGTCGAGCAGGCCGAGTGCGTCATCGAAGCGCTCTTCCAAGATCAGCGAGAGCACACGCTGAACCGTCTCGCTGTCCGAGGACGGGGCTTTGGTGGCGCCGGCCGTTGCTGGGTGCTGCGACACCGGGGTGCCCCGGCAGCGCTGCGACAGGCTTCCGATTCGCGCCGACGCGCGGCCGATCGCACCGAACCAATCCGTCGCGACAGCGCTTGGTTCGACGAGCGCGACCTCGCTTGGCGCTCCACTCCACGCATAGGGCGGCGCGCCTCGACTTTGAGGCAGCTCGGAGCTCTTCAAGCGATAATAGAAGGTTTCGTGAGTATGCAGCAGTTGAAAGCTATGCGACAAACCGCGCAGGTTCTCGGCGTGTCCGAGGAACAAGTGGCCCCCCGCTGTCATGGAACGCGCGACATTCTCGACCGCCCCGCGTGCCGCCTCTTCACTCAGGTACATGAGCACGTTGCGAAAGAAAACCACATCGTAGGCCTGGGGTCGCCACAAATTGCCCGTTACACAAGCAAGGTTGTGCTGCTCGAAGCGGACCATCTCCGAAATTTCTCGTGCCAGAACGTAGTGTGACCCGTGCTTCGTGAAGTACTTTTCCTGGAGCTGCTCCGGCGTCGCCCGCAACGACCAAGGCGTGTAGTGAGCACGCCGCGCGGTTGCTAGCGATCGGCCGTTCAGGTCAGCGCCCAGTACGGAGATCTCCCATGCGGCGGCGTCTGGTAGCGTTTCTCGGATGGTGATAGCGACGGAATACGGCTCTTCACCGGTAGCGCACCCCGCCGACAGGATCCGAACGTGTCGTAGGCCACGGGCCGCGCGTTCCTTCAAGAACGTCGCGAACGCTGCAAACTGCCGCGAATCGCGCAGGAAGTAGGTTTCAGACACGGAGACCGAGCTGGCAACCTCGGCGAGCTCATTCAGGTCGTCGTTCAGAAGCTCGAGATAAGCCGCAGCGGTGTGGGAGCCAGTCACCCGCATACGTGCATTCAGCAGCTCGGCGAGCATCGGAAACTTGTCGTCGCCCACGCGGAGACCACAGTTTTGCCTCAGGATGCGAGACAGCTCTACCAGGGCGGTGCGCATTTGCTCGAGCATCATGCTCCTGCTTGTTCGCCGGCGAGCCGGCGCCAGTCGTCGTCGGTCAGCAGACGGCCGCAGTCGAGGACTGTGAGCAATTCGGCGTCGAGCCGTTCGAGCTCCTGAATCAGTGCGGCATCGCGAATCAGCGGTGGCAAGGCTCCCCGCTTCTCGATGTCGGCGACGCCCCGAACGCTATCGACCAAAAGCGCAACGGCGCGTGACTCGAGCAAACGCAGGCTCACCAGCCGCGAGGGCGCCTCGAGGACACGGGCGCCGATGAGCAGACCGAGGTCAGCGACGGGCGTCACGACGTCCCGTATGGTCGATACTCCAAGTACGAAAGCAGGCGCACCTGGGATTGGTCGGCAAGGAAGCGGCCGCATCGTCTCGCTCACATGCTCGAGCGGGAGCGCGCACAGCCGATCATCGGCGCTGACGAGCAGGACACGCGTGCGCGCAGATTCCAAGGTCATGCTTCGTTCGTACGGTAAGGGAAGCGGATCGCGGCGCGTGTTCCACCTTCTGGGCGTTCGCCGAGCTCGAGCTCGCCGGCGTGCTTCTTTACGATCGAATAGGTGATCGCGAGGCCGAGGCCGGTACCGCTGCCTACGGGCTTCGTGGTGAAGAAGGGTTCGATCACCCGTTCGCGCAGCTCGGGCGGGATGCCAGTACCGGTGTCTTCTACCACGATTTCATAGTCTTCGCCGCTGCGGCCGGCCCGGATATTGATGGCACCGGCTCCGGGGATGGCATCGACTGCGTTCGAAACCAAGTTCATCACGGCCTGTGTGATCAAGCTCGGGTAACACGCGACATCGTCCGTCGCGTCGACCTCGGTCGTGACGCGAATGTCGTCTCCCAGGCGATAGCGTTGGATCGTAAGCACCGCGTCGATGCACTCTCGGATGCTGACGACTTTGAAGTCTCCTTCATCCAGTCGCGAGAACGTGCGCAGCTTGAGCACGAGATCTCGGATGCGCCGTAGGCCCTCACGAGTCTCACCAATCCTGGTGAAGGCGAGCTCGAGGTGCCCTTGGTCGCTTTCGGTGCTGGGGCGGGCTAGTTTGCGCAAGCGGTTCTCTACCGTTTCGAGGTGGCTGATCACGAACGCCAGGGGATTGTTGATCTCGTGCGCGACGCCGGCCACCAGCGCGCCCAAGGAGGCCATCTTGGCTGACTGGATGAGTTGAGCTTGCGTCGACTGCAGCGTCTGATACGCGGCCTGGAGCTCGGCGTTGGCTTGTTGCAGGCCCGCTGCCAGTTCGGCGCGGCTGTCTGCCAGCGCTTCTAGCTCTTGATTCTTCAGCTGAAGTTCGTCGACCAGCTTGGCCCGCGTTTCTGCAAGTTCACGGCTCGCGCGCGCTTCTGCCGCCTCCATTTCGCTCTTGAGTGATCGCTCGCGTAGCCAGCGCGTTTCTTCTTCGATCTGGCGGCGGCGTAATTGTGCGCGCACGCGTGCCTTGAGCACCTCGAAACCCGACGACTTCTGGATGAAATCGTCGGCGCCGGCCGATAGACCGGCAAGCAGCGCTTCTCCGTCCTCGAGCGAGGTCAGGAGCAGGACGGGGACATCTCGGCAACTCGGAATCGCTTTGAACCTGCGGCAGGTCTCTTCCCCGCTGAGCCCTGGCATCACCATGTCGAGCAAGATGCAGTCCACGGGCTGCACGCTGATCAGCTGCAGCGCTTCCTCCCCCCCTCTGGCTTGCACCACGTCGTAACCCTCGCCCTGCAGCGAAACGACCAACTCCATTCTGAAGGTGGCGCTGTCGTCGATTGCCAGGATGCGCTTGGGGGCAGACACGCTGGCAAGTTCGGCGTGCCTGTCGTTCTGCGGAGCCCCGCGCAGCAGCGCCTGCAGCTTGGCCAAGAGCACGGCCGTTGTCGTCTCCCGGCGCACGCTGGCGTCAGCACCCGCCTCGAGTGCCCGCAGTTCGGCGTCCGTGTCCACGCCCGAGGTGAGCAAGATGCAGGGCACGGAGCGCAAAGCCGCGTCGAGCCGAGCGCGCCGAATCAGGTTCGAGCTCGTGGTCCCTTCGATCGTACTATCGACGATGAAAGCTGCCGGTACCTCGTTCGAAGCGATCCTCAAGGCTTCCTCGGCGCTCTCTGCCATGAGGACCCGAAACCCATGCGCGGCCAGCGCGGCTTCGAAGTGCTTGCTCGACGTGCTGCTGGCATCCACGAGCAAGATCGGCGCAGGCAGCTGCCGCGTGCGCCGCGCGTTGATTAGCTCGCGCGCCTTCGCGGTTACATAGGCGGCGTCGTACGGCTTTCCCACGTATTCGTCTGCGCCCGACGCAAGGCCATGCATCCGATCGCGCAGCTCGGCTTCGCTCGACAGCATCAAGACAGGGATGTTCGGATCTGCGCCGCTGCGAATGCGCTTCAAGAACTCGGGACCGGTCGAGTCGGGAAGCACTACGTCCAAGATTACGATATCAATGGCCTCCGTCGTCAGCGTCTCGTGCGCTTCTCTGGCCGTGCCGCAGCACACGGCTCGAAAGCCAGCGCCTTCGAAAGCCCCAGCCAAGTCCATACGCACCGTCAGACTATCGTCCACGATCAGCGCTGTGGTTCGTGCCTTCATCGCTTCACTCAGCTTCGGTCACCCAAAAATCTCGCTCACCTTTTCCGCGAGTGAATAGGGCGAGAAGGGCTTTTCGAGGTAGGCGACTTCCGCGAACTCTCCGCCCTCGGGCACGTTCTGTTCGGAATACCCCGACATGAACAGCACGCGCATAGCGGGGTTCGACGGCGCGAGTCGCCGCGCCAGCGCGAGGCCGCTCACCTCGGGTAGCGTCAGATCAGTGAGCAATAGATGAATCGTGTCCGTAGTGCCCTCGTGAATAGCGAGCGCCTCGCTAGGAGATCGGGCTTCGAGCACGTGGTACCCCCGGGCTCGGAGAATGCGACTCGTGACTTTTCGGACGGCGTCGTCGTCCTCGACCAAGAGCACGTTGATGCTGGTCAGCGGCGGTGGAGGCGCCGTCGAGGAACGCGGCGCTCGGGGCTCCGCTGCGACGTCGTCGGTGGCTGGCAGCAAGATCCGAAAACAAGTCCCACTCCCCACCTCGCTCTGGAGATCTACGTGACCCCCGCTCTGGCGCACGATACCGTAGACGCTGGCGAGTCCGAGGCCCGTTCCCTTGCCGACATCCTTGGTGGTGAAGAAGGGCTCGAAAACCTGCTTGAGGACGTTCGGCTCCATACCAGTACCCGTATCCGAGACCTCGAGCATCACGTAGCTTCCCGCCCCGAGCCCGCTGGAATGCGCAGGGCCAAGCTTGACGTTCGATGTTCTGAACGTGAGCGTTCCACCCTCCGGCATCGCATCACGGGCATTGACGGCCAGATTGAGCAGCACTTGCTCCAGCTGACTCGGGTCTGCCTTGACGAGCGCGAGCGACGGAGCCAGCGAAGTCTCGACGGCAATGTCGTCGCCGATCACGCGGGTCAGCATCTTCTGCAGGCTTTCGACGATTTCGTTCAGTTGCAGCGGCCGGTAACTCGCGGCACGGCTCTTGCTGATCGACAAGAGCTGGCGTGTCAGCTGCGCGGCGCGATCGACCGCCGCCAGGACTTGGTCGATATCGTTGTAGACGTCGCTGCCTTCGACCAAACCCTGTTTGACGAAGTTGGCGTAGCTTACGATCACGCTGAGCACGTTGTTGAAATCGTGAGCCATTCCGCCAGCAAGGCGACCGATGGCTTCCATTTTCTGCGCCTGTGCCAACTGGCGCTCGAGCGATCGGTGTGCGGTCACGTCACGGATCAACGCAAGGCCGCCCACGGGCTGCGCTCGCTCGTCCAAGAGTTCGGTTCCCGTGACGGCGAAGACACCTGCGTTCGCTGCAAGCGTACCCAGGTTGAGCTCTGCCTCGTCGACGCGTTCCCCCCGGATAGCGCGGACCAGTGGGTTGTCGGCGACGTCGACTGACGTTTGCCCCCCGGCTAAGAGTTGCGCTCGCGCCCAGTCAACGGCCGACACACCGCTCGACAGCGGGCCGAACATCAAGTGCGCCTGCCGATTGAAGAGGATGAACCGCCCGGACTTGTCCGACGCGATCACCGCTTCGCGCATGCTGTTCAAGATGGCGTTCAACAAGCGACTTTGTTGGGTCAGTCGAGCTTCGCTCTCTTGCAGCGTCTGGTTCATCAAGACGCGCTCGGTCACGTCGCGCGTAATGCCCACGATGCCGGCGATCTCGCCGTTCGTGCCGCGAACGGGGGCCTTGCTCTCCGAAACCCAACGCTGCCGAGCCCCTTCCGAGACGTCTTTGATGTCATCGACCACCGACTCGCCTGTCTTCAAAATGGCGAACTCTTGCGCTCGGCTCGCTGCCAAGTGCGGGGTCTCGGGATTGACCTCCTCCACGAGCCTGCCCACGAGCTCGCTGTCCGCCGGCACACCCAGGAGGGCCGCGAATGAGCGATTGGCCCCTCGGATTCTGAGCTGGCGATCCTTGAAGCAGATGCCGTCTGGCGTGTTGTCCATCAGGTCGCGCAAGAGCTGATGTTCACTGGTGACCTCTTTGACCAGCCGATACTGATCGGCAGCCTCGTGCACCTTCTGCTTCAAGTCGCTCCCGTCCCAGGGCTTGGTGACATACGCGAAGATCTTCCCGTCGTTGACCGCGCGGACCACCGCTGCGAGGTCCGCGAACCCCGTCACGAGAATCCGTCGAGCGTCAGAAGCTTCGCGGATGCGCGCGAACAGTTCGCTGCCGCGCAACTTGGGCATCCGCTCATCACTGATGATGACGGCGATGTCGTCTTCCGTCTCCGCGATCGTGAGCGCCGCCTCGGGGGATGGTGATTTGAGCACGATGAACTCGTCGCTCAGCAAGTCTTCGAGTGCGATGAGCACTTGTGGCTCATCATCGACCAACAGCACACGCTCCAACCTCAGAACCTCCGTCGGTTTATGGGAGTACGTCCCCGCGAGGCACGAATGCTACCCTCAAACTTCTGCTCGTGGAGTCTGTTCGACGTGTCAACATGTGTCACGGCTTGGCGGCGAAATCCGCCACGACCAGCGCCGTGCGCAGCCCCAACCGAGGGGCTGCCCAGAAACGAGACATGCGGCAAGACCGCCCCAGCGACATTTATGTCCGTTTGTGTCTGCCACGGAGCGGTCTCAAGCAGCAAAAAAAGGGCCCCTCCGGCTCTTAACTCGAGGGCCCGGCGCGTCGTGAGAGTTATTTGAGGGGGAGGTCCCTGATGGCATTTAGCCCCTCAGTCAACATTGGTGAATACCGCCACTCACACAGGAGGTTGGGGGAGTGATTCGAGATTCCAGCGGAGAAAGCGCCGTCCAGATCTTGGCGCCAAACGTGCTTTGCGTGGACGACGACCCTCATGTGCTCGTCGCCCTTAGACGCACCCTCTGCCGGCACTTCTGCGTGGACGTCGCACAGGGCGGTGAACAAGGGCTCGAGCTCTTGGAGAAAAAGCGCTACGCGGTCGTGATCGTCGACATGAAGATGCCGCGGATGCCTGGTCCGGAATTTCTGCGCCGTGCCCGCGAACTCGTCCCGGAAACCACGAGGGTCCTACTCACCGGCAATTCGGACCTCGAATCTGCGATATCGGCGATGAACGATGGGGCCATTTTCCGATTCGTTCGCAAGCCCTATAATCCCGTCGAGTTCCCCAACACGGTCGCAGACGCAGTTCACCATCACCACTTGCGGGTCGCGGAGAAGGACGTTGCGCATCGAACGCTCTTCGGAACGGTCGATCTCCTGGTCCAAGTCGCGTCGTTTATCGCTCCGGGGGTCAAGGCGCGGCTGGTCCGAGCTCGTGACGTGGCCCGATCCGTGTCGAAAGCGTCGGGCATTCCCGCTTCATTGTCGCTCGAGACGGCTGCGCTCGTGGTTGTGCTAGCGTGTGCGACGGAGCCGCAGCCGATTCCACGGCGCGCCCAGACCGCTGGGCTCCTCGAACGCTCGCGAGTACTGGCCAGGCGGTTGCTTGGCACCCTTCCGGCATCGTCCGAAGTTCTGGAGTTGTTCGAACAGGCAACCCACGAATCACGCGATTCGGTCGCGGCGACACTGCTGAGGCCCGAGATCATGGCGCTTTTGCTGTTGCTCGATTGGGTACTCTTGATCGAATCGGGCTCGGACGAAGCGCAGGCGCGGGCGCTCCTCGAACAGCGGGGTGTGTATCCGTGCGAGTTGCTGCAGGCGCTCGGGCTAAGGGTTGCGACGACGGAACAAGAGTGGGAGATTTCGGTGTCGGAGCTCGAGCCAGGGGTGGAAGCGAGGTCGGACATCGTGGTCAAGAACTCCGGGCAGGTGCTGTTGCCCAAAGGTGCGGAGCTGACCCGTCCCGTCCTGAACCGCATTCGGCATTACGCGCGCAGCGTGGGTGTGGTCGAGCCCATCCGAGTCGCGGCCAGCCCTCGGTTGCCAGACCACCGCGCTCGGACCGTCGCGCGAAACGTCGTGGGCGGCGATGTCGTTGCAGAGTCCGACCAGCTGGCGTCGGGGACCTGGAAGACCAAGTGAATGCGGTTCACAACAAGGTGCTTGTCGTCGACGACGACTCCGATCTTGCGCGCGCTTATGCACGCATGTTGAGGGAAGCGGGTTATGCCGCAGCGACCAGCGGCAACGGACGCGACGCCATTAATTCCCTCGGCGGCAACGATTACGACTGCGTGGTTAGCGACATTGCCATGCCTGGCATGAGCGGCCTCCAGCTCTTGAAACGAGTTCGAGAAAATGACCGCGATCTCCCAGTGGTTCTCATTACGGGTGACCCGGATGTGGAGACTGCCATCGAGGCCGTCGATTATGGCGCGTTCAAGTACCTGACCAAGCCGGTGGAACCGAGCGCGTTGATCCAGACAGTGCGCCAGGCCGTGCAGATCTACCAACTTGCGCGCCTGAGAAGGGAGGCGTGGAGTCTCACCGACACTCCGCAGAGCGACGTCAGTGACCTCTCCGCCCGCTTCGACCGAGCCCTGGCTACCATGTGGCCCGCCTTCCAACCGGTGGTCGCCGTTGCCGATCGAAGCTTGTACGCCTACGAGGCGCTGCTCAGGAGCGACGAGAAGTCACTGCCGCACCCGGGGGCGGTGCTCGACGCGGCGCAGCAGCTGGACCGACTCTGCGAAGTCGGGCAGCGCATGCGGGAACGTGCGGTGGACAGGCTGGGCAGCGTCGATTCGAATTGTGATCTCTTCCTCAACCTGCATCCCACCGATCTGATGGACCCCATGTTGCTGCACCCGAACGCTCCACACATGGCCATAGCCAATCGCGTGGTGCTAGAAATCACCGAACGGGCTTCCATTGCCGGCATCAGCGACGTTGCCTCGAGAATTCGCTGGTTGCGCGAGGCTGGGTTTCGTATCGCCGTCGACGACTTGGGTGCAGGCTACGCGGGCCTCGCGAGCTTCGTCCAGCTCGAACCGGACCTGGTAAAGCTCGACATGTGCCTAATACGGGACGTCCACAAGAACGCGACGAAGCAGCGCCTGGTGAGGTCCATGACGCAGGTCTGCGCAGACATGGGGCTGTTGGTCGTGGCTGAAGGCGTCGAGACCCCCGACGAACGTGATGCACTGGTCGAGCTAGGCTGTGACCTGCTTCAAGGCTACTTGTTCGGCAAGCCGCAGCGCGAGCTGCTCAAGCCGGTCTGGGGTTAGCCGAGGCGCCGTCTCGGTGAGCCCTAGCCGAGTTCCGCTACGGGACAAGGTCACGTGCGCGCGACGCAAACGCGGTTCCGTCCCGTGGTCTTAGCCTGGTAGAGCGCGATATCCGCGTCGTGGATCAGGTCCTCGATCTGTGTCGCGGCCACCTCAGGGTACGCGGCGACGCCGAGGCTGATCGAGACTTTCGTTTGATGCGAAACCGCTTCGTTCTTGCACAGTAGCTGTTCCGTATCGACGGCATTCAGACTGGGAACGGGGGTCGCCAGATAGTCGCGTAGAGTCAGCCCCTCGACCCGCTTGCGGTACCGTTCAGCGACAGTGACGGCGCCCCTCGCATCTGTCTCGGGCAGCACGAGCACGAATTCCTCGCCCCCGAAGCGCCCAGCGATGTCGCGTTCGCGCAGGTCTGCTCGCAGTATCGAAGCCACGCCGCGGATCACGGTGTCGCCGACCAGATGCCCCAGACGATCGTTGATGGCCTTGAAGTGATCGATGTCGAGCATGACCACGGCGATGGAGGTCTCCCCTCCGACGGCACGCAGCATCTCTACCTCTGCTACTTCCATGAAATGGCGCCGTGTGGCGAGCTGGGTCAGCATGTCGGTGTTTGCGAGCCTTTCGAGCTCCTCGTTCTTCCGGCGGAGTGCTCGTTGAAGCATGCGAACTTCGATGTGCACACGGACTCTGGCCGCCAGCTCGACGTCGTGAAACGGCTTGACGAGGTAGTCCTTGGCACCGCACTCGAGCGCTTGAACTTTCTGAGAGATCTCACCGTCAGCCGTGAGCATGATCACGGGGATCTCGCGTAGCTCGGCGCGGCAACGAAGCAGACCCAAGAGCTTCATTCCGTTCATTCCTGGCATGTTCACGTCGCACAAGACGAGGTCGACGGGACATGAAACGAGGAGCTTGTAGCCCTCGAGGCCATCTTTCGCCGTCAAGACGCGATAGGCACCGCCGGTCTCCAGGATGTCCTTCACGTGACTTCGCATGGATCCGGAGTCGTCGATGATGAGCACGGTTTGTTCAGTCATGTTCGTGTCTTCCGAATTGGTGACAACACGACGCTCCAGCTATCGGAGATGCTGATAGCGCGGATGGAAAGGCTGCTGCGCACCGGCCGACTGACTGTGCCAGGGTCGGCGCGTCATTCATACGAATCCCACCCGAAATCAGCGATGTCCGCGGACCGGGCGCCGTAGCGCTGCTCCGCCTCCCGCAACAAGAGCTCCGCGGGGGCGTCGAGCACCCTCAGGTCCCACAGCCTGATGGTCGCATCGTCGCTGGCACTCGCCAGCCAAGGTCGGCCTGGGGCAAATCGAAGGTCTTGGATCGGCCCTGCGTGATCGCGAAGGTTAGCCAACAGCTTCCCCTGCTTCAGATCCCAAACGTGGATCACCTTGTCTTCGCCAGCGGCTGCCAGCCAGCGCTTGTCTGAAGAGACGTCGAGCGTCAAAAGCCGCCCGCGCGCGCCGTGCAGTCGAACGCGTTCGCGCTGTAGCTTGATGTCCCACACGCGAATCACACCATCAGCGCTGGCGCTCGCGAGCTCTCGGTTCGAGAAGAACGCCACGCCCATCACGCGTGTGCGGGAGCCCGAAAGCCTGGCGAGTTGTCGCTTCAACAGCGCGTCCCACAGCAGCACGTCGCCATTACGAGTTCCGATGGCGACCATCTTTCCGTCCGGGCTGACGCCGAGCGAGTCGATGCCAGAATCGAACTTTCGTTCCAGGATGAGGTGGCCTTGCCTGACCTCCCAACGTTTCAGATGACCCTCGACGTCTCCAGAGAGCAGTTCTGCTCCGCTCTTCGAGAACGCCGAGCAGCGCACCGGGAGCGGATGTCCGAGCAGGACGCTGATCGGAACGCCGGTATGCAGGTCCCACACGATGAGGTCCCCCCCGGTGCCGTTCACCGCGAGCAGCTCACCACTCGCCGACAGCGCCAGCGCGCGAACCACGTCGGCGCCCGCCGGCAACCGCGTTTTGCAAGCGCCCAGTTCGAGGTCCCAGACGCAAACACCGGTGCGCGCGACACCCCCGCTGATCAGGCTCTTGCCACCAGGCAACCATGCCAGCCTGAGGATGTTCCCTCGGTCGAGCAAACGATGCGGCCAGCGTATATCGGGGATTTCCCAGTGAAGACGTCTGAAACTTCGGTCGACGCTGACGACCTTCGTCTCGTCGTTCGAGAGCGTGACGCTGAGCACGCTGTCGCCGTGGCCGGGGAGTTCGGCGATGCTGCGCCCTGCGTCCACATCGTACCAGACGACCCGGCGGTCGGCGGTGCCATAGAGCAACTGGCGGCCGGCTTTGGACCAGGCGAAGTCTCGTGCGACTCGCCCCGAGGCGACGACTCGCGGAGCCGCGTGGGGGTTCGCGACCTGCCAGAGCCGCACGTTCTGGTCTGCGCTGCCGCTCGCCAAAAGCGCCTTGGTGGGCGAAAACGCCAACGCTGTTACCGTCCCGTGGTGACCACCGATGCTCACGGGTTTTCCGGGATCGGAGGGTGTCCACAGCGTGAGAGCGCCCAGCCGCCCTCCCGCTGCCAACGTCCCTGAGGCGCTGATGGCGAGCGCGCTCACCGCTTCGCCCAAATGATGAGTCGAAATGACGCCGAGCGTTGCGGGATTCCTGAGCTCGACCTGGCCATCGAGGCGCCCGACGAGCAGCTTGGTGTCCGACCGATCGAGTTCGAGCACGCTGACCGCGGCGCCGCCTTCGGTTCGCGCGGAATTCCCAGCCAGATTGTGCAGGTCTCGCGCCTGGATCACGCCGCTCTCGTCAGCGCTGAAGATCCTGTCGCCAGCCTGGGTCAGCGCCAAGGCCGAAACCTCTGCTGCATGCCGTGATACCTGGAACAGGTGATCGCTGGCTGCAGTGACGTCCTTCCCGTTTGCGCACACGCTGGTCTTGTTTGGCGCGGAATGCGCAACCTCGCGGCAATGCGTGCGAAAGTCCTCCGCGCCTTCGAAGCGCGGTTGCAGCGCTCGCGACACGCTCGCGATGATACCGCGCGTTTCCGCTCCAGGCACGATGCGCAGGGACTTCGAAGCGAGCAGGTCCGCGCTCACCGGGTCATGCCGTGCGAGTGCGGCTTGGGCACGCTTGGTGAGCAGTTGTGCGAGGCTCTCGTGTGCTTTCTGTGCGCTGACCCGCTGCAGCTTCTCGCTGACGAGTGCGGCGTCACGCGCGGCAACGACGTGCCGGTAGGCCTCGACGCAAGCAACGGTCGCCACCAAGAGCCCGGCGGCACCGACCAGGACGGTCGTGCGGTGACCTTGCCAAAACCGTCGGTACAGGTCCCACAACGTATACTCGTAGGCGGCTACCTTCGCCCCAGTGAGATAGGCCTGGACATCCTTCGCCATCTCGCCCGCGGTCTGGTATCTGGCATGCGGTGAGCGCTGCAATGCTCGCTCTGCCACGGCGCTCAGTTCGCGCGGAACTCGCGGTTCGATCTGGTGCGCTGGCGTTACCGCGGCGCTAGCGGCATTCGCGACTAGGTCCTTGAACGTGCCTCGAAAAGGCAGACGACCCGAAAGCAGCAAGTACAGAACGACGCCGAGCGACCAAACGTCTGAGCGCTCGTCGACCAGATCGATGCGCCCCAGCAGTTGCTCGGGCGCCATATAGGCTGGCGTCCCCACGAGGTTGCCGACGGCGGTCGCCTCGGGTCGCTCCGCTTCCGGCTCGCGAATCATGGGCGATGTGGCGCTGGGTTCAGCATCACTCTTCACCTTGGCCGTACCCCAATCGAGCACGACCGTTTCACCGAACTCGCCGAGCATGACGTTCTGAGGCTTGATGTCGCGATGGATCACCCCGCGGCTGTGCGCATACGCGATCGCGTGGCAGAGCCCGAGAAAATGATTGAGCAGTGACAGCCGGGCTGAGAGCGCGCCGGCGGTTTGGATTGCCTGGCGAAGGGTGTTGCCCCGAATCCGCTTCATCGAGTAGTACAGGCGACCGTCGTCGCGTTCGCCGACCTCGTAGACCGGCACTATGTTAGGGTGCTCGAGCTGTCCGGTGACACGAGCCTCTCTCAGGAAGCGTGCGCGCAAGGCCGCGATGTCTTGCTGCGACCCCGTCAGGCGCTCCGGGAGTATCTCTTTGATGGCGATCTCGCGCTGCAGGCCCATGTCTATCGACGTGAAGACTCTGCCGAGCGCGCCTCTGCCGATCTCGTCGATCTCGACGGAAGCGCCGGCCTTCCGTTGGGCGGGCGCGATGCTGCCGGCCAGCACAGTCTGTTCCGGCACATCTGCCTCCGTGGGCCCTGAGGACCAGGTGCTGGCATCATCAAAGCGTATGTCGACGGGCGGCCCCGGTGGTCCGAGCAAGCCGGCCACGCCGCAGAGCTGGTAGGCACGCTGCATGTCACTCGGCCGCGCAGCCCCGGGGGCAGCGGGCGCGCGAGTGGGCTGCAGATCCTCCTCTGGATCCCCTTCCTTCTCGACCTCGCTGGGCGACGGTAACGAGCGCATTCCACAAGAATTTACGGCCGTTCCCCACGTCGGTTTACAATGTTCGCTTCGGAAGCGCCGCGTATCCTGCGGAAGTGCCGCTCGGTCGGTAAAGCGGAATCGTCTTGGCGCTCAATCTGATCTGCTTCAGAGGCGGTATCTTGGCGGATTTCGCCAGCGCCTCCCCGCGTTCGTCGGTGCGCGTCGAGGCGGCTCAACTTTTGCCTTCCACTGCCGCATATTCCCGAGGAGGATCGAGCCGAATTCGTGACGCAAACAATCCTGATCGTGGACGACTCGGAGGAGGCTCGCGAGCACATTAGCGCCGTTCTTGCGGAAGGGATGGCAGAGGTCCGCACTCTGACTGCGCCCAACGGCCTGGACGCGTTCATGCTGATGGTGTCCAGACACGTCGACCTGGTGCTGTGCGATGTCATGATGCCCGTGCTGGATGGCTTGAAGTTCCTTGCGCTCAAGGCCACCCGTCCGGACTTGGTCGACATTCCCGTGATCATGCTCACCGTGCTCGAGGAAGTGGGCCAGAAAGTGAAAGCACTGGAAGCCGGCGCCGCGGACTGCTTGACCAAACCGACTCATGCGTCGGAGTTGCTTGCGCGCGTGCGTGTGCACTTGCGCGCGCGTGCGTTCCAGCAAGAACTTCGCAGGAAGAACGCCGAGTTGGAATTGCTTTCGAACACCGATGCGTTGACCAAGATCGCTAATCGCCGGCACTTTCTCGCCATCGCCGAGGCTGAGTTGCTGCGTGCCGCCGAGGACCGGAGCTCGTTGTCGGTCGTCATGGCCGACATCGATCACTTCAAGAAGATCAACGATTCCTACGGGCACTTGGTCGGTGATCAGGTGCTCGGTCGCGTGGCGGAGGTGCTGCAGAGCGACCTCCGACAAGGCGAGCTTGCCGCCCGCTACGGTGGAGAAGAATTCGCCGTCCTGTTACCCTACACCGACGTCCGCGGAGCTGCCGCGTTTGCTCAGCGTTGCCGACGCAGGCTCGAAGGTATGCTCATGGATGTAGCAGGCCGAGCGCTCTCCATTCGGGCGCAGGCCGGACCTTCATTGCAGCCGGCCGCGCCGCAGTCCGTGCGGCAGGTTTCTCCGGTGGAGCCCGAGATCACCTGGGCCTTCACTCCTACCTTGAGAGTCGGCGAGCTCCGCGTCACGGCGAGCTTCGGCGTGGCAACCTTCCCGTCGCCGAAGATTCACACGGTGGACGACCTCCTACGTCGTGCAGACCGCGCACTCTACCGCGCCAAAGCGTCAGGTCGGGACTGCGTCTACTTGGATGGGGAGGTCAGCGCGCTGGCCTGAGCCCGCGATCGTCGAGCACCCACGCAGCGCGTCTCCCGCAGAGCTCCCAGCAAGGCAACCAGCGCCCATGCAATCGGTTGACCACCACCGCCCGGCGCCATCGCGCACGCTGCAGCTTGGGTGACTTCACCCCCTTCAGGGGTAGCGGGTTCTGCGTAGACCGTGTCAACCGCGGCCACGTCGTCGTCGCTGAGGTCACGCTGCGTCGTGTCGCAGCGGCTCGTCTTGTAGTACATCGTCGCCTGGGTGTTGTCTTGGTCCTCTCCCAAGCCGAAGAAGTGGCCAGCTTCGTGTGTCAGGACGGACTGCAGGTCGTACGCTCTCACGCAGCCGTGCGAACCCGATCCACCAGCGTGGCCGGTGTCCTGGTCGGCGTGGCCACCGTCACTGCGATCGCGGTCGTAGCCACGATCGTCGTCCTCATCGGGATCGCTACCGTCACTCCTAGGGTCGCCTTCGGTGGCAGGGTCGTCGTGCTCGTCGATCGTGCCAGCGCGCGCCCCAATGACCTCGAAGGGTTTGCTGGAGTTGATGATGGTGTCGACCTCGGTGATCGTTCCATCCGCCGCCAAGTAGGCGACGGTCACTCCCAGCGACTGTTGGTGCCCGGTGATCTCGATTGGTGCATAGGTCACCAGGTTCACGCCGTCGTGCTCCGCGCGCCGCGTGACGCTCGCCATGTCCATGCTCAGTGCCGGGAGATGGGCGCGTTCGCTACTCCAGGTAGCATAGGCGGTTACTACTGCATCTCGGGTTCCGGGCCCGAGTTGCTCGAACGATGGATCGATGGTGAGCTCGGCCGAGCTGGACCGCCAGCGTACGAACTCGCCGTCCTCCGTCAACTTCAGACGCGGGCTTCCGCTGATGGTCGAGGGCGTGGCGTCATCGGGGAGGCTCAGCAGAGCGGTGGCTAGCGCAGAAACGGCGAGAACACTGCCTACCGCCAGGATGCGGGCCAGCTGGCGCTTGTGCCGCGGGCCAGGGTGTGGAGGTTTACCGCTGGGCTCCTCCTCGTGCGGCTTGAGCGACCGCACAGCGGCTCTCAAGCTCCGTGGTAAGGAGAATCTCCCCAACGGTAGCGACGGTTCTTGAGTCGTCTGTTCCCCCATCTGACTTCTCGAACGGCACGTTTCGACGAAAAGCTTAGTGAAGCGTCACCGAGCGCGCCCCCCACATCTCTCTCCATGGTGGCGCGCTTTGGCGCTCATAGCCGCCGCGCACGCGTGCCCGCAGCTGTCAGGATTTCGCCCGACCAGCCGTAGTACCAAAGGTGAAGCACAACAAGGACGGAGTGGAACAGACCGTTCGTGGGGAGTTTCTCCACGAGGAGGGCCGTGACGCGCGGGAACGCCCTCTCGGATTCGTTCCGACGCAGCCGGACCTGAGGTTGTCCTTCCCAGACTTTTTTGCCACACCGGGCGCCGTGGCTGTTGCGGCTGCATTGGCGTCTGGCCACGCCACTGCACCTACGCGCGAACCCGATATGGAGGCGGTGCCGGGCCAGCTTTCTGGCGCGCTTCTGCGACCCTTGCTCATGCGTCTGGACGGAACGGGCATGGGTGAGTTGTTCTCGCTCGAGCGGAACGATGTCGTACTCGGGCGAGGGGTTGAATGTGAGATCAAGGTGGATAACGCCAGCGTCAGCCAAGAACACGCGGCGATCTTCCGAAGCGACGGTGTCTGGCGCGTCAAGGATCTCAGCTCGTCCAACGGCACCCTGTTGGACGACCGGCGTCTGCACGGCTCGCAGCAACTGCGCGACGGGGCGGTGATTTGCCTGGCGCCGGGCGTCTCTTTCGTATTCCAGCGCGTCAACGCGCGGCACGAGGCGGTGCTGAGGCTGCTGGTCGAGGGTAGCTACCGCGACCCACTCACCGGAGTCCGCAGCCGGCGCTATGTAGAGGAGAGGCTGTGTGCGGAAGTAGCGTTTGCCGTGCGACATCAGCGCCCGCTCTCGCTAGTCCTCTTCGGTGTCGACGAATTCCGCCATAAACACTTCAAGACGGGCGACGCTGTGTTGCGCCAGGTAGCCGAGCGTATTCTTCCTCTGCTGCGTACCGAGGATGTGTTCGGTCGCCATGGCTCCGACAAATTCGCGCTCGTGTTGCGCGAGACGGAGTCATTGACCGCTGGCGCGATTGCCGAGAGGCTTCGAAATGCGGTGCAAGCGCCGGGTGACGCACTCGGCATCAGCGCCGGCTGTGCGGCCTTGGATGAATGCGAAGAGCCCAACGCCGTGAGTCTCACGGCCCTCGCCCGACAGCGCCTCGTGGAAGCGTCCGCGAGAGGCGGGAGTCGAGTCGTGATCCAATGACAAGCGCTGCCATCGTTGGCGTACGCCGCTAACTACTCGACTGCGCCGTCGGGTCAGCTTAGCATCACATACTAGGTCGAAAGAAGGGGTAGGTCATGGCGAATTCTGTGTCGCAAATGAAGGAAACCGAAGTACAGATAGTCATTGACTCGCGCTACCGGGTAGTTCGAGAGATCGCACGGGGAGGCATCGGTACCGTCTTCGAAGCGAAGCATCTGTTCACGAACAAGCTGGTGGCACTCAAGCTCCTCAATCCGAAGCACCAGCAGTCGACCGAAGCGCAAGCACGCATGCTGCGCGAGGCGCAAGCCTTGTCCAAAATCAAGCACCCGCACGTCGTGGACGTTATCGATGCGGGAATGACCCGAACCGGAGAGGTTTACCTGGTGACCGAGCTCATCGAGGGGCGCTCGCTCGACGGAGTGCTGGCTGCCCGTGGCCGGCTAGAGCCGAAGAAGGCGCTGGAGATTGCGCTGCAACTCGCGTCGGCACTCGCCGCGGTGCATGAGCACGGCATCGTGCATCGCGACGTCAAACCTCACAACGTTTTGCTCCGGGGAACGTCCGACAGCAAGACCTACGTGAAATTGGTCGACTTCGGTGCCGCGATGGTCGAAGACGTCGACGTAAAGCTGACCAAGGCTGGCGAGATTCTGGGTACGCCCGAGTACATGGCGCCCGAACAGCTTTTGGGCGAGACCGGAGATCTGAGGTGCGACGTCTACGCCCTCGGCGTTACGCTCTACGAATGCCTGACAGGCGCCGTCCCTTACGCCGGCAACTTCGGGCAAGTGCTGCTCGCGGTCACCAATGGTCCCTACCCGTCGATGAGAAAGCATACTCCGGACGTGTTGGCCGGGCTGGATGCGGTGGTAGCGCGCGCCATCGCGGGCGCGGCCGCGAATCGGTTCCCCACGATGGCCTCCATGGCCGCGGCGATGACGACCCAGCTCGAGGCCGTTGTCAGCGCCGAACAAGAGCCTCGTCCGGACACTAGACGCGCTTTCAAGCGCGCTTCGTACGTCACTCCGGTGCGTGTGTTGATGGAGGGCGCTGCGCACTGCGACGGGCGGACTGAGGATATCTCCGAAGGTGGCGTCTTGGTTTTCGCCGAACGTGACCTGTCTGCTGGCGACCGCGTGCGATTGCGGTTCGCCGCGCCGATGACGGGTCGTGTCGTCGAGGTGACCGCGACCGCGAAATGGGCCCGCGAGCAACGCGGGCGGCGAGTCACGGGTTTCGAATTCGTGAATGCACCCGTCGACGTGATTGACTCGATCAAACGCTACGTCGACCTCATCGGTGCGCCTCAACCAGGCCAGTAGTCGCTCGCAGTTTGCTCGCGCTTCCATCGAGTTCTCGCTCGAGATGCTCGTGTTCGCGCACGATCTCCAACCGTTCCAGCGACGAGGAGTCGCTGTCACGGTTCGGCGTAGGCCTCCGAAACCATGGTCAACGCGTGGATTCGGTCCCGGCGCCCGCTGCTCGAACTGCTCACTGTGCTTCTGACGCTACTCACGTGGAGCGTGATCCATGGCGCGCGCGCCGAGCCGCTGGCGGTCGCGGGGCACGCGTTCGAACAGCCGGATCTCGGTGAGTGGTTCGCGCCGGCGAAGCCGGTCGGGGCGATCGCGTCCACCCGCCCTGTAGACGGTTCGAAACTGCTGACTTCCGCGGCTGCACCGCCCCAGGGCCCGGTACTCGCAGGTGGCGCGGCGCAGGGGCTTGCTGAACCGGGTAGTAGCGCGAGCCCGCCCAGCGCGCCCGCGCCCCATCGCATCCTGATGCTGGGCGACTCGATGATAGAACCGCTCCAGCAGCGGGCAGCAGCCTACTCTCGCGCGGCGGGCTACAAGTTCATCTCGGTCATCTGGTACGGATCGCGCTCGCTGGATTGGGGCAAGGGTTCGCGGCTCGCCCAGACACTGCAGACGTACGCGCCCACCTACGTCATCGTCGTGCTCGGTTCGAACGAGCTCATGGCGCGCGACGTCGAGCAGCGCGCCCGCTACGTCCAAAGCATGCTGAAGACGCTCGGTAGCCTGCCAGCCGTTTGGGTGGGCCCGCCCAGCTGGCGCGAAGATCGTGGGTACAACGGCATGCTGGCGCGCGAACTCGGCGCAAACTTCTTTCGCTCCGACAGCCTCGACTTCGAGCGCAAGTCGGACGGCATCCACCCGACGGACGCCTCTGGGGCTTGGTGGATGGATCGCGTAGCCGAGTGGCTGCGGACCAGGCCCGACCAGACCCAGCTGGTGCTGGCCCCGCCCACTGGTCCGGCACGCCGCCATGCGCCCGCGCGCGTGTGGGCGCCCCCGTCTCGTTGAGTCGATGTTCGCGGACTGACACCTGTTTGGGGAACTCACCCATGCTGAAGCTCGATGCCTTCGTGTACGACGCCCAGCGACCGCTGCTGTTCACCAGCGGTACGTTCTTAGCGCTATTCACGCTGTTTCTGCTCGGCTTCATCGCCTTGCCGATCGGCTCGGCGCGATCGGCATCGCTCGCACGCCGAGCAACCTTCGCGAAGCTTGCCTATCTGTACGCGTTTTCGCTGTTCTTCTACTACAAGAGCAGCGGCTGGTTCGTGGGTTTGCTGCTGCTGATGACGCTCGCCGACTTCTACCTGGCGCGGCTCATCGCGTGCACGTCCAAGCCCTGGGTGCGCCGCTTGTGCCTC
>Ga0315910_10001126_pt1 | contig 24909 bp, 16 predicted proteins | sample EdamamesoilMG_FD_204470 | JGI IMG/M metagenome (GOLD analysis project Ga0315910, IMG submission 204470) | Garden soil microbial communities collected in Santa Monica, California, United States - Edamame soil | ecosystem: Environmental > Terrestrial > Soil > Garden | place: USA: California... | reverse complement strand
GGGTGGGCATCGCCGCCGTCGGAATCGGGGTATCCAGCGCCGCACCGTCTGCGCTGCGCTGGTTTGTGCCGCGAGCGGAGCCGCTGCCCGCCCAGCCTCTCGTGCTCGAGGTGCCGGCGAGCGCTCCGGTGCAGGCGGCGCCCCCGCAGCCCATCACCAGCGCTCCGTTCGCTCTCGACGCGCCGAGACCGGAAGAAACGCACGAGCGCCCCGCCGCGCCGCCCGCTCGAGCGCGGACGAAGGGGCCAGCGCGCAGCGTGCTCGAGGAGCTGCGCCTGGTCGACAGCGCGCGCCAGGCGCTGCAGTCGGGTGACCCGGCGCGCACGCTCGACCTGCTCCAGCGCTATGAAGCCAGGATCGCCGAGCCGCAGTTCGAGCTGGAGGTCGGCGTGCTCCGCATGGATGCGCTGGATCGCCTCGGACGCACGAGCGCTGCACGGCGACAAGCGCGCCGGCTACTCACCCGTTCCTTGCCGGAGCCACAGGCTGCGCGCGCCCGAGCGATTCTCGATCGACGAGAGTCGTTTGAGTGATCTCGAGAGGCCCCAGGCGGGATGATTCATCATGTCAAACACACCTTTCCACCCGCGCCAACTCCAGCGCTTTGCCGCAAGCGCCCCGTTCCTTCTCCTGCTCGCCGCCTGTTCCGGCTCGCCCGTCTCGCTGGGTTCAGGGCTCGACCAGCAGGAGTCGGCGCTCACGGACCCTCCTCCCGCAGGCACCACGGAGACGAACGGAACGGAGGACTGCACGGACAATCCGCTGCTGCCGGGTTGCCCGACGGCAGACGGAACGGAGAGCTGCGCGGACAATCCGCTGCTGCCGGGGTGTCCGACGGCGGACGGAACGGAGAGCTGCGTGGACAATCCGCTGCTGCCGGGGTGTCCGACGGCAGACGGAACGGAGAGCTGCGTGGACAATCCGCTGTCGCCGGGGTGTCCGACGGCAGACGGAACGGAGAGCTGCGTGGACAATCCGCTGCTGCCGGGGTGTCCTAGAGGGTGAGCGCCATCGCGATCGCGGCGGCCCCCTTGCTCTGCTCCACTCCCGGGAGCGCCGCGATCACGTCATCGTCGATGCTGGGTACGACGGACATCGAGCAGAATTTGGCCCGCCACGCGCGCGCCACGCCCGCGTCCGGCCTCAGGCGGGAACGCGTGCCACTGCCTCGATGTCTGCCGTGCACCGTCTCTACTTCTTCAGCAGCCTGTGCGCATTCGCGTAGCGGATCTGGGCCTTTTCGCTCGGGTCGAGGTCGAGGCGTTCGAGAGCGTCGAGGGTCTGCGCGAGCGTGACCTGCGGGTAGTCGGAGCCGAGCAGCACGTGGTCGACGCCGACGTTGCGCAGGGTCCAGATAAATTCCGCTTCGATGGGGCTGTCGGCCGCCAGGAGCACGGTGCCCGAGAGGTCGAAGTAGATATTGTTCGCGAACAAATTCTCGGCGGTGCGCGCCAGCGAGAGGATGTTCCAGAAGCGGAAGTTGAGCCCACCCATGTGGGCGAAGATGAACGTGGTCTTGGGCGCCTGGAGGGCCAGGTTGAAGAGGTTCTCGCTGTCGCCCGCGAGGATGTTCGCGTTGTCCATCAACACGACGAGGCCGAGCGCGCCCGCTCGTTGGACGAGCGTGAGCACGCGCGGGTCGACAACGTTGAACTTTTGCGTGTGGGGATGCAGCTTGATGATCCGGACACCGAAGCCTGCGACCCGCTGCAGCTCATCCAGCGCGGCCTTGCCGTCGTACGGGTGGACCGTCGCGATCGGCAACATCTTCGGATGCTTTGCCGCGAGGGCGAGCAGGGCGTCGTTCTGCGCCCGGGTCTGGGCGACGTCTCCCGCCAGCGCCTGGCGAGGCCCGCCGAACCACATGCCGCCAAAGGCCGTGACCTGTTGCTTCGCCGACGCGAGCTGAGCCTCGTACTCGGCGATGGACTGTGCCCCGTTGCGCAAGTGAACGTGCAGATCGAACGTGGGCTCTTGCGCTCGTGAGGGGCAGGGGAGGCTCACCAGCAGAGCGACGATGGCGGCACCGAGCGTTCTCTCGATCATGCGATGGCTCCGATGGCCGCCGTTGTAACACGCTCCGCTGGTCGCGGCGCGCCCTTCAGCGCGGCCCCTTCAGCGCGCCGTGAGCTCGCCCTCCGAGCTCCAGCCGACTTGCGCGCCCGGTGCCTCGGAGCTCGGCGCCGGGAACCAGAGGGTGACGCGGCCGTTGGCTGGGTCCGTCTCGATCTCGGGGAGGCCTTGGTCGGGATCGCCGGCGTAGATCTGCTGCTCGCCATCCGGCAGCGTCACGATCATCTCACGAATCAGGGCTTCGTCCAGCTGGAACGCGACCTGGCGGCCATCTGCCAGCGTGACGCCGCGCTCGCCGATCGCCGTGGGGGAGTTTGCCAGCCAGGTCTCGCGCATCGCGAGGCGCGGATCGCCGATGCGCGCTTCGCGCTCTTCGCAGGCAGGAAAAGCTCCGCACACGCTGCTGCAGACTGCGTCGAAGAACGCGCTGCTCGCGTCGTACTCGCGCACGAAGCGGTAGCGCACGGCCAGGATCTCGTCGTCGAAGACGGGGACGTTGGAGAGCGGCTCTTCGTCGATCCGGTTCAGGGCCACCTGGACGGCGGCGATGCCGTCGACGATCGCTGCTCGGAGGGCGTCGGGTGCCAGCTCGTCGCGAAGGGTCCAGATTAGCTGCCGGAGCGCTCGACCCGACTCGTGATCGGCGCGGCCGCGCCGCCAGACGGCGTCCGAGACCGACTGCTCGTAGGTGTCCATCCGCCGGCGGCAGCCGACCGGGGCTCCTTGCTCGTCCAGCACCTTGCCATGACACGGGTCACCGTCGAACACGTGGGCGAGGATGTCCGCGATGGCTTCGTTGGCGCTGGTGCTGAGCCGTTCGCCGAGCGGGCCAGAAGCCAACCACAGGCCGTAGTGCAAGGCGTGGCCGAGCTCGTGGTTGACGACATCCTTCTCGAGGTAGGGATGCGCGCGCGTGGGCTCCGTCGCGTGTCCGAGCAGGGTGTAGGAGCAGTTCCTGCGCACGGGGAGCTCGAACTCGCCGTTGTCGGTGGTGAAGGAGAAGGTGCCGTCCGGCCCGAGCAGCTCGTCGTGCTCCTCGCGGAGGGCTCGAGCGATGTCGGCGGGGCCGATCTCGGGGTCGTCCACGTGCTTTTCGACCTCGTCGAGGAAGTTGCGCTCGAGCGGCGGATGCAGACACGAGAAGGCATCGATGCGTTCGATGGCGTCTCGATTGGAGGGCGCATTCGCGACGTCGGTCTCGAGTGTCCGCAGCTCGTCGAAGATGTCCTCGCCATACAGCTGCGGCAGCGCTTCGGACGCTGGCGTTTCGGGGGGCGGAGAGATGAAGACCCGCGCCGGCAGGTGCGGTACCGTCAGCCCCATCTCCGCCCAGTAGGCGAGGAAGGCGCGCGCCGAGGGCAGCACCTCGGTCTCGAATGACGCGCGGTCGGCGTCGGTAGCGAACGCGCCGCGGGCGACGATCGAGGTGCTGGGATCCGTCAGTGTGGGCTCGGCTGCGACGAGCGCGAGCTCTGCCGTTGCCACGAGCGCGGGCTGGGCGTCTTCGCTCCCGCAGCCCGAGGCGGCGACGAGCAGACACGAGGACAGGAGAAGTAGGTCTTTCTGCATGCGCGTTTCCTTTGCGTTGAACGCGCTGCCGTACGCGCGAGCGCGCGAAGCACGTCATGCTCCGAGCACGGCCTGATCCCGTGGGGCGGCTCGTGGCGACGTCAGCGGTCTCTGGCCTATTCCGCGCCTGCGCTGCGTTCCTTTAAGCGGGGCGGACGATTTTCTCCCGCCGCGTGCGAGTGAGAACGCTCTCGCCCGCGGCGCTCTCACGCTCACCAGCGTCGAGCTGATGGGGGCTGACTGGTGAGAGCCACCGCGTGAGAAGAAATCAGGGCGGAGCGCGATCGACCTGTTCTCGTGTTCAGTGCTTGCTACAGTGTCTTCATGCGCGGCTTCGGGGATGTCGAGTGTATGGACACGACGTTGGCCTCGCTCGCGCGAGGAGAATGCGCGCTGCGCTTACGCCTGGGGCAACTGCTCGAGATTCTCGGGCGCGGCGCCGTCTTCGATCTGGGATTCTCGTCGCTCGGCGCCTACGCGGTCGAGCGTTGTGAGCGGAGCGTTCGCTGGGTAGAGGCGGCCCGCTGCCTCGCGCGCCGCGTGGAGGCGCTGCCGGAGTTGCGTCGAGCGATGGCGACCGGAGACGTTTCGTGGGCGCTCGCCGAGGTGTTGGCGCGCGTCGCCACGCCGGCAGACGAGTCGCGCTGGCTCGCGCTGGCCGAGGGGCGCACCGTCCGTCAGGTGCGGCTGCTCGTCGACGACGCCGTGTCGGCCGCTCGTGCAGCGGTCGCGACGAGAACGAAAGCGCGCAGCGTGGCGCTGGAGCAACGGGTCGGCACCGGCCGCGCCAGGGAGGCGGGCGGGGGGCATGTTGCGGGCGGTGGTCTTGGAGGCGGTGTTGGGGGCGGCGGTGTTGGGGGTGGCGGTGTTGGGGGTGGCGGTGTCGATGCGAGCGGGAGTGGGGACGTAGCGAGCGGGGACGTTGCGTGCGGCACCCTGAGTGGCGGTGTTTCGTGCGGGGATGCTGCGGATGATGCCGACGAGCTCGTCACGCTGACGTGCACGGTCGATCGCGAGGATGCTTGGCTGTTCGAGGCAACGCGGTGTCTGCTGGAGCAACTCGGCGAGCGCAGTGCGCCCGGGCAGGCAGAGGCCATGCTGGCGGAAGCACAGAGCACATTGCTGGCGCTCTTGCCGCGGGGCGCGATCGAGGCCGACTGCTTGCAGCAGCGCGATGTGGCGCAGCTCCGCCGCGTCGAACGGCTGCGTCGGTGGCAGGCCGAGGCTGAGGTGTCGTGTGAACGGAGCGTTCTCACCAGCCTCGCGTCGGGGTCGCGGCCGAGCGTGGCGCCCTCGACGAGCTCGGGGCGGGTCGCGTTGGCCGCTTCTCTCGGCATGGCGCCGTTCGCGCAGACCTCGTGCAGCGGGCTCGATCGGCAAGTGCGCATCGTCGCAGAGGCGCTGGCGAGGCATGAGCTCGAGCTGTCCGAGCTCGTGCTGCGACTTCATCGGGCCGGCGGCTGGCGCAAGCTGGGTTACGCTACGGAGACGCAGTATGCGCGCGAGCGGCTCGGTCTATCGCGCTCTTCGTTCGTGGCGCGGCGAGCGCTCGCCCTGCGGCTCGAGCGGCTGCCTGGAGTGGCGGCGGCGCTCGGTGCTGCGCACATCGGAGTAGAGGCTGCGTTGCAGCTCGTGCGGGTGGCGACGCCGAGCACCGAAGCCGCTTGGATTGACCGGGCACGACGGCGCACGATCAAACATCTGCGTGAGGAGGTGGCGGCGGCTCTGGTCGCCGTGCGCTGGGCTGGCGATGTCGACTGTCCTCCGCCCGAGGACGCCGAGCTGGCGGCGTTTCAGGCGCTCGAGCAGGCCGTCGTGAGCGGGCGCTTCGGTCGTCCCTCGGTGGGTCGCCCCTCGGTGGGTCACCCCTCGGCCGCTCGTCCCTCGGTGGGTGACCCTTCGGTGGGTGACCCTTCGGTGGGTCGCCCCGCGGCCACGGAGGGTCGGGTCGATCCGAAGGGCGCATGCACGTCGGCGCCGTTCGCCAGCGCGCGCCCTCTCGACGATAGAGTCACCGGGCCGCGCAAAGCCTGGTGCGTGATGCTGGCCAGCCTGGGCTCATGGCTGCGAGGCGGCGTCCAGATGTCTGCGGCAGCGCCGGGGGCGGCCGCCTCTGGACGGTGCTCGCACGCCGGCCGCGTGACGCTTCGGCTGCGCGTGTCGCGCGAGACGGCGGCCTGGTGGCGCGGGCTCGAAGCCCAGGCGCGGCGCTGGTTGCCGCGCGGTGAAAGTTGGTTGCGCTTCGTGTGCCTGTCGGTGTGGCAAGGCTGGGGCCACCTGCTGGGCGCTCGGGGCGCCTACGGGCACATCTACATCCGCGATCGCTTTCGCTGCACGAGCCCCGTGTGCACGCGCGGCGACGTGACACCCCATCACATCCAGTTTCGCTCGGCGGGCGGGAGTGACGACGCGAGCAACGTGACGAGCCCGTGCTCGTGGTGCCACCTGTATGGCGTGCACGGCGGGAGGATCCGCGCGAGTGGGACTGCCGATCACATTCGCTGGGAGCTAGGTCCGAAAAACGAGCCGTCCCTCATCGTGGACGGGCGCGAGCGCTTGCCTCAGAGGGGACCTTCGTCCGTGAAGCGCAGATCGTCGATGTGGATGTCGACCGTGTAGGAGCCGCGCAGGGGCTGCGGGAAGTACCAGGCGATGCTGTTGATCTCGCTCGGGTCGACGTTGGCGTCGGGGCAGCCTTCGCTGAGGTCGCGCCACAGCACCACGCTGCTTTCGGGTTCTGCGGGCACGTTCAGGACACGGCGCGCTTCGCGACAGGAGCCGTCGTAGCGGGTCGAGAGCGGGACGCAGCGGCCCATGTTGGCGGGCTCATCCGGGTCGGCCGGGTTGATCTTGTTGGCGTTGACCCAGGTGGACGCGACCTGGTTGACGGACGTGCCGACGTAAAAGACGAGCGCGCCGGCCTCGCCGATTTGCCCCCACAGCTTGAAGGCGATGCCGCGATACGCGGCGGCATCGAGCTGCTGGCATGAGTTGAAGTAGAGGCCAAAACCCGAGACGTCGCTCACGGTGCCGTAGATGTGCCAGTCACCGTCGGTGACATCGGACCGGAGCGCGTCGGGGGCGTCGGGGTAGTGGTAGGTGCCGCCGGGGAAGGCCGCGTCGCCCGTGAAGTTGACGCCGTTCGGGTTGCCCGTGAACGTGAAATCGCTGATCACCTCGTGCGTGACCCGCGGGCACGCCAGCGTGCTGTCGCCGGGCGCGGCTGTGGGGCGCTCGCCCACGCCCGCGCTGCAGACCGGCAGCTCTTCGCCGCTGACGAACTCGTACGAGCCGGGCACGCTGCCCAGGGGCGCGCTGTCGATCGAGGGGGGCTCGTCGCCGTTGGCCTCGTAGAAGTTCATGCCCTCGTAACCCTCGCTGGTCGCGACGGCTTCGGCGTCGGCAGCCCCAGAGGTCCCGCAGGCGAGCAGCCCGAGCCATGGCAAGAGTGCCAAACCGGGGGCACGGGCCTTTGCGAACGGCATCGTGACCTAGCAAGGTACTCCCGGATCGCCGCGCGGGCCAGGCACCCCGCGGCGTGATCGGGGCGGATCGCACCTATACGAGTACAGCCCAACAGCCGGCTCAGGGCAGATTCAGGGCTGGACGCCGAACAGGAGGGCGGCGAGCGCCAGGCTCAGCATGCCGCAGACGGTCAGGACCGTCGCTCCGCGGCGGGCGAGCAACGCGATACACATGCAGAGTTGCCACAGCGGGATGACGAGCGCGAAGCCGGCAGCGAAGCGAGCGTCCGCCGATACGGGCAGAAAACGCGCGACGGCCGCGCTCGCGAGCAGCGCGACCGGCAGCGTGCCCAGCGTGACGCCGAGCACTAGCGCGCTGCGGCCGAGCAGGGCGCGCGCCGTGGGCGAGCCCTCGATCTCGTGCTGCGGCGCGGCGGGGCGCGCGCTGTTCTTTCGTGCCCGACGGAGCACGAGCGGCGCGCCGAGGGTCAGGAGCGTGCCGGCGGCCAGCGTCGCCAGGGGCACCGCGAGATACGCCGCCGGTCCGGGCTCGGCCCGATTCCAGAGGACGACGGCGAGAGCGAGCAGCACGAGCGCCAGCACGCGGGCGGCCCGGGCGCGCCCGGGCGCCCGCAACAGGGCCCAGCGCGGCACCTCGCGAGGGCCGTCCGCGCCGTATGAGAGGCCTACGGCGGCGGCGGCGAGCACGACCGCGAGGACCTCAGCCATGAGCCTCGGTCCCATGCGCCTCGGTCCCATGCACCTCGGTCCCATGCACCTCGGTCCCAAGTGCCTCGGTCCCAAGTGCCTCGGTCCCATGCACCTCGGTCCCATGCACCTCGGTCCCATGCGCCTCCCGGCGCTGCTGGCGCCGCAGCGCGGCCGCGACGGCGAGCAGGACGAGGCCCGCGACGAGCAGCGCGATGTCGACCGCGAGCACGTCTGGATGCGAGGGGCCCGCGCCGAGCAGCCCCGCCGAGGAGCTCCGGCTCGCGGCGAGCGGCACCAGCGCCAGACACACCCCGGCCAGCCCGAGCCCGCCCCACCAGAGCGTCGCCGTGCGCCGCACGAGGCAACCGGCGAGCAAGCAGGCCCCGAAGGTGCCCGCCATGGCCAGCTCCTCGAGCAGGATGCGGCTCGGCAGCGCGAACGACAGCAAGCGGCTCGACATGAACAACGCCGCGAGCGCCACGAAGCAGCCGACGCCCACCCCTGCCGTGAGCCGCGCGAGCAGCACGTCACCGCGCGAGTGGCCCGCCGCGGCGCGCCGTTCGAGCCAGATCCAGTTGCCGGTGAGCAGCGTGGCGCAGCCGCCGAGCGCCAGCACGAACAACAGCCAGCGCACGACGGGGCCGCCGTATTCGACGGTGTGGATGCCGTGGATCCAGCGCGCCAGGGTGCCCACGTGGCTCTCGCGATCGGGCGTCTCGACGCCCTCGACGTGCCCGGTCGCCGCCATCACGTGCACCATGCCGTCGCCGAAGGGCTGCCCCGCGATCGGGCCGCGCACATCGACCATCGCTGCCGCGTGGCCGTAGCCGTGGTAGACGACGGACTCGACCGAGAGCCGCGGCTCGGCGGCGCGCGCGCGAGCGACCAGGTCGTCGAGCGGCAGCGGCTGGCGCGGCGGACCCAGATCGAGCTCGGGCGCGTCCTCGACCAGCGCGCCCGCCGTGGCCGCCGCGCGCGCGACGTCGCCGCCGAACACGGGCCCGATGGACAGCTCGAACAGCAGCGGCGAGAGCACCATCATCGAGCCTGTCAGCGCGTACGCGAGCTGAAACGGCAGCCCGAACACGCCCGCCACCTTGTGCAGATCCGACCAGAGCACGCGGCGATCGCTCGCGGCGCGCTCCGGGCGGAAGCGATACAGCTGGCGGCGGAAGCGACCCCACTGGATGAGCCCGCCGGTGACCAGGGCCAGCAGGAAGCCGAACACGAGCCCGCCGGCGCCATATTGCAGCCAGAAGCCGGTCAGGTCGTGCCAGAGGTAGTGAAGATCGTAGACGAACGCGGCTGCTTTTTCGCGCTCGGGGATACGCTGGCCGCTCTCGGCGTCGAGCCACCACATGCGCCACACGGTCGTGTCGGGCAGGTAGTAACCCACCTTCGGCAGCGGCCGCGTCTCTGTCGGCAGGTACAGGTAGAAGACGTCATTTTCGGGCGCGGCGATCTTCAGCAGCGTGTCGAGCGACGTGACCTCGACGGGCGCGCGCTGCACGAGCGGCTCTTCCCAGATGGTCAGGGGCCGATAGAACAGCACCACCGACCCGAGGAAGAACATCACGTAGACGAGCAGCGCCGTGAGCACGCCCGCCCAGGCGTGCGCCAGCCAGAAGCGCGTGAAGGCGTGCCGAGAGAGCCGGAGCCGGGCGGGTTGATCCATGCTGGCAGGACCTCAGCGCGAGCACGCCCAGCAGGCGGTCAGCTTGAAGAAGGCAGCGCGCCCGGGCTTCTGCACGCCCAGCACGTCGTAAGCGGACGAGTCCGTCACGTTCAGCAGATCGAGCGTGGCGTGGACGTCGTACGGGCCCGAGACGGAGTAGGCGACGGAGATGTCGTGCAGCAGCTGCGACGGGATCTGCTCGCGCTCGTCGGCCGCGGCCGCGTCTTCCCAGCCGGGGCGGAAATCGCCCACGAAGTGCGTCGCCCACGACAGCGACAGCTCGTCGCCCGCCGCGGCCAGGCCGTGGGCGCTGAGCGTCGCGACGCCGTTGGCGAACAGCCAGGGCCGGTTGGGCACGCGTTGCCCCTCGAACGTGGCGAACGGGCCTTCGTCGGAGATGTTGCGCTGATCTTGCAACGTGGCGTTGCCTTCGAGCCGGAATATTTCTCCGGGGGCGATCCACGAGAGCTGTCCGTCCACGCCGAGCACCCGCACGCTGAACACGTTCTGGTGCACGGAGTGTACACGATCGGGCGCCGGCAGCTGCACGATCATGCCGTTGGTCTGGCGCCAGAAGCCCGACGCCTCGAACGACAGCTGTCCGACGCGCTCGAGCTCCCGGTCGGCCCGCAGCGATACGTTGCCGTTGTGGCTGGTCTCCGGTGAGAGATCGAGGTTGGCGGTGACCAGCGCGCCGTCGCCAAATACCTCGTCCGGCCGCGGCAGCCGCGTCGCGTACTCGTACGAGGCCTTGGCGATGATACCCTCGGCGAGCCGCAGCCGGAAGCCGTCGCCCGCGCCGAAGCGGTGCGTGGTGTCCTCGACGTGGCGGATGCTGTTGTCGAACGTCTCGACCTGGTCGGTCGAGAGCGCATACAGGTAGTACTTGCCGAACAGGCTGTTCTCGACGCGATCGTCGCTCGGCCGCCAGAGGTGCTCGAGACCGGTCACGAGCTGGCCGAGATCGCGCCGCGTGGTCAGCGGATCGATGCGATCGGCGCGCACGCGCAGCCGCTCGCGACCGCTGCGCGTCGTGATGTCGGGCGAGGCGACGAGCTCGATGCGCTGCGTGCTGCCGATGCGCTGGCTCAGCGCCGCGCGCCCCACCACGCGGTGCTCCCACTGCGTGACGTCGCTGGCGAAGTTGCTGAGCTCGCCCGTGCCGGCGTTGCGCTCGAAGACGCGGCGTCCGAACCAGTCGTACACGAAGGGCGAGACGTCGCTGAAATCGATGCGCCGTACGCCGTATCCGAGCACGACCGAGGTGCCCAGGCCCGAGCTCGTCAGCGCGGGCTGGTCGTAACGCAGGTGACCGCCGAACGCCGTCTGCCCGTAGGTGACGTCGCCATAGGGCGCGGACATGTCGGCGTTGTGCTGCAGGTCCTTGTCGAAGTTGGTCGAGTACAGCCGCAGCACGAGCCGGCGCGCCCAGGGCCGATCGACCCAGCCCGCCTCGACCAGGCCGCCGACGGCGTCGTAGCCGTCGTGGAAGCGGCGCACGCGCGCGGGCTCGAGCTGTCCGACCTCGTTCGGGACCTCGACGTCGACCAGGTAGTCGTTGTCCGAGTGATCATAGAACGCGGCGGCGCGGGCGACGAAGCCGGTGTCTGCGTCGTGCGTGCGCGCGTTGAGCGAGAGCTGCTGCGTGTCGAACGAGCCGGCGGTGATCGACAGCGACAGCTCCGGCTGGTGCACGTCGCCCTCGGTGATCAGGTCGATGGCGCCGCCGAGCGCGTCGGTGCCCAGGCGCACGGGCACCACGCCGCGATACACGTCGATGCGCTCGACCCAGTTCAGCGGCACGCTGGTCAAGCCGAAGCCGAAGCCCGAGATCTCGATCGGCACGCCGTCGACGAAGACGCGCACCTGGTCGTCCGTGAGCCCGTTGAGCGACAGGCGCGTGCCCGCGCCCAGGCCGCCGCTGCGCTGCACCGCGACGCCCTCGGTGCGCGCCAGCACCTGGGCGACGTCGCCGCTGTGGCGGCGCGCGCGTTCGGTGTCGATCACGTCGACGGCGCGGGAGGACTCGCGCAGCCGATCGGCGAGCGTCGCGCCGCGCACCGTCACCTCCAGGCCGGCGCTGGCGCCGGCAGGAGCGGGCGTGATGGGCGCGGCGGCAGACGCGGGCGTGACGGGCGCAGCAGCAGGAGCGGGCGTGACGGGCGCAGCAGCCGGCGCTGGCGCCGGTAGGGCGGCAGCAGCGGCCGCGCCCAGCCCCGCGGCGTCCGTGCCGGGCTCGGCGACGGGCGTCGGCGCCAGCGAGGCGGTCGCCTCCGGCGGAGGGCGCAGCGTGTACAGGTAGCGGATGCGCGACGGCACCGCGCGGCCGTCCTTGGTCGCGGGCGCGAAGCGAAAACGCAGCGCGGCGCTCTGTGCGGCGGCATCGAGCTCTGCGCCCGCCGACTCGACCACGTCGGCGGCGGTCACCGCTCCGGTCGCGTCGATCGTCAGCGCCAGCCCGACCGTGCGCTCGTTGCGCTCGGTGACGCCGGTGGGGTACTCGGCCTCCACGAGCTCGAGCAGCTGCGGCGGCACCACGCTCGGCGCCTGGGGCGGGGCGCTCGGCGCCTGGGGCGGGGCGTCGCTGGGCGCGGGGTCTTGCGCGCGCGTCACGCGGGCCGCGGCCAACAGGGCGATGCCGAGGGCGCGCGCGAACCGAGGCGCTCGAGGAACGGTGCCGCTCATGACCAGGGCCTCGAGGGCCTCACGGGGGCAGGACGCGGGACAGCACGCGCTGGACGTTCAGCCCCATGATCGCCCGGATCTCCGCTTCCGAGAACCGGGCAGCGAGCAACGCCTCCGTCAGCGACGCCATTTGCGAGGCGTCGATCGGCGTGGCGACGAAACCGTCAAAATCCGACCCCAGCGCGACGTGCTCGGCCCCGATGCGATCGACGGTGTAACGGATGGCTTGCACGACGGCGGCGAGATCGGTACCACACGTCGCACTTTCGAAGAAACCAATACCGACCACGCCACCACCCGCAGCGGTGCGCTCGAGCGCGGCGTCGCTGATGTTGCGCGGGCTGTCGCAGGTGCCGAGCACGCCCGTGTGGGAGAACACGACGGGTCGAGTCGCGATCGAGAGCACGTCGTCGATGGTCTGCGGCGAGGCATGCGAGAGGTCGACGAGCATGCCGAGCCGTTCCATTTCGGCGATGACCAGTCGCCCGAACGGCTGCAGGCCATACTTGTCCTCGCCGTGCGCCGAGCCCCCGACCTCCGTGTCGAAGAAATGCGAGGGGGCCATCATGCGAAAACCCGCGTCGAACACGCGCTGCACGTTCTCGAGCTTGCCCTCGAGCACCTGCGCGCCCTCGATCCCGAGGTAGCCGGCGGTCTGCGCGGGGTCGCGGCCGCGATCGTCGATGTAGCGCGTCAGCTCCGAGCGCGAGCGGATCACGCGCAGCTTGCCGCCGGAGTCTCGCGCCGCGGCGTGCAAGCGCTCGGCCTGGTAGAGCGCGCGCTCCAGCAGCGAGCCCCAGGTGCGGGTCGGCCAGCGCTCGGCCACGAACAAGACCTGCGTCAGATCGCTCGAGCCCGAGTTGCTCTCGACGTTCATACCCCAGGGCGCCTTGCTCACGATCGTGAAGCCCTGCAGCGCGACGCCGCCCTCGATCAGCCGCGGCACGTCGACGTGGCCGCGCGCGTTGCGCTCCCCGAGCGAGCGGTTCCACATCAGCGAGTCGGCGTGCATGTCGGCGACCCACAGGCTCGCGTGCAACGTCGCGGCGTGGGCGCTCGGTGGCGCGACGGCGGCGCCCGTCAAGGCGTTCGCCTGGTCGTCGACGAGCGGCGGCAGCACGAACAGGAAGAACGCGAGCCCTGTGATCAGCGCGCCCAGCAGGATGCGGGAGGCGAGCTTCACGGCGCCGTGACCGCTGTCGTTGCGGGCGCTGCCGTGGCGGCGGGTCCCAGCGCGATGCTGCGCAGGTGTTGCTCGAGCAGCGCGAAGAGCGCGCTCTCCTCGGCGTGGATGAAGAAATGGCCGCCCGGCAGCATGTGCAGGGCGAAGTCGCCGCGCGTCTGATCGCGCCAGGCGGCGATGGCGTCAGCCGAGGTCGTCGGGTCGCTCGAGCCGCCGATCGCGACCAGCGGCGCTCCGAGCGTGCGACCCGGCGTGGCGGCGTAGCTGGCTGCGATCTGAAAATCGGCGCGCAGCACCGGCAACGTCAGCTCCATCAGCTCGGGGTCGGCCAGCACGTGCTCTGGCGTGCCGTCGAGCCGCAGCAGCTCGGCGCGCAGCTCCGCGTCCGTCTTCAACGCTGCGAAGCGCTCTCGATCGCGCGCCCCGGGCGAGCCGGTGCCCGACGCGAACACCAGGCTCGGCCTGCGCCCCTGCGCCTCGAGCCGCACGGCGAGCTCGAAGGCGATGATCGCGCCCAGGCTATGGCCGAACACGGCGAAGGGCTGGCCCGGCTCCGGGCGCACGTCGTTCTCGATGCGCTCGAGCAGCGCCGGCAACGTCACCGCGAGCGGCTCGGCCATACGCCGACCGCGACCCGGCAGCTCGACTGGGATCACCTCGATCCAGCTCGACAGCCGCCGCTTCCAGCGCGCGTACACGGACGCGCTGGAGCCCGCGTAGGGCAAGCAGTACAGGGGGATACGCACGGACACCAGCGGGCCTCACTCCGGGCTGCGGCGCGGCGGCAGCTCCAGCGTCGCGATCGGTTGCAGCTGCTTCTTCTGCCAGGCGCGCCGGCACGCCGAGCGCATCAGCTTGCCGCTCGAGGTGATCGGCACGCTGCCGGGCTCGAGCAACAGCACCAGGCGCGCCGGCTCACCGTGGAGCATGGCCACCGTCTCGCTGATGCGCTGGCACAGCGCGTTCACGTCGATCAGCTTTTGCACGCGCGGGCTCACCTCGGCCACGACCGCGACGCACTCCTCGCCGCCGAGTTCGACGCCGAACGCCGCGGTGCGCCCCTTGCGCACCACCTCGGCGCGCTCTTCGACGCTGCGCTCGATGTCCTGCGGGTACAGGTTCTGGCCGCGCACGATGATCAGATCCTTGTGGCGTCCGGTGACGACCAGCTGACCATCGTGCAAGAAACCCAGGTCGCCGGTGCGCAGCCAGGCTCGCCCGCGGCGCGGCACGAAGCTCTGCGCGGTGGCGTCCGGGTTGCTCCAGTAGCCCTGCGCCACGCTCGGCCCGCTGACGCGGATCTCGCCGACCGCGTCCGCGCCGAGCGGCTCGCCCGTCTCCAGATCGGCGACGATGACCTCGTGCTCGGGTTGAGCGCCGCCGCAGCACACCAGGGGGCGGCCCGTGTCCGAGGCCAACACGCGGTCTGTGGCGAGCGCTGCCGGGTCCACCCGCAGGCTCCGGGCGCCGCTGCCCCGCACGCCGCCCGTGACCAGCAACGTCGACTCGGCCAGCCCGTAGCAGGGGTACAGGGCCTTCGCGTCGAAGCCGATGGCGGAGAACTTGCTCGCGAACGCGCTCAGCGTCGCTTCGTGAATCGGCTCGGCGCCGCAGAACGCCAGCCGCCACGACGACAGATCGATCGCGAGCTGGGCCGGGTCCTCCACGCGCTGCGTGCACAGCCGGTACGCGAAATCCGGGCCGCCGCTGACGGTGCCGCGGTAGCGCGCCACGGCAGCGAGCCAGCGCTCGGGACGCTCCATGAAGTGCTGGGGTGACAGCAGCACGCCGGGGATGCCGTAGTAGAGCGGCTGCAGCAGGGTCCCGATCAGACCCATGTCGTGGAACAGCGGCAGCCAGCTGACCACGACGTCGTCGGCGCTCATCGAGAACGCAGAGCTGATCGCACGCTCGCCCGCCATCAGGTTCTGGTGGCTCAGCATCACGCCCTTCGGCGACGTCGTCGAGCCGGAGGTGTACTGCAACATCGCCAGGCTGTCGGGGCTCGGGCGCGCCCAGCGCCAGCTGTCGCCGTCGGCCTGCGGCTCGCCGTCGGTGACGACGAGCTGAACGCTGCTCAGCCCGGGCACGGCCTCTCGCGCGGCGGTCAGCGGAGCTGCGAGCGCGCTCTCCGTGAGCACCAGCCGCGGCGTGGCGTCCTTGATGATCGAGACCAGCCGGCTCCAGTGCCGCGGGTCACGCGAGGCGGGCGGATACGCCGGCACCGCGATCAACCCCGCATACAGGCAGCCGAGGAACGCCACCACGTAGGCCGGGCCCGTGGGGTAGATCAGCAGCGCCCGATCCCCCGGCGCCGCGCGCTCGGAGAGCAGCGCCGCGCAGGCGCGCGCGCGAGCGTGCAGCTCCGCGTAGTCGTAGGCGTGCGTGGCCGTGTCGCCGTCGGTCAGGAACGTCAGCGCAGGCCGCTCGGGCTGCTGCGCGGCGCGCTCGAACAGCAGCTCCACGATGGTCGGATACAACGCTGGATCGAGCGTCACGGCAGGTCCTCGTTATGGCAGGCCCGGGAACGACCCCGGGCCGGGCCTTCTATTAAAGTTGATTATCATTTGCAACAGTATCCTGGTGAGTCGTTGGCCAGGTGGCCCGCCGGCGCATCACGGCAGGCGTTCTCACCATTCCAATTGATAGCAATTATCATTCGTACTATCGAGCCGCGATGATCGAGCGTCGACGCCTCGCAGGGGCTTGCTTCTCGGCGCTCCTGGCGCTCGCGTGCGCGGCGACGCCCGCTGCGGCGCCGGCATCGGGCGCTGCGGCGCGGGAGCATGTCGCGTCGTCGCTGGAGCCGGCGCACGCTTATGCCAGCGGGACGCACGGCGCCGTGGCCAGCGCCGAGGCCACGGCCAGCGCCATCGGCAAGAGCGTGCTCGAGCACGGCGGAAACGCCGTCGATGCCGCGATCGCCGTGGCCTTCGCGCTGGGCGTCACCTATCCGTCGGCTGGCAGCATCGGCGGCGGTGGGTTCATGCTCGTGCGGCTGCCGGACGGTCGCAGCAGCGCCATCGACTACCGCGAGGTGGCGCCGGGGGCCGCACGGCGCGACATGTTCCTCGATGCTCACGGCGAGGTGACCGAGCAGGGTCAGGTCGGTCCGCTCGCGGCGGGGATCCCGGGCGTCGTGGCCGGGCTCGCGCTGGCCCACGAGCGCTGGGGCTCGGTGCCCTGGGCGGAGCTGGTCGCGCCCGCGATCGCGCTGGCGCGGGACGGCGCGCGCCTGGACGCGTTCCAGGTGCGCGATCTGGCGCGCGGCACCGGCTGGATGCACGAGTACGCGAGCTGGCTGGACGAGACGGCGGCTCCCGACGCGGCTCCGCTCGCCGTGCAGCAGCGCGAGCTGCGCGCGGCGCTGACGGCCACGCTCGCGACGTTCGAGAAGGCGCCCGGACAGAACCACGGCGAGGGCGACGTGTGGCGGCAGCCGGCGCTGGCACAGACCCTGGCGAGCATCGCCGAGGGCGGGGCGGCTGCGTTTTACACGGGCCCGCTCGCGCAGCGTATGGCCGAGCGCGTGCGCGCCATGGGCGGGATCTGGGCCGCCGACGACCTGGCTCGGTATCACCCGGCCGAGCGCGAGCCGGTGCGCTTCTCGTATCACGGGCACGAGATCATCGGCATGCCGCCGCCTTCGAGCGGCGGGATCGTGCTCGCGCAGATCCTGACCGCCGCCGACCAGCTCGGCCTGGCGCGGCTCGAGTATGACGCTCCGGAGCGCATCCACCTCTATCTCGAGGTGCTGCGCCGCGCCTTCGCGGAGCGCAATCGCTGGGCAGGCGACCCGGACTTCGTGGCGGTGCCGTGGGCCGAGCTGCTCGATCCCGAGCGCAGCGCGCGGCGCATCGCCGACATCGACCCGGAGCACGCGACGCCCTCGCTCGAGCTCGCGGGCGGCGGGGCCGTCGCCGAGTCGCTCCACACGACGCATTTTTCGATCGTCGACGCCTCGGGGATGGCCGTCGCCAACACGTTCACGCTCAACACCGACTTCGGGGCGCTGCTGCAGATCCCCGGCACGGGCGTCACGTTGAACAACCAGATGGACGACTTCGCTGCCAAACCCGGCGCGCCCAACCTGGCGGGCCTGGTGCAAGGCGAGCCGAACGCCATCGCGCCCGGCAAGCGCATGGCGAGCAGCATGTCTCCGACCATCGTCGTGCGCGACGGGCGAGTGCGGGCGGTGCTCGGCTCACCCGGCGGGCCCACCATCACCACCACGGTGGCGCAGCTGTTGATGCAGATCATCGATCACGGTCGCACGCTGCGCGAGGCCGTCGCGGCGCCACGCATCCACAACCAGTGGCTGCCGGACGAGAGCCTCTACGAGAGCGGCGTGCCCGAGAGCACGCTCGCGGCGCTGCGCCGCAAGGGCCATCACCTCAGGGTCGAGGCGAACATCGGCCACGCCCACTGCATCGAGCGCGACCCGACGAGCGGCGAGCTGCGCGCGGTGGCGGACGTGCAGCGCGGCGGAGGCGGCGCCGTGGCCTACTAGCGTTGTGGCATCTGTCCCCGATACTGGACATCTGTCAGATCTAAGTAATAATCATTATCAATTGGCTCTTGTGCGTGGGCGGGGCGCGGGTATATCAGGGTGCAGCACATGATCAGTGAACCCGTCCGTTATTCGGAAGTACCGCTTACCAGGGAGACATTGCCTGAGCGGCACGCCGCGTTTGCCGGGCAATACTCGTTTACCGAGAGCGCGATCCTGGCGCGGCAGGCGCGGCGCGAGTCGAACGCGCGCAGCTATCCGCGCAAGATCCCGCTCGCGCTGAAGCGCGCGAAGGGCATCTACGTCGAGGACGTCGAGGGGCGGGTCTTCATCGATTGCCTGGCAGCGGCCGGCACACTGGTGCTCGGCCACAACCACCCGGTGGTGGTGGAGGCGCTGGAGAGCGCGCTGCGCTCGGACCTGCCCATGCAGACGCTGGATCTCACGACGCCCGCCAAGGAGGCGTTCGTGGAGGAGCTGTTCTCGCTCTTGCCCGCGGGCCTCGCGTCGCGCGCGCGCGTGCAGTTCTGCGGCCCCGCGGGGACCGACGCGGTCGAGGCGGCGGTCAAGCTGGTGAAGACGGCGACGCGGCGCCCGACCATGTTCGCGTTCCAGGGCGGCTATCACGGGATGTCGCAGGGCGCGCTGAGCATGATGGGCAACCTGGGCCCGAAGCGCGCGCTGGCGGGCAGCCTCGGCGGCGTGCAGTTCTTGCCGTATCCGTACGCTTACCGCTGCCCGTTCGGGCTGGGCGGCGAGGCGGGCGAGGCGGCGGGCATCTCTTACATCCAGAACCTGCTCGGGGACCCCGAGAGCGGCGTGCTCACGCCCGCCGGTGTGCTGGTCGAGGGCGTGCAGGGCGAGGGCGGGGTGATCCCGTGCTCGGCGGGCTGGCTCGCGCGCTTGCGCGAGCTGTGCACCGAGCACGACGTGCCGCTGATCCTGGACGAGGTGCAGACGGGTTTCGGGCGCACGGGCAAGATGTTCTCGTTCGAGCACGCGGGCATCACGCCGGACGTGGTGGTGCTGTCGAAGGCGCTCGGCGGCGGCTTGCCGCTCTCGGTCGTCGTGTACGACGAGTCGCTCGACAAGTGGCAGCCGGGCGCTCACGCCGGCACCTTCCGCGGCAACCAGCTGGGCATGGTGGCGGGCCTCGCCACGTTGCGTTTCATCCGGCGCGAGCGGCTCGCCGAGCACGCCGAGGCCATGGGCCTGCGGCTCACGGCCCACCTCGAGCACCTCGCCAAGGACCATCCGTGTATCGGTGACGTGCGCGGGCGCGGGCTGATGCTCGGCGTCGAGATCGTGCAGCCGGAACAGCTCGACGCCCGAGGGCAGCCCCGGGCTGGCAGCGAGCGGGCCTCCGCGATCCAGCGCGCGTGCTTGCGGCGCGGCCTCATCCTCGAGCTGGGCGGGCGGCACGGCAGCACGGTGCGCCTGCTCCCACCGTTGATCATCACCGAGGCGGAGGTCGATCGGGTCGCCGAGATCTTCGCGCGAGCGCTCGCGGACGTCGAGAGCGCGGCGCGCGGCCCGGCCCAAGCCTGATTCGACGCGCGCGGTGGATCAGAAGCCTAAACCCAATACATTCGACGCGATCGTCGTCGGCACCGGCATCAGCGGCGGCTGGGCCGCGAAGGAGCTGTGCGAGCGCGGGCTAGAGACGCTCGTGCTCGAGCGCGGCCGCGGCGTCAACCACCCCATGGACTACACGACGGCCTTCAAGGCCCCGTGGGAGCTGCCGCACGGCGATCGCCTGACGGCGGCCGATCGCAAGCGCATGCCCGTGCAGAATCGCAGCGGCGTGGTGCTGCAGTCGAACAAACACTGGTTCGTGGACGACGAGCAGAACCCCTACGTCGCGGAGAAGCCGTTCGATTGGATCCGCGGCTATCACGTGGGCGGCCGCTCGCTGACCTGGGGGCGCCAGAGCTATCGCTTCAGCGACCTCGACTTCGCCGCGAACGCGCTCGACGGCGTCGGCGTCGACTGGCCCATCCGTTACGCGGAGCTCGCCCCCTGGTACGATCACGTCGAGGAGTTCATCGGCGTCAGCGGCTCGCGCGACGGACTCTCGCAGCTGCCCGACGGCAAGTTCCTGCCGCCGATGGAGATGAACTGTCTCGAGGGGCACATGGCGAGCCGGATCAACGCGCGTTTCCCCGAGCGGCGCGTGATCATCGGGCGCACCGCCAACTTGACTCGGCCCCTGAAGGGCCGTGGCCAGTGCATGCACCGCAACCTGTGCGAGCGGGGCTGTCCGTTCGGCGCCTACTTCAGCAGCCCGTCCTCGACGCTGCCCGCCGCGTCGGCGACCGGGCGCTTGACGCTGCGCCCGCACGCGATCGTCAGCGAGGTGATCTACGACGACGTGAAAGGCAAGGCCGTGGGCGTGCGCATCATCGACGCGCTCAGCCGCCAGACGGAGGAGTTCTTCGCGCGCGTGATCTTCCTGACGGCGTCGACCCTCGGCTCCACCTTCATCATGCTCAACTCCACGTCTCGGCGTTTCCCGAACGGGCTGGGCAATGACAGCGGCGAGCTCGGCCACAACCTGATGGATCACCATTTCATGGCCGGTGCCTGGGGCGAATATGGCGGGCTCACGGATCGCTACTACGTCGGCAGGCGTCCGAACGGGATCTACATCCCCCGCTTCAAGAACCTCCGCAGGCAGAAGGGCGCGCCTTACTTGCGCGGCTTCGCGTACCAGGGCGGCGCGACGCGCGACGACTGGCGGCGCACGGTCGCGGAGATGCGCGTGGGGCTCGCGCTCAAGAGCGCGCTGGCCGAGCCTGGCAAGTGGAACATCGGCATCACGGGCTTCGGCGAGTGCCTGCCCTACCACGAGAACCGCGTGACACTCGATCGCCAGCGGCTCGATCCGTTCGGCTTGCCGCAGCTCTCGATCCGCTGCGAATTTGGCGCGAACGAGCGCGAGATGCGCAAGGAGATGCCGGTGGCCGCCGCCGAGTTGCTGGAGGCGGCGGGCCTGGAGCGGGTCACGCCGTTCGACGACGGCAGCACGCCTGGCAACGCGATCCACGAGATGGGTACGGCGCGCATGGGGCGCGATCCCAAGACCAGCGTGCTCAACGCCCACAACCAGGTGCACGGCGCCGAGAACGTGTTCGTGACGGACGGTGCTTGCATGACGTCGTCGGCGTGCCAGAACCCGTCGCTCACCTACATGGCGCTGACGGCGCGAGCGGCGGCCTTCGCGGTCTCGGAGCTCGGCAAGGGGCAGCTGTGACGCAGGACGAGACGCGCCAGGAGCGGCTGGAGCCGGCGGGGCCGGACGCCGAGCTATCGAGCGGGCCGGCGGTCAGCCGTCGGCGCTTGATCCAGGCCGCAGCCGGGGTGGTCGGAGGCTCGGTGGCGGCCGTCGCGCTCGGCGCGCGCGTCCGCTCGCCTGCGTCGTCTGCCCCCGAGGCCGCGCCCGCGGCGGCGCGGGTGCCGCGTTTCTCGTCGCAGCTCTTCAGCCTGGAGCAGGCGCTGTTCGTCGAAGATCTGGCCGAGCACATCATCCCCGAAACCGACAGCCCGGGGGCCACGAGCGCTGGAGTGCCGGCGTACATCGAAGACATCGTCCGCGAGGTGAACGACGAGCCCGAACGCCAGCAGTTCCTGCGAGGCATCGACGCGGCCAACGCGGAGGCCCGGGCGAGCTGCGGCCGTCCGTTTCACGAATGCAGCAGCGCCGAGCGCGAAGTGCTCGTCGCGCGCTGGCTCGAGCGCTCCGAGCCGTCGCTCGAGACCAACGATCCGTGGGACTTCTTTCAGGCGTTTCGCATGCTGGCGGTCGAGGGCTTCTGCCAGTCCCGGTTCGGCGCGACGCGCGTGCTGCAGTACGAGGGCGTGCCCGGTGAGTATCGGGGCTGCGTGCCGCTCGCAGAGGTCGGCCGGGCGTGGGCCACGTCGTGACCGTCGAAGGGGGCCGTTCGAGGTCGGCCGCCACGCGCGCCTAGCCTCGTCGGTGGTCGATGTTTTCCGCCATTGTCCTGCTCGCGGCCGCCGCCAGCGCCGAGCTCGCTGCGCAGCGCGCCGCCGATCCGCCCGTGATCGATGGCAAGATCGACGCCGACGAGTGGGAGGGCGCCGCCGCGAGCGAGGACTTCGTGCAGAAGTTTCCGCGCGAGGGCGCGGACCCGTCGGAGACGACGACGCTGCGGCTGCTCTACGATGACGACGCCGTCTACGTGGCCTTCGAGTGCCGGCAGAAGGCCGCGCCGATCGTGGCGCGTCTGGCGCGCCGGGACTCGCCCGTACCGTCCGACTCGGTCAGCGTGTCGCTGGGGACGCGGGCGGACGGGCGCAGCGCGTTCGAGTTCGGGGTCAACGCCGCCGGTGTCTTGACCGACGGTGTGCGCTTCAACGACACGGCGTACTCGGCGGAGTGGGACGAGAACTGGCAAGCCAGCACGGCCGTCAGCGACGACGGTTGGTCCGCGGAGCTGCGCATCCCGCTGCGCATCCTGCGCTTCGCGGCCTCCCCCGACCAGTCCTGGGATTTTCAGGCGCGGCGCTACATCGCCTCCCGGCAAGAGACGATCGAGTGGCAACTCATCTCGCGCTTGAGCGGCGGCGAGGTGTCACGCTACGGCAAGCTCGTGGGGCTGGAGAACCTGGGCGGCGCGAGCTCGCACTGGGAGCTGCGGCCGTTTCTCGTCGGACGACTGCAGCGGGAGCCGCAGCAGACCGGCGCGGGTCTGGACGAGCGCTGGGCGGCGAGCGGCTCTGCGGGGCTCGACGTCAAGTATCATCCATCGCAAGGTCTGACGCTGGATGCGACCTTCAACCCCGACTTCGCGCAGGTCGAGGCGGACACGGAGCTCTTGAACCTGCGCAACGTCGAGGCCTACCTGCCCGAGAAGCGCGCGTTCTTTCTGGAGGGGACGGACGTGTTCGCGACCCCGCTGCAGCTGCTCTACACGCGGCGCATCGGGCTCTTCCCCGCGGACCCGTACGCGCTCGGTGACCCCGATTTCGGCGAGGAGTATGCCACGCTGCCGGAGCCGACGCTGATCTATGGCGCCAGCAAGCTGACGGGCAAGCTGGGCGAGGACTGGACCCTGGGTTTGCTGCAGGCGCTGACGGCGCCAAACGAGGTGGTGCTGACGGGCCCCAACGGGCGCGCCCGGCGCGTGGTGGAGCCGCTCAGCGCGTTCGGCGCGGCGCGCCTGCGGCACGACATCTCGGATGGCACCTACGTGGGCCTCAGCTTGACCGCGGTGCAGCGCCTGGAAGACGAGGCCGCGTCGACGACGTTGCCCCGGCTCGGCGCTGGTGTGCGCAGGGAGAAGCTCTGTCCGAGCGGCGTGACGACATCCGTCCAGGCGTCGTGTTTCAATGACGCTTACGTCTCCAGCGTCGACTGGCGCTGGAGCTCGGCTGACGCGGACTGGGTGAGCGTGGGCCAGCTCACCCAATCGATGCTGCAGGGCGGGCCGCCCCGCTACGTCCCGGACGGCAGCGTGGTCGAGCCCGACCGGCTCGGCTTCGGCGCGTTCACCCAGCTCATCAAGCAGAGCGGCAACTTCGTGGGCGACCTGAACCTGGAGCTCGCCGATCGAAACCTGGACTACAACGATCTCGGCTACGCGGAGCGCTCCAACCTGATCGGCTGGAGCACGAACCTCGAGTACCGCTTGCCGCGCACGTGGCCGTTGATCGAGTCCGAGCTGCATTTCAATTATCTCGCTGCCCGGAACATCGCTGGCATCGACATCGGCTCGAGCTTCTACCTCGGCACGAACGGCAAGTTCAGCAACCTGTGGGAATACGCGCTGTACTTCAGCTACACGCCGCGCCGCTTTGACGACCGCGAAGTGGGCAATGGCCTGGCCCTCGAGCGCGCGCGGTCAGCGGGTGTGGAGCTGACGCTCACGAGCGACCCGAGCAAGGCGCTGAGCTTCAGCGTCAATACCATCTCCCAGTGGATCCAGACTGGCGCCAATTTCTCGGGCAGCCTCGAGCTCGCGCTGCGGCCCGCGTCGGCGCTCTCGCTCGAGCTGCGGCCGACGCTCAGCCACACGCTCGGCGAGCCGCGCTTCGCGGCGGAGGGCGAGGCGCCGGGCCAGTATATCTTCGGCAAGCTGCGCGCGACGAGCACGAGCCTCACGCTGCGCGCGAGCTACGCCTTTTTACCTCGCTTGACGCTGCAGATGTACGGGCAGCTGTTCCTGGCGTCTGGCGACTACTCGAGCTTGACCGAGCTGCGCGGCAACGGGCCGCGCCCCGCCCAGCTCTGGCTCTCGGAGCTGCAACCGCTGACGGGCGGCCTGGATCACAATCCAGACTTTCAGGAAGCGGCGCTCAACCTCAACGTGGTCCTGTACTGGGAATACATGCTCGGGTCGACCCTGTACGCCGTCTATACGCGGGCTCAGGAGATCGACCGGAATCTCGATCCAGGCGAGAGCCCAGGTGTCGGAGTGTCCACGTTGGAGCGCGCGCCATCGGTCGACACGCTGCTGCTGAAGCTGGCGTTCTGGTGGAGCAATTGATTTCAGCGCTGGATCGACGGCCCGGGGGATTGTAACGATATTGATAATCGATAGCAATGGAATCGTCCGAGAATCGTAGACCCTGGAACGGCCCCCCCGAGCACCCGTCCGAGGTAGGCTCGCTAATGATAATCAGTCGCAATTGAGTGTTGCAAAGCGCTCGATGCCTGTGGCACGTACCGGCCCACCTCGACGCGAGACGAGAGCCCTCTCGGCAACGCCGACAGGCTCGCCGAGGCTCTGCAGCGCGTGTTCGCCGCACGGCGACCGGCTCGGGCGCGAGTCTGCCCGAGCGGCGAGCGTCTGGTGTGTGCGGGGCAGCATGCGACGGCGGACGCCGCTGCCCGCGTGACGCAGGACCTGGCAGGAAAGGACACAAAGCATGAGCTTCGATGATGACGCCACCCTCTTCAATGTCGTCGTGAATCACGAGGAGCAGTACTCGATCTGGCCCGACTACAAGGAGATCCCGAACGGCTGGAGAGCCGTCGGCAAGACGGGCAACAAGAAAGAGTGCCTCGCCTACATCGACG
>Ga0315910_10001125_pt1 | contig 24917 bp, 20 predicted proteins | sample EdamamesoilMG_FD_204470 | JGI IMG/M metagenome (GOLD analysis project Ga0315910, IMG submission 204470) | Garden soil microbial communities collected in Santa Monica, California, United States - Edamame soil | ecosystem: Environmental > Terrestrial > Soil > Garden | place: USA: California... | reverse complement strand
AAGGGCCTGTGGGCCTCGGGCCTGGGGCCCGGGCAAGAGAGGATTCCGGCACGCCCCAAGCCCCAAGCCCTAAGCCCGCGAATGAAACTCGTAGAGTTTCATTCGCTAACTGCATCATCGCCGCCGGCTCGGAGCCGGTGCGGTTGCCGGGAGTGCCGGAGGATCCGCGCATTATCGATTCGACCGGTGCGTTGGAACTCGATTTACCCAAGCGAATGTTGGTGATCGGCGGCGGCATTATCGGATTGGAGATGGCCACCGTTTATGCCGCATTGGGCGTCAAGGTCAGCGTAGTCGAATTGACTGACGGGCTGATTCCCGGTTGCGATCGCGATTTGGTCAAGCCTTTGGAAAAGCGGCTGGCAAAACGCTGCGAAAAAATTATGGTCGGTACAAAAGTATCGAAGGTCGAAGCGTTGCCGGAAGGCATTCGCGTGTCGTTCGAAGCGGCGCAGCCGATCGAACCGCAGCTATATGACAAAGTATTGGTCGCGGTCGGTCGTTCGCCGAATGGTAAACGGCTAAACGCCGATGCTATCGGTGTAACCGTTAACGAGCGCGGCTTTATTCCCGTTGATCCGCAGATGCGCACGAATGTGGCGCATATCTTCGCCATTGGCGATGTTGTCGGTCAGCCGATGTTGGCGCACAAGGCGTCGCATGAAGGCAAGGTTGCCGCGGAAGTGGCGCACGGCGAGAAACGCGCCTTTGACGCGCGAGTGATTCCGTCGGTTGCGTATACCGATCCTGAAATTGCTTGGGTGGGTGTAACTGAAACCGAAGCGAAGGCGCGCGGCATTGCGTACGGCAAGGGCGCGTTCCCATGGATGGCCAGCGGCCGCTCGCTATCGCTGGGTCGCGACGACGGTTTTACAAAATTGCTATTCGACAATGAAACGCATCGCGTGATCGGTGGTGCCGCTGTGGGGCCGAATGCCGGAGAGTTAATTGCCGAGATTGCGCTCGCGATCGAAATGGGCTGTGATGCGGCCGACATTGGCCTTACAATTCATCCCCATCCCACGTTGTCCGAAACGGTAGCCTTTGCGGCGGAAGCCTTTGAGGGTACGTTGACGGATTTGTATATTCCCAAAAAGAAGTAGGGGTTCAATTTATTGAACCCGTCCGCGCCGACATGCATCGGGCGCAATGAATTGTGCCCCTACACTTAGAGATGAACGCAATGGAAAAACTGATCGAAAAATCTTTGTTCGCGAGCCGCTGGTTGCTTGCCCCCATCTATCTGGGGATGTCGTTAGTGCTGCTGGCGCTGTGCGTCAAGTTCTTCCAGGAACTGTTTCATGTCTTCTCGCACCTTATGGAAATTCCCGAGGCGGATTTGGTGCTGCGAATTCTTGCCATGATTGACATGGCGCTGGTCGGCAGCCTGATCGTAATGGTGACGTTTTCCAGCTACGAAAACTTCGTGTCGCGCATCGATGTCGACGAGGGTGCGGAGAAGTTAGGTTGGCTCGGCAAGCTCGATGCAAGCTCTCTGAAACTTAAAGTAGCCGCTTCGATTGTCGCGATCTCATCGATCCATCTGCTGCAAAAGTTCGTGAATGCGGAGCATATCGACAACTACAAACTGATGTGGTACGTCATTATTCACATGACATTCGTTTTTTCGGCTGTGCTCATGGGTGTACTCGACAAGATATCGTTCTCGTCGCATAGAGAGCATTGAGAAGGCACTAGTAACTAGGCTAGGCGCTAGCCAGAAAATGGAACGGAGGTCCTGCGAAGCGGGCGATCGAAAGTTTCTTGTCTGGCTAGTGCCTAGCTGCTAGCAGCTAGAAGCTTCTTTAGGCCATTCTCCAATGTCGAGCCCGACGCTGCACCATGCCGGCAAGCATGTGCTGCACGCGACGCGGCGTAGTGCCCATGATCGTCGCTGCGGCTTCCAGCGAAAAGCGCTGGCGCATTACAAGCAGCCAGGCCATCGACGCGGCGGGTGAAAGCGGTTTTGCAGTTTTCATACGTGCCTCCAGCTAATTGTCAGGGTAGGCAATAGACCGTCATGCGTATGTGATGCGGTCGCCGCTATCGTTTTTAAACCCGTGCGGCGCGTGCTCAAGCGACACTAAGGCAAATCCAGTCGCTTGTCCGGGCGTGACCCTAGTCACATCTGAGTAAAGCTCGGTACGGCTGTCTATTAAGTATTGCCGTCGCGGGACGAATTACGTGTTAACCACTAATCATCTGCTCGGCCGCTCGCGCGATGGCCGATGGGCGCCATGACCGAAGTTTCACCACTGGTCGAGAAAGAGAAAATCGTCGTCGGCAAGCCGCTGCCGTTCTCGGTATTTTCCGGGGACAGTAAGTTGTTGCTGGCCGAAGGCCGTATGGTGGAATCGGAACGTGCGCGAGCGATGCTGATACAGAACGGCGTGTTCCGTAGCGGCGAGCCGGCTCGTGTGTGGCACCAGGAGCAGCCCGAGAAAAAGTTAACTGCCGAAGACATACTGGCGCAACTTCGCAAAGACTACGGCCACGGGCAAAACGGTCAGCGTTTTGTGGTTACGATGGCGCCCACGGAAACGCATGAGGCCTATACGGCCTGGGTGCTGGGAATTCACGATCAGACGATGATTCTAACGGCGCCGGTGAAACCCGACGGTTCGTTCGTCGGCGTCACCCCCGGCCAAACATGGCTGTGCCGTACTTTCCAAGTGACTTCTGCGTTCCGTTTCCGGGCAACGATTCTTAAGGCGGCGTTCGAGCCGTTTCCGCACTTGCATTTGGAAATTCCCAAGCAAGTAGAAAAACGCAAGGTGCGCGGCCGGCCGCGCGCCAACGTATTCTTGCCCGGAAAAATAGTTGGCGGTGTCACGTCGCCCTGCGTCGTGATCGACCTCAGTGTCGGCGGCGGCCGCATAGCGATGGACAGTGCGACAGATTTGCAACGCGGCCAAGAAGTCGTTCTGCAAACGCAAATCGAGTTGATGGAGTACAAGTTCGACTTGGCGCTGAAGTGCACCATAGCCGGTGTCTTTGGTCCAAGCGACCCGCGACATCCGCGTGCGGCGTTCTACGGCCTAAAGTTTGAAGCGCTTAGCGAGTTGGAATCGCTGGTACTGCACGGCTACGTCAGCGGCCAACTGGCCGTGGAGCTCAACAGCCTGTGGCAGGTATTGGCGTCTGCTTCGCCGGTCGGCGGCAGCGAAGATAATTAGTCTCGAAGACAACTGAGTCCCAAACAATCGGCGCTAGCGCAAGCCGGTTTCTTGTCGCGCAATCACCATGCGTTGAATTTCGCTTGTGCCTTCGTAAATTTCCGTAATCTTCGCGTCGCGGAAATAGCGTTCCAGCGGCAAATCCTTCGAATATCCCATGCCGCCGTGAATTTGCAGCGCTTGATGCGCGCAGAACATCGCCGTTTCCGAAGCAAATAGTTTGGCGCTGGCTGCTTCCACGGTATTGCGCGCTCCTTGAGCCTTTGCAATGGATTTGTTCCACGCGGCGCGCAGCGTCAAGAGATAAGCCGCATCCAAGCGGCATTTCATGTCGGCGATCTTCTGCTGAATCATTTGAAAGGAGCCGATGCTGCCGCCGAATGCCTTGCGTTCGATTGAGTACAGGCGCGCTGCCTCGTATGCCGCTCGCGCAATACCCACGCTTTGCGCGGCAATGCCGATACGTCCGGCATCGAGTACGTCCATCGCAATGGCAAACCCTTGCCCTTCCTGGCCCAGCCGGTTTTCCTTTGGACAGCGATAATTATCGAACTCGATCTCGCAGGTGGCCGATGCGCGAATGCCGAGCTTTGGCTCGACGCGGCCGCGAACAAACCCCGGTTGATTGCAGTCGATGAGAAATGCCGAGATCCCGCGCGCCTTTTTCTCCGGATCGGTGCTGGCGAAGACCACCATGTAGTCGGCCACCGGACCCGACGTGATCCATGCCTTCTTGCCGGTAATGATGTAGTGAGAACCGTCGGCAGACAGTGCCGCGCGTGTTTTCATGTTTGCCGAATCAGAACCGGATTGCGGTTCCGTCAATCCATAGCACCCGATAGCCTGGCCCGAAGCCACCGGCGTAACGAAGTTCTTCTTTTGTACTTCCGTGCCGTAGGTAAGGATGCCCGCTGAGTACAGTGAATTGTTGACCGAAACAATGGTCGAATGCGCTGCATCTGCAGCGGCGATCTCCATCATCATCAGTGCGTAGCTGACGGCGTCCATTTCGGCGCCGCCGTATTCGCCGGGTGTTTCCACCCCCATAAAGCCGAGTTCGCCCGCACGTCGAATAGTTTCGCGCGGGAATTCGCCGGAGCGATCGAACTCTGCGGCGATCGGTGCGATTTCATTCTGCGCAAACTCTCGAGCGGCGCTTTGAATGGCTTGTTGTTCTTCGGTTAGCGAAAAATTCATTGGCGTTACCACCGTAGCGAGAAACGATGTTTCACTCGAGTCTAGCATTCGGACGACGAGGAGTTCGTGCGCCGACAGGAGTTTTGCCTACAGAGATGCAACGATTGGCGGTCCCGTTCCATCCATGCCTGGGTGGGCCTTGCACGGAAGCCGCGCGACGACCGTCGATGCCGTTCCGCCGCGCTGCCTATCCGAGTCGGCGCTGGACGGCCTGTACACCAATGCCTAGCTTGCCTTAGTTGTCCGCTACAAGCTGGAAAAAACACGCACCCGGTGCCGATGATAGGGCAGTACTTCCAGCACATCCCCGACGCGCAGACGTTGCTGGATCCCGCGCCACCACTCGGCCGTCAGAATTTCTCCGTGCGTTGAAAGAAACACTTGCTTCAAGTGTTCATCCATACCGAGGAATTGCAGGAAGGTTTCCGGGAAGACATCGTTTTCGGCGACGTAAAACCACGCCTCGCCGCGCATTTCGTCTTCATCGCTGGTTGCTTGCGGCATGTCGCGAAAGCGGCAGTCGGTGACCGCGCAAAGCTCGTCGTAGTCGTAAAAGATTACGCGGCCGTGTCGCGTGACCCCGAAGTTTTTGAGCAACAAGTCGCCGGCAAAAATATTGGTGACCGCCAGATCGCGAATACACTGTCCGTAGTCCAGCATCGCGCGCTCGGCATCCGCCGTCGGTGCCGTGCGCACGAACAGGTTTAACGGCGTCATGCGGCGCTCAATGTACATGTGGTCGAAGATCAACTCGTCGCCTTCGACATGCACGGTATTGGCGGTTTCGGTGAGCAGTTCCTCGATCAACTCGGGAGCGAATCGCGATTTTGGAAATTTGAGTTTTTTGAACTCCTGCGCGTCGATCAGTCGGCCACCGCGGTCGTGCTTGAATACCATTTCGTACTTAGCCAGAATTTCCTGGCGCGTGGTGTTCTTTGATGGCGGGAAGACGTCTCGCACCAGCTTAAACACTACATCGAACGACGGCAGCGTAAAGCACACCATCACCAGTCCTTTCTCTCCGGGCGCGTGCACGAACTGATCGGTGCTCTGCGAGAGATGACGGAATAGTTCGCGGTAGCGTTCGGTTTTACCTTGCTTGGCGCGGCCCAGTACGGTGTATAACTCACTGATGGGTTTGCGAGGCAGTATGCTCCTTAAAAACACCACGGCTTCGCCTACGTGCGCGAGATCGGCGTGGAAGTAGGAGCGGGTGAAGCTGAACAAAATGCTGACCAGACTTTCATCGAGCATGATGGCGTCGACGACCACTCCGCTCTCGCCATTCTTAAGCGCCAAGACAAACGGCTTGATAAAGCCCCTGCCCACCAAACGGCCCACAAGATAGGCGCGCGTCATTTGGTAGCAGACGGTGGGGATCAATTCGAGCCGGTCGATCTTGCGGCGTTCGCCCGACGACGCGAAATGCGCGCGTACCTCGTCGGCGATTACCTTGATGCTGCGTTCGAAATCGCGATAGGGCGATTTGAAGCGGAAGTCGCCGAGTACTTCCTCGAAGAGCAAGTCGAGCGCGCCGCGCACGACATAGGTTTTGGGTTCCAGCTGTGTACGTATGGAAGCGATGGGATCGAAGTCGAGGGCGACGAACTCTACCGCGGGGTCCACGCCCACGGTGGCGAACGTGCTGCGGGTTACCGAGTTAAAAAACGTCTTATCGAATTCTTTATCGGGCAGTTCGTCGATGAGTTCGGCGTAGCGGCGTTTGATGCTGGCCCAAATCGCGCGTTCGTGCACCGCTTCGCCCAGCTTTCCGTGAAGCGACGCGACCACCTGACCGATGCGAATGTTGTAGAGCTCAATGCGTTCCACCGCGTCACGCTGGCTGCCTTTCCAGTCGTAGGCTTCGAATCGACCGCGTGCGCGGCGTGTGATGGCGCGAAACTCGTTGTTGTAGTCGAGAAAGGCCTGCGCCAATTCGCGTGCGCAGGATTCCACGAGAGAATCGGGGGAGAGAGGGGCGCTAGGCGCTAAGTTATAGGCGCTAGTTTCGGAAGCGGACATGTGCTTTATGCCTTGATATTGATCGTCCGCAGTGTAAGGCGCAGTTGCGAAGGCTGTAAAGAAAACGGGGCGCATTGCGCCCCGTCTCTAGTTGCTAGTGTCTAGCACCGGCACTGAGAAGAAACGTCGTCAGTGCGGCAAACGTAGGGGTCCAGCATGCTGGACCCCTAACAAACACAATTACAGATTGCGGATCAACGCATCCGCAAATTCGCTGCACTTTACTTCCTTTGCGCCTTCCATCAGACGAGCGAAGTCATAGGTGACGGTCTTTTGACCGATGCTCTTATCCATTGCGGAAAGAATCGCGTCAGCCGCTTCGGTCCAGCCCATGTAGCGCAACATCATTTCACCCGAGAGGATCACCGAACCCGGATTCACTTTGTCTAGGTTCGCGTACTTGGGCGCCGTGCCGTGCGTTGCTTCAAACACTGCATGGCCGGTGACGTAGTTGATGTTGCCGCCCGGCGCGATGCCGATACCGCCCACTTGCGCGGCGAGCGCGTCCGAGAGGTAGTCGCCGTTGAGGTTCATCGTCGCGATGACGTCGAATTCCTCGGGACGCGTGAGTACTTGTTGCAGCGTGATGTCCGCGATCGCATCTTTAATGATGATCTTGCCCGACTTCTTCGCTGCGTCCTGTTCTTCGTTTGCCGCCTTTTCGCCTTTCTCGGCTTTGGTGCGTTCCCACTGTTCCCAAGTGTAGGTCTGGCTAGGGAATTCCTTCTCGGCGAGTGCGTAGGCCCAGTTACGGAAGCCGCCTTCCGTGAACTTCATGATGTTGCCCTTGTGCACGATGGTGACGCTCTTGCGCTTGTTGGCAATGGCGTATTCGATCGTGGCGCGGAAGAGACGCTCGGTGCCTTCCTGCGACACAGCCTTGATGCCGATGCCGGAGGTATTTGGGAAACGGATCTTGGCGTATTGCTTGGGGAACGTGGACTTCAGCAGCTCCATGAACTTCTTGTTGTCCTCGGCACCCGCTTCGAATTCGATGCCGGCGTAGATGTCTTCACAGTTTTCGCGGAAGATCACCATGTTTACCTTTTCGGGTGCGCGGACGGGCGAAGGTACGCCCTTGAACCACTGCACGGGCCGCAAGCAAACATACAAATCGAGCATTTGGCGCAGCGCGACGTTTAGCGAGCGGATACCGCCGCCGACCGGCGTGGTCAGGGGGCCTTTGATCGAAACCAAGTAATCGCGACAGGCCTGCACGGTTTCGTCCGGCAGCCAGGTGTGAAACAAGTCGTTGGATTTTTGGCCGGCGTACACTTCCATCCATTGGATCTTGCGCTTGCCGCCATACGCTTTCGCTACTGCGGCGTCGAGCACGCGCACCGAGGCGCGCCAAATATCCGGACCGGTGCCGTCGCCCTCGATGAAGGGGATAATGGGCTGATCGGGGACATTTAACTTGCCATTGCTGATAGTGATTTTCTGGCCTTGGGCCGGGACATTCAGCTTGACTGCTGTGGACATCTAGAGACTCCGTACGGTTCGTAGGGATAGCGTTACAGAAAGGTTGTATGTGTCAATTTTCAGGCCGCGCATGCTAGCAGAGTGATGCGGCGGCGCACAGATCGTCCGCTGGCCGAAATCGCACAATCTCGGCGCATGAGGGAAAATCTCAGTGCCAAAATGCAGCATTTTCAGCGGTCATGCGAAGGCGGCACCGATTTGTTAAGAATCGGCGTGGTATTGTTGGGCTCACCATGACGACGCTGAATCGACTTCGCCGCATTGCACATTGCCTGTTGCCGCTGCTCGGCATGGCGGCCTTGTTGTCGGCAGGTCATGCGATCGCGAAGCCTTTGATGCAAGATCGTTCGCACTCAATCCAGGCGTCGGTCAGCTGTCATGACGCTGCGGTGAATCACGAGGCCGGTGCAAACCACGATAAGGGACAGCCCCGTTCCTTGCCTGAATGTTGCCAGCAGGATTGCCAATGCCCGCTCGCGAGCGGCCTTCTCGTAACGCCCTTTCAAACTGTCGATACCGTTGTTGTTTTAATCGCTGCCGAGTTCCCATCCGTGCGGCAGCTCGCCACTCAGTGGCGTCAAGACCTCCAGCGCCCGCCCATCTAATTCGTCCTCGATAAGCAATTTACTTCCGCCTGCGCAGGCACGCGGATGGCGAATATTTTTGCTGCGGCAATCGCCGCGAGGTCGACATGATTACCGGATTTAAAAGGCTCGTCACGAGCATGGCTGCAATGGCCATTACGGGGTGCGTAGCGATTCCAAAAGATCGCGGCGCGATGGAAATTCAATCGCTGGTCGATGCGCGCTCCACAGCGAATGTACAGTGGAGTACACAGGCGTCCAGCTGCGACGACGCTCTACCGCTCGAGTCATTATCAGCCGACGCAGCTGTGACCATTGGTTTGCGTTGCAGTCCTAAGCTGCAGGCGCTCTACGCCGAGCTCGCGTTGACGCAGGCAGATATCTACGAAGCGACGCGTTTGTCCAATCCGCAACTTGAATTTGCGCGGCTGGCCACCGGTGGGCCGGACGATATTGTTAAAACTACATGGAGCATATCGCAGCGATTTGTCGAGCTGTTGATGCTGCCCTCGCTGCAAAGCGTGGGCCGCGAACAGTGGTTGGCCGCTCAGCAGCGAACCGCGCATGCGGTATTGCAGTTGGAGCGCGACGTGCGCGCCGCATATGTAGGGGCTGTGAGCGCGGCGGCGATTGCGGAGATGCAAACTCGCGCTGCGCTGGCTGCGGAACTCTCGGCCAAAACTGCGGCGGCATTTCATGCGGCCGGAAACATTAGCGAACTGCAACTGAGTCGCGAACGCGCTGCTGCGATGGAGGCGCGGCTGGATGAGGGTAAGGCCGTGAGCGATGCGGCTCGGGCGCGCAGCGAATTTTTCATCGCAATGGGAGTCGCACCGCGCGATCCAGACGCCGTAACCATGCCGGTGGCGTTACCCCTGCCGTCCGCATTGAACATGGATGCTGATTCGCTGCGGCATTGGGCGCACACGCAGCGTTTGGATGTTCAAGCCGCTCAGCTGCATGTTGTTGCGTTGGACAAGCGCGCGTCCCAACAAAAGTGGTGGCGTTGGTTTGGCAATGCCGAGATAGGATTCGAACACGAGAGCGAAACGCGCGAGCCGACGCGTTCCGGTCCCACGGCCTCAATCGGTCTTCCGATATTTAATACTCGCAAGGATGTGCCGCTGCGTGCGGCAGGACGGCTTGAATTAGCCCAGGCCGATTTGCGACGAATTGAAATTGAGCTCGATAACGAAGTTCCTGCTGCGCTACAGCGCGTTCGTCTTGCTCGCGAAGCCACGCAATTGTTGCGTGAACACTTGATGCCGTTGCGTGAGCGGGTCACCGCATTGAGTCAGCGCGAATTTAATTACATGTTCATTGGCGCCTTTGAGCTGTTGGCGGTAAAGCGTGAAGAACTGCAAGCGTACCGCCACTACTTGGAAGCTGTTCGCGACGAATGGCTGGCGCAAATTCAAGTGCAGCGGATTGCCGGCGGCTCGCTGCCGGAAAACGCAATGATCGACACCACAAAGGGGGTACAGCCATGAAACTGTCGCGACGACAATTGATTGCCGCCGCCACGGCCGCAGCCGCATTGCCGGCCGCTAAACAGGCAATTGCTCAACATGCCCACGAAGAAGCGCCGCTCGAAGAGCCGAGCAGTGCAACGAATCGAGCGCTCAATCGGATCGGCGTGACCACGCTGAACGGGCGCAGCTTGCCGCATCGTATGGTGGGCGGCGTAAAAGAGTTTCATTTGATCGCCGAAGAGATCGAACACGAGTTTGCGCCGGGACAAAAAATCAAGGCGTGGGGCTATAACGGTTCGACGCCCGGTCCCACTATCGAAGCGATTGAAGGCGACCGCGTGCGTATTTTGGTGACGAACCGTTTGCCCGAGCACACCAGTATTCACTGGCACGGCATCTTGTTACCCAACGGTATGGACGGTGTCGGCGGTCTTACGCAACCGCAGATTGGTCCCGGCGAAACGTACGCGTACGAATTTCGGTTGCGGCAGTTCGGTACGCACATGTATCACCCGCATGCCGACGAGGTCGTGCAGCTAAGTTCCGGCATGATGGGCTTGTTCGTGATTCATCCGCGCAACGCCGCCACGGCGCGTGTCGATCGCGATTTCGCGCTGCTGTTGCACAACTGGGCTGTGCATCCCGGCACTTATCGACCCGATCCGTCGGTGATGACGGACTTCGATTTGTGGACCTTCAATTCGAAGGTGTTTCCGGCCATCGATCCGCTCGTGGTGCGCACTGGTCAGCGTGTGCGTATTCGCGTCGGCAATCTCTCGATGCATGAGCATCCCATACATATGCATGGCTTTCAGTTTTGGGTTACGGGCGGCGACGGCGGTCGTTGGCCTACCAGCGCCTGGCGCCGTGAAGTGACCGAGCTCGTCGGCGTCGGGCAGACACGCGATATCGAATTTATCGCCGACGAACCCGGTGATTGGGTTTTCCATTGCCACAAGTCGCATCACACGATGAATGCGATGGGACACGGTATTCCAAATCCGCTTGGCGTGCAGCAACGCGAGCTCTCGCAAGCTATGCGCGAATTGCTGCCCGGCTATATGGCGATGGGGGAGCGCGGTATGGCGGAGCATCCTACGCACGTGGAGATGGGGCATATGCCGGGCCCTGAAAACACGCTGCCCATGATGATGGGCAAAGGACCATTCGGGAACGTCGAGATGGGTGGCATGTTTACGGTTATTAAAGTGCGCGACCGATTGCCAAACGGTTACGCGGATCCGGGTTGGTATCAGCATCCGAAAGGCACGGTGGCGTATCGAGTGGACGCCGCCGACATGCCGCCGGGCGAGCCCGCCGGCCATGTGCATTAACCGCAATCTTTAAGCGGTATCCCGTAGCGCCGGCTTGACTCTGGACTTAGGTCCAGAGTCTATGATGGTCTCCAAGGTCACAGCGGGTGAGTGTATGCAACTATCTATCGGTCAACTGGCGAAGCGCGCGCAGGTGGGAATCGATTCCGTGCGTTTCTACGAAAAGCACGGCTTGCTGCCAAAGCCGCAGCGCAAAGCGTCGGGTTACCGTCAATATCACGCCGACGATGTCAAACGGTTGGTGTTCATTCGTCGCGCCAAGGAGCTGGGTTTTGCGCTTAGGGATATCGGAGAACTATTGAAGCTGCGCGGCAATCGCAATGTGGAGCGAGTCCGGAAAGTAGCGCAGCAAAAGTTGCAGGCGGTCGACGAAAAAATTGCCGAGCTGGAACGCATGCGCGCGGTGCTGCGCGATCTGGTTAACGCATGCCCGGGCCACGGCGACGTGGACCATTGCCCTATTTTGCGAGCCTTCGACGACGGAGTGCAGTCATGAGTCAGAAACGTCATCACAAGCCTCAGAATCACGAACATCAGCACGATCATCAAGAAGCAGCGCAGAAGGAGCAAGCTCACTCTTGTTGTCACGCGCCAACGCCGGCGACAAAAACGGAGTCTGCGCACAGCGAATTCGCGAATACGCTGACTGTGTTAAACGCATCGCGTTGGGTTTGCCCCATGCATCCGGAAGTGACGAGCGACAAGCCGGGCACGTGTCGTAAATGCGGCATGGCGTTGGAGCCGATGATACCGAGCTTGGATGCGATGGACGAGAATCCCGAGTTGCAGGATTTTCGTCATCGCTTCTGGTGGACGCTGCCGCTCACGGTTGCGGTCACTGCCCTTGCGATGTCGGGCCATCACGTGCAGTGGCAGAGTTGGTTGGAGCTCGCGCTTGCTGCGCCCATCGTGTTGTGGGCCGGCGCGCCGTTCTTTGTGCGCGGTTGGCAATCCGTTGTGAATCGCAGTCCCAATATGTGGACGTTGATTGGACTTGGTACTGGCGCAGCGTTTCTCTACAGCGTGGTCGCCACAGTCGCGCCCGATGTGTTTCCGGAGACGTTTAAGTCGATGGGTCGCATTGGCGTGTACTTCGAAGCGGCGGCGGTGATTATCTCGCTCACATTGCTCGGACAAATTCTGGAGTTGAAAGCGCGTTCGCAAACCTCCGCAGCGATTAAGTCATTGCTGGGCCTTTCGCCCAAGACCGCGCGACGTGTGAATGCCGATGGCACCGAGGAAGAAATTCCGCTGACGCATGTTCACGTGGGCGATCTGCTCCGCGTGCGGCCCGGCGAAAAAGTGCCGGTGGACGGCGTGGTGACCGAAGGCCAAAGCGCCGTGGATGAATCCATGCTTACCGGCGAACCGGTGCCAATGAGCAAGCGCGTCGGCGACAAGCTGATCGGCGCGACCATCAACACCAACGGCACGATGATCATGCGCGCCGATAAAGTCGGTTCGCAAACCGTGCTCGCGCAGATCGTGCAGATGGTGGCACAAGCGCAGCGCTCCAAGGCGCCGATGCAACGCATGGCCGATAGAGTCGCGGGCTACTTTGTGGTGACGGTGGTATCGATCGCCATCGCGACATTCTTGCTGTGGGGTTTCTTCGGTCCCGAACCCAGTTGGGTCTACGGACTGATCAACGCTGTCGCCGTACTCATCATCGCCTGTCCCTGTGCATTGGGATTGGCGACGCCCATGTCGATCATGGTTGCGACGGGGCAGGGTGCCGCGCACGGTGTATTGTTCCGCGATGCGGCGGCAATCGAAAATTTCCGCAAAGTGGACACGCTAATCGTCGACAAAACCGGCACGCTCACGCAAGGCAAGCCGTCGTTTAATCGCGCCATTGGCTTGCGTAATTTCTCCGACGAAGAAGTGCTGCGCATCGCGGCCAGTCTCGATCAAGGCAGCGAGCATCCATTGGCCGACGCTATCGTGCACGCGGCGCGTGAGCGCAAATTCGCGTTAGACAAGCTCGAAGCATTCGAATCGAGCACCGGCATCGGCGTGCGTGGCAAGGTCGGCGGCAAGACGGTGTCGCTAGGCAACACCGCGTTGATGAGCGCCGATGGAATTGCCGTCGACTTACTCAAGTCGCAAGCCGATGAGCTGCGTGATCAAGGCGCAAGTGTGATGTACCTGGCGGTCGACGGAGCGCTTGCCGGCATACTTGCGGTGTCGGATGCGATTAAAGAGAGCACGTTCGATGCATTGAATGCACTTCGAGACGGTGGACTGCGCGTCATCATGGCGACGGGCGATGGGGTCATCACGGCAAAAGCCGTCGGCAAAAAGCTCGGTATTGATGAAGTGCACGGCGAAGTAAAACCCGCCGACAAACTGACACTGGTCGAGCGATTGCAAAAGGAAGGTCACATTGTCGCGATGGCCGGCGACGGCATCAACGATGCGCCCGCGCTCGCCAAAGCGGACATCGGTATCGCCATGGGCACGGGCACTGACGTTGCCATGAACAGTTCGCAAGTAACGTTGGTGAAAGGCGACCTGCGCGGCATCGCCACGGCGCGCGGACTATCGATTGCCACAATCCGCAACATGAAACAGAACTTGCTGTTCGCGTTCGTCTACAACGCGCTGGGCGTGCCGCTGGCCGCGGGCGCGCTGTATCCGGTGACCGGCTGGCTGCTATCGCCAATGATCGCGGCGCTGGCAATGAGTTTGAGTTCCGTATCCGTGATCTCGAATGCGTTGCGATTACGAAGCTGGACGGCAGCGAAATAGTCGGCTGTGCCGGGCAGTCGCCGCAGCCAACAAGTGTCGGTGGGTCGAACGTGTCGACGATAGCTCAAAAGGAAATTTGCGTGGTGGTGCTGGCGGTGTCGGCCGTAATACCGATATCCCACCCGAAGCGCTGGCAAATGCGCTTCGCCAAATATAGACCCATGCCGTGTCCCCCGCGGCGCGTGGTGAACCGCATATCGAACACCCGGGGCAGATCCGTTTCGCTAATTCCACCTGGATTACGAACGGTGAGCGCACGATCTTGCAACGATATTTCGACCGTCGTGCCGGTGCCGTGCTGGAGCGCATTGCGGACGACATTGCCGATAACCATTGCAGCCATGCTGTCCGGCGCGTGCACGAAAAGGGACTTCCCGCTCTCGATCAAGAGTATGACTTGTTTGTCGGGAGCGGCGGTACGCTGATCCTCTATCACCCGCGGTAGAAGCGCCGCCACGTCGCACTGCGCTGTATGCAGATCGACGGCATTTGATTCGCGCGCGAGGCTAAGTAGTGCCGAGGTGAACTCGGACATTTCGCGCAGCGCGCGTTGAATGCGCTCCAGTGCATTCTGCGAGGGCGATCCCGGCGCTTGCTGCTCCGTCAATAGTTCCACCGCACCTTGAATGACCGCCAACGGCGTGCGCAGCTCATGACTGGCGGTCGCTGTAAATGCTTGTTCGCGCTCCACGAAGCCATCGAGACGCTCCAAAAACATATCGATGGATTTGGCAATCGGTGCCAGCTCGTTGTTGCTGAAGTCGTCGCCTATGCGCAATTTACGTTCGCTCGGATCGATGTTCGATAAACGATCGGCGAGGGTGCGCACCGGGCCGATGAGTTGACGCGACAGCTGGAATGCCGCCCAAGTAGTAAGTGCCAATGTGCCCGCCACACCCAGCACCAATACCAGCAGCGCCCAGTTCTGTGCGCGCTCGTGATCGCTGACGTCGTAAGTAATGTACAGCCGTCCGAATTCGCCGTCGCGCACCAGAATTCGCAGCGATTTTCCGTCGCTGCGAATGTCGTGATACACGCCCGGCCGCAAGCGCGCAATGCTGCGCGGCAGCTCCGCAATGTCGCTGGAGCGATAGATGTGCAACAACGCGGATCGAAGCGGCGCCGCGCCCGGGTCGAGGCGCAGGCGATGCTCGTAGTGAGTGAGTTCTTCGGCGAGCAAATCGTAATTGATTTCTTCTTCGAGCCGCTCGCCGGCGAAATGCGCCAGCGTCGCGACTACAATGGCGGAAAATGCTACTAGAGCCAGCATCGCAACGGCGATGCGCGTGCGAAGATTCAATTCGCGCAGGGCCTGTAGCCGCCGTTTCATGTGTTGACTTCGTCCGGCGTGGCGAGTCGATAGCCGGTTCCATGGATGGTATGCACGAGCTTAACGGCATGATCTTTATCGATCGCGTTGCGCAACGCATGCACATGAGCGCGTAAGACGTCCGGCCCGGGACGGTGGTCGCCCCACAAATAATGCTCCAGCTCCTCGCGCGGCACGACGCGATGCGTTTGTTGCATGAGCAAAGCCAGAATGCGCCGTGTCGTCGGATTTAGTTTGAGCGGCTGCCCGTCGCGGCTGGCGGTGAGCGTGTGCAGATCGTAGTGCAGATCGGCAACCGACAGCGCAGTGCGAGTCGGTATCGCTACCCGGCGCGTCAACGCGCGCAAACGCGCTGCCAATTCCAAGAGTGAAAACGGCTTGATGAGGTAATCGTCGGCGCCGGCGTCCAGTCCGGCTACTTTGTCGGCCAATAGGTCGCGCGCCGTCAATATCAAGATCGGCGTTTGCGCGTCGGTGGTGGTGCGTAATCGACGACATACTTCCATTCCGTCGATGCCCGGTAGCATTAAATCCAGCACGATGACGTCGTGGGCTTGCTGTTGCGCCAATGCGAGCCCGGCGAGTCCGTCGGCTGCAACCTGCACCTGATCGCCCTTGGCGGCGAAATAGTCGGCGATATTAGCTGCGATATCGCGGTGGTCTTCGATGAGGAGAATGCGCATGACGGGATTGTATAGTGGATCGCGCATGGCACGAGATGAAGAACATTCCAGAACCTATCTCATAATCGATCGTGACCGCGACGGAGACGAGTTTTGTTCAGGATTAGACGCGACGACTGCGGTGTACTTTAGGTACACAATGGAGGAGCAACGACATCCTGGACGCCAAGTTTGATTCAAGATGGCGTCCCGTCCCAATCAATGATTATTTATTCATCAACGGGTTGCCGCTCGGACGGCGTGCGAGGTCGTTGCGTGCCTTGGCCGACGACTAACGTCGACCGGCGGCACGACGTCTACTCGCCCATCCGTCAGAGCGACAACGCGGTTCATGATCGATTATGAGATAGGTTCTAGTAAGCTAGGCGCCTAACTTTGCAGCCGCGGCCGTTTCCCATGACCCATACATTTACCTCTACCCCCGCCGACGATGGTTTTCGTATGCCGGGCGAGTTCGAGCCACATGCTGGGTGTTGGATGTTGTGGCCGGAAAGGCCCGATACATGGCGCGCACACGGCGTATATGCGCAGCGAACGTTTGCATCCGTCGCCAGTGCCATCGCGATTAGCGAGCCCGTGACCGTCGGTGTGTCGGCTCGACAATATGCAAATGCGCGAGCGATGCTGCCGGGTGCGATTCGCGTGGTCGAATTGTCGAACGATGATGCGTGGATGCGGGATGTCGGCCCGACTTTCGTCACCAATGCGCGCGGCGACAGCCGCGGCGTCATATGGCAGTTCAACGCTTGGGGCGGCAAGCACGGCGGCTTGTATGCAAATTGGGATCGTGACGAGTGGGTAGCGCGTAAAACCCTGGAGATCGAAAACCGCGACGCGTATGTTGCGCCGTTCGTCATGGAAGGGGGTGCCATTCACGTCGACGGTTGCGGCACGGTATTGACTACCGAAGAATGTCTGCTCAATCGCAATCGTAACCCGCAATTGGACCAGGGTTCGCTCGAAATATTGCTGCACGAGTATCTTGGCGCCACAACCGTGATTTGGCTTGGCAAAGGCATCCCGAACGACGAAACCGACGGGCATGTCGACGAACTCTGCGCATTCGTTAAACCGGGTGTGGTGCTGCTTACCTGGACCGACAACAAGCGCGACCCGCTTTTTCCGATATGCCGCGATGCTTTTGAGCGCTTGAGCGGTGCTCGCGACGCACGCGGACGAAAGTTGATCGTGCATAAGATGCCGCAACCCGGTCCGTTGAAAATGACGGCACGCGAAGCTAAAGGTGTGCAGCGCGTGCGCGGTTCACAGCCGCGACGTGCCGGCGACCGACTGGCCGCGTCGTACGCGAATTTCTATATTGGGAATAAAGTGATCGTCATGCCGCTACTGGACGAGCGTTACGACGATTTGGTGGCCAAGCAGCTGGCGGCGCTTTTTCCGACACGCCGGGTTATCGGTGTGCAAGCGCGCGAGATCATACTGGGCGGCGGCGGTATTCACTGCATTACGCAGCAGATTCCCGCTACGTAACTACCGCCAGGTCTTCGCTATCGTCAGTACGAAATTCACGTCGGGTGACGCTTCCACCTTTATGTCTTCGCCGACCCCAAATTGCATGTGCCAGTCGTTGGCGAAGCGAAAATCTCCGCCGACGGTCAGAATCCATGCGGATCCCATTAGATCTAACGATGAATCTCGATACAAAGCGGAATGCGCGTCCACTTGTATGGTCAGTGCCAATACTTGGCTGAACAGATAGTCGATGCCAAGCATGCCTTGCGCGACCCAGGCGTTCTGCAGATCCGCTAACGGTCCGCCTCGCTCCACAAGCGTTGCGCTGGCTTGGCCGAATGCGCGCCAACGGCTGCTAAGCGTACGTTCGATGGATAAGCCTGCGTTTGCGCTGACCGTATTCGGCGTGAGCGCGGTCGTGTCGCTGGTCGGCAGCTTAACGCCAAGCCATGCCGAGACCGCTTGTGTATCGTTTATTGCCAATTGATAGCCAAGATCCAAATGGATATCGCCTAGACCCGCTGATTCGTCTTCTATGTCGAATCGATACACGCCATCGCGTCGATATGCGACGTGCAGTTGGTTTTTGCCGAGCTGCGGACGGTCGCCCTCGGGTTGGCCGAACGTCGCGTGCCAGTCATCGATGAAGCCGTCCAAAGAACCTGGCGTGACGCTTCGATAGGGAACGCGCATGCGCAGCGCGAGCTTGTCCGCGATCGTATGCTGGAAGTCGACTCGCCACTCTCGGCTCTCCGCATCGACGACTAGATCTTCGCGGCTGCTTTGTTGAATAGCTGCCGTATTGCTCCAGTCGAAAGTTAATGCGGCGATCGCGCTGTGCTTATCGCCAATCGCTGCCGGCCAAGGAGAGGGCAAGCCGGCGCTGACCGCAAGAGGATTTTGATCGGTGGTCGGAAAGGGGCCGGCTTCGACGGCTTGAGCGACAACCATGACCGCGATGGTCATGGCGACACGCAGGGCTAGAACCACGCGGATATGAAGAAGCGAATCACGTTGGCGGATTCGCTATAGAACGGTTCCGTGCCGGGTGCGACCGGATTCGCCGTGAAGAGCGGGTTGCTCTTGGTCGCATCGCGAAAATCTTCGTAATCGAACTGAATTCGATCGTAAAACAAATTCACGGAACCCTTGTTGAGCCATGAGTTGGTCCAAGATTCCAGCTTATCGAACTCGTACGTCACCCCAACGTGAATCGTATTATTGGTCATCGTGGATAAATTTCGGTCACGCGAGTAGAAGTTTTGCGAATCGGCGCGCGGCATGAGATCGATGAAAAAGTCGGCGGCTTCCTGCGAATGTTTGCGATACGAAGCCTCGAACAGCCATTCTCGCCATGGATGTAAGTAGCCGAGTTCGAAGGTTCGGGCCTGAATGCCCCAAGTATCGGTGAAGAATCGATACGAGCCGCTAACGGCTGCACGATACGGTAGGAAGTAGCGCCCATTGAGCGCCATCGCATTAGTGGTGCGCGTGCCCGGGAATTTCTCTTTTGTGGTCGACGTGCCGCCGCCGGAAACGTAACGAACGGCGCGATATGGATTGCCGAGCAGGCCTTCGTGCGTTTGACCTTCGTAGTTCAACCCCAAGATAATATGCTTGGTAACGATCTGTGAAATGCCGGCGCGGTAACTGCGGTGATCGGAACTTCCCAGGCGCGTGGTGGTTCTGGTTTTGTCGGCCGAATAGCTATTTTGCGAAACATCGTCCCAGGCGCGCGTGTAGCCGATGCTGATCGTGGTCAAATCGCCGAACATGTCTTCGCTGACGCCGATGCTGGCGGTTTTGGCGGTGTAATCGCTTTCTTCGCTGTTGATGTAGGCAATGTTGTAGGTTGTTTTTCCGCGCAGGTAGTCCATCGACAAACTGCCCTGTTTGCGCTGTTCCTCGTACGTGCTGGCACCGCTTAGAAATTTTACGTCGATCGACGCGCTGGTAACCATATCCGTCAGATAGTTGCCCGCGATCGAAATTTGCTCGCCGACTTTTTTTCGTACCAGGATGGACGGACCGTCGACATCGACGTCGCCACCGCTATAACTGTGGTACATGACGTCGGCACGGTCTTCCGGCAGCACGCCGCCGACGGCTAACAGGGGCAGGCAACATAACCCGGCGACACAAGCCGAGCGAAGACGCGTTAATCGAAACAAGATAGGCATCAGCAGCGTGTTCCTATGGCGTTAGTTGCAGCCGCAACCGCCGCCCGCGCTACCCGATGCGCCGCGCGCGCCCTCGCGTACTTCGTAGACATGATGCATGTAATCGCCGGCTACCGCATCCCGCGAAGCCGCCATGATGGGATCGGCGAGTGCAGCGCGCTCGTAGGGTTTGACCCACGGCTCGATACCGCCGCAGCCGCTTAGGCTCGCGGCGATCGCAATCGCTAGCAGCACTCGCTTCATCGTCACTCCTTTAATAACGCGCGAATCTGGTTGAGATACGCGCCTTCGTCGCCGGTCTTATAGCCACGATGTACATTGCGGATATTGCCTTTGCGATCGATGAAGATACTCATCGGCATGACTTCGCCGTACGAGGCGTATTGTTGCCGAACGACATGCTGTTGGTCGAGCAGGATCGAAAAGGTCGGTTTGACTTGCGCCTTGGCAAGCCATGCTTCGGCATCCTTCACGTCTTCGTCGACGTTCACGCCCAAAAGCTTAAAGCCCAGCGACTTGTACTTGGTGTGCATTTGTTCGAGCAGCGGCATTTCTTGCCGGCACGGCCCGCAGTACGAAGCCCAGAAGTTGATCATCACCACTTGGCCCTTCAAATTGGCCAGCGACACGGTGCCGCCGCCGCGTTGCGGCAAGCTGAAATTTGGCGCCGGCGCGTTGGCAGTGCTGCCGATGGCCAGAGCCGATATGCCGAACAGCAATACCGCAGTTACGGAGCGCAGTGCGCGTCGAGCATTGATTTGTCGCATAGCAGTGACACCTCTGAAGAGTATGACTTCGGCATCCTCGCTCAGAAGAACATCGTGATTCCGAGACTTCCTTCAAGATTATGAGCGACTTTCTTTTCGCCCAGAATATCGATGTCGAACAGATAGTCGCGGAAGTCGAAGTGTGCGGCCACCCAATCGTTAATCAAAATTCGATAGCCCACGCCGCCGTTGAGCGTAAACCTGTCATCGCCCGCGAAATCGGTGCCGCCGACGCCGAGAGTTACGTAGAACGCGCTGTTATAGGCACGGTTTTCGCCGATGAAGATCTCGCCGGGTAAGGCATTCCAGCCAAGATTGAGTGCGTAATACCTGTATTCGCGGTCTTCGTCCGCGAGCAGGCGCGGGCCGCCTCCCAAGCGCTCGTAACTGGTCGTGCCGGCTTTTGCCATCCCGTAGCTGCCTTCGAGAAAGATGTCTTCGTTAATGTGGTAGGCCAGACGTGCGCCAAATACGCCGCTGCTGCCGAAGTCTTCGATGCCGAGAATGCCGACAAAGCCGCCCGCTTCGAAATTCTCGTTGTCGATTTCAGGCGTCCGAACGCGACGGCGTTCCACTTGCGGTTCGATAACAGGCTGGTCCGCTGCTTCGCGGCTAGGTTCTTCGGCTTCCGCTCCAAGCGGCGGCGGTTCTTTTTCGCCGCCGAATAATCCGCAGCCGCTTAGATTAACGACGCTTAAGCCGAGTAAGGCGGCGATGCCGATGCGACGCGCTGCCGCTCCAAGCTGGGTTAGAAGAAAAACGCGAATCCCAGTTTCCATTCGTGTAGTTCCTCGTTGTCGTTACGGCTAGTGAAAATAACGTTGCCGCGATACTCGGCGCGCAGCAGAAAACGACGCCCGACGTAACCGCGCGCGCCTAAGGAATAGTAACCGAGTTGATCGGTGCGATCTTCGGTGCTGATGATCGTGGACTTGGGGTTGATCTTGATGACGCCGGTTCCTAAACCGAAGTAGGGACTCACCCACCATTCCGGTGCAAAGGTGTGATTCATACCGATGGTGGCGGCGAAGTTATTCGAGGCGGACCCAAACACGTTGGCCAACGTAAGCTCGGCGGTCAGATGATCGGTGAGTCCGTATCCCATAAATAGGGCGATTTCGCTGCCCGTATCGAAGCGGCCGATGAACGCGCCGCCTTCCCAATGACGGGCTGCATAGTCTTCACGAGACGGATCTCTGATCGACACCGGATCGCCGGCGGTATCTAGCGTCGCCAGCATTTGTTCGCGGCCCACCCAGCCTTCTTCACCGCGGGCTGTTCGCACCAAGAACCAATCGGTGCGGCGCTTGATGATCTCTATCGATTCGCCACGACCGACAACATGAAACACCGGATAGCCCACGCCCGGGCCGGTATGCATGTCCAAGAAGGGGTCGGCCACCACGGCCTGGCGTAACGGGTCGTCTTGAAAAAGGCGCGTGAAAAAATTATCCGCGCGCGCGGATAATGAGATGCATAAGAGCACCATGATTTGGAGTAACGCTCCAAATCCAAAGGGGGGCCGATCACGCGCCATTATTGGACGGGAGCGAGGAATGGATCGTTGTAGTACTGCGCACCGATGTCGAGCCACTCGGATATCAACCGTAGTTCCGCCGGATTCATAAAGCCTGAGTGAGTCGCGTTGTTCATCGCGGTAAAAAATATCGAAGAACCAAGTGCACTTAAGGCGCGCATCGGAGCGACTCTATCGTCGAACTGAAGGCATACACCTGTATTCACATCAGTATCCAGGCAAATGTCTTGCAACACCATCATAGTAGCATCTAGCTCTCGCGCTCTACGAGTAAATAGTAGCTGACGGTACGACACCAGGTGGTCGGCTTCGTTGGCATCCGGTGTGCCGCTGAGGTCGAGTTGGCCGCAGGGGACGCGGATGCCGTTGACGAGTTCTTCGCAGGTGCCAGGAGTGAAGTTCGCGCGGACCGCGTTGGTGGAGTGGCAGTTGACGCACTGGTTGTTGGTCGATGTCGGGTCGCCCGGTACCGCGAAGCGATCCACGTCCCACAACGGCTGGATATGCTCCGCATAGTTAATGACGATTCGGCAGGGGGCAGACCATGCGGTTTCGCAGGCATCTCTTACTGGCGCCAGGGTTTGAAGCGCGGAGGCGGTGGGTGCGGCGCAGGTATACGTGAGGCTAGTATTGAGCGGGTCGATGCGTACATCGGTCGGGTTGGCGGTATAGCAGCGGCCGAATGCGGTGTCCGGTGCCCGGACGGCGGGATCGGTCCAATAGTCGGTATAAATCATGTTGACGCTTGGATTGCACGCACCATTGTCGAGGTCGCACATACGTTGTGCCCGCACTTGCGCCATGGTTTGACCCACATCGCCCCATAGTGCATTGACGGTATTTTGAAATATTCCGCTGGTATTAGCCGGCAAACCTGGGTTAGCCGACGCGAAGCTGCCGCGCCGTCCATGCGAGACCGTCGTTGCGCCGGTCTGCCGCGTATGGCAGCCGGTACAGGTCATCACTTCGCCAGGACGAACATGCAGCCAATTGGCGTGAGGCGAGTTCAAACCGGCTGTTGGAGGCGTAAGACGTCGGCCGTTAGCATCCAGAATGCTAATTTGAAACGCGATGTTGGCAGGTACTTTTACGCGCACCGAACCGTCGGGCTCGATCGGCGCATAGCCGATGATCTCGCGCATGAAGCGTCCGGTGTTGCCGCCGATCGGGCTGAAAGACGTACGGCGGACGTTGCGGATTTGGGTGCTGGGCAGCGAGACGGCCTTTTCGATGCGCAAGAACCGCGCGGGTCGTTCGTCCGCGGTGGTTAGCTGCGGATTGCGCAGAACCGTAATACCGCCCGGCGCGGTATCGATGCCGCGAATATCGTACACACTGCGAATGTCGAGGATACCGGCCGACTGCGCATCCAATTGCGTCGGGTAATCGATACCGCCGCGGCGGTCGAGTATAAGCGGTGGCATGGAGCGGGGCGCGCCGGCCACCACATCGGTCATGATGGTGCCTTCTTCCGGCACGGCAATGGGGAGTTGTGTGTTGGCGTCCAGGTTATAGATGTAGATACCGTATAGCGGTCGAGCTTCCTGCAACGCTGGAGTAATCGCCAAATTCTGCGCGGTGCAAGGAACGACGGTGGCGCCGTTGATTAAACGGCACTGGCTCCAGCTGACCAATATGCGATTGGTGCCGTCGTTGAGCGGAAACATCGACCGATAGCGACCGCCCGGCGACGGACCCGGTTCCGTGTTGACCGCAAGCGCGGGCGCCAGTCGCGTATGCGCCGGCCCGCCTAAGCCGGCACCGGCCGCCGCTGCCTGGCGAAACTCCACATAGTTGTCTACGTCTATTCGCACCAGATCGCCGCCTTCGTCGATATCACGACCATCGAATGGCCGCGCGATCGCGCTGATCTGGCCGTTGCGCAACAAACGTGGACGTAAAAATTGCACGGGTGTACTGCTCGTACCGGCAGTATCGGGGTTGATGGCATGCGTCGAGTTTTGCTTCCCGTACAGAAGCTCGACGCCGGTGCCGTCGGGGTTCATGCGGTACAGCGCGATATGCCGAGTTGTCGTCGCGGTGTCCCACCGGGTAAACGCAATTTGTCCGTTCGCCAATAGCGTGCTGTCCATGTCATGCGCTTGATTGAATGTCAGCTGACGCATGTTGAGGCCGCGGGCTTCCATCGAGTGCAATACGGAAATCGGCTCTTGGCTGGAATTGGTTTCCTCTATCGCTTGAAATTGTCCTTTGCCTTCGTCGAGCAGGACGGCTTGCGAAGTACGTTGGCGAGTGGACGAGAAAATGATGCGTTGATCATCCGCAGAGTAATGCGGGAACCGGTCATGACCTTCATTGTCGACGCCAATGTCGGTGATGACCCGAGTCACGGCGCGCGTGTCCAGGTTGTATTCCCAAATATCCCAACTGGCGGTTTGATTGGGTACCGTCACGTTCGGAGTAAAAGGGAATCGCATTGCAAACACCACGCGGCGACCGTCGTGCGAGACGTCGACGTCGCGTACGTCGCCACGTCCGTTCGTGAGGTGCCCGGTTAGATTGGTTTCACCGGCTGACGGCGATGCGCTGATCCGCATATATAAATCCGCGCCGGGCTCGAATTCCCGGATGCGCACACGGAGCGTGCCCCCCGCCTGAGGAGTTGCCGTCGAAAGCGGTCTTTTGATGTAAAAAATCGGGTAATCGACCGTGACCGCGTCGCCGCTGCCGCCGCATCCACCGGTGCCGAGCGTTATCTTATCGTCGCACGGTTCGCCGCCGGCGCAGCCGGCCAGTAGTCCGCTGACAGCGCACAGCATGCCAACCAAGGCGGCGCGGCTAAACCATGCGCGAGCGTTTGAAGAGGTAATGTGGGCATCCATCATCGATTCCTCGAGGACATGCCTCGGCATACACATTGAAGGTCGTAGCATCGTTCGCAAATCGCGTCGTCTTATGTCCACCGGCA
>Ga0315910_10001123_pt1 | contig 24922 bp, 23 predicted proteins | sample EdamamesoilMG_FD_204470 | JGI IMG/M metagenome (GOLD analysis project Ga0315910, IMG submission 204470) | Garden soil microbial communities collected in Santa Monica, California, United States - Edamame soil | ecosystem: Environmental > Terrestrial > Soil > Garden | place: USA: California... | reverse complement strand
CGATGGTTTGCGTCATGGGGGGTTTATCGTCGCGGCCCTTCGCTGTGAGTAGCCACTAATCGCCGCCCTAGGCACCCGTGGGTGTTATAGTCACCCTCTGGTAACCATGCCTCGTGTCATCAAGAAACTGCCGGCGCTGCCCGCGGAGCGCGCGCTGAAGATCATCGCCGGCCGCTGGAAAGTGAACATCATCTACTTCTTGCTCGAAAAGCCGCGCCGTCTGTCCGAGCTCGAGCGGCTCGTCCCCGAGGCGAGCAAGAAGGTCCTCGTGCAACAGCTGCGCGAGCTCGAGGCGCATGGCATCGTCTCTCGCAAGGTCTTTGCGCAAGTGCCTCCGCGCGTCGACTATTCCCTCACCAAGCTCGGCGGCTCGTTGAAGCCCATCGTCGGAGCGCTGTGTAAATGGGGCACGAGCCACACGGACGTGCTCGACGCGCTCGATGCGCTGCCGGTCAGCGCCTCGCTCGCCTGAGCCAGCGCGCTCGAGACACGCCGCTGCGTCGGCGCCGGGAGCGCCGGCCGTCGGGCAACGCTCGGATCACCGCGCGAAAAGCGGTGGGACCGAGTTGCGCGCCGATAGCAAAGTGATATCACTTTGACATCACCCAGAAGGAGCGTGTCGGAATGATTCGCGAAAAGGCCAGCGCGGGAGTGTCGGGCGTTCTCGTTCTTTCGGTCTCGGGAGCGCTCGCGATCGGCGCCGTGGTGCTGCTGGTGCTAGCCGGCGGCGTCGGGCTGCAGGTGGCGGCGGCGGCTCTGGCCGTCCTCGCTGGCGTCGGGCTGGCGGGGCTGTTCATGGTGAACCCGAACGAGGGGCGGGTGTTGCAGCTGTTCGGCGAGTACGTGGGGACCGTGCGCGAGTCGGGCCTGCGCTGGGCCAACCCGCTGTACACGAAGCGTCGGGTGTCGCTGCGCGTGCGCAACTTCGAGACGCAGAGTCGGATGAAGGTCAACGACGTGGACGGCAACCCCATCGAGATGTCGGCGGTGGTCGTCTGGCACGTGGTGGACACGGCGCAGGCCACGTTCGAGGTGGATAACTGCGAAAAGTTCGTGACGGTGGCGGCGGAGGCGGCCTTGCGCAAGCTGGCGATGAGCTACCCCTACGACGCGCACGAGGAGGGGCAGGTCTCGCTCCGCGGCTGCCCGCTCGAGATCACCGAGCACCTGCGCCGCGAAATGCAAGAGCGGCTCGAGCGCGCCGGGGTGGAGGTGCTCGAGGCTCGCATCTCGAACCTGGCCTATGCCCCGGAGATCGCGCAGGCCATGCTGCGCCGCCAGCAAGCCTCCGCCGTCATCGCCGCGCGGCAGAAGATCGTGGATGGCTCGGTGGGCATGGTGGAGATGGCGCTGGAGCGGCTCTCGCAGAAGAACATCGTGCAGCTCGACGAGGAGCGCAAGGCCGCCATGGTGAGCAACCTGCTGGTCGTGCTGTGCAGCGAGAACAACACCCAGCCCATCATCAACACGGGTACGCTCTACCAATGAGCGTGGAGTGCCAGTTCAGCGCAGCGGCGGCGGCTCGCGGCACCCATGGCTGAGCGGAAGCCGTTCCTGCTGCGCGTGGATCCTGCCTTGCTCGAGGCGCTCTCGCGCTGGGCCGCAGACGACCTGCGCAGCCTCAATGGGCAGATCGAGTTCGTGTTACGGCGCGCCCTGGTCGCCGCAGGACGGTTGCCATCCGCAGACGGCGACAAGAAGAAGCGCGAGGAGAGATAGAAGCGCTCACGGGACGGCCCCGAGCACCGGCACCAGATCCGGATCGGCCTTCTGCATGGCCCGCCGATACGCCGGCCGCGCACCGATCCGCTGCAGATAGGCGAGCACGTTCGGGTACGGCGCCAGGTCATAGGGCTTGAACAGCCGCATCGTGGTCAACGTGAACACGCTCATGATGCCCGCTGCCGCGAGCTCGGCGCCGGCCAGATAGGGCGCCTCGCCCAGCCGCGCGCCCAGCATCGAGAAGACCCGCCCGAAGCGCTCCCGCGCGGCTCGCAGCGGCGCGTTCTCATCCGACGGATCGACGCGCTCCAGAGAGCGCACCATCAAGACCAGCGGCTGCAGCGTGCCGTTGGCGAAGTGGAACCAGTAGAGATAGTCCGCGAAGCCCGCGTCACCCCGCTTCAGGGCGAGCCGGCCATCGCCATGGGAGTCACCCGGCAGATCGGCTGGCACGATGACAGCGACGCCTTCAGACCCTCGGCGAGTGCCGGCCCCCGCGGCCTCTCGCTCGGCCGCGACGCTCGGCGACGTCTCCACGAGCGGCGCATGGTAATCTCCACGCCATGACCCGAGCACCTGAAGAGCGCCCGACACGCAGCTCGCGAGCCGCCCCTGCCAGCTCCGACGCTTCCAAGAGGCCGACGCCCGCCATCTTCTTCGGGCATGGCAGCCCGATGAACGCGCTCGAGGAGAACCGTTACTCGAAGGCGTGGGCGACGTTCGGAAGCAGCATCGCAAAACCTCGCGCCATCCTCGTCGTGTCCGCGCACTGGTACGTCAACGTCACGGCCGTGACGGCCATGGCCCGGCCGCGCACGATCCACGATTTCTACGGCTTCCCGCGCGAGCTCTTCGAGGTGCAGTACCCCGCGCCCGGCAGCCCGGAGCTCGCGCAGGAGGTCTCGGACCTCGTCAAGCCCACGCATGTCGGGCTCGATCGAGACAGCTGGGGGATCGATCATGGCACGTGGTCGGTGCTGGTGCATGCGTTTCCCGACTGCGATGTCCCGGTCGTCCAGCTCTCGATCGACGCGAGGCGAGGCTTTGACTGGCATTTCGAGCTCGGCGCGCAGCTGGCCCCGCTGCGTGAGCGCGGCGTCTTGATCGTCGGTAGTGGAAACATCGTCCACAACCTGCGCGCCCTGAAATGGGCGCAACCCGACGCCGGCTTCGACTGGACCCGCCGCTTCGACGACGCGGCGCGGGCGGTCCTTACCGGAAAGCCGAGCGACGCGCCCGGCCTGAGACATCACGCGGACTACGAGCAAAGCTCGCCAACGCCCGATCACTTCATTCCCATGCTCTACGTCGCTGGCCTCGCGAGCGCAGCGAATCGGCCGCTCGAGGTGCTGGTGGATGGCTACGCGTTCGGCTCGCTGTCGATGGCGAGCTACACGCTCGACGCGGCGTGCCCCGGCGATCACGGCTCGCAGCCCTCGGCTGGATTGCCAGATCCGGCGCTCGTTCCGCCTGAGGACACCAACGTCTAGGAATGGCCCGAGGCCCCTCCCCGCGGGCGGGCGGCAGGCTCATCGTGGCGCGACGTTTGGATGCGGAAACGCGCTCGGCGCAGCGACGTCTTACCCACGAGGCTGGGAGCGCTCGCGCGGGTGGCGCAAGGCGACACACTCCGCCCAGCGGAAGGATCAAGCGCTCTATTTCGCGCGCGGCTCACTCGGCTGTCGCAGCTCTCCAGCCGTCGTGCGAGCATGCAGGGCGAGGGAGCTGGTATCATGACGAAGCACCTGCGGCTCGTCGCCGTAAACGGGGCCACCATGAAACGTCGAGGGTCGAGCGCTCCAGCCGAGCCCGCGTCCTCCGCGCTCCGCGCGATCGTCGCCCCGCTGGATCTGACGCCCAACTCCGATCGAGTCCTGGGGCGCCTCCCCCTGCTCCCCCTGGCCGACGGAGCTCGGCTGACGCTCCTTCATGTCGTCCCTGACGGCCTCACAGAAAAGGAGCAGCGGGCCGCCGAGAAGGACGCGCACAAAGCGCTGGCCGCTGAGGTTCGACACCTTCGCGATCAGTTGTCGAAGAAGATCCGCGTCGAATCGATGGTGCAAACGGGCAACGTCGCGGAGGAGATCGCAGCCTGCGCGCTGGCTCTGCAGGCGGAGCTGATCGTCGTGGGCCGCGGCGGTGGCCGTGCGCTGCGCGACATGTTCCTGGGTTCGACGGCGGAGCGGGTGACCCGCCAGGCACAGCTCCCGGTGCTGGTCGTTCGGCTGCCTCCGCGCGCGCCGTATAACCGCCCTGCGCTCGCGCTGGATCTCGATGAAACAGCCGACGCGGTGGTTCGTTTCATGCTGCGCGTCCTGCCTTCTCCGCGCCCCTGGGTGGATGTCATCCACGCATTCGAGTCGCGTTATCGAGGCCTGATCTACCCCAGCCTCCACAACGAGGAAGCCGACGCGCGAAAGAACGAGCTCCGAGCCCAGGCGGCTCGCCAGCTGGCCGAGGTGCTCGCCGCGGCTCTGGCAAAGGCCGGCGCCTTTCCCGAGGATGTCCCGCGCTGGAAAACTCACGTCCGGTACGGGGCGCCACGCCTGGTGGTCGAGAAGGCCCTGAAGAAGGCGGACAGCGATCTGCTCCTGCTGGGCACGCACGGCTATTCGGGGATGGCCTACGTGCTATTGGGCACGGTCGCGGGTGACATGCTGCGTGCTGCCAAGTGCGACGTGCTCATCGTGCCACCCGCGCCTGGCCAGTGAATGAACGTCGTCTGCGCGGCGAGTGCGCTCACACCTCGGTCGGCGCCTCGCGGCCGGGGCTGAGGGGAGGCGGCGTGTCGGCGGACCCAGCGGCACGCCGGCGGAACAGCGCCACACGGGCCAGCAGCACCGTGGTCACCGGGACGGTCATCGACAGAAAGATGACGATCAACCACGGGTGGAGGGCGAGGCGCGACTCCCGGACCGAAAAGTAGAGGATGCCCGCCAGCGCCACGCACCAGCTGCCAAAGGTGTAGGCGAGCGCGGGTGGATGCATGCGCAGAAAGAAATCCGGCAGGCGCAGGAGTCCGATCGCGGAGATGAGAACGAACACGCCGCTCGACACCAGCAGCGCGGCGACGACCACTTCCACCCAGCCCGGGATCGGGGTCATTCGATCACCTCGCCACGCAGGATGAATTTGGCCATCGCGGACGAGCTGACGAAGCCAAACAGCGCGATCAGCAGGGCGGCCTCGAAATAGGTGTCGTTTTCGTGGCGAATGCCGAGCACGAGCAGCACGAGCAGCGCGTGGAAGTAGAGCAGATCGAGCGCGAACACGCGATCCTGAGCTCGCGGGCCCTTGATCAGCCTGACGAGCACCAGGACGGACGCCAGGGCGTAACAGCCGACCGCGAAAGCGGCGGCGCTCGATATCCAGATGCTCATTCGAAGATCTCCCGCAGGGGTTTCTCGTACCGAGCTTTGAAGCGAGCCACGAAAGAGGGCTCGTCCTGAACGTCCCAGACGTGCAGCAAGAGCGCGCTGCGATCGAGCGCGAGCTCCGACCAGACCGTGCCAGGGACCACGGTCGTCACCATGGCCAGCGCGGCCAGACCCAGGGGATCGCGCAGCTCGAGGGGCACGGTCACGAACTTCGCCCGAGGCTTTCGCCAGCGCCATCTGAGCACGCCCCAGGCTACCTCGATGTTCGAGCGCAACACATCGCCGCCCACCAGCGCGATGTAGCGCACCACCACCAGCGGGCGCCGCACGCGAACCCGGGTCGGGCGCAGGTTCGCCGTGAGCAGGGGCACCGAGACCGCGAGCCCGAGCGCGAGCAGGAGCTGCCCCGCGCTCGTCGTGCGCGCCAAGATCAGCCACAAGGCGAACGTCGAGGCGGACGTCAGCGGCGCCGACGCGAGCTTCTTCAGGATCGTCACGGCGCGCCCTCCTGCTCGGGGGCCACCACCGCGGGCCCCGGTCGCGCTCTTCGCGTCGCGACGGCCTCCACGTAACCCCCGGGCGCATGCAACCCGGCTGCCGTCGCGCTCGTGTAGCGCAACACCGGCTCGGCCCACAGCGTCAGCAGCAGGCAGGAGACGAGCAACGTGAGCACGGCGACGGCCTCGAACCCCTTGAGCTGGGAAGCAAAGCGGCTGCCGACCGACCAGAAATGGCGGATCCCCGCCCTCGCCAGCGAAATGGTCGACGCGAAGCCCGAGACGAGGAGCAGACCTATCATCGTCCAGCCAGCATACGAAGGACCTGCGCCGCCCGTGCGCCCGCCGTCTACTCCCAGGACCGCGGCCAGTAGCGAGAGCTTTGCGATGAACCCCGAGAGCGGCGGCAGCCCCGCGACGAGCACGGAGCACGCCATGAAGGACAAGCCGAGCACCGTGAGCGACATCGGAAACACGCGGCCGACGAGCGGCAGCTCCTGATCGTCGAGGTTGGTGTCCTCCCCCGGAGTGTCGTCGACCTCGGGCAACTCTCGCCCGCTGGCGCTGATGCGCTCGACCAGCTCGACGAGGAGAAACAGCGCGCTCACGGCCAGCGTGGCGCTCAGCATGTAAAAGAGCGCCGCGGAGGTGACCTGTGGGGCGCCTACCCCGAGCGCCGCGAGCAGCGTTCCGGACGATACGACGATCGAGAAGCTCGCGATGCGGCCGAGGCGCCTCGACGCCGTGATCCCGAGCGCGCCGAAGGCGAGCGTCGCGAGCCCTCCGTAGAGGAGGACGGGCTTCCCGAAACCCAAGGATGGCCCCGCCTGCGACGAGAAGAGCAGCGTCCACGAACGAATCAGAGCGTAGACGCCGACCTTGGTCATCAGCGCGAACAGCGCTGCGACCGGCGCGCTCGCTGCCGTGTAGGCGGGCACGAGCCACGAGTTGAGCGGCCAGATCGCCGCCTTGACCAGGAACGCCATGGCTAGAATGGCAGCTCCCGCGTGCAACAGACCGCGATCTCCCACGGGCACGAGCGCGATCTTCGCGGCCACGTCGGCCATGGTGAGCGTGCCCACCACACCATAGAGCACCGCGATCCCGATCAGGAACAGCGCCGATGCCAGCAGGTTCACCGCGATATAATGCAACCCGGAGCGCACCCGCGGCCAACCCGAGCCATGCAACTGAAGGCCGTACGAAGCGGCCAGCATGACCTCGAAGAAGACGAACAAATTGAAGAAGTCGCCGGTGAGGAAGGCGCCGTTCAGCCCCATGAGCTGGACCTGGAACAGCGGATGAAAGTACACGCCAGCGCGTGCCCAGGCCGCCTCCGCATACAACGCGGAGCAGAGGCTCACCACACCGACCAGCACCAGCATCAGCGCCGAGAGCCGGTCGGCGACGAGCACGATACCGAAGGGCGCCTCCCAGTTCGATGCCAGGTACACACCCACGGCGCCGCCCTTGTCGACGTGCCAGAGTATCAGCGCCGCGACGACGAGGCCGGCCAAGGTCGCAGCGATGTTGATGTGCGCCTTGAAGGGTAGCCGCGCCTCTCCCATCACCAGCAGCAGGGCCGCGCTGACCAGCGGCAAGACGACGGGCACCACGATCAGGTGGGAGAGAACCGCGCTCACGGCTTCCCCTTGGTTCCGTCGACGTGGTCGGTTCCGCTCCAGCCGCGCGCCGCGAGCAACACGACGAGAAAGAGCGCCGTTGTCGCGAAGCCGATGACGATGGCAGTGAGCACCAAGGACTGCGGCATGGGATCGGTGTGGTGCTCGAGGTCCGCGACACCACCAGCGGTCACGATGGGCGGCTTGCCGATGACGATGCTGCCCATGCTGAAAATGAACATGTTCACGGCGTACCCGAGCAGCGTCAGCCCCATGATGACCTGAAACGTTCGCGGGCGCAGCACGAGCCAAACACCGGCGCCGCCGAGCACGCCGATGACGAGCGCCAGGATGGCCTCCATTTAGCTCGCCTCGCTTCTCGGCGGGGGCGAGGATCGCCCTGGAAGCCGGTGGGCGCGCAGGGACTGATGCGCCAGTGCCGTGAGGATGAGCAGCGTCGCCCCGACGACCACCGCGAACACAGCGAGGTCGAAGAAGGTTGCGCTCGGCAGGTGCAGGTCTCCCACCAGCGGCAGCGTGACGTGCGCGGTGTGGGTCGTGAGAAAGGGATAGCCGACCACCACCGCGCCGAGGCCCGTGGCCGCCGCCAGCAACAAGCCCGCCGCGATCCAGCGCACTGGGCGCAGCCGCGCTCGCGCCTCGACCCAGAGCGCGCCTGACGCGATATATTGCATGAGCATGGCGATGGCGATCACCAAGCCGGCGACGAACCCTCCGCCTGGCTCGTTGTGCCCGCGCAGAAAGAAGTGCAGGGCGACGACGATGGCGACCGGCAACAGAAGGCGCGCAATGATCGCAGGCACCATCATGTAGCCGCGCGCAGCGTCCTCGGCCGTGCGCGGCTTCACCAGATCGGTGACCACGTCGGCCGGCAACGATCGCTGCTGGTGCGGCGCGTCGATGCTCTCCGCAGACGGACGAAAGCGCCGCAGCAGGGCAAAGACCGTGAGCGCGACCGCCCCCAGCACCGTGATCTCCCCGAACGTATCGAAGGCGCGAAAATCCACCAGCATGACGTTGACGACGTTGCTGCCGCCCCCGTCGGGCAGCGCGTGGCTCAAGAAGAACGGCGAGATGCCTCCCGGAGCCGGCCGAGTCAGCATGGCGTAGGAGAGCGCAGCGAGCCCAGCGCCGGCACCGACGGCCAAGGCCATGTCGCGGGCACGCCGCGCCCAGTCACGAGCCGTGAGCCGATACGGGAGCTTTGGGAGGCGCATCGGCAACCAGCGCAAGCCGAGCAGAAACAGGGTGGTCGTGACGATCTCCACGACGACTTGTGTGAGCGCCAGGTCGGGCGCGGAGAACCACGCGAACGTCAGGCAGGTGACGAGCCCCGCAGCACCCATCAAAGTGATGGCGACCAGGCGATGGAATTTGGCCATTGCGGCCGCGGAGACCGCGCAGACCGCACCGATCGCCCACAGCAGGCCGAACGCGGGCGACGCTGGCAGCCGGGCCCGCTCCCCCCACGCGAGCGGGATGCCCCGCGCCGCCAGCAGCGCGAGCAGCAGCGCCGCCGCGATGACCAGGAACATCAGGCTTTGCAGCCGCCGGGCACCCACGAGCCGAAGCACTCGGCGCGACAGGCGCGTGAGCCCGAGCATGCCGCGCTCGAACACGCGCCTGCCGTTCAGGCGCGACACCAGCGGGGCTTCCTGGAGCCGGCCCTGCTCCTGTTGCCGACGCAGCCAGAGATAGCCGACGACGCCGAACGAGATGGCCAGGAGACTCATGACGAAGGGCGTGTTGAAGCCGTGCCACACCGCCAGGCTATACTCGGGCAACACGCCGCCCACCACGGGGCCGGCCGCCGCCGCGAGTGACGGACCGATCGAGCTCGCCGGGGCGACGCCGACGATGAGGCAGCTGAGCACCAAGAGCGCGATGGGCGTGCGCATCCAGCGCGGGGCCTCTTCGGGCTGGCGCGGAAGATCGGGTGACGGCGGGCCGAAGAAGATATCGTAGCCGAAACGCAGCGAATAGACGACCGCGAAGACCGCAGAGACCGTCGCCAGCACCGGCAGCGCGAGCTCCACCCAAGGGTGGCTGGACAGGAAGACGGCCTCGGCGAAGAACATCTCCTTGGACAGGAAGCCGTTGAGCAGCGGCACGCCAGCCATGGCTCCGCTCGCCACGAGGGCCAGCGTTCCAGTGCGCGGCATGGATCGCATCAGGCCATTCAAGCGACGGATGTCGCGCGTGCCCGTCTCGTGGTCGACGACGCCAGCCGCCATGAACAGCGACGCCTTGAACGTGGCGTGGTTCATCATGTGGAAAACACCGGCGACCGCGGCGAGCGAGCTGTTGAGCCCGAACAGCAGCGTGATGAGCCCGAGGTGGCTGACCGTCGAGTAGGCCAGCACGCGCTTCAGATCGTACTGAAACATGGCGACGTATGCGCCCAGCAGCAGGGTGGTCGCCCCCGCGCCACCGACGAGCCAGAACCACAGCTCTGTCCCCGACAGCACCGGCCAGAGACGAGCTAGCAAGAATACTCCAGCCTTCACCATGGTCGCCGAGTGCAGATAAGCAGAGACCGGCGTCGGCGCCGCCATCGCCCGCGGCAACCAGAAGTGGAATGGAAACTGGGCGCTCTTGGTCAGCGCACCCAGCACGATGAAGCTCAGAGCCACAGGGTAGAGCGCGTGGGCTCGCACGAGATCGCCGGAGGCGAGCAGCGTGTCGAGCTCGTAGCTGCCGACGATATGGCCGAGAACGACGACGCCGCCGAGCAGCGCGAGCCCGCCCGCCCCGGTGACGGTCAACGCCATGAACGCGCCCCGCTGGGCGTCTACACGGTGATGCCAGTAGCCGATGAGGAGGAACGAGACGACGCTCGTGAGCTCCCAGAAGACGACCAGCTGGACGAGGTTGCCCGAGAACACGACGCCCAGCATCGCGCCCATGAACGCGAGGAAGAACGAGTAGAAGCGCGCGACCGGATCCTCTGGCGACATGTAGTAGCGCGCGTACAGGGAGACCAGGGCACCGATGACGGTGACCAGTACGGCCAGCATCCACGCTAGTCCGTCGACGCGCAGGATGAGATCGAGGCCCAGGGACGGCACCCAGGAGACCGTCTCTCGAATCACCCCGCCGCCGCTAACGCGCGAAAATAGGCTGATGACCCCGATCGCCGCGGCGGCGGACACGAGCCCGGCCCAGCCCGCGAGCACGGTCCGGGCTCGCGTTGGCAAAAGTGCGCTGACGATGCTGCCGACGAACGGCAACAGGAGCAAGGCGGCGACCGGCATGGTCCCCGACTGTAACGGCTGAGGGCGCCGGATCCAGGTGTAGAGTTGGGCTTCCGCGCGAGACCCGCTCGTTCACGGTGCGTTCTCGGGCTGGCGCGTGCGCCCACAGGGAGCAACGGGGCGCCAGGCATCGGCGCCACGTGGACAATATGACCCGGTGCCGCCAGCGTCATATCGAGCCAATGCCATACGGGCCGGGTCCTGCGCACCGCGTTCCGGTCCCGTTACGTCCTCGAGCGCCGGGAGACGCACTCGGGTCGAGAGGCGTCGGAGCGGACGAGGTCCACAGCCGAGAGTGGCAGAAACGCGGCTTGCTTATGACCGAGTGCCGCCTCAGGCTCGCGCCATGGCTGGTTCCGAGGCGTCGGCTCGTCGGGCTCTGCAAGTGATGCTGCTGGGCTCGTTCATCCTGGTCCTGTCCGTCTTTCGGCCCTTCGGCGCCGCTCTGTTTCTGGCTGCCGTGCTGTCGATGGTGATGTGGCCATTGCATCAGTGGCTCACCGCCAAGCTGCGCGGCCGTGGCGGCCTGGCCGCGGGCATTCTCGTCGCCTGCATCATCGCGCTCGTGCTCGGGCCGCTCGTCGGGTTATCCGCCTTCCTGGTGGCGGAGGCCGCTGATGCGGTGCGGTTTGTCTCCGACACGGTGCGCAGCGATGGCACTCGAGGACTGGTCGCCAAGCTCCCCGACTCGGTGGAGCAGCTGTTCATTCGCGCGCTCGACCGATTGGACGTCGACATCTCGGAGATGCTGAAGTCGCTTCAGCATCAGCTGACGGCTGCAGGAGGTACCGCGGCGGCCGCGCTGGGCGCAGCCGTTTCGGCCACCGGCTCGCTGGTGTTTCAGGGTACGATGATGGTCCTCGCGCTGTTCTTCATCCTCACCAACAAGGTGGGGCTCATCAACTGGCTGGATGAGACGTCGCCGCTCCGCCGAGGCCAGACGCGCGAGCTGTTCGCCGAGTTCGTGCGCGTCTGCAAGTCGGTGATCGTGTCGACCGCGGCCACGGCGCTGGTGCAGGCCATCGCGGCGCTCGTGGGCTACCTCATCGCCAGCGTGCCCTACCCGTTCTTCTTCTTCGCCGTGACCTTCGTCGTCGCCTTCATCCCGGCTGCCGGCGCGGCGTCCGTCTGCCTGGCCGCCGCGGGTCTGCGGCTGCTGTCTGGCCACCCCTGGATGGCGCTGTTTCTCGCGATCTACGCCATCGTGGTCGTCGGCCTCGTGGATAACGTCGTCAAGCCGCTGCTGATGAAGGATGGCATCCAGATGCACGGCGCCATCGTCTTTTTCGCCCTGCTCGGCGGGCTCGCGGCCTTCGGCGCGATGGGCCTCTTGATCGGGCCGCTCGCCGTCGCGCTGTTCCTCGCCATGCTCCGCATCTACAAGCGTGACTACTCGGAAGATCCGCAACAGCGAGAGGAGCTCCGAGAGCAAGGCGTCGGCTCGACAAGGCCCCTCGAGCCCGGCGCGTGAGCGGCGCGGCTCGCGAGGCCGCGCTGCAGGGCCGCCCGTACCCGAATGCACCCGATGGGTACATATTGCCATGGTCCGTCCGCGGAGCATGGCAATTTCGCTGCGTATTCGGGCGGTGGCGTGGGCTTTGCACGGCGCCCCTGTAGCCGGGGTTTGGCTCGGCAGCAGGGAAGCTCGCATGGTGAAGGGTCGGCTCCAGGGGAAAGTGGCGGTGGTCACCGGCGCCTCGGCGGGCGTCGGGCGCGCGATCGTTCGTGAGCTCGCGCGCGAGGGCGCCAAGGTCGGGCTGATCGCGCGCACGCTCGAGGCGCTGGAGGCGGCCGCGGACGAGGTGCGCAGCGCCGGGTCGGAGGCGCTCGTGTTGCCGCTCGACGTGAGCGACGCGGACGCCGTCTTCGCCGCGGCGGAGCGCGTGGTCGCCGCGTGGGGGCAGCTCGACCTGTGGGTGAACGACGCCATGGTCAGCGTGTTCGCGCCCGTGGTGGAGACGACGCCGGCCGAGTTCCGCCGCGTGACGGAGGTCAATTACCTCGGCTACGTGCACGGCACGCTGGCGGCGCTCCGGCACATGCGAGCGCAGGGCAGCGGCACCATCTTGCAGATCGGCTCCGCGCTGTCCTATCGGTCCATTCCGTTGCAGAGCGCGTACTGCGCGTCGAAGGCCGCGGCCCGGGGCTTCACGGACTCGCTGCGCAGCGAGCTGCATCGCGAGCGCAGCCCGATCCGGGTCAGCATGCTGCAGCTGCCAGCCGTGAACACGCCGCAGTTCGACGTCGTCCGCAGCCGCCTGCCCGATCACCCGCAGCCGGTGCCTCCGGTGTACCAGCCAGAGGTGATCGCGCGCGCGGTCGTGTACGCGGCCCTGCATCCGCGCCGGGAGATCTGGATCGGCTGGAACACGATCAAGGCGCTGCTCGGGCAGCGCTTCATCCCGGGTCTGCTCGATCGGTACCTCGCGCGGGTGGCCTGGGACGGGCAAACCACGCGCTCGCTGCCGCCCGGGCATCCCCTCGAGCACCCCGAAGATAACGTGGACGCGCCGCTGCCCGGCGACCGCGGCGCCCACGGCCCCTTCGGTCACATCGCCCGCCGCTCGAGCAAGACCTTCTGGCTTCGCTCCAACGCGAGCGCCCTGTTCGGAGGCGCGCTCGCGCTCGGCGCAGGGTTGTGGCTGACGCGCTGGGCCGCGTCACGGCGCTGAGCTCGCCGCCCGGCGCGTCGAGGCCTGGCGCCTGGCGCGGCAAGAGTGTTCCCGAACGAGATACACGCGTTCGGGGCAGCGCTGCCTTCCGGGCGCCCAGCACCCTCACGCGCTGCGTACAACCAGTATACAGACCGCCCGCCGCCGCGCTGCTAGGCTCGACCGATATGGCTCGCCGTCTTGCAGCACGCCCCTCCCAACTCCTGCTGGTGTGTATCTCTCTCGGGCTCTCGGCTTGCGGCGGCGCCGCGGAGCAGAGCGGCCCGCCACGATCGTCCGAGGAGGACATCGCGAATGCCGTTGGCGACGAAGCGCCGGCTCTGCCCCCCGGGGCGCTGGAGGCGACGTGGCAAGAGCTAGGCGTCGCGGCAGCGAGCAACGGCCCGGCCGTGGCGGCCACGCCGATCGGCTACCTCGCCCTGTCGCAGCGCTCGGTCGGCGATGCCAAGGCGCCCTCGGCGTGGGAGAGCTATCTGTATCGTTCGACGGATGGCGTCCTCTGGCAGCAGCTGGCCGTGTCGAACGACAACGACAACCTCTGGCTGCGGGGCGTCGCCTACGGCAGCGGCCACTACGTGCTCGCCGGCATGCGCTTCGGCGGCGGCGACGGGGTGCTCTTCCACTCTACCGATGGCGAGCGCTGGGACGAGCTCCCGGTGGCCACGGGGGCGCCGAGCGGGCTCTCCGACGTGGTGTTCACCGGTGGCCGCTTCTTCGCGCTGAGCACATTTCGCACGCTGCTGACGTCGACGGATGGCACCACGTGGACAACCATCGACCTCGGGACGCAGACGGTTGGACCGAACGACGTGACCTTTGGCAATGGTCAATTCTTGCTGGTCGGCAGCGGCGCCCTGCAACGCTCGACGGATGGCCTCAGCTGGGCCCCCACGGCGCTCGACTGTGAGCTGCCGGGCGCCTGCATCACCGACCCGTCGGGGAACGTCGGGCAAGGGTCGCACGCCCGCGCCGTGTTCTCCGAGGGCACCTTCTTCATCGAGCAAGCGAGCTCCACGGACGGGCAGACGTGGCGGTCGGTGCCGGGACAGTACCCCTTCGACGGCGTGGACGGGCAGGTCATCGGCAGCACTGCCACCCACCCGCTGGCGATCTGGAGCGCCGAGCAGCCGCCGCGTGCGCTCTCGGGCGTCCGCTACCTCGAGGCGATATCGGATGGCGACCGCGCCGCCCGTATCCGCTGGAACGGCAGCGTGCTGCCCAGCGAATCGAGCGGCGAGAGCTTTCCGAACGCCGCGCCGCTGCCCGATTCGCTGGAGTTTCCGCTGCCGAGCGGCGCCGACTGCACGACGGCCTCCTGCATCCTGATCGACGATCGGCTCTATCTGCTCCAGTAGCGAGCGCCGGAGACAGCAACCGGCGCGCGCTCAACGGACCGCGAGGACCACGACCGACCTGGCAGGGACGCTCACCTGGAGCCCGCCCGCCACGACCTCGCCGGCGAACGGCCTGGGCTCCACCGCCGTGCTGCCGAAATCATTGAGCGCGTTGATGCTCGTGCCCGTCAACACACGCCCCGTGACGGATGTCGCGGCCTGGCCTTTCAGGCTCACGCTGATGTCGGCGCCACGCGAGGCGTCGAGGTTGACCAGTGAAATGTGCACGACCCCGGAGTGATCCCGCGACGCCGAAGCGTGCACGGACGGCAGCGCGTCGGCGCCGCTTCCGTAGCGAGGGGCCTGCACGTCGACCGGGATGGCGAGCGCGCCCTGGTGCACCTGGTATAGGTCGAAGACATGGTACGTGGGCGTGAGCACCATCTGCCCCTGTTTGGTCAAGATCATCGCCTGCAGCACGTTGATCGCTTGCGCGGAAGCCGCCATCCGGACGCGCTCGGCGTGCTGATTGAACACGTTGAAGTTGATGGCGGCCACCAGGGCGTCGCGCAGGGTGCTCTGCTGATATAGGGCCCCCTTCCCCGGCTCGGACTCATACCAGGTCCCCCACTCGTCCACGATCAGCGCCACGCGCTTGTCTGGATCGTATTTGTCCATGATCGCGGAGTGCTTGCCGATGAACTCCTCCATGCGAAGCGTTCGCCGGAAGGTGGCGCGCCACTCGGCCTCACCGAACGCGGTGGCCGAGCCCTTCGCCTTCCAGTTGCCCGTCGGCAGCGTGTAATAGTGCAGCGACAAGCCGTCGATAAACTTGGCGGCTTGCTTCATCACGACCTCGGTCCAGTTGTAGTCCTCGTCGCTGGGCCCCACCGCGATCTTGACGAACTCGTCGGCGCCGTACTTCTTCACGAAGGCCGCGTAACGCCGGTACTCGTCCGCGTAGTACTCGGGGCGCATGTTGCCGCCGCAACCCCAGGCTTCGTTGCCGATGCCGACGAATTTCAAGCTCCAGGGTTGCTGCCTGCCATTTTCCCGCCGCAGACGCGCGAGCGACGAGTCGCTGGGCGAGGTCATGTACTCCAGCCACTCCATCATCTCCCGCGGGCTGCCGCTGCCGACGTTGACGCTGATGTAGGGCTGCGCGCCGATCAGCTCCGCGAAGTCCATGAACTCATGCACGCCGAAGGCGTTCGTCTCCACACCGCCCCAGCTGGTGTTCGCCCGGCGAGGCCGCTTGGCACGCGGACCGATACCGTCCCTCCAGTGGTATTCGTCCGCGAAGCACCCGCCCGGCCAGCGCAACACCGGCAGCTTGATCTTGCGCAGCGCCGCGATCACGTCGTTGCGGAGCCCGCGCGTGTTCGGGATGGGTGAGTCTTCGCCGACCCACACCCCTTCGTAGATGCCGCGACCGAGGTGCTCTGCGAAGCTCCCGTAGATGTTGCGGTCGATCGTCACGCCCGGGCGATCCACCCGGACCTGCAGCGTCGCCTCGAAGCTCCCCGAGGCTGCCCCGGGAACCGGTTTTGTAGATTGAGCCATCGCGAAAGGGCTCGCCACGATCAAGGCGGCGATCAAAGCGACACGCACAGGCGCATGAGGAGCTACTTCAGTAGAAGCGAGGAGTAACAGAACAGCTCCGCACGAGCCAACCGAATTGACGTGCTCTGGACTTCGGATAGCATGTCGCCGTTCTTCGGTTTTGAGTCGTGCATTGCTCGCGAGCGCGCTCGACCGCTAGAGTGTCGCCATGGTCTGGGAACAACGCTGGCACCCGTTGCGGCGCGAGTGGGTCGTGGTCGCCGCCCACCGGCAAGATCGGCCCTGGAACAGCGACAGCGTCGCGCGCTCGGCGGTGGTGGCGCCCGAATACGCGCCAGATTGTTACCTGTGTCCGCGCAACCGGCGCGTGAGCGGCGTCGTCAACGCCGACTACCCGGGGGTGTTCGTGTTCGACAACGATCACCCCTGCGTGGGCAGCGACGCCCCGGCAGACCTGCCCGCGCCGCCCGGTATTTACCAGAATCGTCCCGCGCGCGGCCTCGCGCGCGTGATCTGTTACACGCCGCGGCACGACTCCAGCCTGGCGAAGCTCGGTGTGCGGGGCATCGTCGAGCTGATGCGAGCCTGGCAGCAGCAGTACCGCGAGCTCTCGGCCTTGCCGGGTGTCGCGCATGTCCTCATCTTCGAGAACCGAGGCGAGGTCGTTGGCGTCAGCAATCCGCACCCACACTGTCAGGTCTATGCCACGAATTTCGTGTTCAAGACGACCGAGGTGGAGATCGAGGCCGAGCGCGAGCACCTGCAACGCACGGGTCGCACGCTGTTTCGTGACATCATCCTGGCAGAGCAGGCCGACGGCCGCCGGGTGATCGCCGAGAACGACGGCGCGATCGCGTTCCTGCCTTACTTTGCTCGCTACGCGTACGAGGCGATCGTCGCGCCCAAGGCCACGCATCCGAGCATCGCGGAGCTCTCCGACGGCGAGCTCGAAGCGCTCGCCAGCGTGCTCGAGCAGCTGCTCGTGCGCTTCGACAACCTGTGGCAGATGCCCTTCCCGTACGTGATGGCGCTACACCAGGCGCCGACGGACGGCGGCGACTACGCTTGCCATCATTTTCACATCCAGCTGCATCCGCCCCTCAGGAAGCCACATCTGCTCAAATACCTGGCCGGGCCAGAGGTCGGAGCCGGCGGCTTCATCAGCGACACGGCGCCCGAGGACAAGGCGCGAGAGCTGCGCGCCGTCGCCTCCACGCACTACGAGCACGCGCGCGCCCCGCGGAGCCCCACGTGAACGACGTCGAGGCCCTGAGAGCGCTGCTCACGAGCTTGCAGCGCGAGATCCGCGACCGCGTGCTCGAGGCCTGTGCGGCGCAGTCGGAGGCCGAGCTGGCGGCCGTGGCCGACGACGGGCCCGGGGATACGATCTATCGCATCGACAAGGTGAGCGAGCAGCTGCTGCTGTCGCGTTTCGGAGCGGCGGCGCAGGCGCTCGGCGGTGTGGTGCTCGTCGCCGAAGGGATCGAAGGCGGCGAAGTGCGGCTGCCCGAGGCCGTGTCGTCGCCGGCCTGGCGCATCATCGTCGATCCCATCGACGGCACGCGCGGGTTGATGTACCAGAAGCGCAGCGCCTGGGTACTCGCCGCGGCCGCGCCCGAGCGCGGCCCGGACACGAGCTCGGCGGACATCGTGGTGGCCGTTCAGACCGAGATCCCCCTGCTCAAGCAGCACTTGTGCGACGAGCTCTGGGCCGTTCGCGGCCAAGGTGCTCACCTGTCGCGGCTGAATCGCTTCACGCACGAGGTCAAAGCGCTGAAGCTCTCGCCCTCTCGAGCGCCCAGCCTTCGGCACGGATTCGGAATGTTGACCCGGTTCTTTCCCGGCGCGCGGGACGAGCTGGCCGCGATCGACGAAGAGATCATGCTCGGCTTGCTCGGCCCCCCGCCCCCCGGCAAGGCGCTGTGCTTCGAGGATCAGTACGCGTCGACGGGCGGGCAGCTGTACGAGCTCATGGTCGGCCATGATCGATTCAACGCCGACCTCCGCCCGCTGATGCGCCCCGTGCTCGAGGCACGCGGCCTCGGCGCAGGGCTGTGTTGTCACCCCTACGATCTCTGCACCGCCTTGATCGCCAGCGAAGCGGGCGTCGTGCTGTGCGATCCCTGGGGGCGTCCGCTGAACGTCCCGCTCGACGTGGCCAGCGACGTCGCGTGGGTGGGTTACGCGAACCCCGAGCTGCAGGCGGCCGTGGCGCCGTTGCTCGCGGCGGCCCTGGCGCGCCGCAACCTGACGCCCGAGCGGCTCGCTCTGGCAGCCCCTGGCGCTGGAGGGCGCGAGCCATGAGCGCCGACGTCGGCGCCTTCGAGCAACACGCCGCCTCCGTCACGGCGGGGCTGGCCGCCGGAGGCCGCTCGCTCTTCACGGGCGCCGAGCCTCCGCTCGTGGCGCGGGCGCCAGGTCGGCTCGACGTGATGGGCGGCATCGCCGACTACTCGGGCGCCCTGACGCTCGAGATGCCGATCGCCGAAGCGGCGTTCGTCGCGGTCCAGCGGGTCCCGAGCGCGCGCGTGCGCGTGGTGAGCGCCGGTTTCGGCTCGGCTCCGCCCCCGCTGCGCGACGCGAGCTTCGCGCTAGCCGAGCTCGAGGCGGCCTGCAGCAGCTACGCCTCGGCACGCGCGTTCTTCGCGAGAGACCCCGCGTCCGCCTGGGCGGCGTACGTGGCCGGCGCGCTCGCCGTGCTGCGTGTCGAGCACGGCGTGGGTCTCGGCCCGGGCCTGGACATCCTGGTCTGCTCCCGTGTGCCCGAGGGCAAGGGCGTGAGCTCGTCGGCGGCGGTCGAGGTGGCGAGCCTGTCGGCGCTGGCAGCGCTCGCCGGCGTGGCGCTGGAGCCGGTCCAGACGGCGCTCGCGTGCCAGCGCATCGAAAACCTCGTGGTCGGTGCGCCCTGCGGCGCCATGGACCAGCTGACGGCGACCTGCGGCAGCGAAGGCCAGATCTTGCCCATCCTGTGCCAGCCCGCCCAGCTCGAGGCGCCGGTGGCCCTACCGAGCGAGCTGCGCCTGTGGGGGATCGACTCCGGCATCCGTCACGCCGTGAGCGGCGCGGGTTACACGGACGTGCGGGTGGCCGCGTTCATGGGTTACACCATCGTCGCGCGCGCGCTCGGCCTCGTGCTGCGCCCGGCGGAGCGCAGCGGCAAGCTCGCTCACGACGCCGTGCTGCGGGGTTATCTGGCGAACGTGGGTCTCGAGCGCTTCGAGCGGCAGCTCGCGGCGCAGCTGCCCGAGCAGCTCTCGGGCGCCGAGTTCCTGCGCGAGCACGCGGGCATCATCGATCCGATCACGGAGGTGGCGCCGGACCGCGTCTACCGGGTGCGCGCCGCCACCGCCCACCCCGTCTACGAGCACGCGCGATGTACCGAGTTCCGAGCGCTGCTCGAGAGCGGCCGAGGTTCGGCGACGGCACCTCGCCTGGGTGCGCTCATGTACCTCGCGCACCAGAGCTACGGCTCGTGCGGGCTCGGATCGGCGGGCACCGATCGGCTGGTGGAGCTCGTGCGCCGCGCGGGCTCGGCTCGTGGCCTGCACGGCGCCAAGATCACCGGCGGCGGCAGCGGGGGAACGGTCGCCGTGCTGGGAACGCACGACGCGGAGCCCGCGGTGCGGGAGATCGTCGAGTGTTACGCGCGCGAGGCCGCGCTCCAACCCCAGCTGTTCTCGGGCTCGTCGCCGGGCGCCGCGGCCTTTGGCGTCCGGCGGCTGCTCCGCAGCGGCGTCGGCTATCGCGTGAGCGGCCCCGCCGAGGGCGCCAGCTCGTGCCCCCCTGGAGGAACATGAAGAAGGTGCTCTTGACCGGCGGCGCCGGCTACATCGGCTCGCATATCTGCCTGGAGCTCGTCCAGCACGGCTACACCCCCGTGGTCGTGGACAACTTCCGCGCGTCCAATCGCCGGATCATCGAGCGCACACAGCAGCTGGCGGGTGCGCCGTTCCCGGTGCACGAGCTCGATTGTCGAGACACGGTGGGCTTGCGCGCCGTGCTGGAACACGAGGTCGGCATCACGGGCGCCATCCACCTGGCGGCGCACAAGAGCGTCGGTGTCTCCGTGAAGCAGCCGCGCGAGTACTACGACAACAACCTCGGGTCGCTGCTCTCGTTGCTCGCGGCGCTGGAGACCAGCAGCGTCGAACACCTCGTGTTCTCGTCGTCCTGCACCGTCTACGGCCAGCCCAAGCGGGTGCCCGTCACGGAAGAGAGCCCGATCGAGCGCGCCGAGTCGCCCTACGGCCGCACGAAGCAGATGTGCGAAGCGATCCTGGACGACGCAGTCGCGGCAGCGCCGCTGCAGGTCGTCACCCTGCGCTATTTCAACCCCGTAGGCGCGCACCCGAGCGGGCTGATCGGCGAGCTGCCGCTCGGCAAGCCAGAGACGCTCGTGCCCTATATCACGCAAACCGCCGCCGGCTTGCGCACGGAGCTGACCGTATTCGGCAGCGACTATCCGACGCGGGACGGGACGTGCGTGCGCGACTACCTGCACATCGTCGACCTCGCCGCGGCCCACGTCGCCGCGCTCGGCTGGCTCGAGCGGCGCGGGCCGGGCTCGTTCAACGAGGTCTTCAACCTGGGAACGGGCGCCGGCGTCTCCGTGCTGGAGGCGATCGCGGCGTTCGAACAGGCTTCTGGCACGAAGCTGCGCTACCGGCTCGGCCCGCGCCGCGCCGGCGACGCGATCGAGGTCTACGCGGACGCCAGCAAAGCCCGGCGTGAGCTGGGCTGGCAGGCTCGGCTCGGCATCCTGGACGCGATGCGAGACGCCTGGCGCTGGCAGCAGAACATCGCGCGCGGGCTCTAGCGCGCGCGCCGCCGCTTGGCGCCGACGAGACTCACGGCCTGATCCAGCACGACCGCGAGCAGGATCACCGCGCCGATGATGATGAAGGTGGAGTTCGGATTCAAGCGCCAGATGCGCCGCACGCCATCGTCGTCGAGGTACGGCCACTGGAACATGTTGATGCCGTTGTCGATGACCCGCATCATGGCCGAGCCGAGCAACACCCCGAGGATGCTGCCCTCTCCGCCGCGCAGTGAGCAGCCCCCGAGCGCCGCGGCCGCGATCGCGTACATCTCGTAAGCGACGCCGACCTGCTGGGACATCTGCCCGATGTACGCCGCGTAACACACGCCCGCGACGCCGGCGAGGCCGCCCGAGATGACGTACGTCGACGCCTCCACGCGAGATACGGCGATCCCCGAATACTCCGCCGCCTCGCGGTTGCCGCCGATCGCGAACAGGTAGCGCCCGAACACGCTGAGGTGCAGGACATAAGCCGCGGCGGCCGCAACCCCTGCCAGGATCAGCGCCGGATACGGCAGCAGCGGCCCGTCCTCGAGCGCCAGCACGCCGCCGTTCGCCAGCGCGAGCAGCGGTGACCCGCCCAGGCTCAAGGTACCCCCGTCCGCGATGGTCTGCGACGAGCCACGGACCACCAGCATGCCCCCGAGCGTGACGATGAAGGGCTGGAGCCGCAGCCGCGTGATCAAGAGCCCCTGGAACCAGCCGATGGCCAGCGCCGCCGCGAGGCCCACCCCGATACCCACCCACAAGGGGTAACCGAGCCCCGAAGCGTTGGTGGACGAGACCTTGGCGATCAGCACCCCCGTCAGGCCGATGACCGAGCCGACCGAAAGATCGATGCCGCCCGAGATGATCACGAACGACATGCCGATCGCGAAGATACCGAGCATCGAGATCTGCCGCAGCGTGTTGACCAGGTTGGAGTGGCCGAGAAAATCTCCGTTCGACAGCCACAGCCCGAAGCAGGCGCACGACAGCGCCAGGCCGATGCCGAGCTCGCGCCTCACGCCGCCGCCTCGCCGTCGCGCTGCCCCGTCATGAGCCGAGCCAGGCGGCGTTGATCGAGCTCGTGACGCGAGAGGACGCCCGCGACGCGCCGCTCGTGCATCACCACCACCCGGTCGCTCATGCCGAGGATCTCCTCCATGTCCGAGCTGACCATCAAGATGCACACCCCGGCCTCCGCGAGCGCGGCCATCAGCTGGTAGATCTCGGCTTTTGCGCCCACGTCGATGCCGCGCGTCGGCTCGTCCAGGATCAGCACGCGCGGGCTCGAGGCGAGCCACTTGCCCAGCACGACCTTCTGCTGGTTTCCGCCCGAGAGCTCGACGACGCGCTGGGCCATGCTCTCGGCCTTGATGCGCAGGCGCACCACCTCGCGCTCTGCCAGGGCTCGCTCTCGACTGCGATCGAGCCATCCGAGGCGCGCTCCGCGCCCGATGCCCGGCAGCGACAGGTTGGCGACGATCGAGAACCCTGGCACGAAGCCGTGCCGCTTGCGATCCTCCGGGACCAGATAGATGCCGCTCTCGATGGCCGCGCGCGGGCGGCCGACGCGCAGCGTCTGCCCGTCGAGCCGGAGCTCCCCGGCGAGCGCCGGCGTCACGCCGAAGATCGTCTGCATCAGCTCGGTGCGCCCCGAGCCCACCAGCCCGGCGAACCCGACGATCTCCCCGCGGCTCGCCTCGAACGACACGCTCGCCGCGGCACCGGGAACGAGCAGGTCCCGGACCTCCAGCAGCGACTGCCCGGCGCCGGGCGCGGCGTGATCGCGCGCGGGGAAGTAATGGCTGCTGAGCTGCCGCCCCACCATCAGCTCGACGACGCGCTCGTGTGTGATCTCGTCCCGCCCGAGCTCGCCGGTGTTGCGACCATCCCGCAGCACACTGACCCGATGTGCGAGCGCCAGGACCTCGTCCATGCGATGCGAGATGTAGATGATGCCGATGCCCTCGGCCTCGAGCTGCCGGATGATGCCGAAGAGGTGCTCCGCCTCGCCCGCTGCCAGCGAAGACGTGGGCTCGTCCATCACCAGGATGCGAGCGCGCTGGCCGAGCGCCTTCGCGATCTCGCACAGCTGCATCTGGCCGACGCTCAGGCGCGAGACCGGCGTCGACGCGGGCAGCGCGAGCCCCACCCGCTCGAGCAGGCCCTCGGCGGCCTGGCGCAGGCGCTCGCGAGGCACCCGCCGCAGCCATCGCCCGGGGAGCGAGCCGAGCGGCAGCTCGCTGCCCAGGAACAAGTTCGCGGTGATGTCCAGGTTGGGTGCCAGCAGCAGCTCTTGATGGATCAGCGCCGCGCCCCAGCGCTTGGCATCCGCCACGCTGCGGATCTGCACAGGCTCCCCATCGATCTCGATCGCGCCGGCGTCGGGCGTGAGCACGCCGCCGAGCGCCTTCATCAGCGTGCTCTTGCCCGCGCCGTTTTCACCCATCAAGGCCAGCACCTCTCCGGCGCCGAGCTGCAGCGACACCTCGCTCAGCGCCGGCACACCGACGAAGCGCTTCGAAATCCCGCGCATGACCAGGCGCGGCGCGGCCGGTCCGGACGTCACCTCCTCAGCTCGTCGAGGCGCTTCTCGAACTCCGCGACGCTGGCGCGATCGATGACCTCGACACCCGTGTCGATGACTCGTGCGGGCGGGATCGCCTGCTGCGCGCCTTCCCCCTGCGTCGCCAGCCGGTGCATCCACTGGCTCGCCAGATAGCCAAACTGATAGGGCTTCTGGACCACCGTCACGGCGATCGTGCCCTCGGCGATCGCGCTCAGCGTGCCGTCCTCCTCGTCGAACACGGCCGCCAGCACCTTGCCGCGTTTGCCCAGCGCTTCGATGGCTGCCGCGATCGCCGGACCATTGTAGGACCAGAGCCCCACCACCAGGCTGAGATCCGGGTGCGCGTTGATGATGTCCTCCACGTTGGAGCGCGCCTTGGCGCGATCGGTCCCGTCCTCCCGCTTGTCGACGATCTCGATGCCCTTGCCCGCGATCGCATCGACGATGCCCGCCAGGCGCTGGGCCGCGTTATCAGCGGACAGGCTGCCCACGAACACGGCGATCTTGCCGCCCTGCGGCAGCAACTCGACGATCTTGCCGCCCAGCACCTTGCCGGCCTCGTGGTTGTTGGTTCCGATGTAGAGCAGACGCTTGCTGGCGGGCGCGTCCGAATCCATCGTGATCAGCGGCGCGTGGCTCGCCACACGATCGAACAGCGGCACCTGATCGCCCGGGGCGATCGCGCTCACGGCGATGGCATCGTAGCCTTGGCTCGACAGGTTCTCGAGCAACTGGTTCTGCTCCTCCGTGGTGCCGCTGGGTGGCATCTTCACGTCCACCTGCACCTTGCCGTCGCGCTCGTACTGGCGCACGCCAGCGGCTGCGATTCGCCAGAACTCGGCCGCGTTGTTGGTGACGAACGCGAGCTTCACCGGCTCGCTCGAGCGCGAGCCTTGGCTCGCCGCCTCGCTCTTGCAGCCCGAGCTCAGCGCCAGGCCCAGGCAAGCCAGCAGCAGGCCCGCGCTGAAGCGCGCTCTCGTAATCGACTTCATCGTGCTCCCTGGTCGGCGACGTCGCGCGCCGTTCGAATGCGCGACCCGCTCTCGGGGTCAGGTATCACGAAACGCCGAGGCGAGTGAATGCTCCAGGCACGCTGAAGCAGCAGACGCGCCAGGCACTGCGACGCAAAAGCGAACGACGCCGGCACCAAAACGAGAGCTCGTCGCGTGCGACAGCGTCACTTTCCAGCCGCGCTCGCTCGAGTCCACCAGCGTCACACTTCGAAGACTCGCGGCACTCGCCACGAGGCGAGGAGCGAGACACGCGAGACGCGAGCTCGTGTCGCGATGACGCTCCGATGCCGAGCTCGTCGCGCTCGCGGCGTCGGCGCCATCGAAGTCGGGTTGCACGCGCGAGCCACGTCGAGTCCCACAGCTCACGAAGCCTCGACTCGAGCTTCGAACGCGCCGATGCTCAGCACGCGTGAGCATCCAGCTTCCGCTGTAGACGCCAAGGCTCGCGTCTGGATTGCAAAACACCGCGGCTCT
>Ga0315910_10001122_pt1 | contig 24988 bp, 18 predicted proteins | sample EdamamesoilMG_FD_204470 | JGI IMG/M metagenome (GOLD analysis project Ga0315910, IMG submission 204470) | Garden soil microbial communities collected in Santa Monica, California, United States - Edamame soil | ecosystem: Environmental > Terrestrial > Soil > Garden | place: USA: California... | reverse complement strand
TGACCGATTCGCTGAGGGCCGCGCGATCGGCATCGGTGGCGCCATCGAACGCGGCGAAGCGCGCGCGGCTGAAATCAGTGGCAAAGACTTCCGTGAATCGCTGCGCCTTGGGGTCGGCGAGCATGCGCTGGATCTGTTGGTCCCGGACCGCTGGCAGGAGGAGACTCTGGTCCGCAGCGGCCGAAAGCAAGGCGTCGTCCGGAACGCTCACCCACAGAAATGACGCCAGGCGCGCCGCGAGCTCGTAGCCGTCGAGGTCCCGGGGTTGCCCGGGCACGCCGGCGATCTCGTTTTCCATCCGGAACAGGAACGGAGGCGCCTGGAGCAGCGCCACCAGCGTCCAGCGGGCGGCCTCGGAAAAACCGAGCTGCTCGGTGAGCCCGGTGTTGAAGACCGCGAGCATGGCGTCCGTCTCGCGCTGCTCCAGCGGCCGGCGGTAGAGCCTGCGCCCGACGGCCTGGACGAGCGCCGTGCCGCAGGCTGCGGTCGGCTCGGTGCAAACTCCGAGCCGAAGCGCCAGGGCCGGGACGTCCACGCGCTTGGTCGCCGCATCGGCGACCTGGAAGTAGGCGAGCGCGTGTTGCTCCACGCTCGTCTGCTTGTCCGCAATGTGCTTGAAAACGCCGTCGCCGGTGTCGTCCGGGATGCCGCCCGCCGCCGCGTCGAGCTCCGCAGGCGTCAGGGTCACGCCGAGCACATCGGCGATGCTGAACTGATATTCGAACTTGCTCAGCCGCGCGGCGAGGCCGACCCGGCTGAACACCGTGCTCGAGCCCCCCGCGCTGCCGCCGGCCCCCGGAGTACCGGCGAACGACGCACCCGCCATGCCGCCGGTGGCCATCGGAGCGCCTCCCGCGGAAACCGTCCCGCCCGTGCCGGCGGCGCCGGCCATCGGTGGTGCGGCCGCATTGCCGGCGCTGCTTCCGGCGAGCGCCGGGCCTGGAGCCGTCGTTTCTGACATCTCCGCGTTGCAGGCCATGACGACGCCCGCAACGATGACCACCGCCTCAAAGGACCAGCGCTGGGCCATGGTGATTTGCTTCGCTTACCGAACCGAGCGCCCCAGGTGACCGCATAGGCCGCCGCAGAGCCCACGGAAAATTCCCGGTAATCGACGCTGCGATCACGCATTCGATTCTTCCTTCGGCACGCGAATACTCGCGCTGCCCTTCATGTCACAAGTGAGAACACCGATGCTCGCATGAGGGGCAATCCGGCCGCGAGGGTCGCCGTCAGTGATAGGTGAAGCCGAAACCGGCCGTCGGCATGAGGAACCAGTAGCTTCGGTCGTCTCGGAAGGTGTGCGCGGCTTGGAAGCGTCCGATGAGGTCGAAGGTCCACTGGTTCCCCAACCAAAAGCCGTAGCCCGCGCCGGCGCCGAGCTCGTACCCCCAGGCGCTCTCCACCGCGACGATGTACTCGAGCTCGGCGTCCATGCACGTGACGTAGATGATCGGACACGACCAGGGGATGCTCTTGATGATCTTTCGTTCGTTCCGTGTTCGGTGGGTCACGGTGCCGATGCTGGCCTCCGCGAAGAAGCCGCCGTGAGGCCACGGATAGAAGCGGCCGAAGGCTCCGAATCCGCTGATCCCGGTCACTGACTCGTCCCATCCCTTCTTCACGTCGGGGTTCTCGAAGTCGAGCTCGCCCTGATAGTGCCCGAACAGCGTGGCGCCGAGGACCAACCCGAAAGGCAACGTCCACCCCGCGGCGATCTCCCCCCCGCCCGCGGGACCGAACGCCTCTCCTTCGTGCTTTACCCCCGTGAGCATCGGTGCGTCGTAGTCGAGCCACGTCCGTCCGAGTGAGGCCCCGAAGCGAAGGTAGAAGCCGTCGTGGGTGCGAGCGCCCGGAGCCGGAGGGAGCGTCGGCGGAACGGTGGCGTGCGCGACGTCCGGAGCGGCGACGAGCGCGAGCGCACCGAGGATCAGCCTGCTGACGAACGAAGGACCCGACACCAAGCTCGGCATCCTAACCCGAAGGCAGGGGGGCGGTCAGATCGCACGGCAAGCGACGTCGCAGTCGCCGCTGCCGTTCTCCAGACCGAGGTCGCAATCTTCTTGGGCGTTGCGCACGCCGTCCCCGCAGAAGGCACCGAAACGACAATTCGTGTCGCAGCCCCCGTAGAGTCCGTCCTCGTTCGCGTCGCCTTCATCGCACTCCTCGCGCGCCGTGGTGACGCCGTCGCCGCAGGTGGGACTGCAGATGGTCCGCACCGCCGTCGATGCCGGCATCACGAGCTCGTAGTTCGAGTCGCGCGGATGGCGATCGGTGCGGAAAATGGCGATCTCGTACGTCTCCCCGGGGACCAGATTGAAGTTGGCGTTGAGCTCCACCGAGGCGCTCAGTCGCTCGTGAGTGCCGCCGAGATCGATGGCGCGGATGCCGTTCACGAACACCCACGCATCGTCGTCCCCGCTGTACGACATCGTGACCGGCGCCGTGTAGCGGTAGAGGTACCGTGCCTCGGTCGTGAAGTAGTAGTTGTGGAGCACACCCTGGAGCGGCGTACCGGCACCGGACGAGCTCGGGACCGAGCCGCCGGTACCGAGCGAGGGGCAGGCGTCCCACGCGGCGAGCGGATCCCACTGCGAGAGCACCGCGTAGCCGGCTCCGGCGCGGCAGGTGGCGGTCGTCGCACCCGCATACAGCATGTACGGCCAGATGTTGCAAAGCTGCGTCGATCCGGCACCCGTGAGCCCGTCGAGCGGAAAGAACCCGCTCGACAGCGTGCTTCCCGTGCCGAGGCAGGCGCCGTGGATGTCGTCCTGGATCGTGCGCCCCGCGGTTCCTGGTGCGGCCCCGGGCGCGCCGCTCGAGAAGCGGAAGGCATTGCCGCTCTGCCCGAGCTCGATGGTGCCCGTCACCTTCGTGCTGAAGCTCGAATCGGTGAACCACTGGGCGAAGCTCTCCGAGTTCTGCACGACCTTCACCGTCGTGTCGATGCGCTCGCGGTTCGACCCTTCGCCCTCGACCGTGCAGAGCGTCGAGCCCGTGATGCCGGTCAAGACGCCCGTTCGGTCCCAGTCCGTGAACACGCACGGGCAGGTGTCGTTTCCGAGCGTCGGTTTGCCGTCGGAGCCGAGTGTCGCGGCGGCGATGCCCGGGCACGGCCCCGCCTGGTCGTTCGGCGGGCAGATGCCGGACACCGGCGCGAGCTTGGTCCCCGCCGAGTTCGGAATACAGGCCGTTCGCGCGTCGATCACGCCGGTGGTGCGCCCGTTGGTTGCCGCGGCGCCGAAGTACATGAAATCGGGGTGGCCGGTCGACAGGTGATGTCCGTCGAAATCGCGGTGCACGACCTGCAATGCGATGCACTGAGCACCCGGATTGCTCGAGCAAGGCACGGTCAGCGGGAGGGTTTCCTCGGTGCAGGTGTACCCGCCTTCGACCACGCAATCGTCGCTGCATCCGTCGCCCGCCGTGCCGTTCCCGTCGTCGCACTCCTCGCCCGAGTCGACGTTGCCGTCGCCGCATGCGGTCGTGCAGGCGACCGTCGCGCCGCCCGAACGGCAGCTCGGCTCCAAGGTGCACGTCGTCGAACAGCCGTTGCCGTCGCCCGTGAAGCGCCCGTTGTCCGTACCGAGATCGCACGCCTCGCCCGCTTCCACGGTCCCGTTGCCGCAGACCGTGAACAGGCAGGTCGAGCCGGTGCAGGTCGCACCGGGCTCGAGCCGGCATGTCGACGAACATCCGTCGTCGGAGCTGGTGTTGCCGTCCTCGCATTCCTCGTCACCCGTCACGGCGCCGTCGCCGCAACTCGTGCGACACGGCGCCCCGGGCGCCGGGCAATGGTATCCGGGATCGACGGCGAGACAGTCCGGGGCGCAGCCGTCGTCCTCGACCTCGTTGCCGTCGTCGCACACTTCCGGCCCGCCGAGCTCACCGTCGCCGCACTCGGCCGTGCTCCGGCACGGCTCCCCCGGATCCGGGCACGTCCAGCCCGACTCCTCGCGGCACACCGAGCTGCAGCCGTCGCCGTTCTGATCGTTTTCGTCGTCGCACTCCTCGGTCGCGCCGAGCTCGCCGTCGCCGCAGCCGCCGGCGCACACCGAAGGTTCGCCGCTGCAGCTCGCACCCGGTTCGACGCGGCAATCGTCCCCGCAGCCGTCATCCGATGTCGTGTTGCCGTCGTCGCAGCCCGTGCCCACCGCTTCGGCTCCCACCACCACGCCGTCGCCGCATTCCTCCGTGCAGCGCGTCGGCTCGAGCATGTCGCACTGCCAGCCGTCTTCCCGCCGGCACGAGGCATCGCAGCCGTCCCCGTTGCTCGCGTTCTCGTCGTCGCACTCTTCGCCCGACTCCACCGAGCCGTTACCGCACCCCTCGATCGTGCCGCCGCCCGTTCCCCCGTTGCTGCCGCCCGTCCCACCGTTCGATCCGCCCGCGCCGTCGCCGCCGGTGCCGCCCGTGCCGTCTCCCCCCTTGCCGCCGGTGCCGCCCGTGCTCCCGCCGCTACCGGCTTCGCCGGGTCCGTCGCCGCCTTCCGCGGGCGGATCGTCGTCGTCGCTCGCGGTCGAGTCCCCTCCGCAGCCGCTCGCCAGCGCGAACGAGCAGACGAGCGCGGACAGGAGCGCACCTCGCAGGCTCACCGACCAAGTCACCATCCGGGAGACTAACGCCGTATCGCGAGCGTCGCAAATGTCCCTCTGATCCGCGACGGAGCGGTTCCTTCGTCTCGGTGTGAGATCGTGACGAGAGATGCTCTAGAGCCCATCTCATAACCAGCTTCGCTGGTTATGATGCGGGCTTCGCCCGCTGCGCTGCTTCGCAGCGCTGCTCTAGCTCTGTCCTCGGGGGCGTCCCGCCCCCGGAAAAATGGCTGCGCCATTTTTCTCCCCCTCACCCGCTTCGCGGGTGCCTAGAGCTCCACTCTTTCTCGGCAGGGTTATGAGATGCGCTCTAGCGCGGTGGACGGGGCCGCGTGAGGTAGTAGACGAGCGCGACGCCGGTGCCGACCCCGCCGCCGGATCCGGCGAGGAGCATCCAGGGTTCGAGCCCGTCGCTCATTTTCAGAAGGCCCAACGAGAGGCCGACGACCCCGAAAATGGCGAGGCCGCCGAGCGAGCCGCAGCAGACCGCTGCCCAGTAGAGACCGAAGCGTCCACTGGCGGTCTGAGCCATCGCCGGCACGATGCGTGAGGATTCGAGAGCGTGGAGCTCGCTTTCGAGCGGTCCGGGCGTGAACCCGAGCGCCCGGCGCAGCGCCGCCGCCGCTCGAAAATGCAGCGTCTTGCCGGGCCAGTACACTTCGCTGATCGGCACGCGGCCGTCGTTCTTGACGAGGACGATACGCCCCACGCGGCGCGGTACCTCGTGACGGCGCTTCCAGAAGTCGGGCTCGTCGCTCCATTCGAGCGTCACGTCCGTGGTGCCGTGAAGCGAGAGAGCCCGGGCGCTGAACGGCAGCCCGAAAATGCGGCGTTCGACGCGGAGCGAGCGGTCGTGCCCGAGGGTGAGCTTCAGGGCGCCCATTCGTCGCACCGCCGTCCAGAGGAACGACAGCATCATCAAACCGGTGACCGCGGTCACGAGCAGAAGCCAGCGACGGCCGGCCAAGGTCTCGCGCGCTTCAGTGCGACTGGCCATCGCGAGCTCGAGATGGCGCACGACCTCGCGCGCCCGATCCGGATCGACGTCGAGCAGGCGATGCTCGCGGTTCGCCACGTTCAAGACGACGACGCCGTATTCGGTCCCCTTCCCCTTCCCCTTGCCGCGGAAGACTGATTCCATCCGCGCCCCGCGAAGGTCGGCGCTGGCGAATTGCGCGTCGGACCGAACCGAAGCGACCGAATCCAACGTGCACGTTCCGCCGCTCCGGAAGTCGCATGCGAGGTATTGCGTTTCGAGCGCAAGGCTCGCCGAAAGCACCGCAACGAAGAGGGCGGCGAACGCCCCGAACAAGCGGCCGCCCCGCATCGGGAACGGCCCGTAGAGTGTGCTGTCACCGAACGGAGTCACGAGTCAGTAGGGTAGCTCGGAAGGACGCCGGTCTCGAAAGTCGGGCTCGGGGTCGCGCTCGAACCTGACGGCCTCGATCTCCGCTCGCCCCTCGAGAATGGCCTTGGCGATCCGGTGCATGCCGTCCATCACTCTTCCGTCCGCAGAGAGAATCACGGGGAACGAGAGATCGGCCTCGTTGATCAACCGCGCGTGCTCGAGAACCGCACGACACGTCGGCTGCATCTCCGGGTCACTGAACCAATACGCCTCGTCGAGCTCGCGGAAGGAGGCCACGGGAACCCGTACGCGCGGCAAATCCCCCGAGAGCTCGACCAGGCGGTCGACGTCCCAGATCAGCGTACCGCCCGCCGTCGGACGAAAATGATACTGCTTTCTCACCGGGGGCTCCGCATCGGCAGCTCGAGCGTCAAGCTAACCCAGAAAGACCGGAACGTGATCGTCACGACCTTCTCGAACGCCAGCTCGTTCCTCGCCGAGGTGGAAACCTTCTTACTGGAGGCCGAGATCGAGAACGCGCTGATCCTCGGCATGGCTCACGCCTACACCCGACTCCAGAATCCGCCGCCGATAGCGCCCTATTTCGCCTGCGTCGCCGATGCGGAGGGAATCGTCCTCTGCGCGCACCGGACGTATCCTGGAAAGCTCGCCGTTTCCAATTCCAGGCGGCCAGAAGCGCTTGGCTTGCTCGCGGAGGACGCGCTCGGCGCATGCCCCGACGTGTGCGAGGTCCTCGGCGTCGAGCCGACGGTGTCCGCGATGGCCGAGGTGGTTGCTGCGCGGATGAGTCGAACGGCCGAGCGTCGCATGAGCCAACGCATCCACGCGATCGAGCGAGTGGACGCGATCGCGACCGCGCCCGGGCGGCTGCGACCCGCACGCGAGGCCGATCGCGACGTCTTGGCCGAATGGGCTGAAGCCTTTAGCCGCGACATCGGGGAGCCGGCAACGAGCGGTGAGGCGCGGGAGATGGTGGACGTCCGGACCCGGAGTGGAAGTCTGTTCGTCTGGGAACGCGACACTCCGGTCTCGATGGCGGCCTCCGCAGGAAAGACGCCCAACGGCGTGCGCGTGAACCTCGTCTACACGCCGCCCGAGCTGCGGCGCCAGGGTTACGCTACTGCGTGCGTCGCAGCGTTGAGTCAGCTTTTGCTTCAGCGAGGCAACCGTTTCTGCTGCCTCTACACCGATCTCGCGAACGAGACCTCGAACGCCATCTATCACCGAATCGGCTATCGCCCGGTGTGTGATGCAGGCTGGTTCGTGCTTCGGGATTGATGGAGGGTAAGCGTTTTCCAGGCTCGGGGATCACAGAGTGGCTGGTCGCCGGCTTGAGTCTCTCGTTCGTCGTCATCGGGGTCGCCATGGTCCGCGATCGATCCGAGTTTGCGGTGCCGACGCTGGCGTTCTTCGGTGTGTGCGCGTCCGTTGCGATCGTGACGATCGTGCGGAAACGTCGCTTCGCGCGTCTCAGGCCGTTGACGGTGGAGATCGTCGGAGGTGTGCGGATCCGCCCCTCGCGGGTCTACGTCGGTGTTTTGGCCACGACGCTCCTCGGCCTCGGGCTCGTGATGCTTCCGTACGTGCCGCGGGAGTCGATCATCTTGATGCTTTGCATCGGGGTGATGCTCGCGGCGGGTGCGTTCCTGGCCGTCGGTCTGATCACCGGGCGCTTGCCCGTCGGGTTCCTTCAGTTCGACCCCGGTGGTCTGACGATCGGTCAGCGGCGAGCGTCGTTCACCGTGCCCTGGGATGCGATCGCTGCCGTCGCGCCCGGCGAGCTCCACGACAACGCGGTGCTCCTGCTCTGGGTGCGTGACATGGACGCCGTGCTGGTTCGGCCGCAGCGAGATCGTCCCAGAGTCGTTGCCGGTCTGCGCTCGAACCGCAATTGGGTGGGAGCCGACGTCATGATCATGACGTCGCAGTACGGCATCGATCTGCCGCTCCTCCTCAGTGCCGTCGAACGGTACGTCGCCGACCCAAGCGCTCGCGAGGGTCTCGCCGTGCCCCGCCTGCCGCCGCGCCCCGCTGACCTCAGAGGCAGCAGCCGATGAACGTCGTCGCGATCGGATCGATCGAGGTCGGTGAGCCCGTGGTGACGACGATGCGTTTGCCGATTTGCCGAGCGACTGCACCTTTGCGCTTTTCGGGCAGCGGGGGCAGCGTCGACCATTCGTCGGCGGCCGGCGAGTAGACGAAAACGTCGTCGCTCGGCATGACCCCGTTCAGCGAGCCGCCGATGACGAGGATCCTGCCGTCGCTCAAGGTCGACGTCGAGGCGCCGATTTCGGAGCGCCCGACCGGAATCGGTGCGCGATTCGTCCACGTGCCGTTCGCCGGATCGAACGCTTCGACGTCGGTCACGTTGCCGCCATTTTCGTCCCACCGGTGGCGCCCGGCGATGGCGTAGAAGAGCCCGCCGGCGGCCGCGCCGCCGCCGTGATTGCGCGGATTGAGGAGATCCGGAGCGGTTTCCCACGTTGCCGCACCGGCCGTATCCCACACGTAGTGGTACGGCGAATCGTTGTTGCCGTCGGCGAAGAGCCCGCCGGCGAGACGGAGCTCCGTGCCCATGAGCGCCCAGGCGAAGCCGGCGCCGGCATCCGGCAACGCGGGGCCGGGGATCCACGCGGACGTTGCGGTGTCCCAGCGAAACACCGCGTCCGTCGTCGGTGATCGCGCGCCACCGGGGAACCCGCCTGTGAACCCGCCGGCAACGATGATGTCGTCCCCGATCGCCACCACGGCCATGTGCGTCTCGGCGCCGGGCAGATCGGGCCCGAGTCGCCAGCTATCCGTCGCCGGATCGTAGATGTCGATCCTGCGGGTGACGGCGAGGTCCGACCCCGTGAAGCCGCCCATCACCCAGAGCTCGTTCTCGACGACGACGCCGTTCGCCTCGAAACGCGCGAGCGGGCAAGGGCTCACCTCGCTCCAAGTGAACTCCGTCGGTGGAGGGACGGCCTGCGCGTTGGGCGCCTCGGACGAGCACGCGACCCCGAGCGCGAGCAAGGGCCACAGGGCGGGGAGAGCGCGGCGGGTCGGGTGCATGGCGATCCGGGGTATCGAGACGGCATACGCCGTCGAGCCGCGTCGCTCAAGGCGGTGCATCCGTGCTCGTTGGCTGGACGGGACGGAGGTCCGTGAACGAGACATCGCAAGTCTGCTTGATGCCCGTGAGCGTGCAGTGATCACCGGTGAGCGAAAGCTCGTAGCGAGCCGCGCGCTCGCGGTCGCCCACTCCGTCGCCCGTAAAGAACACGGACACGCGCTCGGTGCGATATCGAAGGGAATGCTCGCGACTTTGCTCGCCCGGGTTCGACAGCTTGAGATCGCAGGATCGATCCGGAAGTGGTCTGCTGTCGCCCATTCGGCGGTACGGCGGACCTCCGCGCGGGTCGCACTCCTCGAGCCCGATGCGCTTGCTCCGAAGGTCGTCAGGGATATCGTCGATCGTCACCTTCAGGTGGCGCTGGTAGCTTGCGCTCGCCGTTTCCGTGCCGATCTCGAGCGTGTGGCCCTTGAGCGGCAGCTCGACGCCGTTCGGATCGTCGATCATGGTGTCGAGAGCGAACACCCAAAAGAGGTACGTCGCTTCGTCACCGGTCGGGCAGGGGCCCTGGTAACTCGCAGTACCGCCCTGGCCCTTGACGACGAACGCACCGGGCGGAAGCTCGTCGACGCCTTCCGGCAGGCCTCCGAGGTTCGGGGGCAGGTTGAAGATCGTCCAGTGGGGCTTGTCCTTGGGATCGCGCTTGCCACTCTCCCGTGTGAGCTTCACCGCCAGGCTTTTCGCGTTGATCGGCACATTTCGGAACACGAGCGGCGGCGACACGTTCTTGCCGTCACAGGTATGATCGAGCGGCAAGTGCGACCCACCTCGGAAGACCGGTGATGTCAGCATCTGCAGGTTGCTCGGATAGAACGTCGTGCCCGGCTCGCGCGCGGGCGTGCGCAGGACATCGCTGACGTACTCGAAGCCGCCCGAGGATGAGACGGTGCTCGGAGTGTTCGGGTTCGACCACCGCTCCTCCGCATCGAAGTGCCGGCCTTGTCTGCGGGCTCCGGTGTTGGCGATCGCGAAGACGAAATAGGCGGCGGCGCCGACGAGCCCGAGGCCCGAGAGCAACGCGACGCGCTTGAGGTTCACGCCGGCGAGCGGTTTCACCGTCGGGCGGGGGCTCTGTGGTGATGCCTTCTGCCCGTCCCGGCACAGCACGCACAGGCCGTCCGGTCCGACGGCGATGCCGTGCGTGGCGCAGCGGCCCCGCGCGCGTTGAGCGCCCGGCGGGTCGGCGGGGGCCGCCCCGGCAGCGGTCGGCTCCGGCCGCACGGGTTTGGCGCGGCGGACGGCGAAGAAAGCGCCGACCGCAGCCAGCACGACGAGGACGACCGCGAGCGCGATCGCCGTGCGGAGCGTGAGCCATGGCGCCGGCGCGTCCGGTCGTTCGGCGGCCATCGTCCTTGGGTCCGGCTCGAGCGCGGCGGGCGGTGCTTGGGCCGGAGCGGGATCCGGCGTTGCGGTCGGGAGGGGATCCGGCGCTACGGTGTTCGGGCTTGCCGGCGTGGCTGCGGGGGATGGCGGTTGCTGCGTGCTCGCTCGAGGACTCGGTGTCGCGGTCGGGCCGCTGGGGAGTCGGTAGGCGCCGTTCGAGAGCCCGTAGATGCTCTCCGTCATGAACTGCGTGGCGCGGGCGACGACGCTCGGTTCCTGGTCGCGGAGCAATCGCTCGACGTACTCTCGCCGATCGGGCACGCGCTGCACGGCGTAGCCCATCGCCCACACCCGCGTGTCCGGGTGGTGCGTCGTCGTCTCCGAGACGGTCCTCGCGAAGGCGAGGACCCGGGCCCTTTGGGCCTCCGTGACGCCGGGCAACCCGTACATGGTGAACAGCGGGTGCAGCCATCGCGGGGAAGCCCCGAGGCGACCGGCCTCTGCGTGCCCCTCGACCTTGTCGAGGAACGTGTCCAACTGTTCCACGCAGTTTCGATTGCGGAACCCGTGGATGATCGGATCGGCGAGGTGCTGGTGGTCGGGAAATTGGCCGAAGCCCTCGATCATCAGCGCGCACACTTCGTCGTGCTCGGGGCGATCGAGCGCGTACCTGAGGCCGAACGCCGCGCTTTTTCTCACCTCGGGCCGGCCCGAGCGCGCGAAGCGCATCACGCTCGGGAGAGCTTGCGGGCTCCACATCAGCCACGTATCGAGCAGCGCGCCGGCGGTCTTCTCGGGAGCCTCGTCGAGGAAACGTTCGAATTCCTTGGCGAGGCCGGTCTTCTCGAGGTCGACGCGTGCGAGCGGTACGGCGAGGGCCGGTGCGACGCGCTCGTCGCGCTCGGCCTCGGCAAGGGCGAGGAGCTTCTTGGCGTACTCGACGTTGGTTGCGTACGCGCAGGTCTCCTCGCTCGGGCACGGCCGTTGGGCGAGGGCTCTCGCGGCCATCACTCGTACGAGCGGTCGCTCGTCGTCGGCGAGCGCAAGGAGCTCTTCGTATTTTCCGGGTCCGCGTACGTAGGCAGACTGGTTCCACGGGCCGTGGTCGCAGTTGTAGACGTCGAGCGTCCCGCGCTTGGGTTTGCACGTCTCGATGATGGGCTCGAGCTCCGGCGGGAGCGCGACGCGGGGTGTTGGAGCATGCGGTGTGCCCGCGTCCGCGCTCGTCGTCGTCGTCGTCGTCGAGCTACGGCACGCGACCAACACCCCGAGAAGGCACGCGAGGAGCGCGAGGCGCACGAAGCCAGACTATCAGGGCACGCCGCCCGACACGATCCGGTCAAAAATGGCAGCGAGCTCGCTCCGGAGCTCTTCGCGCGTGGTGCCGGAGTAGACCTCGGCGTCGCCCGGCGTGCCGTACGTTGCCTGCAGGCCACCGACGCCGCTGACGCAGCTCTGGTACTGGTACTCTGCCGGCTGCACGGCGACACCGTAGCCGAGCCCGGCGTTCGCGACGTCCGCCAGGTGAGTGAGCCCGCAGTGCATCCACTCCGGAGTGCACCCGCTGTTGGCGCCGAGGATGTCGCCCATGCCGAGCACGAGCGTCCGGATGCCGAGCGCGCGGGCGTCTTGCACGGCCTTGATCGAAAGATCTTGCCCGCACTGTGGGTCGAGGGTCGCGCAGGTGTTGGGGTTGCCGTCCGTGATCAGGACCAGGTACTTCCCACCCTCGGAGACATGGGCGTTGAGGAGGGCTGCCGCGCGGCGCACGGCATGGCCGGTCGGGGTCTCCCACTTCACGCCGACCGTCCACAGGCCGCCGACGTAGGTGTAGAGCTCATCCATCGCGGCGCGGTTGTCGATGGCGAAGTCCTCGCTATCGAGCGTGGCGCAGAGGTCGTTCGCCTCCGAGGTCACCATCGGGTTCCCACGGAAGATCGTCATGCCGAACTCGATCTGGTCGTCGTACGCGGCGACGGCGCCGTCGGTCGGGTCCATCAGCGCGCTCTGGACCGCGTCCCACAGCGTTTCGCGCGGCTGGAACATGCTCGACGAACCGTCGACGACGATCAGCACGGTGGGCGCGCCGCTCGTGCCATTGCCGGCGCTGCCGCCGGTTCCTCCCGTTCCGGCCCCGGCGCTGCCGCCCGAGCCGCCGCTCGCACCGCCCGAACCACCGTTCGCGCCGCCGGAACCACCAGAGCCGCCCGCACCGCCGGTGCCGCCCGAGCCACCCTCGCAGACGCCCGAACGGCAGCTTGCGCCAGCCGAGCACGGTGCGTCACACGCGCCGCAGTGCTGCGGGCTCTGGTCCGTGTTGACGCAGGCGTCGCCGCAGAGCGTGCGGCCGGTCGCGCACACGCACGCGCCACCGACGCAGTTTTGACCCGCCGCGCAGGCCTCGCCGCAGCCGCCGCAGTGGCTCGCGTCGGTTTGGGTGTCGACGCACGCGCCGTCGCAGGCGGTGCCGCCGCCGTCGCACTCGCACGCGCCGCCGCTGCAGGTGAGGCCCGCCGGGCAGGCGTTGTCGCAGTCTCCGCAGTGATCGGCGTTGATCGCGGTGTCGACGCAGCTTTGCCCGCACTGGGTCAGGCCGGACGCGCAGTCCGTGCCGCAGCCGGACTCCGAGCAGACCTCGTCGTCCGCGCAGGCGACATCACAGCCGCCGCAGTTGTCCGGGTCCGATGACGTGTCGGCGCAGCCCGAAGGGCACACGGTGCGCCCCACGACGCACTCGCACTCGCCGCCGTCGCAGGTTTCCCCCGAGTTGCACGCCGCGTCGCACTCGCCGCAGTGGGCGTTGTCCGTCATCACGTCGACGCAGCTCGAGCCGCACGACGTGAGCGTGCTCCCGCAGCTGCACGCGCCGTCGACGCAGGTGCTGCCGTCGAGGCACGGCTGATCGCAACCGCCGCAGTGGAGGTCGTCCTCCGACGTGACGACGCACACGCCGGCGCACTCCGACTGCCCTTCGCCGCAGCCCGAGCTACCGGAGCTGCCGCCGGACCCACCCGAGCCTCCGGGGAGCACGCAGACTTCGCTCAGGCACTCGAGGCCCGTGTCGCAGCTATCGCCTTCCGTCCGGCACCCGCAGCGCTCGGTGCCCGGCTTGCAGCCGTCCGCGTCGTCCACGGCGCCGCTATCGCCGGAGCAGCTGGGGAGCGCACCGAAGCCGCACAGCAGGGCCGCGCAAAACAAGAGTCGTCGATAAGTCATTGGTACCCCTACCAAGCTCCGGAGCTTACCACGCGCTCGCCCCAATGTCGGGCGGGGGCGCCCGCGCGCACCCCGCCCCCGAGTGCGTGCCGAAGTGAGACGCTGCCGCGGCAATCCGCTGCGACGCTGCGTCGCGTGCCCCGCGTGCAAAGCCACTTCGTCGCGCTTCTTGCGAGCGCTTGCCCTTCCCGCTAAACGTTCCTGGCACCGATTCCACAGTCGCCACCCTTCGAGAGGATCACCCACCGGATGAGGACCAGCCCGCTCGCGCTCATTGGATCACCGCTCCTGGCCTCGACCATGGCGCTGGCGATGGTGGCGTGCGTCGAAGGCACCGCCGGCGACGCCGGCACTTCGGGTGGTTCGGCGGGTACTGCGGGAACCGCTGGCAGCGGCGGCGCCGGTGCTCAGTCGGGTTCGGGCGGCATCGGCGGGTCGTCGGCGGGTGTGGGCGGCGCGAGCAACACCGGAGGTGCTGCCGGCAGCTCGGCAGGCGCGGGCAACAGCGGCAACGGTGGCACGGGCAACATGTCCGGCAGCGGCGGAGGCGGTGCTGCGGGTGCCGCAGGTTCCGCAGGTGCCGGGAACACCGGCGGCTTCGGCAACAGTGCGGGCAGCGGTGGCACCGGCAATGCGGGCAGCGGCGGGGTTGGCAATGCGGGCACGAGCAGCGGCGGCAGTGCCGGCAGCAGCGCCGGCTCCGGCACGGCCGGGCAAGATCCCGGGCCCACGGTCGAGCCGGGCCAGTGCGACTCCGATCTCGGTGGCGCCCAGAATGGTTCCGTCACCTTCTACACGTTCTCGATGGGCACCTCGCTCGTCAACTGCAGCTACGGCACGCACCAGGGGAACCCCGACCGCGTGGACTTCGTCAGCACGAACGACGGCCAATACTTCGCGGCGATCAACACCGCCGACTACGCCACCGCGGCCACCTGCGGCGCCTGCATCGAGGTCACGCGCGACGGCAACCGCAAGGTCACCGTGACGGTCGTCGATCAATGTCCGGTCGCCACCAACAACAAATGCAAGTCCGGCCACCTCGATCTCAGCCGGGCCGCGTTCCTCCAGATCGGCTCCGAGAGCGAGGGTTATCTCGGCACCAGCAACGGCGGCATGCACGGCCAGATTTCGTGGAAATACGTGCCCTGCAACAACGACGGCAACGTCCACTTCCGGCTCAAGGAGCCGACGAACCAGAACTGGAACCAGCTCCTGGTCGAAAATCACAAGTTCGCGATCACGAAGGTCGAAGTGCTCGTGAACGGCACCTGGGTCAACGCCACGCGCCACGAATACAACTTCTGGGAGCCTCCGAACGGCACCTTCGGCTCGCCGCCCTACCGCGTGCGCGTCACCGACGTGAACGGCACCGTCCTCGAGGACACCGTCGACCTCGCGTCGGGTGACCAAGAGGCCGCAAACCAGATGACCTGCCAGTAAGGCGAGCCCGTCACAGGTCCGAGGTCACTCTGTGCCGAAGGTGGGAGTCGAACCCACACTCCTGTTAGGGAAACGGATTTTGAGTCCGCCGCGTCTGCCGGTTCCGCCACTTCGGCTGGGTGGTTCGTTCGTCCGGCAGGGTCCGTAGCAGAGGTTTTGGTTCGGCGAAAGCCGATGCCGCCGGTCTGGGACGTTCCGGCGGAGGCGACATCAAGCTGGCGTCGCCCGCTGCAGGGCGTTCGGTATCCTGGCGCGCGGAGGCAGCATGACCACACTCGAGCTTTTCCCACGGCCGGACAACGATCACTACGAGCTTCTGAAGCACTTCGACGTCAACTGCGCGCCCCTCGGCGAGATCTGGGTGCCGGCGGGGTTTCACTACGACGGCGCGAGCATCCCGGCGGCGGCCTGGCAAGCGATCTACACCCCGTTCGCACCGGACGTGATGCGTGCGGCGGTCGTGCACGACTGGCTCTATCACGCGCACGAAGACGGTGACGGCGAAGCGAGGCGCCGTACGGTGGACGACGTCTTCTTCGAGCTCCTCAAGATGGACAACGTGTCGTCGTTCAAGCGCGGCGTGATGTGGTCGGCGGTCAGGAACTTCGGTGAGCCTTACTGGGAGAACGACAACGCTACGAAGGATGCGATCCGCGCACTGCGGCAAAGGCACCAGGCGGATCCGAACTTCGCGAAGTTCAGGTTCCCGTCCTGGGCGTGAACGGCGGCGCCGACGCGGAGCGCGAAGTCAACGGACCGTGAGCTTCGCGAGCTTCGGCACCGCGCGCTTCGCGAGGGCGAAGTAGCGCGGGTCGAGCTCGACGCCGATGCTTTCGTAGCCGACGGCGATGGCGGCGGCGATCGTGGAACCCGAGCCGGCGAACGGATCCAGGATCGTGCCCTCGCCGAGGGGAAGCGCGGCGTGGACGAGGTGACGGAGGAAGGCCTGCGGCTTGAGCGACGGGTGCGGTGCGATGCGGCGCTCGGCGGGGCGCGTCGGGGCCGAGCGGATCACGTCGACAAAAGGGAGCGCGGCGGAGGGGCGGCGAAGGCCTCCCGTTTTCCATTTTCGGAGGTTGTCCTGGACCCGGCCGTCGCAAGGCTTTCGAAAGATGCCCCAGGGTTCCCAACCTGAGCGCGGCATCACCGTCACGCCGGAGAATTCCGCTTCGGCGTTCTTGGGCCGATCGCCACCGCGGAGGGTCTGGACGAGCCGGACGACCTCGCCGCGCTTCTCGAATCCGGCGGCGATGAGCGGCGAAAAGACCAGTTCCGAGAGCAACGGGTTCGCTGCAATGAAAACGTGTGCTCCGGGTACCAACACGCGCAGGGCCTGGCGCGCGAAGGTCTCGAAAAATGCACTGAGACGGGCATGATCCTTCGGGCCGAGCACGGTGAAGCGGGGCAGGGGGCTCCGCTTCGAGCCACCGAGCGCGGGGGGAATGCGCCACACGCCGCCGCGTCCGCGCCGGAGCTTTTGCTGCTCGTCGGGGTCGTACTCGCGGAGGCCGTACGGAGGATCGGTCACGATCGCGTGGATCGACCGAGGCGCACGTGTGGCCATGTAGGCAACGCCGTCGCCGTGTACGAGGGCATACCCGGCGGCCACCGGGCCTTCGACCATGAGCGAACCTCGACGTCAAGGCGCCCCGGAACTACACTGATCCCGACCCTTGCCCGACAACCAAGTACGGATCCACGACGGCGGGGTGTTGGCGCGCCGCGCCGGTCGGTCGACCGTCGCCAGCCTGTTCTTCGCGCAGGTCTCGCGCCACCCGGAGATCATTGCGATCGAGGAAGGCTCCCGGCGCCGAAGCTACGGTGCCCTCGGCGAGCGCGTGCTCCGGCTGGCAGCCGGCCTCAGGGCGTTCGGCATCGACCGCGGGGATCGGGTGGCGATCCTGTCGGAAAATCGCGGTGAGTTTCTCGAGCTCTACCTGGCGGCCGCGAGCATCGGCGCCGTGGTCGCCTGCCAGAATTGGCGGCTCGCGGCGCCCGAGCTCGCGCATTGCCTCGCGCTGGTCGAGCCGAAGCTCGCCTTCGCGTCGCCGCGCTACGCCGAGCCCCTCGAACGCTCGGGCCTGGTGCCGGAGATCGTCCTCTTCGGCGACGAGTACGAGGCACTGCTCGCACGGTCGGCGCCGCTCTCGGGTCCGGTCGATCTCGATCCGGAGGACCCGCTCCTCATCCTCTACACGAGCGGGACCACCGGGCTGCCGAAGGGTGCGGTGATCAGTCATCGCGCCGAGATCGCGCGCAACCTGGTGGTGCTCGCGGAGTTCGGGGTGCGGCCCGACGATACGTTCGTCGCCTGGTCGCCGCTTTATCACATGGGCGGCGCCGACTACTCGCTCGGCACCTTGATGTCGGGCGGCAAGGTGATCGTGGTGGAGGGCTTCCAGCGCGACCAACTGGCCGAAATCGTCGGGCGCGAGCAGCTCGGCTGGTTGATCCTGATGCCCGGCATGGTCGCGGCGTTCGCCGACGAGCTCGAGGCTCGGCGCGTGGTGCCGAAAGGCGTACGGCTCTGCGGCGTGATGGCGGACCTCGTACCTCGCGCCGACATCGCTCGCGTCACGTCGCTCCTTCGCGCGCCGTACGCGAACACCTTCGGCGCCACGGAAACGGGCTGCCCGCCCTGCTCGTCGAACCTGATTCCGATCGGCGTCGTGCCCGAGTCCCTCTCCAAGGAGCTCAGCCGGTTCTGCGAGATCCGCCTGGTCGACGCCCAGGATCGCGACGTGCCCGACGGCAGCCGCGGTGAGCTCGCCCTGCGCGGCCCCACGCTGTTCAGCGGCTATTTTCGCGCCCCCGAGGTGAACGCCCACGAGTTTCGTGGCGGCTACTATCACATGGGGGACGTGTTCGTGCGGAACGCGAACCGCACGCTCGATTTCGTCGACCGCGTGAAGTACCTGATCAAATCCGGCGGCGAGAACGTGTACCCGGCGGAGATCGAACGCGTGCTGCTGACGGACCCGCGCGTCGTCGAGGCGACGGTCGTGCGCGCTCCCGATCCCAAGTGGGGCGAGGTGCCGATCGTGTACCTCGCCCGGAGCGACCCGAGCCTCGGCGAGGAGGAGCTCAAGCTCCTTTGCCGAGCATCGCTTGCCGGTTACAAGCAGCCGAAGGCGTTCCACTTCATCGCACTCGAGGATTTTCCGCGGAGCGCTTCGGGTAAGGTGCAGCGGCACGAGCTCGAGAAGCGCAACACGCCATGACCGGCCTTCCCCGAGAGCAGACGACGAGCATCGCCACCTCCACGCCGGACGACGTGTGGATCCGCGACAAGAGCCTGTGCCACGAGATCCTCGGCAACTACGGCTTCACCGAGTTTCTGTACTTTCAGATCCTCGGGAAAAGGCCGTCCAAGCCGGTGGCCGAGCTCGTCGATGCGTGCCTCGTTACCTTGATGGAGCACGGCTTCACGCCGAGCGCGCTCACGACCCGCCTCGTCTACTCGAGCGCCGAGGAAGCGCTGCAGGCGGCCGTTGCGGCGGGTTTGCTCTGCGTCGGCAGCCGCTTCGTCGGCACGACCGAAGGCGCGGGTGAGCTGATCGAACGCGTCATCGCGGCGGGGCCTGCGCGCGACGCGGAGGCGCGTCGCATCTCCGAGGAGTTCAAGGCGAACGGCTCGCCGCTCCCCGGCTTCGGGCATCCGTTCCACAAGCCGGACGACCCGCGTTCGATTCGTCTGATCGCCCTTGCGCGCGAACGCGGCGTCGCGGGCGAACACGTGGCGGCGATCGAAGCGCTGTCCGCCGCCGTGGACGCGACGTTCGGCAAGCACATCACGCTCAATGCGACCGGCGCGGTGGCCGCGGTGCTCGGCGACTGTGGCGTTCCGCGACGGATCCTGCGCGGCTTTGCGGTCATCGCGCGGGCCGCCGGTCTCGTCGGCCACGTCTTCGAGGAGCAGGACAAACCCGCCATGCGCGCGATTTGGGAAGCCGCGGAGCGAGCCGTTCCGTACGACGGGAAGGCTGCGCGCTGAGGCGCGGAAAAACCGCGCGTTGAGCCACGCGCGTCGGAGGGTTGGCGCGAAAAAGTCGTGCTACGCTCCGGACCCCTTTAAAGGAGGAGATCGGCCATGAAGCTCTACATGCATCCCGTGTCGATGACGAGCCGCCCGGTGCGGTTGTTCATTCAAGAGAACAACATTCCGTGTGAGGAACAGGTCATCGACCTCATGACCGGGGAGCACCACAAGGAGCCCTACGTCGCGATCAATCCGAACAAGCTCGTGCCGGTGCTCGACGACGGCGACTTCCGGCTGACGGAGAGCTCCGCGATCCTCAAGTACCTCGCCGACAAGACCAATTCACCCGCCTACCCGAAGGACCTGAAGCAACGGGCGAAGGTGAACGAGATCATGGATTGGTTCAACACCAACTTCTACCGCGACTACGGCTACGGTGTTTGCTACCCGCAGATCTTCCCGCATCACAAGCGGCCGACCGACGACGTGCAGACGGCCACCATCAGCTGGGGGGCGGAGCGCGCGAAGGCCTGGCTCACCGTGCTCGATACGCACTGGCTCGGCCCGAACAAGCAGTACCTCTGCGGCAACGAGATCACGATCGCGGACTACTTCGGCGGCTCGCTCGTGACGCTGGGTGAGGTGCTGCGCTTCGACTTCTCGCCGTACCCGAACGTGTCGCGCTGGCTCGGCAACCTGAAGAAACTGAAGAGCTGGGGGAGCGTGAACGAAGCCCTCTACGGCTTCAGGGACTATTTGAAGGACACGAAGTTCGTCACCGTCTAGCGATGCTCAAAGGCCTGCATCACAACGCGTACCGCTGCCGGGACTCGGAAGAGACCCGGCGGTTCTACGAGGGTTTTCTCGGTCTGCCGCTCGCGGCCACGCTCGAGCTCGGCGAGACGAAGACGGGCCGGCAGACCGAGACCCTTCACACCTTCTACCGGCTCGACAACGGTTCGTTCCTCGCGTTCTTCGAGGCGCCGGACATGCCGTTCGAGTTCAAGACGCAGCACGACTACGACCTTCACATCGCGATCGAGGTCGAGGTCGCGGATCTCGCGCCGATGCTCGCGAAGGGGAAGGCCGCCGGTATCCCTTCGCGCGGCATCTCGGACCACGGCTTCATCCACTCGGTCTATTTCGAGGACCCGAACGGGTACATCATCGAGCTCACGGCGAAGATGCCGAACCACGCCGAGACGGTCGATCCGACGCGGAACCGCGCGCGCGAGAAGCTCGACCGCTGGCAGCAGCAAAAGACCCGGAAGTAGCGTCACCCCGGTCGGAATCTCGACCGGTGGATGCCCCAATAGCTCGAGAAATTCGGCACGCGCTCGCGGGCGTCCTTGGCCCAGCGGCTGAGCGAGAGCGGTAGCGTCGTCTCGAACTGAAACCACAGCGCCCGATCGGAGTAGCGATGCGGCCGGTCGGCGATCGACGGCTCGGTCGTGACGGTGCGTCGTTCCAGGGAGGCACCGGGTCCATGCGGTGTCATGCCGGGCGTGACGAACACGACGCCGGGCACGAAGAAGCTGTCCGGAGTCACCAGTTCGCGTACGATGCCGTTGATCTCGGTCGTGCCGTTGCGGTGAAAGTACGGGGGGCGAAACGTGCCTTCGGTCGGGTCCCAGCGCGGCGCGAACACGACGAGATCGAGCGATGCGGTGCCGTCCTCGTCGAGCGGCGCGCCGATCACGGTGTGGATCGAGGGATCGGCGTGGTCGATCCGCGTGTTGCCGAGCGGGCTGAAGCGCGACAGATCGTAGACGTACGGCGTGTAGTTGCCCTGCCACGCGACGACGTCGAAGGGAGAATGGTCCTGGCGCGAATCGTAGAGGAAACCGCCGGATTTCGTGGTGATGCGGTAGTCGGGGGCGAGGCGATCTTCGTACCAGGCGTTCGGCGCGCGAAAATGACGAGGATCGGCGAGCCCGTTCGGACCGACGAGGCCGTGCTCCGGCAGCCGGAAGTGGCGGGCGAACACCTCGGCCGCGTACCCGCGTGCGACCGGGCCCGACAGCGCGACGCTGAAGCGCAGGCCGCGCGGGACGATGGCGAGCTCGCCGGGCTCGACGGCGAGAGGGCCGAGCTCGGTGAGCAGCGTCAGCCCGCCGAGCTCCGGCAAGATCAAAAAGTCTCCGTCGGCGTCGACGAATGCCCGGTCCTCCATGTTCCGGTTCGCCGCGTAGAGGTGCACGGCGTAGCCGCGGCGGCGCTCCACGGAGCCGGCGCCGCCCAGCGTCACCATGCCGTCGATGAAGTCGGTGGGTGGCTCGGGCACCGCGAGCGGCCGGAAGCCGAGCAGGTTCGGCTCCGGTGCTTGGCTCAGAAAATCATGATTGAACGTGGGGTGGACGAGGCGTTCGAGCTCGCCCTGGGTCGTCGCCGGGCGCACGCGATAGAGCCAGCTGTGGAGGTTTTCGGTCCGCCGCGCGGTGAAGCCGCTCCCGCTGATTTGCTCCGGAAAGAGGCCGTACGGCGCGTTTCGCGGCGTGTTCTGGCGCTCGGGGAGCGCGCCGGGGAGCGCTTCGCTGTGGTGCGTGTTGCCGAAACCGATCAGCGGGCGGATGGCGTCATCGCCCGTGAGGAGCGGGCGCGCGAGTAGACGATGCGCGGTGTGGAGCGCGTGGGTCTCGCCGGCGGTCATGGCGAGCGAGACTTTTAGCCCCGCGCTCTTCAGGCGCTCGGCCGTGCGCTCGACGTCGCCGGGCCCGAGCCACGGATCCGCGACGCTCGCCCCGAGCAGGACGTGCATCCCGGCGAGCGACGGGGCGATCGCGAGCTCTTCACCCTTCTTGCCGATCGCCGCGCCCGAGAGCGCGACCAGCGCTCCGAGCTTCGTCCCCCGGCGGAGCAAGAGCTCGATCGCGAGGCAGGCGCCCTGCGAGAAGCCGTAGAGAACCACCTGCTCGGCGCCCACGGCGGCGATCGCGCGGTCGAGCGCACGGCCGGTTTGCTCGATTGCCGCTTCGAGCTCGGAAAGCTCGCTCTTTTGCGCGTCGTAACGGCCCGCGTACCAGCTGTTGTCCCGGGCCTGGGGCGCCACGATGGTGAGCCGCGGGTCGCTCCCCGAGAGCTCGAGCCCGCGGGCGACGGCGCCGTCGGCCGTGGCGCCGCGTCCGTGGACGGCGACCACGACGCGGCGAGCGCGATCGAGCGCGGGACCATGGACCGACACCGCCTCCGAGAGGCCCCAGTCTTCGAACCGCGTCGCGGCCGTCGGCCTCCGGCCATGAAACGCAGCGCCGAGCAGGTCTCGCGGTAGATCCGCGGCGCCGGCGATGAGCTCGTCGAACAGCGCGTGCTCGACGCCGAGCGCCTTCAGTGAAACAGGTGCCCCCGCGCGCACCAGGAAATCGAAGAGTGACGCCTCGACATCGGCGACGGCGAGGCGTGCCTCGATCGCGGCGACCGCGCTCGGCGCGCTCGAGCGCGCGCGGTGCACGGTGTGGGGCAAGAGCACGCTGTGGAGCGCGCCGTGCTCGAGGTCCAGCTTGCCGCCGAGCCGATGCGCGAGCTGGTGATGAGCGCCGAGCGTGGCGGATTCGAGGACCTTTCCCGCCAGCATCGCGCCGCGCAGCGCGGCGCTGCGTGCGTTCCGGTCCGTCGGCGAGCGAAGCAGTCCCTCGATCGCGCCGTACACGACCTCGACCGCGTGAAGCGCCGCCGTGCTCGGCGGGTCCGGGGCGTTTTCCGCAAGGAGCGCGCCGAGCGGGTGAGCGAGCGCGTTCATCAGGCTGGTCACGGTGAGCGCCTTCGGCATGTCGAGCGTCAGCCCGACCTCGTGGATCACGGCCACCGGCCGCACGCGATCGTCGCGACCAGTGACCTTCTTGCCGTCGACCAGGCGCCCGTGGATGTTGGTGTGCTCGGAGCCCGCGTAGGTGGTCGGGATCGCGATCAGCGTGATGTCGTGCGCCAGGCGGAGCACCTTGCCGAGGCCGACGGTCGAGCCGCCGCCGAGGGTGATGACGGTGTCGGCGCCGCTCTTTTCGAGTGCGTGCTCGGCTTCGGCGATCACGGCCTCCGGCACGTGGCGGCGCGCGCCCGAAAAGATCGTCAGCGGGCGTTCACCCAAGAACGGCCGGATCGTCTCCACGTGCCGTGCGCTCGGTCCGGTCACGAGCAGCACCCGGCGCGAGCCCGCGCGCTCGAGGACTGCGGGCAGGCTATCGAGCCCCGTCGTGTCGTCCGGGCCGCCGTCCGCCATCACGCCGCACCCAGGTGAAAGAGGGTCCGTGCCTCGCTCGGCGTCGCCACCCGGCGCCCGTACTCACCGACGAGACCGGCGACGCGCGCCACGAGCTCCGCGTTGCTCTTCGCCAGCCGGTGCTCGTCGAAACGCACGTTGTCTTCGAGCCCCGTTCGCGCGTGGCCGCCGAGCTCGAGCGACCAGCGATTGACCGTGAGCTGGTGCTTGCCCATGCCGGCCGCCGTCCAGGTCGACCCCGGCAGCACGGCCTCGAGCTCGCGCACCAAAAATTCGAGCAACTCCCGCCGCGCGGGCAGCGCATTCTTCAAACCCAGCACGAATTGCACGTGCGCCGGCGCAGCGAGCAGCCCGCGCCGCACGAGCTCGGCGGCGTTGTAGAGCATCGCCACGTCGAACACCTCGACCTCGGGCTTGATGCCGCGGCCGAGCATGTCGGTCGCGAGCTCGTCCACGAAGCTCGGCGGGTTTTCGTACACGGAGGTCGGGAAGTTCACGGAACCGGTCGCGAGCGACGCCATGTCCGGCAAGAGGTAGAGCATCGCTCCGCGCTCCGAAAGGCCCCGCCCTCGGCCGCCGGTCGAAAACTGCACGATCATCCCCGGGCAGCGTGCGCGAACGCCTTCGAGCACGCGCGCGAAGCGCTCCGGATCGGACGACGGTGCGCCCTGCTCGTCGCGCACGTGGACGTGGACCAGGGCTGCGCCCGCCTCGAACGCTTCCTGCGTGGACTCGATCTGCTCGTTCGGCTCGAGCGGGACCGCGGGGTTGTTGGCTTTCTGCGGCAGGGAGCCGGTGATGGCCACGCTGATGACACAGGGCGTCGTCACGACGCTAACTCTCCCCCAATCAGCGCGGCCTGTCTCGCCCCGTCACGCCTCGGAAGAAGTGAGCGCTGTCCTTCGGTCGCCGCTCGAGTGTGGCAAAATCGACGTGGAAAAGCCCGTACCGGAGCGTGTAACCCTCGTTCCACTCGAAATTGTCCATCAGGGACCAGGCAAAGTAGCTCTCGACCGGCGTCCCCTCCTCGATGGCGAGCTTCAGCTCCTCCAGGTGGGCCCGGAAAAACTCGGTGCGACCCTGGTCGTGGATGGTCCCGTCGGCCTCGAGGACGTCGTCGAACGCCGCACCGTTCTCCGTGACGACCAGTCTCGAGAAACCGTACTCGCGGTGCATGCGCGTCAGAATGGCCCGGAGGCCTGGTGCATAGATTTCGCGATCGGCCGTGCGCGGCAGTCCCGTCTCCGTCACTCGCTTGAGCTGCAAGTGCCCTTTGGTCGAGTCGTGGGTGATGACACCGCGCTCGTAGTAGTTGATGCCGAGCACGTCGATCGGCGTCGCCATCAGGGCGAGATCCTTGTCGGTCACCTCGGGCATGCGATCGCCATAGTGCGCGACCATGTCTTCGGGGTAACCGCGACCCGCGACCGGCTCGACGAACCAGCGGTTGAAGTAGCCGTCCATCCGGCGCGCCGCCTCCACGTCTGCGGATTTGTCGCTTGCCGGCTCGGTCGGCATGAAGTTCAGCGCGATGCCGACCGGCGCTCGCGTGCGGGTGCGGAGCGCCTCGACCGCCAAGCCGTGGGAGACGAGCAGGTGATGGGCGCAGAGCAGGGCCTCGGCGAGCTCCGTTCGCCCCGGGGCGAACATGCCGATCTCGTAGCCGAGGAAGGCCTGGCACCAGGGCTCGTTGTGGGTGAGAAAGAGCGCCACGCGATCGCCGAGGCGCGCGCCG
>Ga0315910_10001121_pt1 | contig 24998 bp, 22 predicted proteins | sample EdamamesoilMG_FD_204470 | JGI IMG/M metagenome (GOLD analysis project Ga0315910, IMG submission 204470) | Garden soil microbial communities collected in Santa Monica, California, United States - Edamame soil | ecosystem: Environmental > Terrestrial > Soil > Garden | place: USA: California... | reverse complement strand
CGGGGGTGTTCATGGATCCCGGCTAGTTTGACGCCGGCACGCCGCGCGCGCGAACACCTGCGCGGATCGAGGAAAACCCCAACGCCCGCCGGGCCGCCCCGTAGGCTCCAGACGCCCGCCGGGCAACCGCTTCATGGCACGCCGCAGCTCCCCCCGGCCGACCGACGGCGAACTCGAGATCCTGCGCATCCTGTGGCGCCGGGGGACCAGCTCGGTCCGCGAGGTGCACGTGGAGCTGAACCGCGCGCGGCCCACGGGCTACACCACGGCGCTGAAGCTCCTGCAGATCATGACCGAGAAGGGCCTGGTGCGGCGCGACGAGAAGAGCCGGGCGCACCTGTACGAGGCGGTCGACAGCCGCGAGGGCACGCAGGGCTCGCTGATCCGCGATCTCGCCGAGCGCGCTTTCGGCGGTTCCGCGGCGGAGCTGGTGCAGCGTGCGCTGAGCCACGCCCCGGCCAGCTCGGAGGAGCTGGCGCGCATCCGCAAGCTGATCGAGGACCTCGAACGCCGCGGGGGCTGAGCAAGGTCCCATGCCGCCGACCTTCCTGGAGCTGGAGCACACGGCGGCGGCCTCGGGCTGGACCGAGGCCCTGAGCTGGACCCTGCTGCACTCGATCTGGATCGCCGCCTGCGCCGCGGTCTTGCTGGGCGCCGTGCTGCGGCTGGTGCCGACGCGCTTCTGCCGCTGGCGCTACGCGCTGAGCATCGCCGCGCTCTTGCTGGTCCCGCTGTTCGTCCTGGGCGCGCTCGCGCGCGAAGGCCTGGCGAACCACGCGATCGAGTGGGTCTCGACCGAAGCCGCCCCCGCGAGCCCGCCGCTGTGGCAGCAGGGCTTCGAGGCTCTGCGCCAGGCCGTCGAGCTGCTGCGCCTCGAGCTGGCGCTGCGGCTTGAGCCCTTCGAGCGCTGGATCGCGGCGGCCTGGCTGGCCTGCGTCGTCGCGGCGCTTGCCCGGCTCGCGGGCGGCTGGGCCTGGCTGCGCCACGAACGTCGCAGCTCGCAGCGCCGCGCGGCGCCGAGCGAACAAGTCCGGCTGGCGCGCCTGGGGCGCCGCGCGGGGCTGCGCCAGCGCGTGCCGCTCTACTGGAGCTCGCGCTGCGAAGTGCCGATGGTGGTCGGCGCGCGCCAGCCGCGGATCGTGATCCCCGCGCGGCTGCGCTCGGCGCTGCAGCGCGGCGAGCTCGACGCGGTGTTGCTGCACGAACTCGCGCACGTGCGCCGCGGCGATCCCTGGCTGCGGCTGTTCGAAGCGCTGCTGCAGGCGCTGTTCGTGCCCAACCTGGCGCTGCACGCGATCGCCGCGCGCATCGAGCGCGAGCGCGAGCATTGCTGCGACGAGCGCGCGCTGCGGCTGGGCGCGGATCGCCTGGGCTACGTGCGCGCGCTGGCGGCGCTGGAGCTGTCGCGCCAGCCCGCGCGCAAGCGCCCGCCGCGGATGCGCCTGCTGCAGCTGCTCTCCTCGCACGCGCTGCGTGCCACCGACGGCGCGCTCCTGGAGCGCATCCAGCGCATGAGCGGCTGCGGCCAGGCCTGGTCGAGGCGCCGCTCGCTCGCCGCCTGCGCGGCCCTGCTGCTCGGCCTGTGCGGATTGGGCCTGGGCGCCGTGCCGACGCACGTGCCCGCTACCCTGCTGGTCGGGCTGCAGAGCACCGGCTCCGCCGAATTCGAATGGGAGCTGGGCTCCCAAGACGCGCCGTGGATCGGCGCGCTGCCGCACCCGCCGGGGGCCTGGAAGGAGCGCGTGATCGTGCTCGCGCATCCCCAGGGGCCCCAGCGCGTGGCCGGCGCGCGGGCGGCGCGCGTGCGCATCGAAGCCACTACGCCGGCGCTGCGCGTGCGCGGCGCGCGGAGCCTCCCGCGCACGCTGCGCGGCGAGCACGTCGAGCTGCGCTGGATCGAAGCCGCGCGCTGAGCGACTATTTCGCGGCGTCGAGCTGCTGGCGCAGCGTCTGCAGCTCCGCCTGCGTCGGGTTGGCGCGCAGCGCGCGCGCCAGCACCTCGTCCGCCAGCGCGCGCGTGATCTCCTGCTGCGCGTAGATCTGCACCAGCATGCCCGCCGCTTGCCAGCAGCTGGGGTCGAGGTCGAAGGCGCGCTGGTAGCAGCGCGTGGCGGAGGCGATGTCGCCGTCCGAAGCGAGCACGTCGCCGTAGACCGCCAGTGCCTGCGCGTGCTCGCCGCGCTGCAGCACGGCCTGCACGCGGGCCTTGGCCTGCGGAACGCGGCCGGCCTGGAACTCCAGTCGCGCCGCGCTCGCCGCGAGCAGCGCCTGGCGCGGATCGCGCGCCAGCGCCTCTTCGAGGACGCGCAGCGCATCGTCGGGCCGCGACAAATGGGAATAGGCCGCGGACAGTTCCAGGCTGGTGCCGGGGTGGCCGGGCTCCAGCTCGAGCGCGCGCAGGAACAAGGGCAGCGCCGCCTCCGCCTGGCTCGCCTCGAGTTTCTCGCGCGCGCGGCCCTGGGCCTCGCTGAAGCTCATGTCGCTCAGCGCCGGATCGCCCCCGCGCGCGGGGCTGTCGGGCGGCGGCGCGTTCGCGTCGGCGGCCTTCGAGAGCGCCAGCACGTGCTGCACCAGCCGGTGGTGCTCCTCGACCAGCATGCGCCGCGCCCACTTCGTGCAGCGCTCGAATTCCAGCGTGGACAGCGGCGCGCCCTGCTGCTTGCGCCAGCGGCCATAGCCCTCCAGCAGGCCGTCGCCGCCGCCCTGCGCCACGGGCGCGAAGCCGTCGGCGCTCGAGATCAGCTGCGCGTCCAGGCCGCGGAACAGGCTGGCCTGGGCCAGGTACTCCAGGCGCTGGAACAGATCGAGGTTCAAGGGCCCAGCTCCGCCCAGCTGCGCGAACCTCGAAGGCGAGACCGCGTGGTGCGTGAACAGCATCGCGAGGTTGAGCACGCCGACGCGGCCGAGGTCGCGGCGCACCTCGGGCCGGTTGAAGCGCGCTTCCCAGCGGCTGAAATCCGGTTCCTGCGCGGCGAGCGAGGCGATCGCGATCACGTCGCCGTTGTACGAGAGGAACATCGAGACGTGCGGGAACACCGCGCCCACGGTGCGGATCACCAGCTGGATCGCCTCGTCCGACTGCTCGTACTGGTGGAACCAGATGCACATGACGCCGCCCGGATTCAGGCGCGCCGCGCCGGCTTCGAAGAACTCGCGCGTGAACAGGTTGCCGATGCCCGCGATCCAGGGATTCGAGGGTTCGGAGATGATCACGTCGTACTTGCGCGGCACGGTGCGCAGCAGCGTGCGCGCGTCGTCGCGCCAGGTCGTGACGCGCGGATCGGCGAGCACGTTGTTGTTGTAGGCCGAGAAGAGTTTCTCCGCGTGCAGCACGCCGCTGGAGATCTCGACCACGTCCATGCGCTCGAGGCCGTGCAGCAAGGCCGAGCCGCAGGTCACGCCCGAGCCCAGGCCGATCACCAGCGCGCTCTTGGCCTCCTGCGTCGCGAACATCGGCAAGTGGCCGAGCAGGAGCTGCGTCACCATGTCGAAGATGCCGGTCGAGGCGTCGCCCTTGCTGTTGACGAACAGGAGCGCTTCCTGCGGCCGGCCGACGGCGACCACCGTCGTGTCGGACTCCTCCTCGACGAAGAACTCGTTCCACTCCGCGGGCTCGAGCACGAACTGTTTCTTCCAGGCCGCGAAGCTGGAGGAGGGGTGCACCGCCAGCGCCGCCGCCGACAGGCCGCGCTCGGGGCCCTCGCGCATGCGCAGGTGGCTGACCGCCCGGTTGAGCGTGTTCGACCAGCCAGGGAACACGAACAGCGCCAGCGCGAGGCCCGCGACCGCCATGGCCAGCGGCGCGAAACGCCGTCGCGCCGCGACCTGCGTGGCCGCCGACAGCACGGCCGCCGCGCCGATCGCGTTGAGCGCCAGCAGCAGCGTCAACGACCTGCCGATGCCGAGCATCGGGATCAGGAGCAGGCTGGTGGCGAGGATGCCGAGCACGTTGCCGATCGTGTTCCAGGCGTAGGTCGTGCCCACCGAGCGTCCGACGCTCTGCAGGCTGCGCGCCTGGATCTGCGCCACCAGCGGGAAGCCCATGCCGATCAGGACCGTGGGCAGCAACAAGACCACGAGCACCAGCGCGGCCTTGGCCAGCTGGAACAGGCCGTAGCTGCCGCCGCTCTCGACCAGGTCGATGCGCAAGAGGCCGATCCAGTAAGGCAGGCGCTCGACCGCCGGCAGCAGCGCGGCCAGCACCAGGACCACGGCGGCCTGGCTGGCGCCGAAGAGCCACAGCGGACTCTGGCTCGCGCGCCGCCGCGACATCAGCGCGCTGCCGACTCCGATGCCGCCGATGAAGCCCATCAGCATCACGGTGAAGGAGTGCGCCGAGGCCCCGAAGGAGAGCGCGATCACGCGCGTGAACACGACCTCGTAGCCCATGGCCGCGAAGCCGGAGAGCGCCAGCGCCCACAGTGTCGCGCGCAAGGCCGCCGGGCCGTACCCGGGCGTCGCCGCCGCGCCGGAGGCTTGCTCGAGCTGCACTTCGGATTGCGCGGCAGCGCGCGTCGCGCGCCAGACCAGCAGGGCCGCGACCAGGTTCAGGCACGAGGCCGCGAGCAGCGAGAGCACGATGCCCAGGCGCGGCAGCGCAAAGAAGCCGGCCACGCCCGCGCCGAGCACCGCGCCCAGATTGTTGAGCGAGTACAGGCTGGCCACCTGCCGGCGCGTCTGTCCGATGTCGCGCACGAGCACGCGCGCCAGCACCGGCAGCGTGCCGCCCATCAGGATCGCGGGCAAGCTGACGCACACCAGGGCCAGGCCGAAGCGCAGTCCGAGCTTGGCGCCGGGCGATTCGAAGCTGCTGGCCGCGAAGCGGTCGTACAGCGATCCCGCCGCGCCGACGATCCAGGGCAGCAGCGCGCAGTAGAGCGCGATGCCGATCTCCAGCCGCACGTAGGTGCGCAGCGGCGAAGCGCCCTTGTCCGAGCCGCGGCCGAAGAGCACGGCGCCGATCGCCAGCCCGCCCATGAACACGGTCAGCACCACCGCCTGCGCGAGCGCGGTGTTGCCGATCAGGTTGACCAGCAGGCGCGCCCAGACGATCTCGTGCATCAAGCCGGCGAAGCCGGAAAGCAGCAGCGCCCAGAGCACCAGCGCGCGCGTCGAGCCGTGCATCTAGCGCTCCTGCGCCAGCAGGCGCTCGATGCGGGCCAGGAAGGCGCTCGCGCTCTGGGCGCCCTCGCTGCCGTCCAGGAATCTGCCCTGCGCGTCCGCGAACAGCACGAAGGGCAGCATGCCGGCGTCGGGCAGCTGTTCCGCCAGCGCCAGCACCTCGTCCTCGGGCTCGTCGCAGTCGCTGGCCAGGGCCACGAAGTTCTGCTGCAGCAGCGCGGCGATCTTCTCGTGCGGCACGACGCCGCTGACCAGCGCGCGGCAATTGCCGCACGCCTCGCGGCCGAACTCGACGAAGACCAGCTTCGACTGCGCGCTCGCCGCCGCCAGGGCCTCGGCCCAGCGCGTGTGCCAGTCCAGCGTGCCGCGATCGTCGAAGTGGGGGTGGGGGCGGCGGATGGGATTCACGCGGTGGGGCTGGGCGAGAGGTTCGGGGAGCGGCGCAGCGGATGCGCGCCCTGGATGTCTACCATCCCGGACCGCGCGCGTCAGTCCCGGGACGCCCCGGGCGCGCGCGGCGAGCCGGCTGGCACCCGCGGGACGCACCTGCGCGCGGGCTCAAGCCCGGGCCCCGCTCGCGTCGAGGGGAGGCTGCGCGCCGGACCTGGCGCGCTTGCGACCATGAGCCACGCAGCGCCCTCCGAGCCGGATCCGATCGCCGCGGCCAGCCGCCGGCGCGCCGAACGCCGCGAATCCAGCGGCCCGCTGCGCGTCGTGCTGCAGACCACCGAGTTCAGCGGCAGGCTCGACAACATCTCCGCGCTCGGCGTGTTCTTCTACTCCAAGCAGCGCCTGCGCGTGCAGGTCGAGCTCGAGCAGGACGGCGTGCAGCGCACGATCAGCGGCCATCTGGTGCGCGTCGTGGCGATGAACCCGGAGGAATCCGGCTTCGCGATCGAGTTCGATCAGCGCAGCTGATCCAGGAAGTAGCCGGGCAGCATGCCCATGGCCAGCACGAACACGGCGCAGACCGCCGTAGCCAGCGCCATCGGCACGTTGGAGCCGGGGTGCGGCTCGACCGGCTCGCCCAGCAGCTTGCTCTGCGGCTGCATGTACATGGCCACGACCACGCGCAGGTAGTAGGCCATGCCGACCACCGAGAGCAGGGCGGCGATCACCGTGGCGACCACGAAGCCCGAGCGGTAGGAGACGCTGAACACGAACCACTTGCCCAGGAAGCCGCCGGTAGCCGGGATGCCGCCGAGCGAGAGCAGGAACAGGGTCATCGCCGCGGCGAGCGCCGGCCGGCGCGTGGACAGGCCCTTGAGCGATTCCAGCGTCGTCGAGCCGTCGCCCGAACGTTCGAGCACCGCCAGCAGCCCGAAGGCGCCCGCAGCCGTGAACACGTAGGCGCCCATGTAGAACAGCGCGGCGTCGAGCGCGGCGTCGCGCAGCAGCTCGCCGCTCATGTAGCCGGCGATCACCAGCAGGATCGTCCCCGCGTGCGCGATCCCCGAGTAGGCGAGCATGCGCTTGACGTCGTTCTGCATCAGCGCGCCCAGATTGCCGATCGCCATCGTGATCAGCGCCACCGCGACGATCATCCCGGCCTGCGAGGCGGGCACGAGGAACGCGGCATTGAGCAGGAAGGCGAAGGCCGCCGCCTTGGTGCCGGTCGCCATCAGCGCCGTGACCGGAGTCGGGCTGCCCTCGTAGACGTCGGGCACCCAAAGGTGGAAGGGGAACACGCTGATCTTGAAGAACACGCTGGCCATGATCAGCGCCACGCCGGCGACGAACATCGGCGCCGTGCGGTCGGCGAGGCGCAGCTCAGCGAAGCTGACGCTGCCGCTGGCGGCGTAGACCAGCGCCGCCCCGTAGAGGAAGAAGGCCGCGGCGAAGGCGCCCAGCAGGAAGTACTTCAAACCCGCCTCGATCGAGCGCGCGCGGTTGCGGCGGAACGCGGCCAGCGCGTAGAGAGGGATCGAGAGCACCTCGAGCCCGACGAAGAACACCATCAGGTCCTGCGCGCCCGCCATCAGCATCATGCCGATCGGGGTGATCAGCATCAGGAAGTCGTGCTCGAGCTGGAAGGGCCGATCCTCGCTGTAATAGTGCAGGCTGAACAGCCACGAGAGCAGGGTGGCGACGCAGAACAACACGCCCCACAACGCGCTGGTGCGGTCGGCCGCGTAGGTTCCGGCGATCACGACCTCGGTCACCGGGTCGTTCACCAGGCCGATCTGCAGCAGCATGGCCGCGATCAGCGTCGCCGCGACCACCAGGTGGCGCGCGGCGTGCAGCACCGGGATCACGCCGACGAGCAGCAGCACGAGCGCGCCCAGCGTGAGCGCGAACAGCGGGCCCATGGCCCGCATCGCGTTGTCGTCGAACAGGGTCGAGATGGACTGCGGATTCATCGGATGGGGGCTTGCGAGCTCAGCGCCGCAGTTTCACCGGGCCGTTGCGGGGACAGGGAGGCGAACTTGAGCGCGCGCGCTTCGCTGCAGCGGCGCACGACGCGGTCGATCGCCGGCTGCGACTGGGCCAGGAAGGGCGTCGGCGCGACTCCGATCCAGACGATGAACACGACGATCGGCAGCAGCAGCGAGACTTCGCGCAGGTCGAGGTCGGAGAGCTCGCGGTTCTCGCGCCGGGTCAAGGGCCCGAACAGGACCTTGCGCGTTGCCACCAAGAGGTAGATCGAGCCGAAGATCACGCCCAGCACGCCGATCACGGCCAGCGCCGGGCTGACGTCGAAGGCGCCCTTGAGGATCAGGTACTCGCCGATGAAGCCGTTGAGGCCAGGCAGCGCCGCGGAGGAGAGCACGGCGATCACCAGGAACACCGCGAACAGCGGCATGCTGCTCGCGATGCCGCCGAACTCGTCGAGCGCGCGCGTGTGGCGGCGCTCGTAGATCATCCCGACCAGCAGGAACAGCATGCCGGTCGACAGGCCGTGGTTGATCATCTGCAGCATGCCGCCCTGCAGGCCGGCGCTGGTCAGCGCGAACATGCCCAGGATCACGTAGCCCAGGTGGCTGACCGAGGAGCAGGCGACCAGACGCTTGAGGTCGTTCTGCGCCATGGCCAGGAAGGCGCCGTAGACGATGCCGATCGCGCCGATGCCCATGAACAGCCAGGCCCACTCGACCGCCGCGCCGGGGAACATCGCGATGCAGAAGCGCAAGAGACCGTAGGTGCCCAGCTTGAGCAAGACGCCCGCCAGCACCACCGAGCCCGAGGTCGGCGCCTCGGTGTGCGCGTCCGCGAGCCAGGTGTGGAAGGGCATCATCGGCACCTTGATCGCGAAGGCCAGCGCGAAGGCGGCGAACAGCCAGGACTGGTCGGCCACGGCCAGCGCGCCCGCCTGCTGCGTCAGCGCGCCGATGTCGGCGGTGCCGAAGCGGTACAGCATCGCGATCACCGCCACCAGCATCACCAGCGAGCCGGCCAGCGTGTACAGGAAGAACTTGACCGTGGCGTACAGGCGCCGCTCGCCGCCCCAAATCCCCACGAGGAAGTAGAGCGGGATCAGCGAGATCTCCCAGAAGAAGTAGAACAGCACCAGGTCCAGCGCGAGGAACACGCCGAGCATGCCGGTCTCCATGACCAGCATCCAGACCATGAACTCCTTGACGCGCTTGTCGACGTGGCCCCAGGTCGAGAGGATCACGATCGGCATCAAGAGCGCGGTCAGCGCCACCATCAGGATCGAGAGGCCGTCCACGCCCAGCTTGAAATGGATCGCAGGCCCGCCCTCGAGCTGGAACCAGGGGATCGAGACCACGTTCTGCGGGTCGAGCAGCGCGGCGTCGAACTGGCGGTAGATCAAGAAACCGAGCACGGCGACGGCCAGCGTCGTCGAGAGCGCGATCATGCGCTGCAGCTGCACCGCCGTCGAAGGCGTGAGCAGCACGGCCAGCGCGCCGACCAGCGGCAGGAAGGTCAGCCAGGTGAGAGATGTCATCGGCGGACTAGCTCCACAACCACAGGAAGGCGATCAGCGCGGCCCCGCTGCCGATCCAGATCGCGTAGGTCTTGATGCGCCCGTCGGTCAGCGTGCGCAGGCCGCCTCCGGTCGCGCGCGCGAGTGCCGCCGAACCGTTGACCGCCCCGTCGATGCCGAACTGGTCGATCACGACGTAGGTCACGAAGGCCACGAGCTTGATCGGTTGCACGATCTTCTGCGAGTAGCCGCTGTCGATGCGCCAGGCCTCGCCGAGGAAATCCGCGAGGCCGGGACGCTTGCGCGAGAGCTCCTCGTCGCGCCGGATGCCTGCCTTGTAGGCGTGGAAGCCGCGGTGCGCGAAGAACAGCGCGATCACCGAGCCCAGGCCGAGCAGCATCCACTCGGTCGCGTGCGAGAGATGCGGCAGCGAGCCGCCGTGCGCCGCGGCCAGGATCTCGCGCCCGGGTTGGACCACGGGCGCGAGCCATTGATCGAGCAGGTGCGGCGCGCCCAGCACCACCGGCAGGCCCAGCACGCCGCCGACCACGGCCAGCGCGGCGAGGATCATCAAGGGCACGGTCATGACCGCGGGCGATTCGTGCGGGTGCACGTGCTGCGCGTCGAAACGCTCCGCCCCGAAGAAGGTCAGCGCCACCATGCGCCACGTATAGAAAGCGGTGACCGCCGCGGTCAGCAGGCCCAGGCCCCAGATCGCGTAGTACACGCCGCCGTGCGCGAAGGCGTGGGCCAGGATCTCGTCCTTGGAGAAGAACCCGCTCATCAAGGGCAAGCCCGAGAGCGCCGCGGCGCCGGCCAGGAAGGTCACGAAGGTGCGCGGCATGTGCGCCTTCAGCCCGCCCATCTTGTGCATGTCCTGTTCCTCGTGCATGCCGTGGATCACCGATCCCGCGCCGAGGAACAGCAGGCCCTTGAAGAAGGCGTGCGTGATCAAGTGGAACACCGCCGCCGCGAAGGCGCCGCTGCCCAGGGCGATGAACATGAAGCCCAGCTGCGACACGGTCGAGTAGGCCAGCACCTTCTTGATGTCGCGCTGCACCAAGGCGGTGGTGCCGCCGATGAAGGCGGTCAGCGCGCCGATCACGGCGATCACCAGCAGCAGCGTGGGCGAGGCGGCGAACAAGGGGTTGAGCCGCACCACCAGGTAGATGCCGGCGGTGACCATGGTCGCCGCGTGGATCAGGGCCGAGACCGGCGTCGGACCGGCCATCGCGTCGGGCAGCCAGGTGAACAGCGGGAACTGCGCCGACTTGCCGCAGCAGCCGCCGAACAGCAACAGGCCCGCGATCATCAGCTCGGTGTCGTGCTGGCCCGACTGCAGCAGGCCCGCGACCGAGCCCGCGATGTCGGAGAGGTCGAGCGTGCCGAACAGGCGCAGCAGCAGGAAGGAGCCGATCAGGAAGCTCGCATCGCCGATGCGGTTCATCACGAAGGCCTTCTGCGCGGCTTCCGCCGGCCAGCCTTTCGCGTACCAGAAGCCGATCAGCAGGTACGAGCACAGGCCGACGCCTTCCCAGCCGATGAACAGGCCGAGCAGGCTGGAGCTCAGCACGAGCATCAGCATCGCGAACACGAACAGGTTCAGGAACGCGAAGAACTTCGCGAATCCCTTGTCCGCGCTCATGTAGCCGAGCGAGTAGACGTGGATCAGGAAGCCGACGCCGCAGATCACCAGGCTCAGCGCGCTCGAGAGCGGGTCGAGCACGATCGAGACGTCGACGTTGAAGCCGCTGACCGCGATCCAGTGCCAGGGCGGGCTCTCGAGCACGCGCTGCGCGGCGTCGAGCGCGCGCAGATCGAGGAAGCCCTTGACCGCCAGCGCCAGCGCCAGCGCCATCACGCCGCAGGCGACCCAGCCGGCCAGGCGCGCCATGCCGCCGGGGCCGGAGCCCGCGTGCTCGCCGTGGTCGTCGTGCTCGTCCGCGTGCGCAGCGACGGCGGGCGCGTGGCCGTGTGCGTCGCCGCCATGCGCGTGGCCGGCCGGCGCGCCGCGCCGCGGCAGCGAGGCCAGGTACAAGAAGCCGCAGATCGCGCTGCCCGCGAGCGGCAGGGCCGGGATGGCCCAGAGCCAGAGTTGATCGGACATGCGCTAGCCTTCCATCTCCTGCACGGAGTCGGCCTCGGTGGTCTGACGCAGGCGGAAGAGCGCGATGATCAGCGCCAGGCCGACCGCCGCCTCGGCGGCCGCGACGGCGATCACGAAGATCGCGAACACCGGCCCGACCAGGTTGACGTGCTGCGCATCGCTGTGCGCGCGGCTGGCGGCCAGGAAGGTCAGGTTCGCCGCGTTGAGCATCAGCTCGATGCACATCAGTACCACGATCACGTTGCGGCGCAGGAAGAAGCCCAGCACGCCGATCGAAAACAGCGCCGCGGCGACGAACAGCAGGTGCTCGGTGGGGACGTTCATCGCGGCGCTCCTCCCGCGGCGGCCTTGCGCTGGCGCTTGGCCAGCACGACCACCGCGACCATCGTGGCCAGCAAGAGCACCGAGATCGCTTCGAAGGGCAGGCTGTAGCGGCCGAAGAGTTCGGCGGCCAGGAGCGTCATGTCGTCGATGCCCTCCTCGGGCGACTTGGGCACCTCGCCGCCGAGCACGCCCTGCGAGGAAGCGATCAGCAGCGCCAGGCCAATGGCCACGGCGATCGCGACGCCGACCTTCGAAGCGTTGCTGTGCAGCAGGCCCGGCCCGCTCTCCGCCGCGGCGGTGAAGTCGCCCAGGTTCAAGAGCATGATCACGAACAAGAACAGCACCAGGATCGCGCCGGCATAGACCAGGACCTGCGCGGCCGCCAGGAACTGGAAGCCCGCGAGCAGGTAGACGACCGACAGGCAGAAGAACGTGCCCAGCAGGTTGATCACGCTCAACATGGGACTCTTCGCCAGGACCACGCCCAGCGCGAAGAGGATCGCCAGCGCGCTCAGCGCGTAGAAGAGGACTTCCGCCATCGGTTGTTCAGTCGGTAAACGTAGTCGATGCGCTTTTGCAGCGCGGCCTTGGGACGCTTGAGCTTGTCGAGGTCGTAGATCAGCGCGGCGCGCGAGTAGTCGGCGAGCTCCAGCTCGTCCGACATGAAGATCGCGTCCTTGGGGCAGGCCTCCTCGCAGAAGCCGCACAGGATGCAGCGCAGCATGTCGATCTCGAAGCGCACCGGCTCGCGCTCGATCGCGCGATCGGTCTCGCCGCCGTCGATCGTGATCGCGTACGCCGGGCAGGCGATCTCGCACATGCCGCAGGAGACGCAGGCGATGTTGCCGTCGTCCTTGACCACCAGCCGCGGCTGCCCGCGCGTGACCTCGTTCTTGGGCAGCGGCTCCTCGGGATACTGGCGCGTGATCTTCTTCTCGAAGAGCTTGCGGAACGTGATCGACAGCCCGCGCGCGATCTCGGGCAGGTAGAGCTTCTCGCGCAGCGAGAGTTCCTTGCGGCGGACGATCACCATGGCAGGTCGACTCCGAAGGACACGGCGGCGCCGGTCAGGAACAGGTTGGCGAGCGACAGCGGCAGGAACACCTTCCAGCCCAGCGCCATCAACTGGTCGAAGCGGAAGCGCGGCAAGGTCCAGCGCACCCACAGGTACAGGAACAGGAACAGCGAGGTCTTGACCAGGAAGGCCGCGACGCACAGGAACCAGGGCGCGTCGTCCCAGAACGGCACCTTGTAGCCGCCCAGGAACAGCGTGGTCCACAGGCTGGCCATGACCACCATCGCGCAGTACTCGCCCAGCGCGAACATCGCGAAGCGCATCGAGCTGTACTCGGTGTGGAATCCGCTGACCAGCTCGGGCTCGCACTCGGCGAAGTCGAAGGGGTGGCGATTGGTCTCGGCGAAGGCGGCGATGCTGAACAGCACGAAGGCCAGCGGCTGGTGGAACACGTTCCAGCTCAGGATCGAGCCCGATTGGGTCTCGACGATCTCGCGCAGCGAGATCGAGCCCGAGAGCGCCACGACGGCCAGGATCGAGAGGATCAAGGTCAACTCGTAGCTGATCATCTGCGCCGAGGCGCGCAGGCCGCCCAGCAGCGAGAACTTCGAGTTCGAGGCCCAGCCGCCGAGGATCACGCCGTAGATCGACAGGCCGCCGATCGAGAGCAGGTACATCAGTCCGATGTCGAGATCGGTGACCGAGAAGAACTTGTGCTCGCCGGGGATGAACGGGATCGCGGGGCCGAAGGGGATCACCGCGACCGTGAGCATCGCCGGGATCGCGGCCAGCGCCGGGGCGCAGCGGAACAGCCACTTGTTCGCGCCGTCGGGAGTCAGCGACTCCTTGAAGATGAACTTGATCCCGTCGGCGATCGGCTGCAGCAGACCCCAGGGTCCGACGCGGTTGGGACCGTGGCGGTACTGCATCCAGGCCGAGACCTTGCGCTCGGCGAGCGTCATGCCGGCGGCGGTGCCCAGCAAGCCGCCGTAGATCACGTTGCACTTGATGAACCAGACCAGGAAGTCGCGCACTGCGTCGCTCATCGGGCAACTCCGCTGGTGGCAAGCAGCGAGGCAAGCGAAGCGAGCGTGCGCGTCAGCGGCTCGACGCCGGCGGGCGCGGCGCGCGCGATCGTGAGCTTGCCCACGTGGCCGTCGAGGTTGACCCAGCTGCCGCTCTTCTCGACCTGCTCGGGGATCCCGACGCAGACGTCCGCGCCCGCGCCCTCCAGGCCGTGGGTGTCGAAGCAGATCAGGCGCGGACCTTCGAGCGCGGCGAGCTCGCCGCGGCCCTGGAGCTCGATCACGCGCTCGCCCGCGAGCACGCCGACGGCGGCGGCTGCCAGGCGCGCGAAGGCCTCGGCCGGCTCGAGCGCCTCGAAGCCCAGCTCGAGCAGCCCGCGGCGGTTGGGGCAGGGATCGCCGGTGTTCAGCAGCTCGTCCTTCAGCGCCGTCGCGGGGGGGGAGACGAACGCGGGCTTCGCGCCCAGCGTGCCGCACAGCGCGGCGAAGGCCTTGGCTTCCTCGAGCGTCAGGAACGGCGAGCCGATGCACACCGCGTTCGCGCGGGCGCGCAGCGTGTCGGCGGCCTGGGCCAGCGCCTCGTCGACGCTGCAGATCTCCAGGCCCTGCGCGCCGCGGCGCGCGGCCGGCGCCAGGCGTTCCTCGGCGTTGTGGCGCGCGCTGGAGAAGCGGCCGCTGTCGCACATCCACCACTGGTTGACCGCGGGATCGTAGCGCGGACGGAAGCGCTTGACGTCCTTGTTGCGCAGCACCTCGACGCTGATCGCGCAGCCGCGGCTGCACTCGCCGCAGGTCGACAGCGACTTCTTCAGGTTCCAGACGCGCGCCTGGAAGCGGAACTGCTTCAACGTCAGCGCGCCGACCGGGCAGACATCGGCCAGGTTGCCCTGGTAGTTGCCGCGCAGCGGCTGGTCCATGAAGGTCGAGATCGTCGAGCGCGAGCCCAGGTCGGCGATGGTCAGCTGCGGCGTCTTGGGGATCTCCTCCATGAAGCGCACGCAGCGCGAGCACAGGATGCAGCGCTCCTCGTCGAGCACGATCACCTCGCCGAGGCTCTTGCGCTTGTCGAGCTTGCGCCGCGGCTCGTTGGAACGGCCCTCGCCCTGGCCCTCGGCGAAAGCGTAGTCCTGGAGATCGCACTCGCCGGCCTTGTCGCAGATCGGGCAGTCCAGCGGGTGATTCTTGAGCAGGAACTCCAGGCACTCGCGCCGCGTCTCGTGCGCCCTCGGCGCTTCCGTCTCGACGATCATGCCCTCGGCCACCGGCGTGCGGCAGGCGACGACCACGCGCGCGGGCGCCTCGCCCTGCTTGACCTCGACCTGGCAGATGCGGCACGAGCCCACCGGCGTCAATCCGGGGTGGTAGCAGTACATCGGCACGTCCGCGCCGTGCGCGTGGCAGGCGTGGATCAGCGGCTGCTTCGGGTCGACGTCGACCTCGCGCCCGTTGAGGATGATCTTGGTCACGGGATTAGTGGGCTCCGGCAAAGACGGGGCGTTGCGTGCCCGCGGGCAGGAAGGGGCAGCGCGCCAGTTTCACGTGTTCCTCGAACTCGCCGCGGAAGTGCTTGATCACCGCCAGCGTCGGGATCGCGGCCGCGTCCGACAGCGCGCAGATCGTCTTGCCCGGGGCCATGCCCTTGGAGAGCGTGACCAGCATGTCGATGTCCTCGAGGCGGCCGTGGCCGTGCTCGATGCGCTGGAAGATCTGGTGCAGCCACTGCGTGCCCTCGCGGCACTGGCTGCACTGGCCGCAGCTCTCGTGCTCGTAGAAGCGCGCGACGATCTCGTGCGCGCGCACCATGCAGGTGTCCTCGTCCATCACGATCATCGCCGCGGTGCCCAGCATCGAGCCGGTGTTCTTGATCGCGTCGTGTTCCATCGGCGTGTCGATCAGCGACGCGGGCAGCACGCCGGTCGAGGAACCGCCGGGGAAGAAGCTCTTGAGCTGCTTGTGCTTCCACATGCCGCCGCACACGTCCTCGAGGATCTCGCGACAGCTGACGCCGAAGGGCAACTCGTACACGCCGGGCTTGTTGACGTGGCCCGAGACGCCGACCAGCAGGTTGCCGGTCGAGCCCTTGGTGCCCATCGACTTGAACCACTCCGCACCGCGCAGCACGATGAACGGCGCGTTGAACACCGTCTCGACGTTGTTGACCGTCGTCGGCTGTCCCCACAGGCCGAACATCGCCGGGAAGGGCGGCTTGGGGCGCGGGTGGCCGCGCTTGCCCTCCAGCGACTCCATCAAGCCGGTCTCCTCGCCGCAGATGTAGGCGCCGGCGCCCTGGTGCATGTAGACCTCGCAGGAGAAGTCCGAGCCCAGGATGTTCTTGCCGATCAGGCCGGCCTTGCGCGCCTCGGCCACGGCGTCGGCGACACGCTTGTAGGGCAGGCGGTATTCGCCGCGCACGTAGACGTAGACCACCTGCGCGCGCATCGCGTACGCGGCGATCAGCGCGCCTTCGAGGAAGCCGTGCGGGTCCAGCTCCATGATCACGCGGTCCTTGCAGGTGCCCGGCTCGGACTCGTCGGCGTTGATCGCAACGTAGCGCGGGCGCGGATCCTTGACCGGATCGGGCATGAAGGACCACTTCATGCCGGTGGGGAAGCCCGCGCCGCCGCGGCCGCGCAGGCCGGAGTCCTTGACGAGCTGGATCACCTGCGCGAAGCCGATGCCGTCCTTGAGGATCTTGCGCAGCGCCTCCCAGGCGCCGTGCTTTTGCGCCACGGCCAGCGTGTGAGCGCCCTCGATCTTCGCGCGATCGAGCAGGTAGGTCGGGTACTTGGTGCTCACTTCACGCTCCCCAGGATCTTCGCGACTTTCTCCGCGGTCAGGTCCTCGTGGTACACGCCGTCGAGGTCGAACATCGGCGCGTTGGCGCAAGCGCCCTGGCACTCGACGGTGTTGACCGTGAAGCGGCCGTCGGGCGAGTTGCCGTGAGGCTGCGCTCCGGTGATCTGGCACACCTGCTGCAGGACTTCGTCGGCGCCGCGCAGCGCGCACGAGATGTTGTGGCACACCGAAACGACGTGCTTGCCGGGCGGGCGCAAGCGGAACATCGGGTAGAAGCTCGCCACGCCGTAGACCTCCACCGGCTCGAGGCCGAGGAAGGTCGCGACGTCCTGCATCGTCTGCGGCGAGATCCAGCCGCCGAGTTCCTCCTGGCAGCGGTGCAGCGCCGGGATCAGCGCCGCCTGCTTGTGGGGATAGTGCGTCAGGAGTTCGGTGAACTCCGTCACGAGTCTTGCGGGCAGCGCCATCAGCGATCGACCTCACCCATGACGAAATCGAGGCTGCCGATGATGGCAACCATGTCGGAAAGCAGGGAGCCTTGTCCCAGCAGCGGAATTGCCTGCACGTTCATCAGGCCCGGCGCGCGAATGTGGCAGCGCAGCGGATTCGACGTGCCGTCGGAACACACGAAGAAGCCCAGCTCGCCCTTGGAGGACTCGACCGCGTGGTAGGCCTCGCCCTTGGGCAGGCGCAGATCGGTGACGACCTTGAACTGGAAGATCAGCTCTTCCATCGAGCGGTGCACGTCGGCCTTGGGCGGCAGCACGTAGCGGCGGTCCTCGGCGAGCACGTCCGCGCCGCGCGTGGTCTTCAAGCGCGCCAGCGCCTGCCTGGCGATGCGGCAGGACTGGCGCATCTCCTCCATGCGCACCAGGTAGCGGTCGAAGCAGTCGCCGACCGTGCCCACGGCGACGTCGAACTCGTAGCTCTCGTAGCCGCAGTAGGGCTGCTGCTTGCGCAGGTCCCATTCGCAGCCGGAGCCGCGCAGGTTGGGGCCGGTGAGCGACCAGGCCATGGCCTGCTCCTTGCTCAGGATGCCCACGCCGCGGTTGCGCCCGTACCAGATGCGGTTGCCGGTCAGCAGCTTCTCGAGCGTCTCCAGCTTGGCCGGGAACTCCTCGAGGAACTTCTCCAGCATCTGCTCCACTTCGACGTCGATGTCGGCGTAGACCCCGCCGATGCGCACGTAGGAGTTGTTCATGCGGTGGCCGGTGTACGCGTCGAGGATCGAGTAGATCAGCTCGCGCTGCTCGAAGGCGTAGAAGAAGTTGGTCACCGCGCCCAGGTCGATCGAGGTCGTGCCGATGTAGATCAAGTGCGCCGCGATGCGCGAGACCTCCATCAGCAGCACGCGCACCACCTGGCCGCGCTCGGGCACCTCGATGCCGGCGAGCTTCTCGCAGGCCAGCGCGTAGGCGATGTTGTTCATCAACGGCTGGACGTAGTCGAGCCGGTCGGTGTGCGGGAAGAACTTGTGCCAGCCCAGGCTCTCGCAGGTCTTCTCCTTGCCGCGGTGCAGGAAGCCCACGTCGGCGTCGATGTAGTCCATCGTCTCGCCGTCGAGGCGCACCATCAGGCGCAGCACGCCGTGGGTCGCGGGGTGCTGCGGCCCCATGTTGACCATCATCGGCTCGCCCTGGACCGGGTCGTCGTGGTCCATCGGCGGCATGTTCCGCGAGTACTCGAAGAGTCGCGTGGTGCTCATGTCGCGGAGTTCCATTCCTTGCGGCGCTCGCGGTCCCAGGTGCGGTAGAGCCGATCGGGCTCGATGCCGTGGTGCGGGTAGTCCTTGCGCAGCGGGTGGTGCTCGAAACCGACCGGCATCAGCAGCCGGCGCAGGTCGGGGTGGCCGTCGAAGACGATGCCGAACATGTCGTAGCACTCGCGCTCGGAGAACGAGGTGCCCGGCCACAGGTCGGTGATGGTCGGCACCTTGGCATCGGACTCGCTGACGCGCGTGTGCACGCGCACGCGATCGTTGTGCGCGTACGAGAGGAACTGGTAGGCCAGCTCGAAGCGCGGCTCGGCGGGGAAGTGGTCGACCGCGGTGACGAAGGTGTTGGCCTCGAAGCCGGCATTCTGCTGGAGCGCCAGCAGGCACGCGCGCAAATGGTCGCGCTCGACGACGAGCGTCGGCATGCCGTCCAGCACGCTCGTGAACTGGTGCGGCACGCCGCCCAGGGCGGCGCTGACTCGCGCTTGGGTGTCGCTCACGCTTGACCTCTTCCGGTTCGCGACTCCGGATCGTGCGCGTGCTTGTCGACCGCGGACTTCGCCACGCCTTCGTTCTCCTGGAAGAGCAGGCGCCCGCTGCCCGTGTCCGGCTTGGCTTGCGGCCCGCGGATCAGGCGGCCGAGCGGATCCTCGCGCTCGATCTGCTTCTGGAGCTTGATGATCGCGTCGATCACCGCGTCCGGCCGCGGCGGGCAGCCGGGCACGTAGACGTCGACCGGCAGGATCGAATCGACGCCCTGCACGACCGCGTAGCTGTCGTACATGCCGCCCGAGGAGGAGCACACGCCCATGGCGATGACCCACTTGGGGTCGGGCATCTGGTCGTAGATGGTGCGCACCGCCGTGGCCATCTTCCAGGTCAGCGTGCCGGCGACGATCAGCAGGTCGCACTGGCGCGGCGAGAAGCGCGCAGCCTCGGCGCCAAAGCGCGCGAGGTCGAACTTCGGGCCGATCATGGCCATCAGCTCGATGCCGCAGCACGACAAGCCCAGCGGCATCGGCCACAGCGAGTTCTTGCGGCCCCAATTGATCAGGAAATCCGCGCGCGTGGCGAGGAAGCCCAGATCACCCGAGCCTTCGACCGGTTTCAACGATCCCAATCCAGGCCTCCTTTGCGCCAGACGAAAGCCAGGCCCACGCCCAGGACCACGGCGAAGATCGCGATCTCCGCGAAGACGATCTTGCCCAGCCCCAGGGCCGGATCCGCGAACTCCTTGGCGGTCACCGCCCAGGGGATCAGGAAGATCGACTCGACGTCGAACAGGATGAAGAGCACGGCGATCAGGTAGAAATGGATCGACAGGCGCAGGCGCGCGCTGCCCATCGGCGCCATGCCGCACTCGTAGGCCTCGCCCTTGGCGATGCTGCGGCGGCGTCCACCCGCGATGTCCGCCAGCACGATGTTGACGACGGCGAAGCCGACGATCAGCACGAGCAGGATCAGGATCGGGACGTAGTCGGTGAGCATGGGATGCGGGGCGGGGGGCTGGGCGCCTGGAGTGAAGCGTCGGTGGGGGCCACACGCTCGCGGCGCGCGCGTCCCGCGCTCATCCGGCTTCGGCCGCGACCGGCACCCGGCCTGCGGCCGAGCATGGGGGATCCGGGGCGACCTAGCCGGGTGTTCGCACGCCCGGTGTCTGGAGGGCAAAGAGTCTAGCGAGCCTGCCAGCGCGCTCCAAGCATGCGCGCCGCGCGGCGCGGCCAGGATTCTCAGGAATCCACGCGCACGAACTGACCGCCGCTCTCCTCGGCCAGCGCCTCGAGCGTCCCGTTGCCGCCGCTGCCGATCTGGACGCAGTCGATCCGGAGGCAGGCTTCCTTGCCCACGGCCTGGAACAGCGGCTTGACCCAGCCCGCGCCCTCGGCCGTCGCGCCGTCGCAGAGCACGATCAAGGTGTCGGCTTCGAGTCGTTCCAGGTCCGGCTGCCCGCTGCGCGGGTGGAGCTCCATCGCCATCTCGATCGCCGGCCGCAGTTGCGTCCCGCCCTGCGGGCCGAGCTGCCGCGCCCATGCCAGCGCGGCGCTGATGCCCCCCGGCGTCGCCTGGCGCAGCTCGCTGCCGAAGCGCCGGGGCTGGTCGGAGAACAGGATCACGCCGAAGCGCGTGCGCGGCCCGAGCTGCTCCAGGAACACCCCCAGCTGGCGCACCGCCTCCTCATAACGGGAGCCGGCCCCCGTGCCGAAGTCGTCGGCCATCGAGCCGGAGCGGTCGATCACGAAGATGACGCGGTCGGTCCACGGTCGCAGGCCGAAGAACGTCGCGCGCGTCTGCGCCTCCGCCTGGCCTCCCTCCCCGGCGCCGTTCGCCGGCAGCGTGCCGCGCGTCGCCTTCCACCAGAAGGCCCAGCGCTCGGGGGCGAAACCCAGGCGCTTGCCCGAGCGCAGCTCCAGCTCCTCCACCAGGGCCGCCTCGACACGCCGCGAAGCGCCGCCTGCCAGGCCCCGATTCGTCCAAATCGACAAGGCCTCGATCAGCTGCGGCAAGGAAACGTCATCAGGAAGCGTCCTGGAGAAGGGTATGCGGCGGATCGCTTCACGCCAATTGGTCGAAATGACCGATGCCGAGAGCACCTGGGCGATTTCGATCGTCGCCGGATCCTCCGCGGGCAGACGCTGGGCCGAGAAGTGCGCGACCAGGGCCTCGGTGGAGAGGAAGTCCGGCTCGCGCAAGGCGCGCACGGTCAGCTTGGCGAGGTAGCGGCTGACCGCCTCGGAGCGCCAGCCGGACAGCGCGGCGACGCAGACCTCGCGCAGCCCGCGCTGCGGGGCCGCCGCGCCGTCCAGCAGCGGCAGCAGGGTCGGTTCCCAGTGCCTGCCCTGCAGCGCCTGCGCGACCGCGATGCGCCGCGGCAGCGCATGCTGCTCCGGTTGGCCGAGCACGTTGAGCGCCAGCCACTGCCCGCGGCCCTGGCCCGAGGAGGCGTCGAGCGCGGAGTCGAGCACCGAAAGCGCCGCTTCGCGCACGCGGCCCTCGCGCGGCTCGGCCACGTAGGTGCCGCGGGCGATCGCCGACTCGCTGCCCCGCTCGCCGATGGAAGCCAGGTCGCAGAGCAGCACCAGCGCCTCGTTCTCCGCCGGGTCCACCAGCCAGAAACGCCGCCGCATGCTCTCCAGGGCCGGCAGCACCGGAGCGTCCGCCTGCGGGTCGAGGCCCTCGCCGCGTCGGCGGTAGTCGCGGTTCCACTGCGTCAGGGTCTGCAGCGGGTCGCTCGAAGCCTGGCGGATCTGCTGCCCCAGGCCCTCGGCAGGCAATCCGAGCAGGGCGATCAGCGCCAGGGCCGCGGCGCGCGCCCAGCCCTCCGTCTTGCGGCCTGCGCCAGCATTCAGCATCGCATCGGATCTAGGCACGCCGGAGCTTGGGTAGACAGACTTTGGCGCATCAGCGGCTCGTGTTCAGCGCCGGAAGCAGGTGCTGGTTGACCAGGCGGTGACCGGCGAGGACCAGACGGTGACCGGCGAGGTGGAGCTGTCAGTCCGCCTTGCAGCAGTCAGCGGCTCGTGTTCAGCGCCGGAAGCAGGTGCTGGGTGACCAGGCGGTGACCGGCGAGGTTGAGCTGCCAGTCCGCCTTCCAGTAGAGCGGTTCGGCCGCGAGGCGGAAGGGGACGCGCAGGTCGATGGTCTCGATGCCCGCGGCCTGAAGGTGGTTGAGCAGGCCGTCGGCCATTTCGCTGGTGCTGAGCAGGGCCTCGCGCGGCGACTGCAGCGCCTCGAGCAGGCTATCCAGGCGCATCTGCGGATTGTCGGCCTCCACGTCCTGGCGCGGCGGCAGGTAGATCACGAGCAGCCGGATCCCGCGCTCGTCGCACAGCGCGCGGATGTGGTCGAAGACCTGCTTGGCCGCGGCGACCGCGACCGATTTCTGTCCTGGATTCACGTCGAAGTACTTCACCGAGAGCAGCGCCTGGCCCAGCGCGCCGCGGTAGACGCGCGTCGCGGCCTCGACCTGCTCGTGGTAGCTCTCGCGGCCCGGCGGGCGCTCGCTGCGCTGCAGGAAGTGCCAGATCGAGAGCGCCTCGTCGAAGTCGTTGCCGCCGTTGACCGCGACCACGAAGACGTCCGGGCTCAGGTCCAGGTGCTTCTCCAAGACGCCGAGGTAGCTGAAGAACGAGTGGCCGCCCTTGCAGGCGTTGAGCACCTCGATCGAGTTCGGATCGAAGCTCGTGCCCAGCCTGCGGCTCTGGCTCAGCTCGCGCCGCTTCAAGCCGGCCTTGGCCAGGGCCGCGAAGCTCTCGTCGTTGCGGCAGGCGCCCTCGGCTTGCGAATCCCCTGCGACCAGCACGCGCAGCCTGGGCTTTTGCGCCGCAGGCTCGGCCTCCTCGCGCATCGAGCGCGAGTTGATCACGAACTCCAGCGTGCGCTCGGGGTGCTCGAGGATCTGCACCGCGATGCGCTGGCTGGGGCGGTAGAGCTTGCCGCACAGCGGGTCGAAGACCTCGTTGGGGCCGATGCTGAACAGGATCTCGGCCTCCTGCTGCGTGAACGGCGGGTAGATCGGCAGCGCGATGCGCGTCTCGTCGGGCGCCGCAGCGCCGTCGACCGGCTGCGTCGCCACGACCGCGGCCGGCGGGGTCGCGCGGGCCCTGCGCGGGGTGCGCTTGGGCGGCGGCGCTTCGACCTGCGCCGCCGGGCTTTCAGCGGCACTCCTGGGCCTCTGGTTCCACAGCGTCAGCGCCCACAAGGACAGCGCCAGGACCAGCGCCACCGCGGACAGGATCCACGGCATCCGACCTATTCCTCGATCAAGCGGCTGGTGCAACGCGGCGGATCTGGGCGGAGGTTGGGCGGGTCAGGGGCGGGACGGTGTCGATTTTTCGGTGCAGAAGGGCTACCCCGCCGGCGCGCCCGAGTCTGCCGACGATTCGAAGCCAGGCCCAGAAATGTCGCTGGAGCGCGCCCCTAGCGCAACTCGCTCTCCAGGAACAGAACCGGTTGTTCCTGCCGCGGGTCGAGGTGATGAGCCTGGATGCGCGCGCGAGCGGTTTGGGGCGGCAGCTCGAGCTCCAGCACCGCCTTCGAGGCCAGCGAGGAGCGCGTGTCGATGCGCGCCTGCGGCCTGCCCAGCTCCAGCCCCGCCGCGTCGAAGGCCTGAGCCTCGAACAGGAACTTGCGCTCGATCAGGCCCGGCAGTCGATGTCCGGCCACGTTCTCGATGCGCACGAAGCAGCGCTGCTCGCGGCGCACCAGGGAGAGCGCGAAAGCGCGCGCCAGGAATCCGGGGTCGCGCGGCGTCTGCAGCGCGTGGCTGCGGCCCGGACGCTTGCCCTTGCCGTCGGCCAGCGTGCGCTCGACCGGGGCCATGTGGCATTGGACGCAGGCCGGACCGCTCTCCTCGAAGTCCTTGGCGATGCCGATCACCGGCCCGATGTTCGTGCGGTGGCAGGCGGAGCACAGCGCGTTCGAGCCCGAGCCCTGGAAGCGCGCATCGCGCGCGGACCGATGCGCCTCGGTCGGCTCGCCCCAAGGACCGTGGACCGTGCCGTCGGCGCCCTGGTGGCAAGCGATGCAATCGACCCCGAAGTGCCGCGCCTCCTCACGCGCCTCGGGCTTGTTCGACAGATCGGTGTCCAGCAGGCGCGAAGGCACGTGGCAACCCCAACAACCCTGCGGCTTGGACTTGCCCTCGACCTCTTCCTGGTAAGGCTCCGAGACCCAGGCCAGCGCGTGCAGCGACGCGGACCACTCCGCGAACACCTCCACGTGGCACTCCGCGCAATCGTGCTGCTCCAGCCCGTCCAAGCGCGCGGTCAACCCGTCCGCGCGCGGAGCCGGCACCCGCAGGTCCTTGAAACCCCCGGGCTCCTGCACCGCCAGCGCCGCGGCCCCAAGGCCCGATCCCAAGCCACAGGCCAGTGCTCCGGCGCACCACGCATTCATCCCGCGAGTCTATCCCGATACTGCCCCGCATCGCTGGCATGAAAATCGAGTCCGAGCCGCCACCCGCGCCGGTTTGCGCCGGTCCCCCGTGGTCCCCTGACCACGAGGAACCCCGCGCATGTCCTTCCTTCCGTCCTGCTGCCCCTTCCCGCACTGCCCCTCCCGCTCGGCCAAGAACTTCGAGTTCTGCCCGTGCGGCACCTACCGTCGCCGCTGCGACGGCCGAATCATCCGCCGCTTCCGCTGCAGCGTCTGCCACCTCAGCTTCTCCCGGCAGAACTTCCGCCTCGACTACCGGCTCAAGCGGCCCGAGCTGCTGGCGCGCTTCTTCCTCGATCGCGTCTCCAAGGTCACGCACCGCCAGTCCGCCCGCAACCAGGGCTGCTCGCGCAGCACCGAGGAGCGCCACTTCCGCCGGCTCAGCCACCACTGCCGCGAATTCCAGGCAGCCAGGATGGCGGAAGTCGCTGCGGGCCAAGGGCTTGGCGAGGTCTTCCTGCTGGACGAGCTGGAGACCTACGAGCACCATCGCACGCAGCAACCGCTGACCGTGCCGATCCTGATCGAACGCTCCAGCGGCTTCGTGCTCGACGTGCGCGTCGGGACGCTGGCGGCGCGCGTGGCGCCGGGTGAGGCGAAGAAGCGCCGGCTGGAGCTCAAGGCCGCGGGCGCGCCGAAGCCCGAGCGCAAGAGCGAGTCGCGCGAGCTGGTCAAGCAGGCTTTCGGGCAGCTCCAGGCCTTCGCGCCCAGGGACAAGCCGCTGCGTGTGCTCACCGACCAAAAGCCCAGCTACGCCCAGCTGCTGCAGGAGCGCTTCGGCGAGCGCTGCCAGCACGAGCGCACCTCCTCGACCCGGCGCCGCGACCTGAGCAACCCGCTGTGGCCGATCAACCACACGCTGGCGCGTGTGCGCGACAACGTCTCACGCCTGGTGCGCGAGACCTGGGCCGCGGCGAAGAAGCGCGTGTGGCTCGAGGGGCAGCTCGCGATCTGGACTTGCTACCGCAACTACGTGCGCGGCAGGACCAACCGCAGCCGCGGAACCACGCCGGCGATGGCGCTGGGAGTCCAGCAACGGCGCTGGGCGGTGCCCGAACTCCTGGAATGGAGGG
>Ga0315910_10001120_pt1 | contig 25009 bp, 19 predicted proteins | sample EdamamesoilMG_FD_204470 | JGI IMG/M metagenome (GOLD analysis project Ga0315910, IMG submission 204470) | Garden soil microbial communities collected in Santa Monica, California, United States - Edamame soil | ecosystem: Environmental > Terrestrial > Soil > Garden | place: USA: California... | reverse complement strand
CCGATCTGGACCCCACAACAACTTCGGCTGTTGCGTATCCAACGAAAGTGAACAGAAGAACGGAATTGTCGTTCTCAATGGAAATCTTAAAATTCCCATCGGCATCACTTGCCGTTCCTGTCGAGGTGCCCTTAACGAGCACGTTTACACCAGGCATTGCACCGCCTGTTTCATCCGTTACTGTACCCGAAACGGTCCGTTCCTGAGCCAGCAAGGCAGATGTGAACATCAGCAGCAAGGCCGCTGTCAAACTCACTTTTCTGTAGAGTTCTCTCATCATCATAATTTTGGGTTTATAAAGTTTGGTTACTATGTATTGCCATTCTAGTGTTTCGCAAAACATTATTATGACAATAGCATTAATCGAATGTAAAAATTTTGATTTCAATCGATAACAAAACTCAATAAATTATTTTCACAATCGTTTGCGATTTCGTTTGTGATTACGGTTGCGCAAGCGTTTACAGATTTATGTTATTGTCCGAACGACTATTTGGAATCTTCTGGCGCATCATAAATTCGCTCGATGACTCTTCATTTTATTTAATGTATTTTCGGCCGACTTTTTATTATGGCACTTTTTGATAAATACCCCGTATCGGTCTCAAATTCCCTAAGTGGTGAGAAAGAACTCTTCACCCCTATCAATGCTGGAAATGTAGGAATGTATGTCTGCGGACCAACAGTCTATAATAATGTACACCTCGGCAACGTGCGAACGTTTTTGTCTTTTGATATCATTAGCCGATACCTGCGTTTCATGGGCTATAAAGTCAGGTATGTACGAAACATAACTGATGTGGGCCACCTTGAAAACGATACCGATGAAGGCGAAGACAAAATTGCCAAGAAGGCAAGGCTTGAACAGCTTGAGCCAATGGAAATCGTGAAGCACTACACCGAAGGCTTTCACGAAGTAATGCGGCAATTCAATATTCTTCCTCCAAGTATTGAACCCTCAGCAACCGGACACATTGTAGAACAGATTGAAATTACGAGGAAGCTTATCGCGAAAGGGCTGGCGTATGAAGTTAACGGATCCGTTTACTTTAATGTAACAGCTTATAATAAAGAGCACAATTACGGAATTCTCTCCGGCCGCGTAATTGAAGAATTGATGGAGAGTGGCCGTAAGCTTGATAGCCAGGACGAGAAACGTAACAAGGTAGATTTTGCTCTTTGGAAAAAAGCATCTCCGTACCACATCATGCGGTGGCCGTCACCTTGGGGAGATGGCTTTCCTGGCTGGCACATTGAATGCACCGTGATGAGTACAAAATACCTGGGCGAGACCTTCGATATACACGGTGGCGGAATGGATTTGAAATTTCCACATCACGAATGCGAAATTGCCCAAGCCGTTGGCGCCCATGGAAAGCCACCCGTTAACTACTGGATTCACGCCAACATGCTAACGGTGAATGGCCAGAAAATGAGTAAGTCACTCGGTAATTCATTTTTACCAGCCGAACTTTTTTCCGGAAATCATCCTCTGTTGGCAAAAGGGTTTGGCCCAATGACGGTCCGCTTCTTCATGCTGCAGTCGCACTACTCCAGTACGCTCGATTTCTCAAACGAAGCATTGATCGCTGCCGAAAAAGGATTCAAGAAGTTATCGAACGCCTTAGGCATAATCAAAAAACTGAATCATCCTGGTGGCGCAGGTTCAACCGACAGCGGACTTGCAGAAAATCTGACCAGCCTCGTTGATTTGTGCTACACCAACATGAGCGATGATTTCAATACTGCCAAAACACTGGCCGTACTATTCGAAATGTCTGCGCGTATCAACGATTTTAAATCCGGAAATATTCCGCTGAAAAATGTTAGTGAAGAAACGTTCTTGTTATTCAAGGATACTTACATCGGCATGATGGAAAGTGTTCTGGGGCTACGCGAAGAAGAAGAACATAACCAGGAACTGTTAACCGGAATTATTACCGTGCTGATCGATCTTCGCAAGAAGGCAAGACAAGACAAAAACTTTGCGCTCTCCGATAAAATTCGTGACGATCTTAAAGCCTTAGGAGTTCAACTCATGGATGGAAAAGATGGCGAAATGAATTTTACCATCGAATAGTTTGTTGTTCTCGCAGTGCCTTCAAATTCATGCTTCGAAAAATATTCATCTTACCCATTCGCATTTACCAGTGGACAATCTCCCCGATGTTGGGTACTCATTGCCGGCACACACCCTCCTGTTCACAATACACTGTTGAGGCCATACAAGAATGGGGCGTTATCAAAGGTATCTGGCTGGGTACTAAAAGAATTTCACGTTGCCATCCCTGGGGAACAAGTGGTTATGATCCTGTGCCTAAAAAAAACTCATCGGCACATCACAACCACTCATCAAAATAACAGCAACACACAGCGCACATTTGCAGAAAGTTTAAGCGGAAAAATTTACATTTCGTAAATTCATTTTCCTAACCTTAACTATGCCTGATTTTCAAATCAAGAAAACACCAAAAGCTTACGATGTCTGCATTGTGGGTTCAGGTGCCGGTGGTGGAATGGCCGCCTATGTACTGGCCAATGCCGGAATCAAAGTTGTTCTACTGGAAGCTGGTCCATTATATGATCCGGCTAAAAATGTTACCCAATTAAAGTGGCCGTGGGAATCTCCGCGAAGAGGTGCAAGTTCGCCTTACAGAAATTTTGGTGATTTCGATGCTGCCTATGGCGGATGGGATCTTGAAGGTGAGCCCTACACCCGAAAAGACGGAACAAAATTCGATTGGTTTCGCTCGCGCATGGTGGGTGGTCGTACCAATCACTGGGGAAGAATTTCACTTCGCTTCGGTCCTAAAGATTTTAAACACAGAAGTATTGATGGCTTAGGTGATGACTGGCCCATTGGCTACGATGATGTAGCGCCTTACTATGATAAAGTAGATCAACTCATTGGTGTGTTCGGTTCGAAAGAAGGTATGCTTAATGAACCGGATGGAATTTTTCTTCCTCCGCCAAAACCACGCCTTCATGAAATGTTTATTAAGGAAGGTGCCTCAAAACTTAACATACCGGTAATACCATCCCGCCTTTCGATTCTTACAAGACCATTAGAAAATAATAAAGAAAGAGGTGCCTGCTTCTTCTGCTCGCAATGCAATCGTGGGTGTACGGTATATGGCGATTTTTCTTCGTCATCAGTTTTAGTTAAACCAGCAATTGCTACGGGCAATGTTGACATCATTCCGAACGCCATGGTGCGCGAAGTACTTACAAACGATGAAGGTAAAGCCACCGGAGTATCGTTTGTGAACAAAGAAGATATGCAGGAGTATTCTGTCACGGCTAAGGTAGTAATACTGGCTGCGAGTGCCTGTGAATCTGCACGCTTACTACTAAACTCCAAATCATCGCGCAATCCAAACGGGCTCGCCAATGCAAGTGGAGTTGTTGGAAAATACCTGCATGACTCAACCGGTGCTGACATGGGCGGAATACTACCCAAACTTATCGGACGAAAACGCTACAACGAAGATGGTGTAGGCGGCATGCATGTATACACCCCGTGGTGGCTTGATAACAAGAAACTAAATTTCCCGCGTGGCTACCACATCGAATACTATGGTGGTATGGGCATGCCCGGTTACGGTTTTGGATTTGGTATGCAAGGAACCAACGGTAAGTATCCCGGCCGTGATGGAAAACAAAAAGAGGCCGGTGGTTATGGTGCAGCGCTTAAAGATGACTACCGCTACTTCTATGGCGCTTCCTTCGGAATGTCTGGTCGTGGTGAAGCTATTGCACGTGAAGACAACTACTGCGAGATCGATCCGAACACCGTTGACAAGTTTGGTATTCCTGTTTTACGCTTTCATTATAAATGGAGCGACTATGAAATTCAGCAAGCCAAGCACATGAAGGAAACGTTCGCAGAAATCATCGAGAAGTCTGGCGGAATTGTGACGTGGGGAAAATCAACCAAGGAAGAAGATTATGGTTTAGCGGCACCCGGCCGAATCATTCACGAAGTAGGTACTACCCGCATGGGTGATGATGCCAAAAAATCAGTGCTGAATAAATTCAACCAGGCGCACGACTGCAAGAATTTATTTGTGGTGGATGGTGGTGCTTTCGTTTCGCAAGCCGACAAGAATCCTACGTGGACAATTCTTGCACTCTCGATGCGGGCATCGGAGTTTATTATTGATGAACTGAAGAAACAGAATATTTAACAGTCGTGTTTCGGGTTTAAAGTTTCGGGTTACGAACCCTTAAACACGAAACACGAATCCCGAAACATTAAACGCGAAACTATCATGGACAGAAGAAAATATTTAAAAACCCTGGCAGTCGGATCGGTTGGTGCTGGTGCACTACTCCAATCGTGCGGCCCGGAGAAAAAGGTAGAGGATACAAAACCGGCTTACACTCCCTCCTACGATCGTAATGCAGGCGAGCTCGCACGCGATCAAAAGCTGATGAGCGAAAAGTTTTTCGATGACCACGAAATGAAAACCATTGGCATTCTTGCCGATATCATCATCCCAAAAGACGAAACTTCCGGAAGTGCTACTGATGCGGGCGTTCCTGATTTCATCGAGTTCATCGCGAAAGACATGCCCCGGTATCAAACACCGTTGCGTGGCGGATTGAAGTGGCTGGACATTCAATGTATGAAACGTTTCAATGCCGACTTTGCATCGTGCACCCCTCAACAACAAATTGAACTGGTCGATGAAATTGCGTTCCCCGAAAAAGCTAAACCAGAAATGCAGCAGGGCGTAGCATTCTTCAACACCATGCGCGACCTTACGGCATGTGGCTTCTTCACCAGTAAAATTGGTATTGCAGACCTTGGATATGTTGGAAACAAACCCAACCAATGGGATGGCGTGCCGCAGGAAGTTCTTGATCAATACGGACTCAAGTATGATGAGCGTACCCTGGAAATTTCTGTAAAGTTTAATGTGTAGATTTTAGACATGAGACTTGAGACTATAGACTTGAGATATGAGACACGAGATTTGAGACTTTGTCTCCGAACTTGAAACCTGAAACTTTGGACTCGAAATATTAAACACGAAACCAGATGCCTTTGAAAAAATCCACTCCACCCGCAGCATCCCTTTCACGCAGAAATTTTCTTAAGACAGCCGGAGTAGCGGCTGCAGCATTTACCATTCTGCCGCGCTTTGTCCTAGGTGGTAAAGGCTTCATCCCGCCAAGCGACACTGTATACATTGCCGGTATCGGAGTTGGAGGCAAGGGAACAAGCGACCTTACAGGTTTTGCCAAGAACACACATGCGAAAGTTGTTTTCCTTTGCGATGTAGACGACCGCATGATTGCCGATTCGAAAAAGAATTTTCCGGAAGCTAAATACTACAAAGATTTCCGCGTCATGCTCGACAAAGAGCACAAAGGTATTGATGCCGTTTCGGTTTCAACGCCTGATCACACACACTTCGTTGCCACGATGGCTGCCATGCAACGAGGTAAGCACGTGTACGTTCAAAAACCACTCACGCATTCCATTTATGAAGCACGTGTGTTGGCAGAAACGGCACGAAAAGAAAAAGTAGTTACACAGATGGGTAATCAGTATGCATCGGCTGATCACGTGCGCACAGCAAAAGAATGGATTGATGCCGGATTGATTGGCGATGTGTCTTCTGTAAAAACATGGACCAACAGACCGGTGTGGCCCCAAGGTATCGCCAAGCCAACCGGCAAGCACGAAATACCCAAAGAACTTGACTGGGATTTGTGGCTCGGTCCCGCGCCCTTCGATGAATTTAATCCTGCCTACGTTCCATTCAACTGGCGTGGCTGGTGGGCGTATGGAACCGGGGCACTCGGTGACATGGGCTGTCACATCATGGATGCTCCCTTTAGAATTCTTCCGATTGATTTTCCTTCCGAAGTAGAATGCAGTACTACCACGATGTGGGAAGGAATTTTCAAGGAAGCAAATTACAACGACTGTGCTCCGGCATCGTCTATCATTCATTTGAAATTTCCACGCACCGATGGCAAGGGCGATATAAAAATTACCTGGATGGATGGCGGACTACTTCCTCAACGCCCGGATGAATTACTACCCGATGAAGTAATGGGCGACTGGGGCAACGGCTACATCTTCGAAGGCACGAAAGGTAAACTGATGGGCAGCTACAACATTGCCCCAACATTACTGCCAACTGCCCGCATGAAAGAAGTGAGCTTGCCCAAACCAACAATACCACGCATCAACGGTGCTGAAGCTGGTCACTATACGGAATGGGTTGACGCCTGCATGAAAGGCTATGGTAAAATGAAATTGAGTTCTTCGTTTGAATATGCCGGACCATTTACCGAAGCTGTGTTAATGGGAAATCTTGCTATTCGGAGTTACAGCATGCGCGGACCTGAAGGAAAAGGTTACCCTGGTAGAAAGAAGTTGGTGTGGGATGCAAAAAACATGAAGATCACCAACTTCGAAGAAGCTAACCAGTTTGTAAAGCGGGAGTACCGGGCCGGATGGTAATACGTTTTACTCATCATACATCACCACCATCTTCCTGATTCGATCATCAATTTTTTCAGTGCTTAACTTCTCGCGAAGACGATCAACCATAATCGGAAAGGCGAAAGGTGTTGGCTTATCCGGATGCGTAAGAATGATTTGCTGATGACTGATCCGCTCAAGTGCTCTTCGAAGCCGGGCTTCCTCCAATTGAAAATCCATCACTTCTTCAAACGCCTGACGCAGCAGTAAGTTGGTAGCGTCATACTCGTGAAAGACATTAAAGAAAAGTTGTGATGTTGACTGAAGGTGCCTGTCTTTAACAGGCTTGCCCGGATACCCCTTGAACACTAGTCCGGAAATCGCGGCAATGTCTCTGAATTTTCTGCGCGCCATCTCGGTGGAGTTAATGCTTGCTTGAATGTCATGCATCAGGTTCTCTACGCCAAGCACGTTGGTCTCTATCGCTTCTTCTATTGGAATCGGCTGATCGGAAAGTAATTCGAACCCGTAATCGTTCATGGCAATTGAAAATGTAATAGGTTGAATCTGCGCAATGCGATAAGCCACTAAGGCTGCAACACCTTCGTGCACAAATCTTCCTTCGAACGGATACATCAGCACATGATAGCCTTCGTCACTTTGAAAGTATTCAATCAAAAATTCCCTATTGCCGGGCAACACCGATCGATCGCGTTGCAGATCGAACAGCGGCTTTAAGAACTTCATCTCCTCCTCCTTCTCCTCTCCTCGTACTACTTCATCAATTTTCAATCTAATCATTTCGCTTAACTGCGAAGACAAGGGCATTCGTCCACCTTGCCACGATGGTACCGCCCCCGCTTTGCGATTTGATTTCCGCACCTGTGCTTCCATCTCTTTGATACGAACAAGCTCCAGACTTTTACCCGCAAACCAAAATACATCGCCAGGACTTAATCGGGAGATGAAATATTCTTCAATGGTGCCGAGGTATTTTCCGGAAACATAGCGAACAAACAGCGAGCTATCACCAACAATGGTTCCGATGGAAAGGCGATGGCGCATGGCGATAGAACGATTCTCCACCTTATAAAGACCTTGTTGAATAATTACCTTTCGATATTCATCATACGCCTGCAGCGAATCGCCACCGGTAGTAATAAAATTCATCAACCATAACCACTCATCATCACTGATGCTGGCAAAACTAAACGTACCTCGCACTTCTTCTAAAATCTTATCCGGCTCAAATCCCTCCGACACCGCGAGCGTGATCAGGTATTGAATCAACACATCGAACGAGCGCAAATACGGAACTCTGTCTTCAACCACCTTCTGTTTAATTGCTTCACGCAGCGCAGCAGCTTCCATCAGTTCCAGCGAGTGCGTAGGTACAAAATAAATTTTGCTCACCGCTCCGGGCTGATGGCCACTGCGACCAGCACGTTGAAGAAAGCGGGCCACACCTTTAGGACTTCCGATCTGGATAACCGTTTCCACCGGACGAAAGTCAACGCCAAGATCAAGACTAGAAGTACATACCACGGCTTTCAGTTTTCCTTCATGCAGTTGGTCCTCCACCCAGTTGCGTAAGTCCTGACTGATAGAACCGTGGTGCATGGCCATCAACCCGGAAAGTTCAGGGGCTTTGTCCAACATTTTCTGATACCAGATTTCAGCGAAAGAACGCGTGTTGGTAAAAATGAGTGTAGTACCGCTCTTCTTAACAATGTCGATTACTTTTTGAAGAAGATGAATTCCTAAATGACCAGCCCATGGCAACCGATCAATCGAGTCAGGCATCACCGACACTACCTCTATCTGCTTGTTGATATCTTCGGCTTTGATGATCTCAAAATTGTTCTGTTGATAGTAATTGCCCAGCAATGCTTGCAACGCTTCATCCATGTTGCCAATGGTAGCGGAGATTCCCCACACTTTAAGACGGGGTACTATGGTTTTGAGTCGTGAGAGTGCAAGTTCTACCTGCACGCCTCGTTTCGATCCCATCAACTCGTGCCACTCATCAGCCACTACTACTTTCAACGTTTTAAAAAAATCTTTGTAGCCTTTTTGTGCCAGCAGCAAGTGAAGACTTTCCGGAGTAGTAATAAGAAGCTCGGGTGGATTTTCTTTTTGCTTTGCTCGCTCCTTCAACGAAGTATCTCCGGAACGAACGCCAATCTTCCAGGGAAGTTCAAGGCCTTCAATAACCCGGGAAGCAGATAATTCTATTTCCTTGGACAGTGCACGAATTGGGGTAATCCAGATCGCCTGTAGTCCGTTCTTCTTTTTGGTTTTGCAGTTCGGATTGTCGCGGATAAACTCGAGCAGGATGGGCATCATCAGTGAGTAGGTCTTGCCGCTTCCGGTAGGTGCATTCACCAACCCGCTTTTGCCATCAAGGTAAGTCTGCCAGGCCTGGAGTTGAAACGAAAAGGGTGTCCATCCGCGCGCGGCAAACCAATCTTTTCCTATTTTTATATCCTGAATGGCCATCGAAATAAATTTATCATTTCCGTCTTTGGTAAAAAACAATTTTGAGGTTTCCCTGTTTCTGATGGTTAAAGGTTGAAGATGGGGAAATATTCGATCAAAGAACTGGAAAAACTCTCGGGCATTAAGGCCCACACCATTCGCATTTGGGAAAAGCGCCACAACCTCATTGCACCTTCGCGCACGGATACCAACATTCGCTTTTACGATGATGACGATCTGAAAAAGATCATAAACGTATCCTTGCTGAACAACAACGGCATTAAGATTTCACGGATCGCTGACATGACCGGAGATGAAATGAACAAACGCGTGTTGGAGATCAGCGAGATTCAAAACGATGCCGCCATTCACATCGACCAATTGGTGCTCGCCATGATCGGCATGGACGAAGAGGTGTTCGAAAAGATACTGAACAACCTGATCTTGCGCTTTGGATTCGAAAAAGTTGTTGCCGAAATCGTTTACCCGTTCCTGGATAAGATCGGCATTTTGTGGCAAACGCATAACATTACCCCGGCCCACGAGCATTTCATTTCCAACCTGATCCGCCAGAAAATTATAGTCGCCATCGACTCCCTGCCGCTTCCGCCATCGGGATCAAAGAGAGTGGTTCTCTTTCTTCACGAAAACGAAATGCATGAGATCGGCCTGCTCTTTTATCATTTCAAACTGCGCAAAACTGGTTATCGAACCTACTACCTCGGACAAAGTGTACCGCATGCGGACCTCAAACAGGTAGTTGACGTTCATCAACCCGAAATGCTGATCACATCCATTGTTGCTACCCCCCCATGGCCAATTGAAACCTACTTTCAAAAGTTAAGCAAAGACTTTCCGGCCCTCCAAATCCTGGTCTCCGGCATGCAAGTCCATAAGTACAAAGGGCTTAAGATCGGTAACATCCAGACCTTTTCTACAATAGCCGAGCTGGCGAATCTTATCTAAAAAAAATCTGCTTAAACAGATCCGGCTGTAAATCCAGTCATTTCAGCGTATTAGTCTAATTATTGTTTAATAAATATAACAATATGTTAAACATTATATTGACTTTATGCATTTATTAAATACTTTTGTTTAACAATTATAAACATTACTTAAACATGACAGCAATAGAATTTACCCATCAGGTTGCCGGATTGCGGGGCACGTTGCATACGTTTACCCGAAGGTTTACAACCAATCGTGACGAGTCGTTAGACCTCGTTCAAGACACCTTATTGAAAGCGTTAACTTACAAAGACAAGTTCAGGGACGACACAAACCTGAAGGGCTGGTTGTTCACCATCATGCGGAATACATTCATTAATAACTATCGCAAAAACAAGCGCGAAAAAACATCCAGCGACTCAACAAAAGATCTATACTTTCTTAATGTTGAGGACGAACACACCTTTAATCGGCCGCAGGAAAGCATGGAGTTTAAGGAGATCTGGAGAAACGTAAATGATACTAAAGAAGAATTGCTGGTACCCTTTAAGATGTACACCTCGGGTTACAAGTATAATGAGATAGCCGACCACCTAAACCTGCCGATTGGAACGGTGAAAAACCGAATCTTTCATGCCCGTAAAGACATTCAAAAAAGACTTCAGGGATACTAACCACCGACACCAAAGAAGTCATGGCCAGCATTGCAGTAATCGGATCGGGATTTTCAGGACTATCGGCAGCGTGCTTTCTCGCTAAGGAAGGGTTTGATGTAACGGTGCTCGAAAAAAATGAATCAGCCGGTGGCCGCGCGCGTAAATTTTCATCGCATGGTTTCACATTCGACATGGGACCAAGCTGGTACTGGATGCCCGAGGTGTTTGAAAAATTCTTCCGGCACTTTGGTAAATCCCCTTCTGACTATTATTCCCTCACGCGGCTTGATCCCTCCTATCGAATTGTCTACTCAAAAGATGACTATCTCGACATTCCGGCAGGCGGTGAAAATTTATGTGCAGTGTTCGATCGTCTTGAGCCTGGCAGTGGTACGCAACTCAAACGTTTCCTCGAAGAAGGTAAATACAAGTACGATATTGGAATCAATCAACTGGTACACAAACCAGGGCTATCCCTTGGTGAGCTCTTGGATTTTAACCTGGTGAAGGGTGCGTTTCAGCTTCACGTATTTCAATCAATCAGCGCGTACATCCGAAAATTCTTTACCCATCCCAAGCTGATTCAATTGTTGGAATTCCCTGTGTTGTTTCTTGGCGCTACACCGGAGAATACACCAGCATTATATAGTTTAATGAACTATGCTGACATGTCGCTGGGCACATGGTACCCTATGGGCGGAATGCATAAAGTCATCGAAGCCATGGTACAACTCGCCACCGAACTGGGCGTGAAGTTCGAATTTAACAGCCTGGTGAATGCGTTGAAGATGAATTCGAAGAATGCGAAAGGCGTTGTGGTAAATGGTACGTTTCGCTCCTTCGATTACATTGTGGCCAGTGCCGATTACCATCATGTTGAACAACACCTGTTACCCGCATCGCATCGACAGTATTCTGAAAAATACTGGAGTAACCGGGTAATGGCCCCCTCCAGCTTGATTTTCTATTTGGGTATTAACAAGAAAATAGAGGGACTCCTGCATCATACCCTTTTCTTCGATCAGGATTTCAAACAGCACGCCAACGAGATCTACGAAAATCCGCAGTGGCCATCAGCACCTCAGTTCTACATTTCATGTACTTCGAAAACCGATCCCACAGTCGCGCCTGAGGGGTGTGAAAATATTTTCATTTTGATACCTGTTGCTCCAGGACTGGACGATCGCGAAGAAACCCGGGAAAAGTACTTCGATAGTGTTCTTCAGCGTTTGGAAAACCTTGTCGGGCAAAGCATTCGTGAGCATATTATTTTCAAACGCAGCTATGCCCATCGCGACTTTATTCACGATTACAATGCATTCAAAGGAAATGCCTACGGGCTGGCCAATACCCTTTGGCAAACCGCTAACCTGAAGCCTTCGATCGTAAACAATAAAGTACAAAACCTGTTTTATACAGGCCAACTAACCGTTCCGGGCCCCGGAGTACCGCCATCGATTATTTCGGGCGAAGTAGTGGCAACGGAACTTATTAAACGACATCATCACTAACACGAACCGCATGAAGGAACTATTCGATAACGTGTCCCTGCGCTGCAGCAAGCTTACTACAAAAGCCTACAGCACTTCCTTTTCGCTGGGGATAAGGTGTCTGGATAAAAGTCTGCGCGACCCGATCTATGCTATTTATGGTTTCGTTCGCTTCGCGGATGAAATCGTAGACACCTTTCATGACTACGACAAGCAAACACTCCTGCATCGATTCAAAGATGACACCTACACGGCCATCCGGGAAGGGATAAGTTTGAATCCGATATTGAACAGTTTCCAGGCTACCGTAAACAAGTATCAGATTCAGTATGAATTGATCGAGCAATTCTTGAAAAGCATGGAAATGGACCTCACACAAAAACAATACGATTCCACTGAACTTAAAGAATACATTTTGGGATCGGCCGAAGTAGTGGGGCTGATGTGCCTTCGTGTTTTTTGTGAGGGCAACAATGAACAATACCTGCAGTTGAAACCTTTTGCCATGAGCCTTGGATCGGCCTTTCAGAAAATCAATTTTTTGCGCGATTTCAATGCAGACTACATCGGGCTTGGCCGTACCTACTTTCCGGGCATCGATCTTTCTCACTTTAATGAAACATGCAAGGCAGAAATTGAGAAAAGTATTGCCGATGATTTTCACCAGGGGTACCTCGGTATAAAACAATTGCCCCGAACATCGCGGTTCGGAGTTTATATCGCCTATGTTTATTACCTTGCCCTCTTCAAAAAGATTAAAAGCACACCATCGGAAATGATTTTGAAATGTAGAATAAGAATTCGAAATCGCGACAAAGCCCGGCTGCTGGCGTATTCATTTTTAAAACATCAACTTAATTTACTCTGATGGAACACGTTATCCTGGTTGACGAGCACGACAATGAGGTGGGCACCATGGAAAAACTGGAGGCTCATCAGAAAGGTGTTCTGCACCGGGCATTCTCCGTTTTGCTTTTCAATACCAAAGGAGAAGTATTACTACAGAAGCGTGCAAAATCAAAATACCACAGCGGTGGCCTCTGGACTAATACCTGTTGCAGTCACCCCCTGCCAGGAGAATCAATCCATAATGCTACCCGCAGAAAACTCAACCAGGAAATGGGCATTGACCTGCAGCCCGAGTTTGTTTACAAATTTATTTACAACGCTTCGCTGGACAAAGACCTGATTGAGCATGAACTTGATCACGTCTTCATTGGCACATACGATGGGAAACCCAATATCAACACCGATGAAGTAGAAGATTGGAAATACATTGATGTTGCCTCCTTGCGAATGGACATGAAAAAAAATCCTGACCACTACACGGCCTGGTTTACATTAATGATGAATCATGCCCAGGTTGCCCAACTCGCGGCATAACGAAACACGTTAAGTACATCGCCTTCACTCTCTCGGGCATTAAAATCACCTCATCATAATGCAAGAAGAAATAATCGGAAATAAACATTAACCTTTCAGCAAGCCGATTGTTTTGTTTTCATGAATAAAAAGTATTGGTCTTCTCCGGAAAATCCGGGAGCGATCATCACCTCCACCACAACGGTTTTCTGGTTTAGGCGCGACCTTCGGCTTCAGGATAATGCCGGGCTGTATTACGCGTTGAAAGAATCCGCAGACGTACTTCCTGTTTTTATTTTTGATACTGCAATTCTTGATACACTTGAAGATAAGTCCGATCGCAGGGTAGTATTCATCCATCAAACATTGATCGGGTTAAAAAATCAGTTAGAGGAATTGGGGAGTTCACTGCTCATTCTCCATGGAAACCCGGTCGAGATTTTTAAAACCATCCAACCAAAAGCCGTTTACACCAATCACGACTACGAACCGTATGGCCGCACGCGGGATGAAGAAGTTAAGCGAGTGCTCGAAAGAAATGGATCAAGCTTCAAAACGTTTAAAGACCAGGTGATCTTTGAGAAGAATGAAGTAACCAAAGACGATGAATCACCCTATACTGTCTTCACACCGTACAGTAAAAAATGGAAGTCGCGGTTGAATACCTTTTACACCAGAAGTTATCCAACAGAAAAGTACGTTCATCAGCTAAAAAAATTACGTCCACTACCTTTCCCTTCGGTAGGCGCCATTGGGTTCGAAGAAATTAAATTCTCCTTTCCTGAGCGCGTAATCAAGGCATCCCGCATTGAAAAGTACGACCAGCAACGCGACTTCCCGGCTGTTCAGGGCACCTCACGCCTCAGTGTTCACCTGCGATTTGGTACCGTAAGCATTCGAAAGCTTGTACAAATTGCCCTGAAGAAAAATGAAAGCTGGCTGAACGAATTAATCTGGCGAGACTTTTACCAGATGATCTTGTGGCACTTTCCGCAGGTAGAGACAAAAGCTTTTAAACCCATTTACGATCAGATAGGCTGGAACAACAACCCTGACGATTTCCAGGCATGGTGCACAGGTATGACGGGCTACCCGATTGTAGATGCCGGCATGCGCGAATTGAATGAAACCGGATTTATGCACAACCGCGTGCGCATGATCGTGGCCAGCTTTCTGGTAAAGCATCTGTTAATCGATTGGCGTTGGGGCGAAGCCTACTTCGCGCAAAAACTTCTTGACTTCGACTTGGCGGCTAACAATGGCGGATGGCAATGGGCTGCTGGCTGCGGCTGCGATGCGGCACCTTACTTCAGGGTATTCAATCCCTATCTTCAAACAAAAAAATTTGATCCTGACTTTATTTACATCCGGAAGTGGGTACCTGAGTTTCAGTCACCAGGCTATCCAGCACCGCTTGTCGACCATACTTTTGCACGCAATCGGGTCTTAACAGCGTACCGAAAATCGCTGCAGAAGATGAACGTGTGAGCACGAATGCCAAAACAATAGAAGGAAATTTCTGTTATTGTAAGCATGAAAATTTACCAGTTGAAACGGACCCAGGTTCTTGACCTAAACCCTTCAGAAGCGTGGGCGTTTTTCTCCTCACCGGTAAATCTGATGCGCATTACACCGGAAAGTATGGGGCTCAAAATTCTCCATCAATCGGGAAGCGAAAAAATGTATGCAGGTCAAATCATTCAGTACCATATCCGTCTGTTTCCGCTTATCACCCTTCAATGGGTTACGGAAATCACACACGTATCCGAACCTCATTTTTTTGTAGACGAGCAACGTGTGGGTCCCTATGCCCTTTGGCATCATCAACACCATTTCAACGTGGTGCCGGGTGGCATTGAAGTAACGGATGAACTTACCTATGCCCTACCCCTGGGCATACTCGGCCGGTTTGCACACTGGGTATTTGTTGAACAGAAACTAAAGGCCATTTTTGACTTTCGGTTTTCGATACTGGAAGCCCGCTTTAATTCAAACAGGCTACAAAAGACCTCCTGACGATGGATCTACTTACCCTATTTCTTTGCTTGCTAATTGTAATGGCAGTATTTCTGTTCTGGGAGTTCGTTGCCTGGTTTAGTCATAAATACATCATGCACGGTTTTCTTTGGATCTGGCACAAGTCGCACCACACCGTTCACGATCATGCCCTGGAGCGAAACGATTGGTTTGCGGTAGTATTCAGCATACCTTCCATTGGGTTGATCTACTATGCCACACTGGTAATCTCTAATCCATACCTGGTGGCCGTTGGTATCGGTATTTTTTGCTATGGCCTGTTTTATTTCGTCTTTCACGACATCATTGTACACCAGCGTTTGAAATGGAGGCCGAAAAAAAGAAGCCGGTATCTTCAACGAATGATTAATGCGCATTATATTCACCACAGCAAACATACCAAGCACGGCTGCGAGGCTTTTGGTTTTTTGTATGCGCCAAAGAAATATGAACCTAAAGCGTTTTCCTTTAAGAAGGATCGCCAAGAAACCCAGTAGTTTACCTTGAATCCAAAATTCCTATACCTCACGATAGACCTGGCTTCTATCGCGTTTCCTTTACTATTTAGTTTCCATCCGAAAACACCCTTCTACAAAACCTGGAAATACCTCTGGCCAGCCCTGATCCTCACCGCCATTATTTTTGTAATCTGGGATGAAACCTTTACGCGCCTTGGTGTTTGGGGATTTAACCCTCGTTATATAACTGGAATTTACATCGGCTCACTGCCCCTGGAGGAAGTATTGTTCTTCATCTGCATTCCGTATGCCTGTGTCTTTATCTACTATGTACTTAACCGGTTTGTCGAAAAAGATCACTTGTTTCCACACCAGGAAATCATCACCGGGGTGTTGATTGTGCTCACCCTAATTTTTGCACTCCGAAGTCTAAATTTGATTTACACTGCTACCACGTTTATTCTGCTTGGAGCATTCCTGGCGCTTCACCTGGTAAAACTGCGGTCGCGATACATGAGCCGGTTCTACTTTGCTTACGCCTTTATTCTTATTCCGTTTACAATAGTTAATGGAATTTTAACGGGTGGTTTTATTGATGAAGAAGTGGTGTGGTATAACAATCAAGAAAACCTGGGGATAAGGCTGGGAACCATACCCCTTGATGATGTCTTTTACAACATGCTGATGTTGCTCACTTGCATTACCTTTTATGAGCGAATTAAAGCAAGATTTGAGCATCGATAAAGTCAAGATTCATCGATGCTCGACCATTATTGGTATCAGCCATCAATGAGATGCGCTTCCGGTTTACGATCCTTTGATTTTTTGTTTTTCTTGTGCTTTCCGTTAACGGCATCTTCCATAAACTTCTCTGCCTTACGCTTCTTCTTATCCTCGCGCTTGATGGCATCGGCATAAACCTGGGCAAGTTTCTTGGCGTTACGGCTCAACAACTTCTTTATTTTCTTGCTGGGTTCAGGCAACTGCAACGATGAAATGGCCTCGCGCATAGAATCACTGATCAACCCTCTGAGCGCTTTCTTGGATGTCTTTGTTTTTTCCATAAAATGAATGTTGAGCACCTAAATTAAGGACAGGTTGTTAAAAAACATCTGGTTAACAAAAACTTAATATTGAGAAATAAAAACAATGAAATTGAAATAAAAAGGCGCTTTTTCAGCGCCCGTTTAAGTAGTGATAATCTTCTTATTCGTAGCGGAGAGAATTAATCGGATTTGCCACAGCCGCTTTTACCGACTGAAAACTGATCGTGATCCACGCTACCAGCGCAGCCAGTAATCCACTAACAATAAAAATCCAGATGGGCAGTTCAATGCGATAAGCAAAACTATCCAGCCATTGTCCCATAAAGTACCATGCCGGCACTACCGCCAACCCAAACGCAATGCCTACCAGCAACAGAAATTCTTTTGACAGCATCAGGCTTAAGGTAAGAACAGAGGCTCCCATTACTTTGCGAATGCCGATCTCTTTGGTGCGTTGCTCCGCCATGAATGCCGCCAACCCAAACAGCCCCATGCAGGCCACAAAAATGGCAAGGCTTGTCAACACGGTGGCCAGCGTACTGAGCCGCTGTTCTTCGCGGAAAATCTCATCGAAATTCTGATCAAGAAAAACATACTCGAAAGGCTCACCGGCCGCATACTTCTTCCACAACTCTTCGGTAGTGGTTAAAACCTGCTGAGGCGATCCTGAATACCGAATTTGCAAACTCCGACCTTCCGCAGAGAGCATAATGATGAGCGGCCGTACCGCAGACTTCAACGATTCAAAATTAAAATCCTTTGCAACACCAATTACATTGAGCGTATCAGGCGAATCACCCTGGAAACTGATCACGCGTTTATTCAATCCATCCTCCCAACCAAATTCTTTTACAGCCGCCTCGTTCAAAATACACGCGGCAGAATCGGTGGCAAACTCTTTGGAATAATATCGACCGGCAGCCATTTCAAACTTCATTACTTTTTGCTGATCATAATCCGCCCAGTAGCAAGCGAGCAACCGATCCTGATCGGTTCCGTCAATACGAAAAACGGAATTACTATTTACACCCGGAAAAATATTGTTGGAGTAACTGGCCTCTTCAATGAAACTCTCCTGCAGTAGTGTCTGCTTGAACGCCTGTGTATTCGCGCCTAATCGCCTGGTATTTTTGAGTATGATAACATTCTGTTTATCGAGCCCGATGTTTTTCTCCTGCATGAACGTGAGCTGTTGAAAAACGACACCGGTACAAATAATCAGAATAATAGAAATGGAAAACTGAAATACCACGAGTCCGCTGCGGATACCTTTACTCTTGGCACCGCCCCGTAATTTGCCCTTCATTACTTCCACGGCATTAAACGAAGTAAGGTAGAATGCCGGATAACTGCCAGCTACTAACCCAACGCCAATAATCATAACAACCAGGCTTATCAGAAAAGGTGCGCTTAGAATCGAACCGTAGGTTAACGCCTTACCCGACAAAACATTAAAAGACGGAAGCAAAAGATAAACAGCCACCACAGCCAGCACAGCCGAAACAAGTGCGTAAATAATCGACTCTGACAAGAACTGACCAACCAGGTGTGCGCGCAGCGATCCAAGGGTTTTTCGCAAGCCTACTTCCTTGGCACGACCTGCCGATCGCGCGGTTGACAAATTCATGAAGTTAATGCACGCGATAATCAGAATAAACAGACCTATAGCACCCAATACATAAACGTACTTAATATCGCTGGGCGCTTCCGAATCATGATCAAGGTGTGCGGTATACAAATGCGAATCGATCATGGGGAAAGAGAAGTACTTGTATGCTCCGCCATCTTTCAGAAACTGATCAAAATTCATCCCCAGAAATCTTTCCAGTTCGCTGCCGACATTCTTTCGTGTAATGTCTACCAGTTTGGTATCAATCTCTTCCACCGATGTTTTGGGATTTTTGCGATAGTAAGTATAGATGGAGTTGTTGGTCCAGGCCATCTCCCGGAAGAAACCATTGTCCGATCCGGCCAGTATGGCTTCAAAATGAATGTGCGAATTGTGCGGCACATCTTCGCATACTCCGGTTACTTTGAAGGTCTTATTTTCGTTTCCGACCGTCATCAATTTTCCGATTGGCGATTCGCTTCCAAAATATTTCAGCGCTGTAGCTCGTGACAGTACAACAGAGTTTGGCTCCAACAATGCTGTCTTCGGATCGCCCTCCACCATTTCAAAAGAAAAAAACTCGAAGAAATTCGAATCGGCCATAAAAACGTTCTCCTCCATAAACGTTTTCTCCTCATACTTAAAGATGGTATTCCCCTGCCGCCAGATGCGCGTTGCTGCTTCCACCCCCGGAACCTCGGTTACCAATGTATTGGCCAACGGATTGCATGAGGTGGTGCTGTTGATTTCCTGCCCGGCCAACCGGCCGAATAATCCGATCCGATAAATGTTGGCGGCATCCTTGTGAAACGTATCGTAGCTCAACTCATCGCTAATGTAAAGTCCAATCAGCAAGCAGGCCGTTAATCCGATGGCCAATCCAACGATGTTGATGAAGGAGAAGAACTTATGCTTCCGAATATTTCGAAGCGCTACTTTAAAATAATTACTGAACATATGGGTAGGTTAATGAATACGCTGTGGGTGAGACGAAGTTTCTCTTCAAGAGGTTGCATGGCTGAGGTACCGAATTTTTTATGAGACGCATCCGGCTAGGCTATGTTACACAGGATGGAGTTGATTAGTCCTAAAGTCAGGAAGACCAAAAAGGCAAAGGCCGTGCATTGCTTTGCGTACTTCCCGGTCTTCCTGGCTTTTCAAACTACATGCTACTCATCCCGCAAGGTATTCACGGGGTTCATGGTAGCAACCGAGAAAATTTTATAGCCGATCGTAATAAAAGAAACGACAAAGAGTAAACTAATGGCACTTACAAACGTAACGGCATTTACACCCTGATAGTATCGCCAGATGCTACTCATCAACATATTGCACATGGCGTAACTGGCCCACGATCCAAGCGCTGAAGCCAACAGTAAAATAATGACGAACTCCGTGTTTACAATCCGGGTGATGTTACCAACCGATGCACCCAGTACTTTTCTAACACCAATCTCTTTCATTCGTTTGATAATGTTGAGCGATACCAGTGTAAACAATCCGGTAACGGAAAGCATCATGGCGATAATGCCGAGAAAAATATACATATAAGCAATGTTGGTGTTTACATCATCCACTTCCTGCATGGACTCGCCCATCTGATAACCATTATACAACCGATTAGGAAATATTTTACCCCACTGCGCTTTCATAAATTCATCGATTGCTTTCACCTGGCCCGGAGTGGTGCTCACAACAAGCTGGCTATAATTTTTTGGTGCGGTGTAGCGAATCATCATCGGCTCGAGTTCGCGCCACAGTCCTTGTGTATAAACATCCTTAACCACACCCACTACATACAACTTCGCAGTGTCATGCCAGATCAGTTCTTTACCCAATGGCTTTTCCCATCCAAAAAGTTTCGCCATTTTATCGGTGATGATGACCGACTCGCGCAGATCGGTTTCCGAATCTTTTACAAAATCGCGGCCTTCGGTTAGTGTAAGTCCCAGGGTGTTCAGATAATTATCGCCAACAGCAATTACATCTACTTCCACCTGCTTCGATTCATGCTTTACAGGTTCATGTCTGCGACCTGAGAAAATTCCACTGCTGGCCCCCGCCATCGATAAGATTTTAGGATTGGATTGAAGTGCATCACGATAGGTTTCAAACTCGTTTTCGTCTTCAACCCAGGTAATGATCGAACCGCGATTGTTAAACCCTAGGTCATACGCGCGTTGATAACGCGCGTTCTGAATAAACCCGATAGCACTGACAATGGCAATTAACGAGATAGCAAATTGAAGCCCGAGCAAGGTGCGTGTGAAATAATTTGTGCCTCCAAATTTTAACTTGCCTTTCAGAATGCTTACCGGTTCAAATTTACTGATATAAAAAGCCGGATAACTACCGGCCAAAATACCGGTGAACAATAACACCCCAACAAGGAAAGCCAGAAACGGAATACTATCGAGGTAGTGTGGTGTAAGCTGCATGTACTCCCACATGTAGTTCCATCCCTGAATCAGAAAATCAGCCAGTCCAACCCCTAGCACAAGCGCCAGAAAACAGATAAAGGTAGTCTCGCCAATGAACTGTGTTATCAACTGCTTACGCATACTTCCCATTACCTTGCGAATACCGATTTCTTTCAACCGCCTTGACGAAATAGCGATGGCTGTGTTGGTAAGATTGAAACAGGCGATAAGTAAAATCAAAATACCCATTACCATCGAACCGATAATAGCTGAACTGGGGGGCGCATCCCACGTCCACGAGCGAACCCGCTCAGCACGGTCGTCATGCGCCATGGTGGTTAAGGGATCAAGGGTAAACTCTTTGATCTGAAAATCTTCTCGTACTTTGTTGTTGTTAGCCGCATATTGTTGCAGTTGCTGACGAACGGTAGCCACACGGCTATCATCATTGATCTGAAGAAACAAAGTACTCTCCTTACTCCAGTCATCTTCGCGAATACCGTTGTGCTCATCCTTGTAATTTTCAAAATTCATGTAGGCCGACCCATCTCGTCTGTAAAAGCTGGAGTTCATGGGGTGCTCTTTAAATACGCCAGCAATTTTTACTTCTTTCAAGTCATTACCGTTCACTTGCGTAATCGTTTTGCCCAGGGCTTCTTCCGGTGTGCGGAACAACCGAACGGCCATTACTTCGCTGATAAACAAACTCGTTTTGTCGTTTAACTCGGATGGCTTTCCCACAATGAATTCAAAGGAGAATAAATCAAAAAATTCAGGATCTACATAGTTAAGGTTAGAAGCGAACAAATCGTTTTCGCGCTTAAAGTTGGAGTATGAGTATAAGTAGCGGGTAGACTTTTCTACATCTTGAAAAGTTTTATCGACAACCTCGCCCAACGGAAATGGCGCATACCCAAAACGCTGGGTGCTATTTTCAAATTCCCGCACGGAACTAACCCGGTAGACCTGTTCGCGATTCTGATGAATGCCGTCAAAAGTACTATCATACTCGTAAGCAAAATATCCTACAATGCAACAGGCAATGGCTACGCCCATTCCAAAAACATTGATGAAGATGAAGAGCTTATTCTTCATCATGCTGCGGATGGTGATCAGTAAATGATTTTTAATCATGAGGGGTCGGTTTAAAATTTTATGCGCACACCAATGACCTTTGCCCGGCACTGGGGTTGCATCACTATGCCAACTAATATGCCATCTGAATTTTCTTACCTGTTAGCGCAAAAACGAAAGGTGATTACTTATCGCATGTTCAGGAGTGAACACTGGTGTTCGATTTGCAAACAAAAAATTAACACAACGGTGGCGAAGATTAAAGAAGAAAGAAAAGGAAGCGCTGCGTTTCGTATTACCGCCACAATCACGCAGCGCCCCTAAACTTTACAGTATTTGGTTAGCGCGCTTAAATATGAAAATGCTCCTTGATATTTTCAGTTACTACCTTACCATCAAACAGGTTAATAATACGGTGTGCATAGTTTGCATCATACGGTGAGTGCGTAACCATTACAATGGTAGTACCTTCTTCATTTAATTGCGAAAGCAACTTCATCACTTCCTCGCCATTGGCAGAATCAAGGTTACCGGTAGGTTCATCGGCCAGAATTACTTTAGGCTTTGCCACAATAGCCCGTGAGATCGCCACACGCTGCTGCTGACCACCCGACAATTGTTGAGGAAAGTGATTACGTCTGTGCATGATGTTCATGCGCTCCAATACTTCTTCCACGCGAGTCTTACGTTCGCTGGCTGGTACTTTCATGTACAACAAGGGAAGTTCAACGTTTTCAAAAACAGTAAGCTCGTCAATCAGGTTAAAGCTTTGAAATACAAAACCGATTGAACCCTTACGAAGTTGAGCCCGCTGGCGTTCAGAATACTTGGCTACTTCGTGTTCACCAAAATGGTATTCACCTCCTGATGGATTGTCCAACAATCCGAGGATGTTCAACAAGGTTGATTTTCCGCAACCTGACGGCCCCATAATAGCTACGAATTCGCCTTCCTTAATTTCAAGGTTAATGCTGTTTAAGGCGGTGGTTTCTACTTCTTCTGTGGTGTAGACTTTTTCCAGGTTCTTAAGTTTGATCATGGCTGGTTTATTTTTACAGTATTAAGATGTTCTATTTTCAATTTAGTTGCATGTAAGTACTTCTTTTTCTTTTAAAGGTTACGCTATTAGACCATCAATTAATAAGAAGTGTTACACGTTGTTCTGCTTTTCGTTGATTAATCCAACAGCAGTACCTGATTATCTCCAAAGTTCTCGTACGATGATGTTATTACCTTGTCGCCAGGTTTCAAGCCTTCCAGTACTTCGAAGTTCTCGGTATTTTTTCTTCCCAGCTTAACGTCTCTGCGCACGGCTTTATTTTCACCATCCAACACAAACACCCAATTGCCTCCGGTGTCTTTATAAAATCCTCCCACGGGCAGTAGCAATTCTTCAGACGACTGACCCAATTCTATGCGCAGGCGTAACGATTGGCCTCTGCGAATTCCAGGCGGAATTTCTCCCACAAAATTCATATCCACATCAAATCTTCCATTAATAATGGTTGGATAGATGTACATGATTTCAAGTTCGTATTCCTTATTATTGAAAGTAGTAGTAGCGTGCAAACCGGTTGTAATGCGAGGAAGGTACAATTCATCAATCGGTACTTTCACTTTGTAGCTCCCCACGATATCCACCTGACCTAAGCGCTGACCGGGATTTACATTCTGCCCGGCATCCAACTGAGGACGCGAAAGCTGTCCATTGATGGGCGCGCGAATTACCAGGTTATCCAGAATTCTACCCACACCTTCCAGGTTTTGCGTCATCCGTTTTTCAAGGGCGTTGATTTCTCTAAGCTGGCGGATACGATCAAGCGAGTCGTTTCGATACACGTCGTATGTAATTCGCTTGCGTTCCAGATTGTATTTGTAATCGGCTTCTGTCTTTTCGAACTCTTGTTTGGAGATCAGCTTCTTTTCATAAAGTTGTTTCTGCCGTACGTACTGAGGCTCAAGTATCGCCAATTGATTGTCGATAAGTGCCAGCGTCTGGCGTTGTTCCAAATCATTTCGGGTAATGCCCAGGCGTGTATCGCGGTTACGGTTAATACTTTCACTTAGTTGTGCTTCTTGCCCCAACACACTCAACTCACGGTTAAGGTTGCTGAGTTCCAGAATAACATCACCGGCTTTCAGCATGGCGCCACTCTCAGCCACTACACGTTTTATGGTTCCGCCTTCAACCGCATCGAGGTATACGGTGCGGCTGGGTTCAATCGTTCCGGTTTGCGGAATGAACTCCTGAAATACACCTCGTTGAACATTCGAAATTGTAATCTTGTCTTTCTCGATTTTAAGCTTTGAGCGCCTGTCGGCAAAAATGAATTGGTACCCAATAAAAATAACAAACAAGGCAATACCTCCATAAGTGGCAATGCGCTTCACCGTCCACGTCTTCTTAGCAATCTTCTTATCCATCGTTAGTAGTTTCGAGTTTTGAGTTTCGGGTTACGAGTTTTGAGTTTAAGGTTACAAGTTCGGGTTTCGCGTTCGGGAATATTCAACACAACCCGAAACGCTAGACTCGTAACTTCGGTTTGCCCAAAGCCAACAAGTGTGCCAACCGCGGGAACGGTTGAAAACCGGGTTTTAGGACTAGTCAATCATTACTGTTCGTTCACATGTGAACGAGTGTGTCCGGTTACGAACGCGGTTCATTTCGGCAAAAACTGCGCAAATGGTATTTTTAACGCGTATTCGCACGGTCTCGGTTTCGGTACACCCTTTGCCCACTTGCGGACAGTTAGAATTGGTTTCGGGTTTAATGTTTCGAGTTCTTATTGCTCCCTACAACGCGAATGATGAACACGAAACCCGAAACGCGAAACCCGTAAATCATTGAACATGTCCGAAACCAAGCAAGGCAAAATACTGATTGTTGACGATAATGAAGATTTGTTGAAGGCTGCCAAAATGCACCTGAAACGCTACTTCGCCCAGGTTGATATTGAAAAAAATCCGGAAGCCATACCGGCCCTGATGAGCAACGAAGATTACGATGTGA
>Ga0315910_10001118_pt1 | contig 25027 bp, 20 predicted proteins | sample EdamamesoilMG_FD_204470 | JGI IMG/M metagenome (GOLD analysis project Ga0315910, IMG submission 204470) | Garden soil microbial communities collected in Santa Monica, California, United States - Edamame soil | ecosystem: Environmental > Terrestrial > Soil > Garden | place: USA: California... | reverse complement strand
CGCGCGGGCGTGCACTCAAACCGCGGTGGACTTACTGCCGCGGAGTTTCAGTGTCGGGCGGCTGACTGCCCGGGGGAACGGTGCTGTCGGGAGCGGTCGCGTCCGGAGGCGTGGTGCTCTCCGGCGGTGTGCCCTGCGAAGGCATCGACTGCGGCTGGCTGCTGCCCTTCTGCGCGGCCTTCCACTCATCGCTGTCGAGATAACCGTCACCGTTGGTGTCGGCGCTCGAGAACACGATGGTCGTGTCCGCCGCCGCCTCCGCCTGCGAAATGCGTCCATCCTTGTTGGCATCGAGCTTCTTGAAGCTCGCAGCGGCTCCCGCCTTGTCCTTGCTGCCGTAGTCGTTGTCGCCCGCGATGGCTGCAGTGCCCAGCGGGATCAATGCGACCACCGCGGCGGCGATCAGTGTCTTGCGAAATTTCATTCCTTGTCTCCTCGTTCCATGGTTCGTGCAAGGTTTGAGTGGACGCGACGCGCGGAGTTCGCGCTCCGACGTCCGATCACGCGAAATAGAAAGTGCAGGCCGCTCGTCGCGCGCCGCAGACAACCGGGGAAATACGCGCAGCCATCCGGCGACAGTGCCGCGCCGTCTAACTACAAACAAGGACTTGGGAGTCGCCGATCGCGGACGTCGGAACGACGCCGACAAGGGGAGCTTACTTGAACAACAGTTGCGCGCCGATCACACAGGCGTTGTACGTGGCATGCGCCAGCATCGGCGCCAGCAGGCTTCCGGTGCGTGCGTAGGCGATCGCCGTCGCCAGCCCCAGACCGAACACCGGCAGCATGGAGATGGGTGGATGCAGGCACGCGAACACCGCGGCGCTCGCCAGGGCCGCGGGCCACAGGCCGAAGCTCCGTTGCAGTCCGCCGAAGATCAGCCCGCGGAAGATGAACTCCTCGAAGATCGGCGCGGCGATCAATGCCAGCGGCAGTACCCACAATCCGAGCTGCGAATACGCGTTGTTGGCGCGTTGTGCCTCATCCATCAGCGGCGTGTCGCGCACCAGGAACAGGTAGACGACCCCCAGCGCCGCCGCGGCCAGTCCCATGATCACGCCGATCAATGGCTGCGGGCGCTCGCCGACGATGCGCGGCACGCCCTCGGTCCGGGCGCGCGCGTACACGTAACGCATCATCGAATAGGTGAATGCGCCGGCGATCGAGAACGCCACGAGGATGGTCGCGCCGGAAAGTCCGCCGATGGCCACGACGATGCCTTGCACGACGAAGAACACCATGGCCGCGATCAGTCCGTCGGAGGTCGACACGCGGGCCGGTGGCGCGACATCCGCGTCGAGCAGGTAAGGCAGGCGGTCGCGCGCCTTCTGCCACAGCGCGAACGCCAGCAGCAGCGAAAGCACCATGAACACGATGCGCTGGAACACGTTCGGCGTGACGATGGCGTAGATGTAGAGCCCCGCCAGTCCCATGTAGAGATAGACGTACTCCGGCTTCACCTTCTGGTTCTGCTGCTGCTCGAGCGGATTGCTGCCGAACACCCCGAGCGCCACGGCGATGAAGGAGTAGATGGGAATCCCGAGGAAGGCGGTGACGGCGGCGGTCGCGAACTTCCAGCCGACCTGCGGCATCAGGAACAGCCCGGCGCAGAACATCGCCAGTGGATAGGCCAGCGTCAGCACGCTCCAGAGCTTCGCCTTGTCCTTGAGCACCGCCTCGATCGGGCGCGGAAAGGTGTACAGCAGCCAGAGCGCGTGGCCCTCGGTGTTGAGCGTCTGGAACGCCGACATGCTGAGTGAATACGCGGCCAGGCCGAAGGCCACCGAGGCCAGCACGTTCGGCTCGTGCCACATGGTCGTGGCGACGCCGGAGGATCCGAGCAGCAGCTGTCCACCGACGATGAGCAGCGGTATTACCAGGCACTGCACCAGGAAATTCCGGTCACGCGACAGCAGCGTCAATTCGCGCCGCTGCACGGCGCCGATCCGCGACCAGTAGTTCGGCGCCGCGTCGGGCACCACCGCCGGCACCGATCCGGGCGCCGCGACGGCAGCGGCGCCGCGCGCCGTATCGCGTCCGCCGCCCGAAACCACGCCATGTCGCAGCTGGTGATGCAGCCACTGGATGCCGAGCCAGACGATTGCATAGGTCAGCGCCGCGAGCGCCGCCCACAGGAAACACGCATGCAATCCGTCGCGCTCGTTGAGGGCCAGCACCGCCAGCCCCATCGGCGTCCACCTCAGCCAGTCGGGCATGGTCGCCGCGATTCCCAGCATGAACGTGGCCTTGCCCGCCATGCCGAGCGACATCGCCAGGTACATGCCGACGATCGCCAGCACGGAGATCACGGCGTGCAGGTTGCGCAGCTGCGCGGCGCTCATCCGCAGGCGCAGCCCGGTGTCGAGCAGCGTGCGGAACAGCGCGGCCAGCAGCAACAGGGGCCACGCCGCCATCAGTCCCAACACGGGCGCCATCCAGCGATGCCCGGAATACCAGGCGATGATCGTGCAGGCCGGGGCGAGTGCCATGAACCCGGTGGGGTTCACCACGCTGCGTTCCAGGATCCTGGCCCAAAGCAACGTGTGCGCGCGGATCGGCAGAGTGACCAGCCATTCGAGATCCCAATCGGGCTTGGCGAGCTCACCCGAGGCAATGGTCAGCAGCAGTGATGAAAGCCACATCACCAGCAGCAGGAAGGCCAGCCCCACGACGAAAGGTGCCGCGAATTCCACGGTGCGCCAGAAATGGCCCGGGTCCAGCGTCTCGTGCAGGTTGAAGACGGCGTTGCGCGTGATCGAGCCGAACACGAACAACATCATCGGCATGAACACGTAGAGGACGACGTTGCTGCCCTGCTTGCCGGGGTTGCCAGTGCGCCTGGCGGTCGCCTGCTCGCCGGCCTTTTTCGGATCGTTGTCCTTCTTCTTCTTGCGCTGGGAGGCCGCGCGCATCTGGTTGTGCAGCCGGCGCAGCCGCAGCTTGATCAGGAGTGCCGTGCTGACGCCGAGCGGCGCGGCACCTTCGAAGCCAGGAGGGCTCACGTCGTCGCGGCCTCGGGCGCCACTTCTTCGTCCGTGACGCGCAGGAACACCTCCTCGAGCGAGCCGCCCGGTACCACGCGTTCACGCAATTCGGCGAGCGTGCCGGTGGTGACGAGCTCGCCGCGGTGAACGATGCCGACGCGCGTGCAGACCCGTTCCGCCATGTCGAGCAGGTGGGTCGACATGAAGATGGTCTTGCCGGATGCGGCCGCCTGCGTCAGCCGGTCCTGGACCTCGCGGGCGGCGCGCGGGTCCAGGCCGTTGATGGGCTCATCGAGGATGAGCACGTCCGGATCGTGGATCAGCGCGCAGGCCAGGCCCAGCTTCTTCTTCATGCCCATGGAGTAGTTGACGGCGAACTCGTCCACGACATCTGCAAGGCCAAACTCCGCCAGCATGCGCGCGGTGCGCTCGGCCGCCTCGGAACGCGGCAGGCCATGCATCTCGGCCACGAACTGCAGGATCTCCCGGCCGCGCAGGAAGTCATAGAACATGGGGTTGTCGGGTAGATAGCCCACGTGGCGCTGCACCTCGGCGCGCTGCGTCTGGCAGTCGAGGCCGGAGATCAGTGCGCGGCCGCCGCTCGGTACCAGGATGCCCATCAGCATGCGGATGGTGGTGGTCTTGCCCGCGCCGTTTGGGCCGAGAAAGCCGAACATTTCGCCTCGAGCCACGGTGAGGTCGAGTGGTTTGAGCGCGGTGAAGTCGCCGTAACGGCGCGTGAGTCCCTGGCATTCGATCATGCGGCGAGTGTATCCAAAGTTTTGCGCCCGATTGGTTTTGGCTTCATGCTGCGCCGGGGTAGCGCTCCTACGAATACCAACAAGTGAGGGCGAGATGAGGGACTCAGCGGGAATGCCTGCGCGCAGCGATCTGGCGCCATGGTCGCGCGCCGATCTGCCGGAGCCACCCATGCCGCGCGGCCTCGCCTGGATTGGCGTGTGCGGACCCGGCGTCATCGTGCTCGGCGTTTCCATCGGCAGCGGCGAATTCCTGCTCGGTCCGGCGATGTTCGTCAAACACGGCCTCGCGTTGCTGTGGGTGACGCTGGTCGCGGTGTTCTTCCAGACCGTCTTCAATACCGAGCTGATGCGTTACACGGTCGCGACCGGTGAACCCGTGGTCACCGGTTTCATGCGCACGCGTCCGGGCAAGACGTTCTGGGCGTGGTTCTACGCCTTGCTGTATTTCCTGCAGATCGGCTGGCCGGCGTGGGCGGCCACGGCCGCCGGCGCCATCTTCCTCGTGTTCTTCGGCAAGGTTCCGCACATGCCGGAGGACGAGGGCACGCGTTATCTCATCGGCGTCGTGGCCTTTCTCGCCTGCGTGGTCATCCTGCTGCTGGGCAGGCGCATCGCGCGCACGCTGGAGATCCTCAACTGGGTGCTGGTGACCTGCATCCTCGGCGGATTCCTGCTGATGTCGCTGGCCTACGTACCGCTGCACACCTGGAGCGCGGCGCTGGTCGGCTTCGTCGGCTTCGACGCGGCGCGTGGCGCATTCAGCTTCCTGCCGGACAATGTCGACATCCTGTTGCTCGGCGCGTTGATCGGATATTCCGGCGGCGGCGGCGTGCTCAACCTCACGCTGTCGAACTGGGCGCGCGACAAGGGCTACGGCATGGGCTCGCGCGTCGGGCACATCGGTGGCGCGGTCGGTGGCGCGAAGACCCGTCTGGCGGATACCGGCTTCATGTTCGAGCCCGACGCCGGCAACCTGCAACGCTGGCGCGGCTGGTGGCGCATCGTGCGCGTCGACCAGTGGGGCATTTTCTTCCTCGGCGCGCTCGCCGGCATGATGCTGCCGGCGCTGCTGTACGTGACCTTCGTACCACCGGGCACCGACATGCGGCAGCTCGAGATCGCCGCGGTGCTGGCGCAACAGATGGGTGCCGCGGCCATGCCGCTGCTCGGGCTCACGGTCGCGGTGCTCGGCGCGTGGATCCTGTTCAAGACACAGCTCGACTGCGTCGAGGGCATGGTGCGCTCCATCACCGACATTCTCTGGACCGGCAGCGAGCGCGTGCGCGACTGGCGCGGCGGCGACGTGCGCGCCGTGTACTACGTGGTGCTGGCGATCGTCGTGATCTGGGGAATCATCGCGATGAAGCTGCAGCAGCCGACCACCTTGCTGCTCATCGGCGCCAACGTGGCGGGTGCGATCTTCGTGATCGCCGCGCTGCACCTGCTGTACCTGAACACGCGCGTGTTGCCGCCGGCGTTGCGGCCGCCCCTGTGGCGCAGGCTCGCGCTGGTCGGCATGGTGCTGTTCTACGCGTTCTTCGTCGGGCTGGTGGTGCGCTCGTTCCTGAAGTGAACGGCGCCTGCGGCGCCATCGCTTTCGAGCCTATCTCTTTCGACTTATCTCGATGCCGTTGCCCACGTCGATCAACACCGAGTCGAGATCCCCGGCGGCGCGCACCCGCGCGCGGTAGGCCTCCGCCTGCGGCCGCACCACCTGCGGCAGCAGCATGTTGTCGGCGCAGATGATGGCGCCCGGGGCGAGCTTCGGATGGACCAGCTCGAAGCAGGGTAGATAGAGATCCTTCCACACGTCGAGCAGCACGAAATCGAAAGGCCCCGGCAGGGTCTTGAGGGTTTCGATGCAGTCGCCGGCATGGAACTCGACGCGCGAGGACAGGCCGGCGCGGGTCAAGGCCTGGCGCGCGTGTTCGATCTTGAATTCGCGCAGTTCGAGGGACTGCACCTTGCCGCCGGTGGCGCGCGCCGCGGCCGCCAGCCACACGGTGGAGTAACCATAAGAGGAGCCGAGCTCGAGGATGCGGCGCGACTGTCCGCCGCTCGCGAGCAGGTACAGGAGGATGCCGGCTTCCCGGCCGACCGACAGCAACAGGTCGTCGAGGTTGGTGCCGGGAGCGCCCGGAGCCATGGTGCGGCGCTGTTCTTCCTCGGCGCGGCGCTCGAAATCGGCGAGAACGCGTTCAATGACCGGATCGACCAGGGGCATCGGATGCTACCTTGCTGTTAGTAGGGGCAGGCGATCGTCGGGGTGGCGCATAGTGCCCGGAAGGCGCCGCCTTGGCGAGTACACAGGGGACATACGTCGGATATATCTGATGCGGGCGCTCGAAACGTGACGCGTCCGGTCGACCGGGGTTGCCCCGAAGCCACGGAACAAGATGACTGGTGCGTCTCCGTTGCGCCGCCGCGGGATCGCACGGCACTATCCGCGCTCCCGGTCGACGGGCCGGCCGCCGGTCGCGGCACGGCTTCACCAACACGCAAGGATCCGTACATGCGCAGCACCAGTTTCGCCCGAGTAGTTAGTCTGTCGATCGCCGTCGCCGCCCTGGCGGGCGCGGCCTCCGCCGCCGACAACGACGGCCTGACGCTGCCGGCCGGCTTCACCGCCACGGTGGTGCAGGAGGGCCTCGGCGGCGGGCGTCACCTGGCGGTCGCGGCCAACGGCAACATCTACCTCGCGAGGCGCGACGGCCTGGTCGCGATGCGCGACAAGGACCATGACGGCAAGGTCGACGAGACCCTGCAGTTCGGCGACGTGAAGGGCACCGAGGTGCGCCTCTTCAACAACTGGCTGTACGTGTCCGACAACGTCGGCGTGTACCGCTTCCCGCTCAAGAAGGGCGAACTCGCGCCCGCGGGTCCGCGCCAGACGGTGGTCGCGGGCTTTCCGCTGGAACGCCAGCACGCCGACAAGACGTTCGCGCTCGATCCGAAGGGCACGCTGTACGTCAACGTGGGCGCGCCGTCGAACTCCTGCCAGGAGAAGGATCGGCAGGAAGGGTCCCTGGGCCAGAACCCGTGCCCCATCCTCGAGAAATACGGCGGCGTGTGGGTGTTCGACGGCAACAAGCTCGACCAGACGCCGGCCAACGGGCGCCGCTTCGCCACCGGCATGCGTAACGCCGTGGCCATCGAGTGGAACGACGCGCAGAAGGCGCTCTACTCGGTGATCCATGGCCGTGACGGCATCGACACGCTGTTCCCCGCGCTCTACAACGCCGAGGACAACGCCACGCGCCAGGCCGAGGAGTTCCACAAGATCGTGGACGGCGGGAACTACGGCTGGCCGTACACCTTCTGGGACACCAAGCTCGGCAAGCGCGTGATCGGCCCGGAATATGGCGGCGATACCACGAAGGAGCCCGAGGCCGGCAAGTACCCCGCGCCGCTCGTGGCCTTCCCGGCGCACTGGGCGCCGAACGACCTGCTGTTCTACTCGGGCAGGAATTTCCCGGCGCAGTACCAGGGCGGCGCCTTCATTGCCTTCCACGGCAGCTGGAATCGCGCGCCCGAACCGCAGGCCGGCTACAAGGTCGTGTTCCAGCCGATGAAGGACGGCAAGCCGAGCGGCGAGTACCAGGTGTTCGCCGATGGTTTCGCCGGCGAGATGGCGGACAACAACCCGCGTAATGCGAAATACCGCCCGGTGGGATTGGCCGTGGGCAAGGATGGCGCGTTGTACGTATCGGATTCGCAGAAGGGCCGCATCTGGCGCATCACCTACGCGAAGAAGTGATGGGCATGCGCGTGCGGGTGATCGCTCTCTGCGCGCTGTGGTCAGGCGCCGCGTTGCACGCGGAGACTCCGGCCACGTCGCCGCCGGCTTCGCAGGTGCCGGACAGCGTGGCCGCGGGCCAGAAGCTCTACGCGCGGCACTGTCTTTCCTGCCACCAGGCTGACGGCGGCGGCGTGCCCAACATGCAGCCGCCGATCGCCGGCGGCTCCTGGGTCAAGGGTGATCCCGGCGCGTTGGCGCTGTTCGTGATGACCGGCGGTTTCGACAGCGCGCAGCGCAAGGACAGCGCGGTCGACAATGTCATGCCGCCGTTCGTGCAGCTCACGGACGAGGACCTCGCCGCCATCCTCACCTACATCCGCCAGAAGTTCGGTGGCGGCGCCCCGGCCGTCGACGCCGCGCAGGTGGCCGCGGCGCGCGCCAGTATTCCCCGGTGATCGGCCCGCGCTACTTCACGCCGTAGAGGTGCACGTAGCGGTCGGTCTTGCCCTTGACCGCCGCGTCGAATACCGGCTTGTCGAGCGAGTCCTTCGGATTTCGCAACCCGTCGTAGGTCTTCTCGAGCACGAAGCCGTGCGACTCGAGGCTCTTCTTCGCCCAGTCCTCGTTGAGGCGGTGAAGCCTGGCCACGACTTCCTTGCCGGTGCCGACAGCGGCGTTGTGATCGATGATCAGCAGTTTGCCGCCCGGCTTCAGCATCCGCCTGATGGAGTCGAGGAATCCGTCGGCATTGATTTCGGGCCAACCGCTTTTCTCGTCCAGCCAGTACACGTCGTGGTACGACATGACGATGACCGCGAGGTCGACACTCTTCGGCGCGATGTTCATGTAGCTCGCTTCGACCAGCCGGCGGTCGACGTTCTTCAGCCGGCCCTCGGTGAAGCGCGCCTTGATGTTGTCCTTGTCGTACGTCGCGTACGACAGGTTGTTGATGGCGAGCACCTTGCCGCCGTCTCCCACCACGCCGGCCAACAACTCGGTGTAGTAACCGCCCGCGGCGAAGATGTCCGCGATCACCATGCCGGGCTTCACACCGGCGAAGGCCAGCACCTCGGCGGGTTTCTCGCGCGCGTCGCGCTCGCGATCCGCCGCGGTACGTTCCGGGCTCGCGATGGATTTCTCGATGGCGCCGTCGGCCGCGATGGCCGGCAGCGCGAACGCCAGCAGGCAGCTCAGCAACAGGGTTTTCATGGGTTTCTCCTTGGCGCGCATTATGCGAAACGCGGACCGATGCGCGGAACCGCTTCCACCGCGCCAGTTACTCATCCTGGCGACACATTGCAACGGGGGCTCCCATGCGCACCTTCATCAAACCTCTCGCCACGATTCTCCTGCTGGCCGCCGCCGGGACCACATTCGGGGCGGGCAGCGGGTCCATGCCATCCATGCCGCGCGTCGAAAACGCCTCTCCCGAGGACCAGGCTCGCGACGCCTACAACGCTGGCGTGCGCGCGGTCGACAAGGCCGACACGCTCACCGCTGACGCGGCGCGACAAACCGATGCCCGCAAGCAGCAGAAGATGCTCGACAAGGCGCATTCGAGCTACTCGGGCGCGCAGAAGAAGTTCTCGCGCGCCACCGAGCTCAATCCGCGTCTCGCCGAGGCGTGGAATTACCTGGGCTACACGAATCGCAAGCTCGGTGACTACCCGGCGGCGCTATCCGCCTATGACCACGCGCTGGCGCTGAAGCCGGCATTTCCCGAGGCCATCGAATACCGCGGACACGCCTATCTCGGGCTGAACCGTATCAACGATGCGAAGCAGGCGTACCTGGCGCTGTTCGGCAGCCATCGCCAGCTGGCGGCGCAGTTGCTGGCCGGCATGCAGGAATGGATCGGCACGCATCGCGGAAACCCCGCCGGTGTCGATGCGGCCTCGCTCGATGCGTTCGCGTCCTGGGTCAATGAACGCAGCACGATCGCCGGGCAGACCGCCAGCCTGACACGCGAAGGCGCCAGCGCCCGCTGGTGAGTCGTATGCATCACGCGGGCTGGCCCGTGCTGCTGGCCGCCGTGCTCCTGGGCATGGCGGCCGCCGCGTTGGGTGCGACTGACTATGCGTGGGAGTTGCCGCGCGGATTTCCGGAGCCCGCGGTTCCCGCCGACAACCCGATGAGTGTCGCCAAGGTGGCGCTGGGCGCGCGGCTGTTTTCCGATCCGCGGCTTTCCGTCACTGGCCGTTACTCCTGCCAGAGTTGTCATTCACCCGACCGGGCTTTCACCGACGGATTGCCGCGCTCGCGCGGCGCCACCGGTGAAACCGTGCCGCTCAATGCGCCCACGCTGCTCAACGTCGCCTACCAGCCGTCACTGGGGTGGCAGGACACCGGCGTACGCACGCTGGAACAGCAGATGCGCGGCCCGATGTTCAACGAGCATCCGCCCGAGCTCGGCCTGGCCGGGCGGGAAGGCGCGGTCGAAGCCGCGCTTGCCGCGGATCCCGGCATGACGCGTGCTTTTGCCGAAGCCTTTCCCGACCAACCCGCCGTCAGCATGGCCAATGTCATCCGGTCCATCGCCGCGTACGAGCGCACCTTGTTTGCCGGGGATTCTCCCTTCGACCGGTATGTGTTCGGCGGCGAGCACGGCGCACTCGGCGGAGAGGAGAAACGCGGCATGCGGCTGTTCTTCTCGGAGCGCACCGGCTGCTCGTCGTGCCACGGCGGCATCAATTTCTCGGGTCCGTGGGTGGACGCGGGCGAGCCCGCCGCGGCCGCGGTGTTCGCCGACACCGGCACGGGCACGAAGGTGCGTGTCCCCACGCTGCGCAACCTGGCCCGCACCGCGCCCTACCTGCACGACGGCCGTTTCGCCACCGTCGAGGCGGTGCTCGAGCACTACGAACGCCTGGCCGCCGATCCGGCGGCCGATCCGCGCCTGCGGCGCGCGCCACTAACTACCGGGGAGCGCGCCAGCCTCGCGCGCTTCCTGGCGAGCCTGGACCAGCGCTGAACCGCGCCCGGCGCGGAGGCCGGCCATGGCACGGCGGCACGCGGCCGCGCCTGTGTCATACTGCGCGCCCGTGAAGGATTGCGCGTGATCCAGTTCGGCATCGACAGGCTCCTGGCCGACATCAACCTGCAGCGTGAGCTCGAGGGCCGGCGCGTGGCGCTGCTCGCGCACCCGGCGTCGATGACGGCGAATTTCGAGCATTCACTCGACGCATTGCGCGGCATTCGCGGGCTGAACATCACCGCGGCCTTCGGTCCGCAGCACGGCCTGCGCGGCGACAAGCAGGACAACATGATGGAGTCGCCGGATTTCCGCGACCCGGTTCATGGCATCCCGGTGTTCAGTCTCTACGGCGAAGTGCGCCGTCCCACCGAGGAGATGCTCGACCACTTCGACGTGCTGCTGGTGGACCTGCAGGACGTCGGCTGCCGCATCTACACCTTCATCACCACTCTTCTATATGTGCTGGAGGCGGCGGCGCAGCACGGCAAGACGGTCTGGGTGCTCGACCGGCCCAATCCGGCCGGCCGGCCGGTCGAGGGCCTCAAGCTGCGCGAAGGTTGGGAGAGTTTCGTGGGCGCGGGGCCGATGCCCATGCGCCATGGACTCACGCTGGGCGAACTCGGCATCTGGTTCGTGAGTCATTTCCGGCTGGCGGTCGACTACCGCGTGATCCCGATGCGCGGCTGGAATCCGGAGCAAGCGCCGGGTTTCGGCTGGCCGCTGGGCGAGCGCAGCTGGGTGAATCCGAGTCCGAACGCGGCCAACCTGCCGATGGCGCGCGCCTACGCCGGCACGGTGATGCTGGAAGGAACGACGCTGTCGGAGGGACGCGGCACCACGCGACCGCTGGAGTTGTTAGGCGCGCCGGGCCTCGATCCGCGCTCGCTGCTCACGACCATGGATCGCATCATGCCGGCCTGGATCAAGGGCTGCCGCCTGCGGCCCTGCTGGTTCGAACCCACGTTCCAGAAATACAGCGGCAAGTTGTGCGCGGGATTCCAGATCCACGTGGATGACGGCGCGTACGTGCACGGGGAGTTTCGTCCGTGGCGCCTGGTCGCGGGCGCCTTCAAGTGCATCCGCCGCCTGCGCGGTGAATACCCGCTGTGGCGCGACTTCCACTACGAATACGAGAAGACGCGGCTGGCGATCGATCTCATCAACGGCAGCGAGTTGCTGCGCCAGTGGGTGGACGATCCGGCCGCGACGCCGGCCGACCTCGACAAGCTCGCCGGGCGCGACGAAGCGGAGTGGGAAGAAGTACGCTCCGACATCCTGCTGTATCGATGAAGCCGCGCGACTGAGCGCAGGCGTCGACGTGCGTCGACGCCCGGCGCGTCAGCCCACTGAGCCATCCACGGCCTCGATCGTCACCGTCGGCACGAGGATGGAGACGCTGGGCGTCACATCGCGTGTCGCGGCATGGGCGGTGTTGAGCGTGACCAGCAGCAGCGCGGTCAGAACCACGGCGCCGGCGCCAGCCGTCAGGTGCTCATAGGCGCGGCGCAGCAAGAAAGCGGAAATCTCGAGTGTCATGGCCAATCCTCCGTGTTTTGGGGCGGAAAACGAGCCGATGACGCGTGCCTGTTTCATCGCTTGCCGGCGTGAGAGGCGAATCCAGAAACGTGTCTATCGGAACGTTGATATAGACGCGCGAGCCCATGAAACGGTTGCAATGAATGCGATCGATGCGCCGGGTCGTGGGCCGCCGGCGCCGGGCAGAAGAGTGTCCGCAGCGGACACATGGCGGACAGCTTTTCTGCGTCAGCGCATGAATGAAAACGCCGCCAGGACGGCGGCGTTTACGCGGGAACGTGAAGAGGAGATTGCCGCTGCATTACTCGCTGGACTCGGCGTCGGCGGCGAAGCGCAATGGGGCTAACTATCCGGCCGCCCTGGGTTCCGGCAGGGGCCCGGAACCCGAGGTCCGGGGAGCTCATCCGACCTTGTTGCCGGAGGACTGATGCACCGCGGTCAGCTGCGGCCGGTCGACTTCGCCCACCACGTCGTCGAGCGTCTGCTGGTAACAGCGCTGTGCACGCAGGTACTCCGATACGCTGAGCCGGCCGTTGACGCCGCACACCTGGCGCGCCGCCGACTTGATGCTGCGGTAGAGCCTTTCGGCGCCCTCGGGCGAACTGAGGGTGGTATGCGCGTAGCGCAGCGCGATGCTGTGCGATTGCGAGGGCACTGCAGCCTGGGCATTCGAAGCCACGAACGCCAGCGCGGTCAGTGCCAGCGCGCCGAGGCTCGAACTGAATTGCTCGACGACGCGCTGCGTCGTGAGCCTGGAAGTGTAACGGGTCATGGCCAATCCTCCGTGTGAAGCGGAAAAACAGCCGACGACGCGCGCCCGACTCATCGCTTGCCGGCGTGAGAGGCGAGTCCGAAACGTGTCAATCGGAACGTCGAGATAGACGCGCGGGCGCGCGCAATGGTTGCAACGAAATTCCGAGAATCGCGCCGAGGCGTGGGCGGCCAGCGCCGGACAGAAATCGCCCCCGAAGCGGGGGCGTCCGTTCAGTTGAAGAAGGTCACTCTGCCGACTCGGCGCCGGCGGCGACGAAGGCGAGATCGCTCATGTTCACCTTGTTGAGGTCGAACTTCTTCGCGGCCGCCACCATGCGCAACAACGCCTGCGCGATGGGCATGGCGGGTTTCTTGTCGCCCGCCTTCATCTTGTGGAAACGAACCGGGTTTATGCGCGCTACCACGTAGCTGCGCAGGTAGGGCGACTTCATGCCGCGCGCCTGCAGCTCGCCCACGATGCGCTTCACCTCGTTGTCGATCTCCTGCAGGCGTGCCGCGTAGGCGGCGCGCTCCCGCAGGCCATCGGGCAGCTTCTTCGTCGACAGCCGGTCCACCTTCTTGAGCACGGGGCTGTAGGCGCCGCCACCGAAGCGCAGGTTGGCCTCGTAGACCAGGCCGAGCGTCAGTAGTTCGGCGGCCTCGAACTCGGCGGCGAGCGATGCCTCGGTGCGCGTCGGTTCGCGCTTGGCGAGATTGCGCGCCATGCGCACCACCTCGAGCGACTTGTCCTTGAGGTTGTGCGCCTTCTCGGTGTTCAGCGCGAGGATGCGATACGACAGCGACTCGTCGGGCGAGATCAGCACGGTGATCTGCTTGAGGCCGAGCACCTTGGCTGCCGCCAGTCGATGACGCCCGTTCGGCGTCCAGAAGCGGCCGTCTTCGCCGCGCACCACGATGAGCGGATCGAGGAAGGCGGCGGTGGCTTCGATGGCGCCCGCCAGGCGCTTGGCATGCGTGGGCGACAGGTCGCGCTGGAACGGCGTCGGCTGCACGGCACTGAAGGGCAGCGAAGCCAGCAGCAGCGGCCGGCCGCCGAGCGGTTCGCGGTAGGCGCCGATTGGGGCGCCGCCGGCCTGGCGGACCAGATCGACGACCGCGGCAATCTCGGCATGATCGATGGGAAGGGCGACTTCAGTGGCGCCCAGACCCCGCTTCACGGCGCTGGGCGCCAGCTTCGGTGCGCGTTTGCCCTTCTTCTTCGGCGCCGGTTTCTTTTTCGCTGCCATGGAAATCTCGCTCGCTTTCTTTGCCGATGATGATGCGCGCACCGCGCGCGTAGGTGAAATAGGACCAGGCCCAGTTGATGAGCACGATCAACCGGCTGCGGAATTCGATCAGGAAATAGATGTGCAGCACCAGCCAGAACCACCAGGCCAGGATTCCGGACAGGCGTAACGAAGGCAGCTCCACGATGGCCGAGTGTCGGCCGATGGTGGCGAGCGCGCCGAGGTTGCGATAGCGGAAGATCTGCGTCTGCCGGCCCTTGAGGCGCGCCACGACATTGCGCGCCGCGGTCGCGCCCATCTGCTTGGCCGCCTGCGCCACGCCAGGCACGGGTTTGCCATCCTGCAATACGCTCGCAAGATCTCCGATGACGAAGACCTCGGGATGCGCGGGCAGGCTGAGATCCGGGGCCACACGCACCCGTCCGGCCCGATCGAGTTCCGCGCCGAGCTGACGTCCCAGCGGCGAGGCCGAGACTCCCGCAGCCCAGAGGATGGTCTGCGCGGCGATGCGCGTGCCACCGAATTCGAGATGGCCTTCTCCGATGGAGGTGACGGCCTTGCCCGTGTGCACTTCGACGCCGAGTTTCTCGAGCTGCCGCAGCGCGCTCGCCGAAAGTTTCTCGTCGAAGTTGGACAACACGCGCGGACCGGCCTCGATGAGCATCACGCGCGCCTTGCGCGAGTCGATGTGGCGGAACTCGTTGGCCAGCGTGTGGCGCGCGATTTCCGCCAGCGTGCCGGCGAGTTCGACGCCCGTCGGCCCGGCGCCGATCACCGCGAAGGTGAGACAGGCATCGCGCTCCGCTTCATGCGGGGTCGCCTCGGCGCGCTCGAACGCCTGCAGGATGCGCCGGCGGATCACGAAGGCGTCGTCGAGCGTCTTGAGCCCCGGCGCGAAGCGCTCCCACTCGTCGTGGCCGAAGTACGCGTGCGTCGCGCCGGTGGCCACCAGCAGGTAATCGTATTCCAGGGTCTGGCCGGCGACGTTCACGGTCCGCGCCACGGGGTCAATCGTGGAAACTTCGCCCATCAGCACCGTGACATTGCGCTGGCGGCGCAGGATGTGCCGCAGGGGTGCCGCGATCGAGGGAGCCGCCAGCCCCGCGGTCGCGACCTGGTACAGCAGCGGCTGGAACAAGTGGTGGTTGCTGCGATCGATCAACGTGACCGCCAGGTTCTCGCGCGCCAGGCTGCGCGCGGCGGTGATCCCCGCGAAGCCTCCACCGATGACGACGACTTTCTTCACGCTCATGGACCAGAACTTAGCCGAAACGCCCGCTCGGCGGCGCGCTAAAATTACCGCGCACTTTTAGTTCGAAATTCCCATGAGCACCATCACCCAGCACGATCTTGTCGCGAGCGTCGCGGACGCCCTGCAGTACATTTCCTACTTCCATCCGCCGGATTACATCCGCGCGCTCGGGCGCGCCTACGAGCTGGAAGAATCCGCGGCCGCGCGCGACGCCATCGCGCAGATCCTCACCAATTCGCGCATGTGCGCCGAAGGACGCCGCCCGATCTGCCAGGACACCGGCATCGTGGTGGTGTTCGCCAGGGTGGGCATGAACGTGCGTTGGGATGCGCAGCTGTCGTTCGAGGACATGATCAACGAGGGCGTGCGCCGCGCCTATCTACATCCGGACAACAAGCTGCGCGCCTCGATCGTCGCGGACCCGAACTTCTCGCGCAAGAACACGCGCGACAACACGCCGGCGGTCATCCACACGCAGCTGGTGCCGGGCGACGAGGTGGAGATCACCGTCGCGGCCAAGGGTGGCGGCTCGGAGAACAAGTCCAAGTTCGTGATGCTGAACCCGTCGGATTCGCTGGTCGACTGGGTGATCAAGACCGTGCCGCTGATGGGCGCGGGCTGGTGCCCGCCGGGCATGCTGGGCATCGGCATCGGTGGCTCGGCGGAAAAGGCGATGCTGCTGGCGAAAGAGGCCCTGATGGAGCCGATCGACATGGCCGAGCTGCGCGCGCGCGGGCCCGCGTCGAAGACCGAGGAACTGCGCATCGAGCTGTACGACAAGGTCAACGCGCTCGGCATCGGGGCGCAGGGCCTGGGCGGCCTGTCTACCGTGCTCGACGTGAAGATCCTCGAGTACCCGACGCACGCGGCCTCGAAGCCCGTGGCGATGATCCCGAACTGCGCGGCCACGAGGCACGTGCATTTCACGCTCGACGGGTCCGGGCCGGCGATACTCGAGCCGCCGAAACTTTCCGACTGGCCAAAGGTGAACTGGACGCCGGCGCCCGGCGCGCGCCGCGTGAACCTCGACTCGCTCACGCCGGCGGAAGTCGCGAGCTGGAAGCCCGGCGAATCGCTGCTGCTCAACGGCCGCATGCTCACGGGTCGTGACGCCGCCCACAAGCGCATCGCCGACCTGTTCGCGCGCGGCGAATCGCTGCCGGCGGGCGTGGATTTCCGCAATCGCGTCATCTACTACGTCGGTCCCGTGGACCCGGTGCACGGCGAGGTGGTGGGTCCAGCGGGCCCGACCACGGCCACCCGCATGGACAAGTTCACCGAGATGATGCTGGAGAAGACCGGCCTCATCGCCATGGTGGGCAAGGCCGAGCGAGGCCCGGCGGGCATCGAAGCCATCCGCAAGCATCGCGCGGCCTATCTCATGGCCGTGGGCGGCGCCGCGTATCTGGTGTCCAAGGCCATCAAGGCCTCGCGCGTCGTGGCGTTCGAAGATCTCGGCATGGAAGCGATCTACGAATTCACCGTCGAGGACATGCCCGTGACCGTGGCCGTCGACGCCAACGGCACGTCGGTCCACCAGACCGGTCCCGCCGAGTGGACGCAGAAAATCGCCGCCGGGATCGCCGTGCGCGGTAGATAGGTAAGCGGTGCCGGGCGGGGGTTCTCGGGGTTACGAACTGTTTCGCACCGTTTGAGCGCTCGCGGCTCGCAACCCCGAGAACCCCCGCCCGGCATCGCTCATCCTCGCGGAAACCAGCAGCTGATGATGGTGCCGCGCGTGCGGCCGCTCTCGATGCGCAGGCTGCCGGCCATCATCTGGGCGCGGTAGTGCATGATGCGCAGCCCCAGGCCCTTCGACTGCGTGACGGCGGGGTTGAAGCCGCTGCCGTTGTCTTCGATGCGCAGCAGGCCGCGCTCGCCATCGGCGCGCAGGGTGATGTGCACCTGGCCGGCGGAGCCGTGTTGCGCGGCGTTGGTCACCGCTTCCTGCGCGATGCGATACAGGTGCAGCGCGTTCACCGACGCGAGTCCGTGGTCCAGCGACTCGTCGGCCTCGCACAGCACGTTGATGTGGAACATCGCCGAGAGGCGCCGCGCCAGTTCTTCGAGCGCCATCGACAGGCCGCCGCGATCGAAGGTCACCGGCGACAGGCCACGCGCCAGCGCGCGCGTGGTGAAGATGGCGTCGTTCACCAGCAGCGCGATTTCCTCGATCGAGGACGAGAGCGCGGTGGCCTCGCGTTCGGCGCGATTTTCCAGTCCGCGCAGCAGCAGTGCGATGCCGGTGAGCTCCTGGCCGAGACCGTCGTGCAGGTCGTTGCCGATGCGCTGCTGCTCGCGGTTGCTGGCCTCGAGTACCTCGCGCTCGAGCTGCCGCCGCGCGGTGGCGTCCTGCAGCATGGTCAGCCAGAAACGTTCACCGCGCAGCACCAGCGAAGTGATGCCCGCTTCCACGAATAACGTGCCGTCGCCATCCTGCGCGCCGCGCACCGCGAGTTCGCTCACCAGCGGCGCGCCGGAGCGCGCGGCCGCCTCGTCGGCGAAATCCGCGACCAGGCGGTCGAGCAGCGGGTCGCAGGGCAGGTGCCGCAGGTGCTTGCCGATCAGGGAGCCGGTGACGAAGCCGAACATCCGGTCGAAGGCCGGATTGGTCATGCGGATCACGCCGCCGCTGTCCGACAGCACCACGCCTTCGTGCATGACCTCGAGCGCCAGCGCCTGGCTGCGCAGCACTTCCTCGTTGGTCTTGCGATCGGTGATGTCGTGCACCACGCCGATGAAGCGCTCCACGGTGCCGTCGAAACCGACGATGGGCTGATTGGCCAGATGAACCCAGCGCGTGTCTCCCCGCAGCGTCTTCAGCGCCAGCTCCATTTCGGTGCGTTCGCCACGACGCAGGCGGTGGCGGCGTTCGATTGCACCGGCATGATCGTGATCGAAGAACACGCGGCGCCAGCCGAGCTTGTTGAGCGCCTCGAAGGTGCCGCCGAAGAAGGGCTCCCAGCCGGGGCTGGCCCATACCACCTGTGCTTCTCCGGAGCTGTCGACGGTCGCTTCGTACACGAAGCCGGAGGTCAGTTCGGCAACGGTGCGGTAGCGGAATTCACTCTCACGCAGTGCGTCGGCGGCGTGTTTGCGCTCGGTGATGTCCACCACCACGCCAACCAGTCGCGTGAATTTTCCGGTCGCGGGATCGGCGAGCGGCCGATTCTTGACCTCGACCCAGCGCAGGTAGCCGTCGGTCCTGCGGATCTGCACCGTGAATTCGACGGTCTCGCCCGCGAGGTAGCGACGCGTGCGCGCGAGGCTGTCCTCCCGCCAGCTTTCGCTCACGTGAAAGCTCTGCCAGCCGCGGCGCCGATACTCTTCTTCGTTGCAGCCGTACACGCGCTCGGTGCCCAGCGCCCACTCGAGCTCGTAAACGCCACGCGCGTTCATGATGTATTCGTGCACCGCGCCGGCCGACAGGTCGGCGACCGTGCGGTAGCGGGCATGATTCAGGGACAGGATGGCTTCGTTGGCCTTGCGCCGCGTGATTTCCCGCGAGTGGGCGATGATGCCCGCGACGCTCGGATTCGCCATTGCATTGACCGCGATGCTCTCCAGCCAGCACCAGCTGCCGTCGTGGCGGCGGAAGCGATATTCGAACCGGTTGCGCTCGGGCTGATCGTCCGGCGCGGCGAGCAGTTTGCGAAAACGATCGCGCATCGCTTCGAGGTCATCCGGATGCAGGAAGTCGACGGCGTTCTTGCCTAACAAGTCGCTCGCGCGGTGACCTAGGTAGCGCTCGATCGCTTCATTCGCGTAGGTGAAGCAACCGGTCGCGTCCTGCACCGTGATGATTTCGAGCGCGTGTTCCGTGAGTGCGCGCAGTCGGGCATCGCCATCCGACCGCGCGACCTGACGTCGTGCGACTTTCCTCGTAGTAGTGCTCAAGTCGCCCCTCCGCGCGCGGCGGTTAGCATAACTTTCCTGGCAGGGGTGTCGGAAAGCGCTGCGACTTTGCGGGGCATGATGTGGTCTGAGTACAACGTCTTGGGGCCCTGTATTAGGGCGTCAATTTTAAGTTATTGAAAAATAAGGGCTGAAAGTTTGCTTGTGGCCCCAAATCGGCTCGTCGCATCCAAGGTTGTTTGTTGCGTGGACGCTGTAGTAGGCTTCGCCGCACTGCAGGGGTCAATGTCGAATCAAAGAGCGTAAGTCAAATACGCTGTGCTCCATTAATTGGAGTCGGGTCGCGATTCTTACGAATTTGTTTCGGACGTGAGTCCTGTTGCCCATCCGACGATGAGGCTGGGCGTACCCAATTCTTAAAACTTTCAAGGGATCAGTCATGGCTAAACACCTATCAGTGCGACAGGCCGTTCGACTTGCGCTACTCACCGGCGCAATTCCAATGGTGCTTGCCACTCCCGCGTTCGCGCAGGAGCAGGACAAGCAAAACGATTCTTCCATGGACGAAGTCGTTGTCACCGGAACCCGCATCTCCGTTCCTGGCGTCGTCTCCTCCAGCCCGATCTTCACGGTCGGCACTGCCGAGATCGAGCGCGCGCAGCAGCCTGAAGTGGAAATGATCTTCCGCCAGCTGCCGATCACGCTGCCCTCGGACGGTTCGAACGCGAACAACGGTACCGCCGGCGCCGCCACGATCGACCTGCGCGGCCTCGGTCCCCAGCGCAACATCATCCTGATCGACGGCAAGCGCCTCACGCCGTACAACTTCAACGGCCTGGTGGACACGTCGGTCATCCCGACCGCGATCCTGGAGCGCGTCGACGTCCTGACGGGTGGCGCGTCCACCTCGTACGGTTCGGACGCCATGTCGGGCGCCATCAACTTCATCACCAAGCGTGATTTCGAAGGTGTGGCCCTCGACACGAACTACTCGATGACCGGCGAGCAGGATGGCGACATCATGTCCGCCGCCCTGACCCTCGGCACCAACGTGGCCGATGGCCGCGGCAACCTGATCTTCAGCGTGAACTTCAGCGACCGCGAAGGCGTGCAGCTCGGTTCGCGTCCGCTGGGCCAGCTGGGCATCGAGACGGCCACGGGCGCAGGTTACGAAGAGTTCCTGGCCGGCGAAGGTCCGACTCCCGCTCCAGCGGGTTGCGGTGGCCCCGGCTCCGTGGCCTCGGGTGGCTCGACCACCACGCTGCCGACGCGTATCGCCATCTTCGGTGCCGGTAGCCTCGGTGCCGGTCAGTTCCGCGACGACGGTTCGATCGGCCCCAACTGCAGCGTGTTCAACTTCAACCCGTTCAACTACTACCAGACGCCGCAAACGCGCTTTGGTGGCACCGCGATCGGTCGCTTCGAAGTCAACGAACACGCCGAAGTGTACGGACGCCTGGGTTACAGCAGCACCAGCGTTCGCCAGCAGGTCGCGGCCTCAGGTGTGTTCGGTTCGTCCTTCTGGACTCCGCTCGCCAACCCGCTGATGGCGGACAGTGCGCGCAATTCGCTGATTGCCGCGGCCAATCTCGGTATCGTTCCTGACGGCGAAGATCCGCCGGTCATCAATGCGACCAACTGGCGCGACGAGAACGAGAACGGCATCGTCGATGCCGCCGACTACCTGAACCTCCAGTATCGTCGCCGCACGGTGGAGTTCGGTGAGCGTTCGACGACCTACGACAACAACGCTTGGAACTTCGTGATCGGCACGACCGGCGAAGCTTTCGAAGGCTGGACTTACGACGTGTCCTACCAGCGTGGCGAGTCCGACCGCACCAACACTTCGGCCGGCTACACCAACCTGGCGAACATCGAGAATGCGCTCGACAGCACCGACGGCGTCACCTGCGCCAACGGCGACCCGAGCTGCGTGCCGCTGAACCTCTTCGGTGGTTTCGGCTCGATCACTCCGGCGATGGCTGGCTACTCGAGCGCGACCGCAATCGAACAGCAGCACTATGTGCAGCAGATCGCTGGCGCGTCGCTGAGCGGTGAAGTCGGGGCGATCAAGCTGCCCTGGGCCGACCAGGGCCTCGCGCTGGTGGTCGGTCTCGAGTGGCGCGATGAGGCCGCCGAGACGGTTCCGGACGAGTGTTTGAAGCTTGCTCCGGCGAGCTGCCTCGGTGGCGCCGGTGGTAACACCCTGCCCATCGCGGGTGGTTTCAATGTGAAGGAAGTGTTCACGGAAGCGATCCTGCCATTGGTCTCGGACAAGACCGGTGCGAAGTCGCTGGATCTCGAACTGGGTTATCGCTATTCGGATTACGACCCGACGGGCACCGACGACACGTGGAAGGTCGGCATCAACTGGCAGCCCACGGACACCCTGCGTTTCCGTGCGATGAAGCAACGAGCGGCGCGTGCGCCGAACGTGGGCGAACTGGCAGCGCCGCAGGTCACGGGCCTGGACAACGCGTTGACGGATCCTTGCTCGGTGTCGAACACGAACATCACCGCGGAACTGCGCGCGCTGTGCATCAGCACGGGCATGACCAATTCGCAGGTGGGCGACGTGGAAGACATCGTGGCCGGCCAGATCAACGGCTTCTTCGGCACCGACCTGGATGCCCTGCCGGGGCCGGAGTCCGCGGATACGCTGACCGCCGGTGTCGTCTGGACGCCGCAATTCGAGTCGCTCAAGAGCACGTACTTCTCGGTGGACTACTACGACATCACGATCAATGACTACATTGATGAATACGGTGCGCAGGAAGTCCTCGACTCATGCTACGAAACCGGCGACACGGTCGCGTGCGCGAAGATCCACCGCGTGGGCGGAACGCTCACCGTGGACGGTTCGGGCGTCGAGTTGTACACCACCAACCTGAAGTACCTGCAGGCCGAGGGCGTCGAAATCCAGGCCAACATCGGCTTTGACATCGGAAACGCGGGCACACTGACGTTCAACGCGTACATCAACAAGTACCTGACCCAGGAATCGCAGAGCAGCGACTTGTCGGCTGTGATCGATTGCAAGGGCAAGTACGGCACGCAGTGCGGTAACCCGCTGCCGAGCGTTCGCTGGTTGCAGACCACGACCTGGGCGAAGGGTCCCTTCGACGTCTCGCTGTCCTGGAATCACCTCGGATCGACCTCGATCGAGCCGACTCAGTCCGCGGACAACGACGGCGACGGCGAACCGGACGTGTTCGAGCCGTTCCAGTCGATCGGTTCGTACGACTACTTCGATCTGAGCGGATCGTGGTCGGTCGGCGAATGGCTGACGGTGCGTGCGTACATCGCGAACATCACGGACGAGGAACCGCCGGTGGTCGGAAACGAGGCGGGCGATACCCGCTCCAATTCCGGCAACACGTTCCCGAGCGTGTTCACGGCTCTGGGTCGCACCTACTCCTTGGGCGTGAGCTTCCGCTTCTAAGACCCAGGTGTTTGACGATTGTCGATAGTGAACGGCGGGCTTCGGCCCGCCGTTCTTTTTTTGTGGCGTCGGGATGTCCTGATGGCATACTCGTCGCAAGTTACGAATCCGTCGAGGTGGCCCATGAGACTTAATTTCAAGCACTTTTCGTACGCGGCTGTCGCGCTGGCCATGTTCACCACGGCGGTCATCGGTGCCGAGGTTTCCCCGGAGAAGATGATCGACGTGCCGCTCAAGGACATGCGCGGTGAATCCGCCGAAGCGGTGCAGAAGCGCGCACTGAAGGACACGCGCGACGGCATCGTGCTGGTTTATTCGGGCGAGACGGCGCGACTGGAGCAGGTGGTGCGCGATATCGCGGGTGAATCCGCCGCACGCGGCTTCCAGGTGAAGTCGGTGCTGCTGGCGGACGACGCGAGTGGCGCGGGCGTGACCATGTACGGACAGGACGGCGGGCCGCTGGGTCCGAAGATCGAAATTTCGAACGACATGAAGCGCCAGACTGGCGAGCAGATCGAGCGTCTCAAGGAGCGCCTGGCGCAGGCAGCTGCCGCGAGCGCGCAAGTCGATCCCATGGATGTGGTCCACTGCAAATACATCGCGACCACCGGGTCGCTGGTGCGCAAGACCAAGGTCTGCTCCACGCCGCGCGAAGACGCGGAGCGCGAGAAGGCCGCGAGGGAATGGACCCGCGACCGGCAGAACAAGGGCGGCAACGAAGCGATGCCGAACCCCGGCTGAGCTTGCGGCCGGTTTCGGCCGCAGAATCATCCATGGCGGATCCACGCGCAGGCGAGCTCGCCAACGCGGCAGTTCATGCAGCCAGCACGGGAAACTTTCCGGAAGCGGAGCGCCTGTGGCGAGAGCTGCTGCGCATCGATCCGCGAAATCCCAAGGCATTGTTCAGCCTCGGCGTCCACGCGCTACAACGCGGCGACGTCAATGCCGCCCATTCACTGCTCACTTCGGCGCGCGCGGTCGCGCCCAACGACCTGCTCAACCTGATCACGCTGAGCAGCGCTTGTCGACTGCGTGGCGACACCGGCGGTGAGCGCGAGGCCATCGAGGCCGCACTGGTCGTCGACGCCTACTACATTCCGGCCCTGCTGGCGCGCGGCCACTGGCACGAGCGTGCCGGCAGCCAGGCGGTGGCGTCCGCGAACTACGCCAATGCACTGAAGATCGCGCCTCCGGCCAGCCACTGGCCCGAGTCCCTGCGACCCCAGCTCGAGCACGCGCGCGCCGTGGTGGACCGGTACTCCGCAGCGCAGCTCAAGTACATCTCGGAGAAGGTTGCGGACCTGCAGGCAGCCTTGCCAACCGGCGTGCAGGCGCGCTGGCAAGAGGCGGTGAACATCGTCGCGGGGCGCGCCAGGCCGTATTTCTCCGAGTGCAACCAGTTGCACGTGCCGCGCCTTCCGGCGATTCCGTTCTTCGAGCGCGAGCAATTTCCCTGGGTGGCGGCGATCGAGTCCCGGACCGACCAGATCCGCGACGAGCTCGCGGCCGCGCTGGTCGCCGAGCGCGACAAGTTCAACCCTTACATCGCGTACCGGCCCGGAGATCCGGTCAACCAGTGGAAGGAACTCAACCACTCGCATCGCTGGAGCGCCTATCACCTGTGGCGAGGGGGCGCGCCTCAGGCGGACAACCTGGCGCGTTGTCCCCAGACCGCCGCGGCCCTGGGCCAGGTGCAGATGGCGGAGATCGGCGGGCTTTGTCCCAACGCGATGTTCTCGGCCCTCGCGCCGCACACCACGATTCCACCTCACAACGGCGAGACCAACGCGCGCGTGGTGGTCCACCTGCCGCTGATCGTGCCGGAGGGCTGCATCTATCGCGTGGGCGCCGATCAACGGCGCTGGAACGTGGGCGAAATCCTGGTGTTCGACGACACCATCGAACACGAAGCGCGCAATGACAGTGACGAGCTGCGCGTCGTGATGATCTTCGACGTGTGGAACCCGCTGCTGAGCGCCGCGGAGCGCTCGATGGTGCAGGCCATCGTCGCCGCCACCCGCACCTTCGGTACCGCGTGAAACCGGGCCCCGTTTCCGGGGCCCGTTCCAGTTCAAGTCGGCCGCGCTAGTTCAGGGCGCGCAGCACCACGCGGCGATTCTGCTGTCGACCATCGGCCGTGGCATTGCTGGCCAGCGGTTCGGTCTCGCCATATCCGCGCGAAGTCAGCAGGTTGGTGACGCCATTGTCCTTGAGGTACTTGAGCACGCTCTCGGCGCGACGCGCGGACAGCTGCTGGTTGTACGCGTCGGCACCGCGGTCGTCGGTATGTCCGGCGACTTCGATGTTGACCTCCGGATATCGCTTGAGCGTCGCGACCGCGCGATCGAGCACCGGAATACTCTCGGGCAGCAGCTCGGCGCTGTTGGTGGCGAATTTCACGCCTTGCAGCAGGATCTCCTGCTTGAAGGGGCAACCCGTGGCATCGACGCGCTCGCCCTTCGGCGTGCTCGGGCACTGGTCGAA
>Ga0315910_10001117_pt1 | contig 25061 bp, 19 predicted proteins | sample EdamamesoilMG_FD_204470 | JGI IMG/M metagenome (GOLD analysis project Ga0315910, IMG submission 204470) | Garden soil microbial communities collected in Santa Monica, California, United States - Edamame soil | ecosystem: Environmental > Terrestrial > Soil > Garden | place: USA: California... | reverse complement strand
GCCGCCTGCTCCAGCGCCGCCGTTGCCGCCCCCCGCGCCGCCTGCTCCAGCGCCGCCGTTGCCGCCTGCCCCCGCGCCGCCGTTCCCTGCCCCCGCGCCGCCCGAGCCGGCCGCACCCCCGGCGGGCGCTCCTCCCATACCTGCGCCAGTACCGGAGACACCACCGGTTCCGCTCGACCCCGCCGCGCCGCCCGTGCCTGCTGGCCCCGAGCCACCTACGGCACTCGTGCCCGACGTACCGCCGCTCGGTGCGCCGCCCATCGCCGGACTACCGGCTGCTGCGCCACCGCTTCCTGCTGATCCGCTCACGCCGACCATCCCCGCACTGCCGCCCTGCATCGACCCGCCGGAGCCAGCCACCGTGCCGCCGCCGGTGCCGCTGCCCGAGTCTGGGGCTGGGGCCGCGGGATCCGGCTCCGAGCATCCGGCCAGCGCCGCGAGCGCCATGACCAGCGAAAACAGGTTGGACGAGCTTCGAATCATCTCCCGCAGGCAGTTGCCCCGGAGCCCGAGGGCCCGTCACAAATTGCAAGGCCCTGAGACTGGCCGGACACCGACGCCCGCCTACTGCGTTTCGCCCCGCAGCGAGCGCCGGCGCGCGTTGCGCAGCACGACGGACGCGAGCAACGGCGCGACGATCGCTGCGGTGACCACCAGGCCTTCGACGAAGCTCGATAGGCGCGGGAGGTTGAAGACGATGACTTCGAGGAACGTGACGATGGCGTCGCCCGCGACGAGCACGAGAAGCACGGAGGCGAGCCGCGGGCGCCAGCGCACGCCGAGCCAAAAGAGCGCGAGGGCGAGACCGATGTCGAACGTGACCCAAAACCATTGAACCCACGGGCTCGGAAACCAGCGCTCGGTGTCCGCTCCGGCCAGGATCGCCGTCCACGGGACGAGGAGGAGAGCGAGCACCCGAACCACGATTGGTGGACCGCGCAACAGGGTCTCTAGTCCGTATCGAAGCAGCCCGCCGCGTGCGAAGGCAGCAAGGCTATCGTAGAGCGCGGCGTGGGAGGTCTGCTCGGGCGGGTAGGACAGGTGAATGGAAGCCCATTCGCGCGGACGAAGCTTTGCCTTGAACGAGTGAACGCCTGCAAAGTCATAGAGCCCCGAGACGTAGGTTCGGAGCCAGCGTAACGGCGCGGGGACCGTGCCCGCGAGTGGCGCGAGCCCGAGCGTCACGTACTGACTCTGCATCGCGGCGGCGTCCCGCATCACGGAATCGACGAGGAGCTCCGTCGTGCCGTTCGGGGCGTCGGGGGCGCGCACGAGGTTTTCGACGAACCAGCCGTTCCTCGCGTAGACGGGGACGACGCTCGCGAAACCGACGAGGCGGTCACCGCACCGGGCGACGAAGAGTCGGCGCTCTTCGGCAAAAGCGAACGGCGCGACCCGTACCAGAAATCCCATCGGCTGCATCGGCTTCGTGTCGAGCCAGCGCGTGATCAACGCTTCGATCTCCGAGCGAACATCGTCGTTCGCGGAGCCGGCCTCACGCTCGTCGAAGCGTCTGATCGCGACACCATGCGCCCGCGCGCGCCGCAGCTGTTTGCGCAGACTGCGCACGTCGTCAACAGTCGCCGCCCATGCTTCAGGGTGCCAGCTCGGTTGTTCTCCGATCAGGAGCGCTTCGAAACCTCCCTGGTCGACGAAGCGGCGCTCCGTGGCGAAGAACGCAACGCGCCGGCCATTTTTCCGGGCTTGCTCCGCAAACGCGCGTGCGACCGGGACGAGCTCGTTTTCGGGAGCGATCGGCGAGCCGGCGGCCACCCAGGCCCTGCCCGTGTCGACGTAGGCGACGACGGCGTCCGTTCCGAAAAACCAATACGAGAACCCGGCCCCGAGCACTTGAAACGAGGTGACGTTCCAGCCCCACCGCTTGAGCAGCGCGAGCACGCGAAGACGCGGGTCGGAGGGATCGGGCGCCAGCGGAGACACGCCCGACGTGCATACGACCGCATCATCCCGGTTCCAACGTGTAGTATCGCCCCCGCGCAGCCGACCGATGAGCAACTTCCTCCCCAGACCGGCGAGCTCGGGCATCGCGACCCTGCACCCTGCTTACTTCGCGCTCGTGATGGCGACGGGCGTCGTTTCGATCGCGTCGTTCTTGCTCGGGATCCCCTTGGTGCCGAAGGCGCTGTTCGCGCTGAACCTGGTCTTTTATCCGGTGCTCTGGGCCGTGACGCTCGTCCGCGTCCTGCGCCATCCGGCGCGTGTCGTCGCGGATCTATCCGATCACGGGCGAGCGGTGGGATTTCTCACGGTCGTTGCCGCCACCTGCGTGATGGGATCCCAGTGCGTGATCGTCGGCCAGGTCCCGCACGTTGCGTTTTGGTTCTGGGTTCTGGGCGTCATCCTCTACGTGGGCATCGTGTACTCGGTGCTGACGGCGCTCACCGTCAAGCAGGACAAGCCACCCCTCGCGGAGGGCATCAACGGCGGATGGCTCGTCTCCGTCGTCGCTGCTCAGTCGGTCGCCGTGCTCGGCGTGCTGCTGGCTCCCAGCGTGGCGCAGCCCGACAAGCTGCTTTTTTTCTCGCTGGCGATGTGGCTGGGCGGCGGAATGCTCTACTTCTGGATCATCTCGCTCATCTTCTACCGGTACACCTTCTTCGTGATGGCGCCGTCGGATCTCGCGCCGCCGTACTGGATCAACATGGGAGCGGCGGCGATCTCGACGCTCGCCGGCGCGATGCTCGCCAGCGCGAGCGAGCGGTCGCCCGTGATCGCGAGCATCTTGCCGTTCGTGCGCGGCTTCACGCTCATGTGGTGGGCAACGGCCACGTGGTGGATCCCCATGCTGCTCGTGCTCAGCATTTGGCGGCACGTCGTCAGGAAGTTTCCCCTGCGCTACGACCCGCTGTACTGGGGCGCTGTGTTCCCGCTCGGGATGTACACCGTCGCGACGGTGCGTCTATCGCGGGCCGTCGATGCGCCGTACTTGCTCGAGATCGCGCGCGTCACCGTGTTCGTGGCGCTGGCCGCCTGGACACTCGTGTTCACCGGCATGGCCACGCACCTCGGCAGCAGCTGGCTCGGGCGCAAGCGACCGCCGCTAGCATCCGAGCAGCCGCACTGAGCGTCGCCGGACGCCTAACGACAGTCGGCCGTCCACGAATTCACGAGTTCCCACCATGGGTCCGTGAGCGGCCCGAACTGCGTTTCGCTGAACTGGTCGTCGCATTCCCTGAGCGCGAGATCTCGTAGCTGCGAGCCAACGTTGCAGGCATCGACGTCGTCGGCGTCGGGCATCGCGTCGCCGCTGCAGTCCATCACCGGGTGATAGATGGCGCCGCTGTAGAGGACGCCAATGCCGTAGAATCCCAGCATCGTGCCGCTACCGACGGGGCTGAAGGGGCCCGAGTACGTTTGGCCGCCTGCCCGGGGATTCGTGTTCGTGCAGTCGCAGACGAGATTGTCGCGTGTGAAGCGGACGGTGCACGAGAACTCGATCGTGTAGGTTCCGTCGATCTCCCAATCCTCACCCGAGCCTTCGAGGTGCAACGGTTCGCTCCAGGTGATCGGTCCGCCGCAACCAATTTCTCCATCGCAGGCCGCACCTGCACACGTGGCGACCTCGTAGGTGCTGCCGTTGACGGTGACGTCACGGGTCTCACCCGGAACACAAACGGCGCTCGGAGCCTCGAAGCTCATCACCACCAGCGCTGCCTGCTCCGCAATGAAGTCACTGCTGCAGGTCAGGCCGCCGCTCTGCCCGCCCGCGCCGCTTTCGCCCGTCGCGCCCGATGCACCTCCTCGACCCGACGTCGCTTCGCCGCCCATCCCCGCACTCGCGCCGCTGCTCCCGCCCATCCCTGCACCCGTTCCGCCACTCCCGCTCACGCCGCGACCCGCTGCTCCCGAAGCGCCGCCTCCGCGTCCACTCGTACCACCCGACGAAACGCCGCCGACGGCGCCAGAAGCCCCGCCCCCCGCCGTGCCTCCCGTGAGAGGCGCTCCGCTTCCCGCCGCGCCGCCGGTGCCGGCCACAGCCGCCATTCCTCCATCGTTTCCAGCGCCCGTGCCTGCACCTCCAGGGGCCCCGCCGTCGTCCCGGTCACTCGAGCAACCGAGGACGGCAGCGAACACCAGCGCAGCGCACGGGACGGGGCCTCCAACCCGTTTGACCAACCTCATCGCCCTTCTACTCATACCACGCTTCCGATCCCTCACCGACGCCTCGAGTCCCGTACGGCGTTCTCCGTAGCGAGGCCTCCGCGGTCACTGCTGTGGCCCGTACGGTCACGGCGCTTCGAGCCCGTTTGCCGCAGATTCGGAGCATGGAGCTCGCCGTCGTGGCGGTTCCTCACTCGGAGAATCTCATGGCGACAGGAATCAAAGCTTCGTTTCTCGTGCCGGGCGCGCTCGTCCTCGGCGTTGCGCTTTCGTCAGCGGGATGCGGGTCGGCCGTTCCGGCATTGCGCGCCGGGCTACCGCCGCAGAACACGCCCGCCTTTGCGCACCATCCGGGCACGATCGACGTCGTGGTGAAGGGAATTCCGGAGCAGCGCGGGAAGCTCTACGTCGAGCTCTACGATCGAACCGGGTACTTCCAGTACGAGCGAGTGCTGAACGAACGGATCGTTCCCGTCACCGGAGCGACGATGAAGGTACGGCTCGAGCACGTGCCCCAGGGGCGCTACGTGGTTGCCGTCTCGCAGGACGCCAACGAAAATCGGGCGCTCGACACGAGCTTCTTCGGGGTTCCGACGGAGGCATACGGATTTTCACGCGACGCGCGCGGAACGTTCGGGCCGCCGGATTTCGAGGAAGGGGCCTTCGATTTCGACGGCAAGGCCGCTTCACTCACGGTCCACGTCGACTAGTCTTTCGCCCTCATGGCCGCTCTGCCGAAGCACCGTGCGCGATCGGCGACGTTGTCCGCCACCCGGTCGCTTCAGATCCTCGAGGGGGCGCGGCGCGCCGGCCTGGATCCGATACGGATCTGTAGCCGAGCTGGCACGACCATCGAGGCCTTGCGAGAGCCCGGGCAGCGCACCACGCTCGCTCAGTACCACGCGATTTGGCGGGCAACGATGCAGCTCGGGGACCGACCCGAGCTGCCGCTCTCGATCGCCACGGCGTTTGCCATCGACCCGCTCGACGTGCTGTGGTTTGCGTGCGCGACGGCCGGCGACCTTCGTGCAGCGTTCGAACAGTTCAATCGCTACCGGCGGATGTGCACGGGGAGCCGCGACTGGGAGTTCCACGAAGGAGCAAGAGAGGTGCGTCTCACCTTCGTTTCTCATTCCGCCGAAGGTTGTGGTGCTCGCGCCGCGACCGAATTTGCACTGGCTGAGCTGCTCCACTGCGCGAGGCTCCTCAGCGGAGTTTCGTGGCAGCCGCTCGAGGTCATGGTGCCGCACTCGGCGCCGCAAGACACGAAGGCCCATCGTGAATTTTTCGGAGTCGAGCCGCGTTGGGGCTCGGCGCGCGCCGAGCTGTCGGCGGAGCCGAGCGTCCCTCGCCTGACCCTCGTCAAGTCTGATCCGCAGCTTGCGACGCTGCTAGCGCACAACGCCGAGGCGCTCTTGGCTTTGCACCCGGACACGGATGACATCGGCAGTGAAGTGCGCCGGGCCGTGGGGGAGAGCTTGGGGGCGGGGGAGCCAACGCTGGCCGCCGTAGCGAAGCGGCTGGCGCTGAGCGAACGGACGCTCAAGCGCCGGCTCCACGAGCAGGGGCTTACCTTCGCGGGTTTGCTCGGTGAGGTGCGCAAGCAGCGCGCCACGCTCTACCTGGACGATCCCAAGCTGACGGTGAGCGAGGTCGGTTTTCTCGTCGGCTACTCCGAGCCGAGCGCCTTTCATCGAGCATTCCGGCGCTGGACCGGAAAAACGCCGCAGGCCTACCGAGAGCTGTCGTGACCATGCTTTGGCGTGGCCGGGCGGGAGAACGCAAACTCCGACGATACTCTGCCCTGCTGATCGCCCTGGCGTTCACCGATTGTACGAAAGGTGCGCGGGAGACGCGCGCGAACGGGGAGGCTCCGATGACGAAACCCAAGGCCGCTTTGCCCACGTCGACCGACGCCGAGCTCCTCGAAGCCGCCGGGCGCGGAGACGTCGAAGGAACGAAGGCCGCCCTCGCGCGCGGCGCGAACGTCGAGGCGCGTGATTCAATGCGCCGGACGGCGCTGACGCTGGCGGTCATGGCCGACTTCGTCGAGGTCGCGCGGGTGCTCGTCGAACGCGGCGCGAGCCCGAATGCGCTCGATGCTCAGCACGATACGCCGTGGCTCCTCACGGGCGAGACGGGCAGCGTTGCGATGGTCGAGGTGCTGCTCCCCGGCAAGCCCGACCTCGCGGTCGTGAATCGCTTCGGGGGGATCTCGGTGATCCCCGCCAGCGAGCGCGGCCACGTCGAGTACGTGCGGCGCGTCGTGAAGTTGCCGATCAACGTCAACCATGTCAACAACCTCGGATGGACCGCGCTTCTCGAATGCGTGCTGCTCGGCGACGGCAGCAAGAAGTACCAGGAGATCGCGCAAATCCTCAAGGATGCGGGGGCCGACGTTCATCTCCGCGACCGCGACGGCGTCGACGCGGTCGAGCACGCGCGTCGCAAGGCATATCCCGAGATCGTGAACATTCTCTCGCGATGACCGCTCGCCGGTGAGACTCGAGCGCGAGTCGGCGATTGTCATTGCGGGTCGAAAGCTCGCGCGCCAAGCTCGAGGGGCATGGGTTGGTTCGTTTTGTACCTCTGGATGAGCGTGATTTCGGTCGCGTTGGCGCGTCTGCGTCGTGGACCACTGCGCCCGACCTGGAGCTTCGGGTACGAGGTGGTGACGTGCGCGCAAAAGCGTTTTCACGAGCGCGTCGCGCGGCTTTCGCCGGTGGCCGAACGCCGAGCGTGGGGCTCAATCCGAGCGAGCGGCCCGGCCCTTCGGCGCGTCGCTCGCGATCGCGAAAAGCTCGGCTCGGTCGAAGTCGTGACGCTGACGCCACACGAGGAGCCGAACCCCCAGCGCGTGGTCCTTTACCTCCACGGCGGCAGTTTCATCTACGGCTCCGAGAGCTCGCACGGCGAGCTCTGCTCTCGACTTGCCCTCGCCAGCCGAGCCAAAGTCGTGTTTCCACTCTATCGGCTCGCCCCCGAGCACCCCTTTCCGGCCGCGCTCGACGACGCGATGGGCGTGTACCGGGCGCTGGTGGAGGGCGGCATCAGCCCTCGCAACTTGGTGCTCGCTGGCGACTCGGCGGGTGGCAATCTGGTCCTCGCCCTTCTGGCCCTGCTTCGCGACGAGGGCGTGGAGCTCCCGTGCGCCGGCGTCCTGATCTCGCCTTGGGTGGATCTCGCGGCGCGCGACGGCTCGATGCAGGAGAACGAACCCTACGATTGGGCGTCGCCCTGGATGTTCGATCGCTGGGCCCGCGAGTACATGGGTCAGGGGAACGTGCGCGACCCGCGCGCCTCGCCAGCCTTGGCGGATCTGCGCGGCCTACCGCCGCTCCTGATCCAGATCGGCACGGCCGAGCTCCTCTACGACCAGGTGACGGCCCTCGCCCAACGGGCGAGGAGCGCCGGCGTCGACGTCACGCTCGAGGAGTATCCCGACCTCACGCACCTCTGGCACTCGCTCGCGCCGATGTTCCCGAAGTTCCAGGCCGGGATGGATCGCATCGGCGCGTTCGCGATTCACCGCACCGGTTCGAGCGCGTAGAAGTCGAGGCCGGCGGTGGATGCGACGACCAGTCGATCGCCGTAGAAGGTGAGCGGGCCGAGATCGGATTGTGCGAAGGGGCGGTCCTCGCGATCGATGCTCCCGAGCAGCTCGCCCGACGGGGAGAGGACGGCCATGCCGGCGAAGAGGCCGCCCCAAACGACGACGCCGTTGCAGGTGGCCACCCCGCCATCGCGACCGTCGCTGGGTGCGTACGACGTGAACTGCCGCACCGACGCGGGCGGCTCCAGATCCGCTGCGTACAGCTTTCCGGTCCCCGTGGAGACGAGAAGCTCCGCGCCGAGCCAAGCAAGGTCACTCGGGCCGAGCTCGGTCGGGCTGCCCCAGGTGTCGACAATGCTGGCCGCCTCCTCGTCGTACCGCACGATTTGGTTCTCGTTGCCGGACACCGAGAACAAGAGCCCGCTGTCGCTGACTTCGATGCCGTAGGCCCCCGTGCCGAGCTCCGAAAACAGCTCGGTCGTGTCGAACCTCGTCATCACGTCACCGGTATCGACCGCGAAGTGGGTGACGGTTGCGATGGGCACGTTGTGGCTACCCGATGAAATCCAGAGGCCGCCGTCTTGGGTTGCAATGCCCATCACGTTCGGAACGGGCGGCAGGAGTGTTCGTACGAGGCGCGCGCGATACGAGCTTTCTTCCGACGTGAGGACGCCGCACGGCCCGCCGTCGCCAATGCCGCCCGTCGGGGCGCCTGCCGCGCCGGCTGCGCCGCCCTCTCCTGCTTCCGACTCCGGTGCTCCGGCGTCGTTCGTTCGATCGCCGCCGGTTCCCGGGGATGGTGAACCGCCGATCCCTGGGGAAGGCGAGCCGCCGGTCCCCGTGGACGGCGAGCCAGCGGTCATGGCCTGCGAGCCACCGGTTCCCATGGACCGTGAGCCACCGCTGCCCGGCTGACCGCCGGTGCCCGCGCCGGAAGGCGCACCCGCCGTTTGCTCATTAGGATCACTCTCGACCGACGTGCCCGAGCATGCGCCGAGGAGTGCCACGCTCCCGATCGCCGCCCGCACGAGGTTGCCTCTCACCACCAGCACGAAACGTCTATGCCACGCCGTCCCTGCCTCGGCAACGGGGGTCGGACGCGAATCCGAGCCTCTAGCTCCCGACCGGTCTTACCCTCGAAGCGCACTCTTTCGCACGGGCTCGCGCCTCGGTCACGTCGTCGGCGTTGGCGAGGGCGACACCCATGCGGCGGCGCGTGAAGGCTTCCGGTTTGCCGAAGAGGCGCAGATCGCTTTCCGGGACGCGCAACGCGTCGTCGACGCCCTCGAAAGCGATCGCGGGCTCGTCGCGTCCCCCGTAGATGACGGCGCTCGCGCCCGGCCGGCGCAGGCTGACATCCACCGGCAACCCCAGGATGGCGCGCGCATGCAGCTCGAACTCCGAGAGCCGCTGCGAGCACAGGGTGACGAGGCCCGTATCGTGGGGTCGTGGGCTCACCTCGGAGAACCACACCTCGTCGCCGCGCACGAAGAGCTCGACGCCGAAGATCCCTCGGCCGCCGAGGTCGTCGGTGACCGTGCGCGCGATCGCGCGGGAGCGCTCGAGAGCAACCGGCGACATCGCGTGGGGCTGCCAGCTCTCGACGTAGTCGCCCTTCACCTGCACGTGGCCGATCGGCTCACAGAAATACGTCTCGATCTCGCCCTTCGGGCCGAGCGCACGCACGGTCAATTGCGTGATTTCGTAGTCGAAATCGATCGCGCCCTCGACGATCACTTTGCCCTGCTTCACGCGCCCGCCCTGGTTCGCGTACTCCCAGGCCGGGGCGACGTCGCCGGGGCCCTGGAGCCGCGATTGTCCCTTGCCGGACGACGACATCACGGGTTTGACGAAACAGGGGTAGCCGATGCCGCTGTCGATCGCGGCACGCAGCCCTTCGAGGCTATCGGCGAAACGGTAGGGCGACGTCGAAAGGCCCAAGGTCTCGGCCGCCAGCCGGCGAATGCCTTCGCGATTCATCGTCAGCTGGGCGGCGCGCGCGGTGGGGATCACCTGCGTCACTCCGGCAGACTCGATCTCGCGCAGCGTGTCCGTAGCGATCGCCTCGATCTCCGGCACCACCCAGTGCGGCCGCTCACGCTCGATCAGCTCGCGGAGCAGAGCGCCGTCCGTCATCGCGATCACGTGCGAGCGGTGGGCCACTTGGTGCCCGGGAGCGTTGTCGTACCGATCGACGGCGATCACCTCGACGCCCAGGCGCTGTAGGGCGATGATGACCTCCTTGCCCAGCTCACCGCTACCCAGCAGCATGACGCGGGTGGCCGAGGGAGAGAGCGGGGTGCCGATACGCATCGCCCGGGCTAATATCACGGCGGCATGAGATCCGTCGCTCTCGTTGCTCTCACGCTGTCGCTCCTCGCGCCGCTGCCGATGGCTCGCGGAGCGGAGCCGCCACCCGTTCGACATCAGGAGCTTTCGGGCCCGACGTTCGCAGCCGACTCGATTCTCGGGAAGTGGTGGTCGGAAGGCAAAGAGGGGCTCTTGAAGATCGTGAAAAACAAACGCGGCCTCTACGAAGTGATCGTGCTCGACGGCAAGGATGCGAACGACAACGACGTCAACAATCCCGACCCGAAGCTACGGAACCGGAAGATCAGGGGCGTGACCATCATGTGGAACCTTCGCTTCGAGGATGGAGAGTACGTCGACGGCTACTGCTACAATCCACGCGACGGACGCACCTACCGCGTCAAGATGAAGGTCCTGAGCCCGACCTCGCTCCGGCTCCGGGGTTACCTCGGGATCTCGCTCCTCGGCCAAAATCAGGAGTGGACGCGAGCGAGCTAGGGCCGACCGTCGGTCGCTTCGGCCAACAGCCGCTCCACGCGCCGGAAGGATCTCGGGTGCCCGACTGCTGCGAGCGCCGCGAGGGCGCGCTTCGCTTCTTCCCGCGCCTTTTCGTCCGTCGTGGTCTTGAGTCGCAGGGCAGCGCCGTAGCACTCGAGCATGAGCTCGACACGTGGCAGCGGCTCCGGAGTGGACCTGAGCTCGGGAAGGTTGACGATGGCCGAAAGCGCGGCGAGGTCCTCCTTCTGGAGCGCGATGTCGAGCAAATCGTGGCACAACCACGCGGCGGCCATTTGCCACTTGCCCACTTCGACGCCGAGATCCCGGGGCAGTGCAAGCGGCTGACCGCGTAGGTGCCTACGACGAGCTTCGAGCCCGACGTCCCAGAGCAGGGTCATGGAGGTCTGCCTGGCGGCATTCATTGCATGCCGGCTCGCCGGTATCGCATCCAGCGTTTGGTCGATGAGCTCGAGCGCCTCACTCGTCTTGCCCTGGTCGACGAGGTAGCCGGAAAGCATGTAAACCGCCGTTGTCTCGAGAAAGCTGAGCCCGAGCCGTCGCGCAAGGGTGAGCGATCGTGTCGCATGCACGATCGCTTCCTCGACGCGATGCCGCTCGAAGAGCGAGACCGAGGAGGCTAGCTCCGCCACCGACGCGCCCCTCGGCCGTCCGTGCTCGTCTGCGAGCGCGACGGCGCGGCGGGCATGCTCGAGGGCGGCCTCGAAGTCGTTGGCGAGGTAGTCGATGTGCGCCATCATTGGCAGGTTGTCGGCTGCGATCACGGCGAACCCCCTGGCTTCGGCAAGCTCGACACAGTGCATGAACGCCTCCTTCGCGGAGATGAGGGCTCCGCGGGCGTAGGCTGCGTCCCCGATACCCCCATACGCCCGCACCTCGGCCTCGAGCGACCCCGAACGGCGGGCTTCGGCCAGGGCTTTTTCGTGAGCCTCGCGGCATTCGTCGATTCGGCCCAACTGGAACAACAGATTGCCGCGCGTGAAGTAGAGCCGCGACAGCGCCTCGCCGAGGTCGAAGCGCACGGCGAGGGGCTCCGCGCTCTCGAGCACCGCGAGGGCCTGGCTCCGATCCTCCGCGAAGCGAAGCGCATTGGCGCGCTCGAGCTCCATGCCCACGCGCCGCGCGGCCGCCCGAGCATCCTCGTCGGACGGACCGATCAGGGCGAGGGCGCGCCCGAGGTGCTCGGCGACTTCGGCATAGGCCCACTGCTTCTCGGCGCGCGCTGCCGCGCGCTGCCACCAGGCGAGCGCGTCGTCGTGACGATGCGCTTCCGAAAAGTGGTGCGCCACGAGCTCCGGCTGCGCCTCCGCAACTTCTGCATGCGCGCCGAGGGCGAGCGCCGTCGCCTCGTGCAGCGCCTGCCGGCGCCGGCGCAGGAGACTCTGGTACGCCACGTCGCGGACGAGCGCGTGCTTGAACGAATAGCGGCCACCGCCGTGGTCGAGGATCACCGCCTCCGTGGCGAGCTCTCGCAGCGCCGGCACGACCTGCTCGGGCGTGCGGCTGGTCGTGGCCGTCAAGAGGTCGAGCGTGAACTCGCGCCCGAGCACCGCCGCCGCCTGAGCTATCTCGCGCGACGCGGGCAGGCGATCGAGACGGGCGAGCAGCGACTCCTGCAGCGTCGCCGGGATGGCGATGGCGCCCGACTCGAGCGCGGCGCGGCTGAGCTCCTCGAGGAAGAGCGGCACCCCGTCGGCACGCCGGACGAGATCCGTCGCCACCTGAGCCGACAGGCCGTTCGAGCCGGCGTGGGCAGCGACGAGCGTGGCGCTTTGGGCGGCCGTGAGTCGGTTGAGGGTGAGCTGCGTGGCGTGTGGCTGACTCGCCCAGCGCGGCGGCATCTCGGGGCGGCAGGTGAGCACGAGGAGCAACCGCGCCCGTGCGGCCGAAGCGACCAACCGGTCCACGAGGTCGAGCGACGTTGGGTCCGCCCATTGCACGTCCTCGAAAACGACCAGCGTCGGCCGATCGGCGGCCAAATCCTCGAGCTGCCCGGTGAGCGCGAGCAGGGTCTGCTCCTTCCTCTGTTCGGGCGAAAGATCGGAGGGCGGGTAGCGGCCACCGAGCGGCATCGAGAGCAGCGCGGCGAGCAGCGGGATCCGTTCGGGACGCCGCTCGGGAGCGACGATCGCTTCGAGTCGCGTGAGATTCCCGTTCGCGTCCTCCCGCTCGGCGATACCGGCGGTGAGTGCGAGCCACTCGATCGCGGGTCTGAGCGGGCTCGCGCGGTAGTGCGTGGAGCCCTGCAACACAACGTCGTGATGTGGCGCACCGGCGATGGCGTCGCGCAGCGCCACGACCAAGCGTGACTTGCCGAGGCCCGCTTCGCTCGACAGCACCACGACCTGACCGTCGCCGGTGGCCGCTGTCGCCCAGCGATCCGTCAGTAATCCGAGCTCGCGCTCGCGCCCGACGAGAGGAGAGAGGCCGATGTCGCGCCGCGACTCGAAACGGCTCGCGGCGTGGCGCACGCCGCGGACCCGAAAGACCGACACCGGCTGGGCGAAGCCTTTGAGCGCCTGCTCGCCGAGCGACTCGAGGTCGAAGCTCTTCGGCAGCAGCCGGCGCGTCGTGTCCGAGACCACGATGCTGTCCGGCTCCGCCATCGTCTGCAATCGGGCGGCGAGGTTCGGAGCGTCGCCGACCGCCGCGCGCTCCTCGGAGGCACCCTCGCCGATGACGTCCCCGACGATCGCGAGCCCGGTCGCGATACCGACGCGGACCGAAGCGCCCAGTGACGCGCAGGCATCGACGATCGCGAGGGCAGCGCGCACCGCCCGCTCGGCGTCGTCTTCGTGGGCGCGGGGGTAGCCGAAGTAGACGAGGATGCCGTCCCCCATGTAGCGAGCGATGAACCCGTCGAAAGCCCCGACGTGGCTCGCCGTCCGCTCCTGGTAAGCGCGCATCAGGTCACGCACGTCTTCGGCGTCGAGACGCGTCGAGAGGCCGGTCGAGCCGACCAGATCGCAGAACATCACGGTCAGCTGACGGCGCTCCGCTTCATCCCGCGGCGCGACGGGCGGCGGCGACGACGTGATGGGCCGCAACGCGGGCGCGACGGCAGGCGGCTCGGCCGTGGGGACGACGGATCCGTCAGCCGTGGTCGCGACGCGGATCCCGCAGCCGCCGCAAAAATCTTCGCCCGGCTCGTTGACGAACCCGCACGCCGCGCAGGCCGCCGGCAAGCGCTCGCCGCAGCGCGCGCAAAACTTCCGCCCGGAACGATTGGGCGCTTGGCAGCTCGGGCAGGCGAGCGACCCTTCGGGTGGCGACATCGGGGGCGATTATGCCCGGAGCTCGGGCGGCCGTCCCGCGTCCTCTGCTCACGGCCGAGAGAGCTTCTCGCGCATCTTCTCCGCCATCAGCTTGCCAAGGTCGAGCTGGCCCTGCGTGCCAAAGTGAATGGCGTCGCTCGGGTAGCACGAGCCGGGATCATCGGCGCGCAGGGACAAAGCGTCGGTGTTGACGACGAAGGCGCCTTTGGTGGCGAGCGCCGTGCCCGAGTCTTGGTCGACGTCGGCTTGTCCCTTTCTCACCTGGTCGCGCGCCACGCCGTGATTCGAGGCAGGATAGATGAAGCCATACACGAACAAGAGGTTCGGAGCGTTCCATTGCTCGCGAACGCGCGCGACGAACGCCGCCAGATTCTTGCCGTAGTCTGTCGCTGCACTGCCGCCTTCGTCGACGTCTCGCTCGCCCTGCTGCCACAGCATGCCGCGCAGCACGGGCGCCAGTCCTCGATCTCTTAGCGCTTGTAAGCCCCCGTCTACGGTCGAAACGAAGATTTGGAACTCGGGTCCGAAATGGCCGGTGTCGGTGGCGCTGCTCCCGGGTGCCCAATCGCCGGCGAGTCCGGTGTTCGAGGTGGCGTGCTTGATCAGGTAAATCTTGCGCGTGGGATAGGCGCTTTGGATCGCGTTGCCGAACCCGAGCTCGGGGCCGAAACGCAGGCCCAGGTTGCAGTCGTCCGTCCCTTCCGAAGCGGCGCGGAGTGTCATCCAGGTATTCGCGGCGCCGGTGCTGACGATCCCTGACGAGTGATAGATCTCTACCCGGGTATCGACGACGAAGGTCGAGGGGATGTTCTCGGAGTATCCCTGGCCCGTCGCGTTCGACTGGCCCGCGATGAAGTAGACGTCGACGTCGTTCACGGTGCCGCCCGTCTCCGCCGCCGGGCTCAGAGATCGTGCCGCAAGACGATGCTCAGGTTGCCGCCTGCCACCACCGTCGTGGAATCCGACCACAGCGCCGTGAGCGTGTCGTCGGCTCCGCTGTCGAGCTCGGACCAGGTGGTGCCGTCGTAGTGCTCGACTCGGCCCAGCGAGCCGACGGCCCACACCTCACCGGCGCCGTCGACGGTGATCGCTTCGAGTGACCCGCCGCTCGTCGTGTGGACTTCGGTCCAGGCGGCACCGTCCCAGCGCAGGATGCTGCGGTCCGAAACGGCCCAGGCGTCGTCGGGGCCGGCGCAGTGCACGTCCCTCACGCTCGTGCCGGTCGTGGGAACCGTCGTGGTCATCCAGTCCGATCCGGACCAACGCACGATGAGGCCGCTTCCGCCGGTGGTGCCGACGGCCCAGGTGTTGCCGTCGGGGCTCTCCGCGCACCCATGAAGGCCCTCGAAGGTCCCCTCGGGCGCGGTGACTTCGGTGAACGCCGAGCCGGTCCAATGAAGAAAACTGCCGCTGCTCGCGGCGACCCAAACGTCGTCCGGTGCGGAGCCCCACACGCCTCCGAGCGTCACATCCGAATCGAGACCGGTCGTGACGTCGGACCATGTCCCTCCGTCGAAGTGGCGCGCAACGCCTTCGTCGCCCACCACCCACACGTCGTCGGCGCCGAAGCCCCAGACGCCCAGGTACGGCTCGAAGGTGCTCTCGACCTGGGTCCAGCTCGTGCCGTCGAAGTGGGCCAGGCCCTGGCTTGCAGCGGCCCATATTTGCTCGCCCGTGCCCCACACGTCTTCGACGTTGCCGAAACGGTAGGCCCCGCCGCTCTCGGGGATCCACGCTCTGCCGTCGAACCGGAGCACGCAACCCTGGCCGCCGACCACGACGACGTCGTCGGACCCGGAGCCCCACACGTCCATGAGGAAGTTCACCGGATCGGTGTAGGAAGGCTCCCAGGTCGTTCCGTCGTAGTGAAGGATCCTGCCGCCCGCGCCGACGGTCCACACGTCGCGCGGTCCGCTGCCCCAGATGGCGTAGTGGTTGAGGTCTTGCTCCGTGTCGGTCGACTCCCAGGTCGCGCCGTCCCAGTGGAGGAGGATGCTGTGTTGGCTCGCGACCCAGACGTCGGTGGCCGAGGAGCCCCACACGTCTTCGAGCTCGTAGGGTGCGAACGTCTGGACACGCGTCCACTCGGCGCCGTCCCAGTGGAGCAAGAGGCCGCCGTTGCCGATATCGGCCCCTACCGCCCAGACGTCGTCCGTCGCCGAGCCCCAGATGCCGTTGATGATCGCCGACTCCGTCAGGGCGACGTCAGACCACGTCGATCCATCCCAGTGCTGCATGGTCATGCCGCCCACGGCGCCGAGCCACACGTCGTCGCTCGCGGCACCCCAGATCCCGCGGCCCACCGCGTCGATGGCCGTCGTCCAGCTCGCGCCGTCCCAGTGCGCACCGGGAAGGCCGCTCGCCCAGAGGTCGTCCGCGGCCGTGCCCCAAAGCTCACGGAAGTCGCCGGCGACCGAGGGAGACGCGAACTCCGTCCAATCGCTCCCGTCGTGGTGAAAGAGCACGCGACCCGCGGCCCACACGTCGACCGGAGCCGTGCCCCACACCGCATTCAGATTGTGTCCATGGGGCAGGGGATTCGACCAGCACCAGCCATCGGCGCTGCACTGGGGCTCGAAGACTGTCATCCCGCCGCTCCCCGCCGAGCCGCCGCTCCCACCCGAACCACCTGCAGCGCCCGTACCGCCACTGCCGCCGCCGTCGTCGTCACCGGAGCAGGACGAAAGGGCCCCCACGAGAACGAGCGCGGCGATCGACGGTCCCAATCGTGCGAACGACATGGCCCGCGAGCTTACCACCTTCGCCCCGCTCTCCGAACCCTCAGAGGAGGAAACGGTTCCGCGCGGGGTCGTTGTAGCGCGACCAGTCGATGGCGAAGGGTGCGATGCGACTGATGCCGTCGCGCCAGCGGAGAGTGAGCCCCATCGGGGTCACCTCGCGGTAGTTGCTGCTCTCCGGAAGATCGAGGCTGTTTGCGCCGCCGGCGGAGAACAGGGTCAAGAGGGTCGCGTCGGGGAGGTCGTACGTGGTGCGGAAGCCCTCGACGGCGCGTTCGTGACCGCGAACCATGACGGAGCATCCGATGCGATGGAGGAAGCTGCGGAACTGCTGGGTGCCGTAACCGAAGCGGGCCACGGCCTTTTGCAGCTCGTCCGGGACGATTTCGGTATCACTCGGGTCGCTCCACATCATCTCGAAGCGCAATTCGGGATCATTGAGAGACGAGAGATCCTTCCACTTCTCGGCCAGCGACGCCTGACGCGGGATGCCCGCGTGCGCGAAGAACGTGCGATCGAAGGCGAGTGACGTCGGAAGCGCCTCGAACAGCCGCAGGTACTCCTTGAAAAACGCGTCACCGGCCACACTCTGAAGGTTCATCATTCCCTCGGCCGGGCGCACGGGCGCGAGGATCCGCCCTTGATGCTCGATGTAGTACTCGTGGTTGCCACGCAGTACGTACACGGCGTTCGGCACGGTGACGTACAGACGCATCACCGTTCGGACGATGCCGTCGAAGCTGAAGCGACCGCGATCGATGTAGTCGCCGAGCAGCACGAGGCGCGTGTCGGGCGTGCCCTCCGGGTCGTCCGCGTGCGCCTGCACCTTGGCGAGAAAATCGGTCTGCATCAAGGCGGCCTTGAGGCACGAGTAGCAGCCATGCAGATCGCCGAGGACGATCAGCTCGTACTCGCCGCGCGGATCGGGCGGAAGAACGTGCACGTGTCCGTCGAGGAACGGTGCCTGGCCGGAGAAGTCGGCGAAGCTTTTCGCCCCCGTGAGCTTGCCGGCTCCGGCAGCGCGTTGCCGTTCGAGCGTGTCGAGAAACGTTCGAACGAGCGCGATGTCTTTCTCGGCGGCCTTCGCAAAACGGTCGGTATCGCCCGGATAGGCCCGCTCTTCGCGAGTGAAAAACGGGTGGTCGTCTGCCCGCGGGACCAGGACTTCCGCCTGCTCGACGATGACGTGGCGATGCTCCACGTCGTCGAGCACCTCGAAGTCGTCGATCTCGATGGGCGCCGCGAGCAGCCGCTGAATGTCGTCCCGGAACTTCTCTTCGTTCGGGTGTAGGACCCCGTCGGCCATGATGAGCTCGTGGACGACCTCGAAGAGATTGGCCTGCGCTTGGGCGTCGAACGGGTGAAGCAGCTCGTAGCAACGCAGGGCGAGCTTCGCGTGAACGAACTGCTCCGAGCTCTCCCCCTCGGCGACCGACTCGCTGAACAGCGCGACGATTTCGGCATCGATTTTTGCCGCAACCTTCTGAAACTGCGCGGTCACCCGCGCGGTCGTCACCTGCCGCGCGAGCGGGTCCGTGACGGCCTCGAGCAAGCGCTGCTCGACGAGCGCCGCGATCTTCTCCTGAACGAAGCGCTTCTCGGCAAGCCCGAACTTCCCGTCCATGTGCCCGAACGCCGTCAGCAAAAAGACGATCGCCAGCATCTGGTTCTTCGCGACCGCCGGATCCGAGCTGAACATCATCGCGACCATGATAGGCGCAGCGCGCGCGCGAAACGCCAGGTCGCTGGCTTTCTAGGGTTTTTCCTTCAACCGTTGCTACCCCGCGACACGAGCAGCCGCGAGCTACTTACGCCCGCTGGCGCAGAGCGGCGTGGTGAGAACGGACAGCCGTTCACCCGTGCCCGTGCGGAACGGTGCGAGTGCGGTCGTGAGCGCGGCCCGGAACTCGGCGAGCCGGTCCGCGGTCATGCTCGCCACCGCGCGCTTGACGGGTGCCGCCATGTCGACGGCGACCTCGAAGTGTTGGTCGGCGGAGTCGAACACGAGCGGTGACGGCACGGGCTCGACCGACACCTCGGTGAATCCGGCGGTCCGGATCACCCGTTCGAGCGCGCCCGGCTGAGACAGCCGGAACGGCCCGGGAGCATCCGGGTTCGGCGGCGGCATCGACACGAACTGGGCGAGCGCGCCGAACATCGTCGTGAAGTACGGGTTCTTGGCTGGTTCGTCCCAGACCGCGACGGCGAAGGCAGAGCCGGGCTTCAGCACGCGGTGAACCTCCCGCATCACCTTCACGGGATCGGGACTGAACATCAGCGCGAAGCCGAGCGTGACGGCATCCACCGAGCTATCCGCGACGCCGCGAAGGTCGTGCATGTCGATCTCGCGAAGCTCGAGCGTCACGCCTGACGCCGTCGCCCGCCGCCCGCAGCCGGCGAGCATGTCCGCGGCGACATCGGTGGCGATCACGCGCGCACCGCGACGCGCGGCCTCGATGGCGGGCTGGCCGACGCCGGAGGCAAGGTCGAGCACGGTGTGTCCCGCGCGGACCTCTGCATGATCGACCAGCCACTCGATGATCGGCCGCTGCTGCTCTTCGTTCCATGCGGCCCACTTTTCCCAACCGGGTGCAGTGCTCGTGCTCATGCGCTCACTCTACGCGCGGCGCGCGAGAGCACATTAGCGATCCACGCAAGCCAATATATGCAATAATGCAAGGATGCAGAGCTGGGACGATCTCCGCGTGTTCCTCGCCGTCGCGCGGGCAGGGCGGGTCGCGGGGGCGGCGCGAAAGCTCGGCGTCGAGCACAGCACGGTCGCGCGGCGGATCGCGGGGCTCGAGAGCGCGGTCGGTGCGGCGCTGTTCTATCGGACCGCCGGCGGCTACCAGCTCACGCCCGAGGGCTCGATCGTCCTTGCGGGTGCCGAGACCATGGAGCGCGGCCTGCTCGGTTTCGAAGCGCGACTGCGCGAGCAAGCCGGGCCGCTCGCCGGTCGTGTGCGTGTCGCGATGCTCGACGAGTTCGCCTCCCACTGGCTTGCGCCCAACCTGCCGGTATTCCGTGCGCGCTTCCCCGAGATCGAGCTACAGCTCGTGACCGGCATCGCACCGCTCGATCTGACGCGCGGTGAGGCCGAGGTGGCGATCCGCACGCCGCGTCCGCGCCAGACCGGTCTGTCCGCGGTCAAGCTCGCGCGGGTCGCTACGGGCCTGTACGCATCGCGGGCGTACGTCGCGGGCAAGCGGCTGCGTGTCGACGCGAGCTCGCGGGGCCTCGATCTCCTGGTGTACCTGCCCGCGTACGCTCCCCTGCAGAACGCACCCTGGTTTCAGCCCGTGCTCGCGTCGTCCCGCGTGCTCCTGGTCACCAACAGCACTCACACGCTGCTCGCGGCTGCGCGAGCCGGCGCCGGGATCGCGGTCGTGCCGCACTTCATGGCGCTTTCGTATCCCGAGCTCGTCGCCGTCTCCGACGACGTTGCGCTCGCCGAGGACTTCATGTGGCTCGTGACCCATCCCGAGTTTCGCCGCGACCCCAAGGTTCGCGCCGTGACGGCGTGGTTGCGCGAGCTCGGCGCTGAGCTGCGCTGAGAGCTCTACACCTTTGCTCGGCGTAGTCGAAGTGAGTTCACGATCACGGACACCGAGCTCACGCTCATCGCGGCCGCCGCGATCATCGGCGACAACAGGAGGCCGAGGAACGGATACAGTACGCCCGCGGCGATGGGTACGCCGGCTGCGTTGTAGGCGAATGCGAAGAACAGGTTTTGCTCGATATTCGCGATCGTTTCCTTGCTCAGGTTGCGGGCTCTCGCGATCCCTCGAAGATCGCCCTTCACGAGCGTGACGGCCGCGCTTTCCATCGCCACGTCGGTACCGGTTCCCATCGCGATGCCGACGTCGGCTCGGGCGAGGGCAGGCGCGTCGTTGATGCCGTCGCCCGCCATCGCCACGACGCGGCCCTTGGCCTGGAGGTCTACGATCTTTTCCGCTTTCTCGTCGGGGCGAACGTCGGCGATCACCTCTTCGATGTCGAGCTTTCTCGCGACGGCCTTCGCGGTCGTGCGACTGTCACCCGTGAGCATCACGACGCGAATGCCTTCGGCATGCAGCGCTCGGATCGCTTCGGGCGCGCTCTCCTTGATCGGATCGGCGACTCCGACCATTCCGCCGAGTTTGCCGTCGATGACGACGAACATCACGGTCTGCCCTTCGCTGCGAAGACGTTCGGCTTCGTCCGGAATGGCGGCGGCGCCGCGCGCCAGGCTTTCGACGAGGGCGCGATTTCCCACCGCGACCTCGTGCCCGTCCACGCGACCAACGACGCCCAGGCCAGTGAGCGACTCGAAGTGCTCGACCGTTGACCGGCGTATGCCCCTCTCCTCGGAGCCCTTCACGATCGCGGCGGCGAGTGGGTGCTCACTGCTCTGCTCGAGGGTGGCGACGAGACGAAGTAGCGTGCTTTCCTCGATGCCCGGACTGGGATTCACCGTCACGAGCTTCGGCCTACCCTCCGTGAGGGTGCCCGTCTTGTCGACGACGAGCGTATCTACCTTGCGGAGCAGCTCGATCGCTTCGGCATTCCGGAAAAGGACGCCGATGCTCGCGCCTTTGCCCATTGCAACCATGATGGACATCGGTGTTGCAAGCCCGAGGGCGCACGGGCACGCGATGATGAGAACCGCGACCGCGTTGATGAGTGCGTGGGCCATCCGCGGTTCGGGGCCGATGAACGACCATACCGCGAACGTCGCGACGGCAATCACGATGACGACCGGCACGAAGTAGCCGGAGACCACGTCGGCGAGCTTCTGGATCGGCGCACGACTGCGTTGAGCCTCGGCGACCATCGCCACGATGCGCGCAAGCAAGGTTTCCGAGCCGACCTTTTCGGCACGCATCACGAGTGCTCCCGTGCCGTTGACGGTGGCGCCGACGACCGGGTCGTTGGGGCGTTTTGCCGTAGGAATCGACTCGCCGGTCACCATCGATTCGTCGACGTAGCTGGTTCCCTCGAGAACCACGCCATCGACCGGGATTTTTTCGCCGGGGCGCACGCGCAGACGATCGCCGACCACGACCTGCTCGAGCGGCACGTCTTCCTCCGTGCCATCGTCGCGCAGGCGCCGCGCGGACTTGGCGGCGATCCCGAGTAGTTCCCTGATCGCCGAGCCCGTCTGGCTGCGCGCCTTGAGCTCCAGAACCTGTCCGAGAAGGATGAGCGTCACGATCACGCTCGCTGCCTCGAAGTACACGTCGACCTCACCATCCACGCCCCGGAACGATGCAGGGAAGATCCCTGGAAACAGGGCGGCGACCAGCGAGTACACGAACGCCACGCTCACACCGAGACCGATCAGCGTGAACATGTTGAGGCTGCGATGATTGATCGATTGCACGGCGCGGACATAGAAGGGCCACGCGGACCACGTGCAGACGGGCGTCGCCAGCAAGAGCTCGACGAGGATTCTAGTTTGCGAGGACATGAGGCCCGAAAGTGCGTGACCGAACAACATCTCGCCCATGGCCAGCACGAAAAGCGGCGCGCTCAGGACCGTCGCGAACCAAAAGCGCCGGCGCATGTCGCGAAGCTCATCGCTCTCGCTGTGCTCGAATGCGGCCGGAGTGACCGGCTCGAGCGCCATGCCGCACTTCGGGCAGTCGCCCGGCTTGTTCTGCCGCACCTCCGGGTGCATCGGGCAGGTGTAGACACGGCCTGATGACGAGGTCCGAGGCGGCCCGTCGGCCCTCATCGCGGGGGCGGGGCCGACCTCGGTCATGCCTTCCGCTGGTGCTGTGGGGTCTCCGCGCCCCGCGTGCCCGCAGCAGGAATCCGGGACAGCGCCTTCAGGAACGGGGTGATGGTGGTGGTGGTCGTGATTCATGGGCCTCAGCACGCAGACGCAGCGGTACGGGTTCCATTACAGAGCCGGCGCACCCAACTCGTGCGTCCGGCATCCCAGGCCGCCGTCCCCGATGGAGGCCGTCGTAAGGTCCACGCAGCAGCCGGCATCGCGTGAGCACGCGAGGGCGCGAGGGGTCGCGAGCGTGGGCTCCCCAGGTCGAAGCGCGTTTCTCGCGAGGTGCGCCGCCGGCAGGACGAGCAAGGCGACGGCTGCCAGCGTGTTGCCGACTCCGAACGCAGACTGAGCGGTGCCGAGCGCCGCGTAGATCAAGCCCGCGGCGGCCGAGGTCCCGCCGAGCATGACACCGGCTACAGCGGACTCGGAACCCGGGGCAAGCTCCTGGGCGCGAGCGATGAGCAGCGGGCTGTGGAGTCCCAGGAGCGCGCCAGAGGCCGCGACGGCGCATAGGTACAGCGTGGAATCGGGAGTCGTCACCAGAACGCCCTCGAGCGCGATCAGCGACAGGGCGAGACTCCCGACGATCAAGCGGTCCGCCCGCTGCCACCGAGCGAGTGCCCCTCCCAAGACGCCACCCACGGCGGCCGCCAACGAGAACGCCGCGAGCGTGAGGCCGATCGCCGTCGACGCTTCGTCAAAGCCTCGCTCACGCACGAGCCAGACGGGGATGGCGCTCGTGAAAGTCAGCATGACGAGGTTCGCGAAGAGAGCAATCAAAGCAAGCCACTTTCCGGGCCCTTTCAGAAACTCGCGAGCTAGTCCGATCGACGATCCCTGATGGGTTGCGGCTTCGGACGAACCGCGATGCCCGAGCCACGCCGCAATGACGAGCACCGGCAGCGAGACCCAGGCGAGCTGCTCGAGCCCCCACGATGAGGTGATCCCGATGGCCAGGAGCGGACCGAGCGCCCCTCCCGCCATTCCTGCGGACGAGAAGAGCGCTACTCCGAGGCCGGCGTTCTTGGGTGACATCGCGCGCGCCAGTCCCAGGCCTGCGGGGTGCACGGCGGAAGAACCAAGGCCGCCAACCAACAACAGAGTCCAGAGCCACGGCGTTGACGAAATCAGTCCCACGCCGGCGATCAAGGCAGCCGTCACCGCAAGGCCCAGTGCGCCGATCCGGTTTCTTCCGAGTCGATCGGCGAGCACCCCGAACATCGGTTGTGGCAGCGACGTGCTGATCGCAAGGACGCTCACGAGCAGCGCGAGCCCGGAAGGCTCCAGGCGAAACTTGGTTGCCAGGGCTGGTAACAGCGCCGGGAACATGGCGGTGGTGGCGTCATTCGCGAAATGAGCGGTCGCCGCCACGCCGATGCCGAGCCAAGCGCCGGGCGCGGGGGTGGCGTTTCGGGGGTCGTGAGAGAGTTGCATGTCCCGGGAGACGCCGAGGACCCTCGCGCATTACAGCGAGATGGCGCGGTTCCGAGGGCTTGCTAATTTCGGAGCGACCTCCGATGCCGGAACCCATGGATCCGAGCGCCGAAGCGCTCCTGAGCCCCGATGTCGTCACGGCTCTCGTCAACAATCACCGGGACTTTCTCGCGTTCATCCAGAAGCGCGTCGGCCATCGAGCCTTGGCAGAAGACATCCTGCAAGAGGCGTTCGTGCGCGGCCTTCACAAACTCGGCACGCTCGAAAAAGATGAATCGGCGACGGCCTGGTTTTATCGGATCCTGCGCAACGCGGTGATTGATCACCATCGCCGGCGTTCGGCGGTCGATCGCAAGCTCGAGGCGTTCGCCGCCGAGCTCGAGCAGCAGGTCGCGCCCGAGGGCGATCTGCTGGCCGCAGTTTGCCAGTGCGTTGGGACGCTCGCGGGGACATTGAAGCCCGAGTACGCCGATGCGCTCCGGCGAGTCGAGATCGACGGCATTGCCGTGAAGGACTATGCGGCCGAAGCGGGCATCACCAGCAACAACGCCGCGGTTCGTGTGTTTCGTGCTCGCGAAGCACTGCGCAAGCAGCTGACCCGCTCCTGCGGCACGTGCGCCGATCACGGGTGCCTGGATTGCACCTGTGAGGCGAGCCCAGGTCACTGTCGCTAGTCGTCTCACGCTGACGCCGAGCGACCCCAAGGTTCGCGCCGTGACGGCGTGGTTGCGCGAGCTCGGCGCTGAGCTGCGCTGAGAGCTCACGCAATTCCGAGGGCGTGCGTCACTTTGCGCAACGGACCGGGACGCGTGCAGGCATTCACGGGGAGTCACCATTGGAGCCCTCGTTCGGCCAGGACCCACCATGAAGCGCTCACCCTTTCTGGAAATTTCTACCTCCCGCGCGGCACGCTCGGGGTTTCGTGAGGTCGTGCGCTTCGGATGCGTCGTCGGCTCGACCCTCTGGATGGTCGCGTGCGGAGCTTCGGATCAGGACGCGGCCATCGTGGACGACACGCCCAGCGGAGGCGTCGGGGGCGGATCATCCGGCGCCGGTGGCGCGGCGATCGCTAGCGGCGGCGGGTCGACCGCTCAGGGCGGCGGTGCCGGGGTCGGTGGTGGCGGTGCGGGGATCGGTGGTGCGGGTGTCGGGGGGAGCGGCATGTCCGGATCCTCTGGGGTTTCAGCAGGTGACGGTGGCGGAGCGGGCGTCGGCAACGCCGGTCAATCGGGGAGCGCGGGCGTCGCCGGAACGGCGGGTGAGGGAAGCGGCGGCGCTGCCGGAAACGTGGGCGCTGCGGGTGGAGCCGCGGGCACCGCCGGCAAGGGCGGCTCGGCAGGGGCGGCCGG
>Ga0315910_10001116_pt1 | contig 25064 bp, 20 predicted proteins | sample EdamamesoilMG_FD_204470 | JGI IMG/M metagenome (GOLD analysis project Ga0315910, IMG submission 204470) | Garden soil microbial communities collected in Santa Monica, California, United States - Edamame soil | ecosystem: Environmental > Terrestrial > Soil > Garden | place: USA: California... | reverse complement strand
ACTGATTCCGTTAGTTCCTCATTCCTATCCATGAAGATAACCTCGCTGCTGAAATCTCGCGTCCAGTCGCTTGGCTTTGCCACTCCAGTATGAGGATCTTCCGCTATGTTGGCGGAAACGAAGATGTGTGTCCAAGAAGCCAACCCACCTGGAATTTTGCCCCAACCGACTGGTTTGGGGGCATTTCGAGGCTTCCAGTAGAAGATGACCGGTTTGGTGCAGAAGCCTCTATCTTTCTCGTCTGTATTTAGGCAAATAGATGTCAATCCCAACGGCCTGTTGGGATCGCTGCTATTGAACTGCCAGTTCGTCAACGGCAGCAAATCATTTGCCCCTGGTTTGGTTTCATTGAAGCCCGGTTTTTTCAGATCGACGTCCACCGCCATTGAATAATAGGAAAGTCGGCCACCAAGAGCCCGTGATTCTCTGTCCAAGGTAAAGAGCGTGGCAAATCCTGCATACGTTGATCGTATGTCGCCATCTTCACGGAGCAGCGCTTGGAGGGGATGGTGGAGATGCTTCCACAGGAGAGGTTCGTTCGGGCTTCGATCGACACAGGCGAAGTTCCCTTTCTTTTGGTCCACGTCATAGAAGCAAAAGTTCGCGAAGCGCTCCATTCCGAGCTGCAGGCGATCTGCTGGAGAAGCAGATTCCCGTTCTCCCATGGCGGCTTGAATTCCCCTGTCGAAATTCCTCAAATGTTGAGAAATTGGCACGCCCTACTTTGTTAAGTTATCCAGCTCAATCGGGACATTCTTACCCCCTTCGCGCCGCACAAACTGGAAGACATATTGACATTCTCCCGGTGAAGGAAAAGACAGAGGTGCTGCAATACCTGCGAATTCCTTGAGGGAATAAATGCTCTGTCGCTCAAGCGGTTGTTTGGCAGCAAGCAAGTGGTCCATGACGGCCAAAGCGTCATAAGCAAACGCAGAACCGAGCCAGGGTTCGCGCTTGAATTCGTTCTTGTACGCGTCCGAGAAGGCTGCGGCTTTCGGGGGCGACGGTGGGCTCACATTGAACCCCATCGCGGCAAAGACAATCCCGTCCGCCGCGTCGCCAAGCGCTGCGAGCACCTGTGGGTTGGAAAAGTCAATGTCCGCAAAGATTGGTCCCTGGTATTTGAATGTCCGAAGTGCCTGAAAGATCGAGATGTAACCTTGTCCGTAGCCAGCCACGAAAACAGCATCAGGTTGCTTTGATAGCAACCGTTGCACGATCAGGTTTTGATCGCGCTCAGATGGAAGAAAGGGTTCAAAGATCAGACCATTGGTGTTGGATTGATGATAAACTGTATCAAATGTCGTTCGGCAAAATTGTCCAAAGGCATCATCCGAATACATCACACCAACTTGATTGAACTTCTTTGCGGCCATTCTTGCCAAAGGGGCCGTGTGATCGGACGGACGGTCATTGATCCGCTGAGTGTGCGAATAATTCTTAACAAACGTCTCGGTCGCGGTGTTAACGCCAATGAGCAGGATTCCGTTCTGGTCGGCCACCGGGGCCAGCGTGTCAGAGACTCCGCTCAGGACCGAAATGGCCGCAGCAGGTTTTTTGACGAGAAGTTGTTGTTGGAATCCTGAAAGGGCCTTCTTCGGGTCGCTCTCCGAATCAACAATCGTAACGTGGAGCGGCGAATTCGGATGGTCCTTTGCGTACATCTTCAGCCCCTCCTTAACGTACTCTCCGTGAGAGGCGCCTTTCCCTGAAAGGGGAAGCACAACGACAACCTCTGTTTCGGGGACGGCAACCGGTTTGTCTTGAGATTGAAAACAGCCGACGGTGAGCCCGGAACAAATAGCAATTAAGGCCAGATGGCTGAAAAAAGTTCTGAGCCGCATCGGAGCAGGCTTTGTTGATTTCGGCTTTTTCATAGTGATTGTGTGTTGGTTCAATGCGTCGAGTGCGTGCGAAGTCTTTCGTTTGCCGTTGCGGGTTGAGCGATCAGCAACGCACCAGTCCGGTCGGCGATGAAATTCCCGAGCTCCTTAATAGTGGCTGCAATCGCGTTTACATCCAAACCTTGAAATGGTTCATCCAAAATCGTCAGAGCTCCTGGAGCCGACAAATCGGTGAGGTTCAACTGCTGCCGTTCTCCTCCGCTCAGTTGCCCGATTCGAAGCCTGGAATTGGAGGAGTGCTCCTTTCGCGGCGAGGATTTTCGGCAGAGGGTGTGAAAATCAGCCACGGACAAGTTTGGGAAGAGATTGTTTCGCGAGGGGATGAATCGCAAGCCAAGCGCGTATCTGCGCCATGTCGGAAGCCCAAGGATATCCACGCCTCTCAAAACCACCTTGCCTTGCTCCACCGGTATGAGCCCTGCGATTCCCTCAAGCAATGTCGTTTTGCCCCAGCCATTGGGCGCACTGAGGATTGCCACCTCTCCCTCGCGGAGACCGAATGAGAGGCCACGAACGACACCCCCGTTACCTTGATCTCCTATCACCAATCGCCGATCACGGCGAATTACCGCGGACTGGACTTCCAGAATGGCAGGAAGCTGACCTGTCGTCGTTGGCGTGATTCGGATGAGGCTGGCACCTGCGCCAAGTGATTCCTCCCCAACTTGGCAATCCTTCCCGCCAATTTCATCTATTAGCCTCTTGAGAATGCCGTCGTTTCCATTCGATACAATGGAGCCCGGGGCTGGTTCGATTTGCAGCTTGCCATCTCGAAGCGTCCAAACGGTTTGGGCCAGATCGAGAACACGAGGGATATTGAACACGTGTTCCACGATGACCAACGTCACTCTCTGCTGCTGGACCAAAGCTGAAAGAAGCGCCCAGACTTCTTCAATCCCTGGCGTATCAAGCCCTGCGAGCGGCTCATCCAAAAACAGTATTCTTGCTCCGGCTTGAACAGCGCGTGCTATGGCGACCCGCTTGGTTTGTCCCAACGAGATTCGGTCCGCCGAAGATTGTTCCCTTCCGTTCAGGCCCAGTCCAGAGAGGCGAGCAACAGCGCCGCGAACATTTCCAGCTTCAGCACGCGCTGAACCACCGAGGAAAGCACTCAGAGGGTTCTCTCCGGTTTGGCGCGGCGTTGCCACCGCAATGTTGTCGGCCAACGACATGGTGGTGAATAAACGGACATCCTGCCAGGTGCGCCCAACACCTTCGCTGGCGACACGTTCGGGAGTGAAATGGTCGAAGGGATTGAGATTCTGCCACCACCGACGGGGGAACTCGAAATGCTCTGTGGCTCCGTTCGCTGCAAGGTATATTGACCCAGCATCGGGCTCCAAACTGCCGGACAAGATATTAAGCAAAGTTGTTTTTCCTGAACCGTTATCACCACGAAGCAAAACTACCTCGCCTTCTCGCAGTTCAGCAGAAAGACCGTCCAGAACGATTTGGCCACCGAAGGCCTTCCGCAAATTCTGAATGCGCAGCAAAACCTTTCGCCCGGCGAGAGGTGTCACCCCATCGCCATGAGCTATTCTGCCCGCAAGCATGTCGTTTGTTGCGTTAGTCATCGGGGCGGAAAGGCGTCAGCACTACCAAAAGCAATTCATAGGATGGCAATGATTCCCGTATCAACTGGACTGCAATTCGACGAGCATCTCCTTCGCGACCTTGGCGAGGAAAGCATCAGGAGAGGATTTGTATTTCCCGAGGAGAACGGTCACAGCCTCACGCTCGGACGACCCCGGCAAGCGACACAGGAAGAGCCAGTGCTTGGACGCCGGAAACGATGGGTCACTCAAGCGACTCAGGCAATGTGGCAGCACCCTGTCCGGACCACCGCTCCACCATGTCAGCCATTCGAGAAACGGATTGAGGTTCTGCTTGATGAACGCGTACAGCTCCTCATGCATGGCAGGTTCGAGGTAATCCAAGTCGAGCAAACGAAAAGTGATGCCGACTTTTATTCTAAAGCGCGTCTCCCGCCGCCACAACTCGCGGAGAAACGTTTCAACCTTCTTCATGTTCACGTATCTCTTGAGCATTGTTATCGCCAAGAGGCCGAACGGCTCGGATTGCGTTTGGATTATCGTCAACAGTGTGGGGACATCGGACTCCTCAATGGCGTTGCGAAGTTGGACGACATACTTGGACGCGTCGAGATGCAAGGCCAGCTCATCGCTAAACTGTTTGCCGGTGCGAATATCTTCAATAACCTTTGAGGCGAGGTACTTCGCGATGGCATCGTTCGTAGGCTCCACTGCCGCCACTTGTCCGACGGTAATCCGCGGCAACTCGGCCAGCATCTCTTTTGCAACCCTGGCGACAAAGGTGTCTTTTGAGGATTCGTACTCCGTCAGGAGATCGGCGACGGCCTTCTTGTCGGGTGAACCAAGTGCGCCGCAAAGGTAGAGCCAGTGCTTGGAGGCCGGAAAATCCTTGTCCTTCAAGCGGGCTCGGCTCACGGGCAGTACCATGTCCGGCCCACCCCACCACGGGGTTAGCCATTCAACAAACTGGCCAAGGTGTTGCTTGACGAACTCGTAGAGTTGTTCATGGAGATGAGGTTCCAGGCTGTTCACGTCGAGCAACCGGGAAACAATCCCCACTTTCCGCCTAAACGATGTATCAGCCGAACACGGCCACAACGAGCGGACGAACTTTTCAACCTGCGGCTCGCGGACAAATCTTTTGAGCAGGGTCAAACCCAGAACGCCAGAAGGACCGGCGTCCTGCTTGAACATGCGCATCAACAGATCAACGTCACTTACATCCAAAGCACCGCGAATACGATCGACGTACTTACGGGCATTGATGCTCGATGCCAGTTCCTCGTTAAGCGGCTTGCCAGCTCGAATATCCGAAATGACCTTTAAGGCGAGGTATTCCGGGATGGGATCAGCCTGTTGGACATCAAGATGCGGATGAGGTTTCATAGTATTATTGTCTATCATTCGAGCCGGTATTCGCCCGCCAGGCCTTGGGGGCGAAAACGCGCCATCAAGACCAATAGCCCCCCGTATGCCAAAAGCCTTATGTGCGCCGCTGTCGAGTCTGGCAATTGGGCCAAACGCAGCAGTTCAGGAATTGCGAGCAGGATGAAAGCGCCGATGACAGGTCCGCGGAAATTCCCAACTCCACCAACCAAAACCATGGACAGGAGAAGGATGGATTCATCAATTGAAGCTGCGCTGGGCTCAATATAAGTGACATAGCTACAATAGATTGCACCCGATACGGCCGCGAGCGAGCAGGCAATCATAAACGCCTGCACCTTTACCAAACGGCTGTTCTTGCCCAAGCTTCGTGCAGCCAATTCATCGTCCCTGATTGCCCTGAGCAATCGTCCCCAAGGCGAACGGACAAGAATCCAAATTATCAGTCCGACCAGCACAGCCAGCACGCTGGATAGCCCCGCAATGCTCCCGATGGTTGCAAAACTGCTACCCAAGATTGCAGGTTTTGGAACCCCCGAAATCCCCAAAGGACCGTTCGTCAGGTTGCTCCAAGTACCTAGTTCAGCCTGCGGGCTGAACCAATTCTGGCACAGGCTAAAGATCAACGTCTGTACTGCGAGAGTAAGCATCACAAAGAAGTCACCTCGGAATCGCCAGGCTGGAAGAGAGACAGCAAAACTCAGGATGACCGCGACTCCCATCCCAAGTCCTAAAGCTGGGAAGAATCCCAAGCCGAGCTTCAACGTGGCCAGAGCATAGGTGTAAGCGCCAACCGCGAAGTAGCCCGCGTGTGCCAGCGTCAGCAAACCACAATAGCCAACAATCAAATTCAAGCTCAGAGCCAGAATGAGGTACAGGTTGAAGAAGATGAGCAGGTGAAAGAAATAATTCATGCTTGTGCCTCCAATCGAGCTTTTCGCCCCAACAAGCCATTTGGCAGAAAGAAGAGAAACATGACAAGCAGGCCAAACGTTACAGCATCCTGCCAACGTGCTGAGAGATGCCACGCCACTTGAGTGCGGACGAGGCCAAGCAAGAAGCCGGCGATGACCGGCCCCAAAAAAGTGTCTCGCCCGCCAATGATCACGGCGACAATGGCGAGAATGAGCGCGTGCAGCCCTCCTTGCGGATCAAATCCAACGTCGAACGCGGTCAATAATGAACTCAAAGCCGCCAACAATCCGGCCAGCGCAAACGCCAGCAGGCGCAAACGCCGAGTGTTGTAACCGAAGAGGGCAAGCTGCGTTGGGTTGTCCGCGAGCGCTCGAAATTGCAGCCCAAGATTGCTGAATCGCAGCCAGGAATAAAACCCCAACATTGCAACCGAAGAGACCAAAGCTGCTAGAAGTTGGGAACGGGTCACGACTACACCAAACAGGGTACAAATCGAATCAATGCCTTGGCGGAGCACCTTCACTTCGTTGCCCCATGCGAGGGCGACGATCTGAACAATTACGATGTAGAGGCCCAGCGACGAAACGAGGTGCAAGCCCTGCCCCGCCTTCTTCCGATCAAGCGGGCCGTGATTGAACAGTTCGCAGGCGAACGAGAGCGCGATTCCCGCAAGGAGCGCCACGGCCACACCCGCCGACCAAGGCCAGCCATTCTGTCCGAAAATCCAGACCACGTACGGCGCGCCCGCGAACACGCCGGCGAGAGCGATGTGGAACACCCGTGTTGGCAGGTACACGGATGCAAACGCCAGCGCCAGCAAGGCGATGGTCGCACCCGAGATTAAACCATTGATCAGAATCTGCATCACAGCGCGGTTGCACCAATGAAATATCCGATATGAAAGAGTTGTGCCAGAACGGAAGGAACTCGGGAGAACAGGATTTTCCGCGCGCTTCCCGCGATCTCAATACGGAGGAACATCGAGTTCTCGAAACCTCTGGTTGCTGAATTGCTACTTTCAGACGCCGAGCGCGGCTGACAAAGGAGGCCATTCAACAGGGATGATTCTCGCCATTCTGAATGGAACCACGAGCGCTCATTTCTCTTGCCAGCAACAGTTTTCAGCAGTCCAGAGGGTGCAAATGAGGTGCTGACTGCGAGCATCCAAACTCAGTGAATTTCGCCGTGGCACTTGCGGTGCTAAAACGTTCTTCCATGAAACTAAACACGGTCCGATACCTGGCGATGGCTTTCGTCTTTCTGATCTCGCTACTGTTCGCGGGATGCTCGCGCGAAATTGAATTGAAGGCAAAGCTGCTTCCCGACGAGAAGGTTTCCCTCAAGGCACCGGTCCTCCTGGACGGCACCACAGCCGGTTATGTGAAAGCGGTTCAAATTGAATCAGGGGACCGAATCGCCGTGCTTGCCTTGACGGATAAATCCCTCGCTCAACAGCGCATCAAGCTCGGGACGGTGCGTGTGGTCGAGGACGGCCGCATCCATCTCCGCACTGACCTGGTGCGGGCGGAGTCGCCGGCCCTTCAAGCCGGGGCGCTGATTCCTATCCAAACTAAAACCGAGTTCACGGTGAAAAGATACGCCACCAATCAAACGCTTGTGTTCGCGGGAATCGCTTTGATTGCAGTTCTCGTTCTTTGCCTCGTCTTTAAGAAGATGTTCAATGTTGGCCTCGTGATCCTCTGTCTGGCGCTGGCCGGGTTGACGGGCTGGATTCTGCATCCGCACTTGGTCCCTTACGTTGAAAAGTTTTACGCCTCATCGTCTGCTGCTCACAAAAGCGAGGACGCGAACGAGCATATTGCAGCAACACCGGAGGCTGCTTCAGCGGCGATCAAAGAATGGGAATCGAAGTTCGTCCAGGTTCTTGAACATCGCCCGAATCCTCGCGTCGCAGCATTTGCGGCGATTCTTGTGCTGTCATTTGTTCCTTACGCGATTCTGCTCGGGAGTGCGATGCGCTCCTTGCGTCGTGAAGGATGACCATTAGCTCCCGCGATATGCTCCGACGATTGAATCACAGAGCCATGCCACTCAAGATTAGAAATACGTCCTGGGTTCCGGACACCGAAGCCAGACTCCTCATCGGATGGGCACTGCGGTATGTCCAAGATGCTGCAAAGCATCCGCTTTACCTTGGTGAAATCCGCTTGACCAACTCCCGCTACGCTTATTGCGGGCGAGCCTGGCCATCGGCAGGCCTAACGCTCCTCCGTATCGGCAAGCCGATCCACTTTCCTCGATCTGCTCGATATCGAGATTACAAGGATTTTTTCGAGTATACGATTCAGGATTATCGGGAGTGCCTTGTGATGTTGGCGGCACACGAATTCTGGCACCACGCCCGGAGGCAAGCGCCGGATGCTCGCACCGACACATACAACAGCGCCCGAAAGTCGGCAGAGCACGACTGCGAAATGGTCGCATCGGACGCGATCAACGCGTTTCGCAAGGAGCGCCAGGATATTGATGCCCGGCTCCTTAAGATAGCGACCCGAACCGAAGCTTGGAATTGCAGAGCGCGGGATCGAAAAACAGCTCGGCACAGCCCCCAGGCCAAACTGGAGAAATCCGAACGTTACTTGAAATTATGGCAGCGCAAAGCACGGATCGCAGCAAACAAGGTTAAGAGATACGAGCGCAGTGTTCGGGCTCTGCGCCGTGCGCAGGAAAAACACTGGGCAGATGAAAAGACCGATAATCAAGTTGGAGCGGGCCAACTAAGACATGAAGGCTCGGCGTCCATTCCGGTAGAATCACGTTACTTGGGCGATACTCCTGGAACACAGCAACCCCAGATTCCCCATGACCATTGAAACTGCACAGAAGATCTTCGATGACTTGACTTGCGCACGCGATGAAGAGCTTAAAGTGGCGGTCATCGCCAGCGCAATTCGCTACGCCCAACTACGTGCGGAGTGGGCGCAGTCCTCGCCGGAACGTCGCCGTGAAATGGATGCCACACGAACTCGCGCCCACAATGCGTTCATTGACGCATGCAACATCCTCAGGCGAGCGCAGGCGCGTTCCGGAGCGGACAACAAATGGCGAACTCCACTTGGTCACGACCGGAAAAACCTCGGAGATTTTGCCTGTTTCATCCACCTGTTCCTCGCCCTGTCAGCGAGATGAATGATTCTCGACTATGTCGACTCCCAGCACGGCCAGTCCAGACGAAACGAGAGTTTCACTTCGTCAAAAGCCCAACTCATCAGACGGCGAGCAACGACGAGGAACGAGCATGGCTGACTTCCTGCGTTCCATCCCTTTGGGCGTTTGGCTAATTCTGCCCGCTTCAGCGCTGTTTCTAGTAGGAATTCTAGTGCCAAGCGTCGTGGTTATCGAATTTGGAAACACTCGCCGACTCTCCCTTCTCGATGGAATCCAAGTCTTATGGACAACAGGTCACACGTTTCTGGCAGTTCTAATTTTCCTTTTCACCATTCTGTTTCCTCCCATCAAACTCGCTCTGACCGCCGCAGTCGCAATCCCGTCGCTTCCGCTGGCACATCGAACCCGCCGCCGCTTTCGCAGACTTGTGGAGTCATTGGGACGCTGGAGTCTCCTCGACGTTCTGGTCATCGCGATTCTGATCGTAACGATCAAAGTTCGGGGGTTCGTTTCCGTGCAGGCTACATGGGGCATTTGTGCTTTCGCCTTTTCAATCGCACTTTCGATGCTCGCCGCGCACTTTCTCAGAGCCGGAAGATTTACTTCCCGGCCTATGTCGGGAAGCGCAGTCCACGCGACCGAGGCACCCCAAGCGCGACCTGGGTTCGCTCGCCGCGTAAACGCTTCAACAGCACTGGCGCTCGGACTTTTCATGTTGGGGATAGGTGGGCTCTTTCTCGCGCCGCATAGAACGGTCAATCAAATCCATGTGACCCGAAAAGAAACCTTCGTCGAACTTCCCCGACTGCTCGGAAACCCGTCGTTCTACGTCCGGGTCTGCACGCTCCAGGGAATTCAACGTCTTGACACAAAGGCTCGCACACCGATTGGAAATGGTCTGGTGTGGACATTTGAACAGCCAGTCCCTCTGGCCAGCATTTACGAAGTCAAGCTTTTTGAGGATGGCCTTTTCTCGGACAAGCTCGTTGATCGCGTGGCCATCAATGACCGCAGGGAGGCGGGGCAACGTTTCCAGTTTGAACTCAGAGGCCGCAGGAATTGGCAACGGCCTACAGCGTTTATCACAGCCACCACGGGGATTGGACTGCTTATTCTTAGCTGCCGCCGAACACGAAAAACCTCCACGCACCATGCAACCTGACGAATCCATGAACCAAAGGCTTACGAAACACTGCTTCCTTCGTTTGACGGAAGGCAAATATCTGGTTAGCAACACGCATCATGCTTCCGGCATTCCCGTCTTCGCGCAATACGTGGTTGCCCCGGAGAAGCGTGAGACCCAATGGCGGCACATCGTCGCGTCCGGAGCGAACGGCCGACACTTCTTCCTGTTCGACACCTGTGACGGCTACGCCCAGATGCTCCAGAGGTTTGGCTTCGTATCTCGTCTCAACTGACAGACGATTCAAGCGCCGATCTACAACGTCACGTTCCCAGCTTACAAAAGACGCGCCAAAGCCAAAGTCAGCCTCGGCAACGCCTTGACCAACGCACGATTTCCTTCGCTCCACGGGCTGCTTGGTCGGCCCTGTCTCCCCTCGACCTCGCCCGTTCCACTCCGCAAATCCGTGCGTTCGTCACGAGCGGGCATCCGTCTGCGGCTCGGCGGCGGGCGCTCCGCTCGGGGTGCAATTCGCTATGCGCTCATCTCCGCCCTCCGCTCCACTTTCCCTGCTCGCCGACCACGGTTTCGCCGAATAATAACTGCGCTGAACTCCTCGTTCGCCCACGCGAATATATGAATTCATGTGCTTGGCCAAGAAGGGGCAAATTAACTCAATTCCTGGCCGAAAGGCGGGCTGCTGGCGGTCACATCCATGATTTCATCAGCCTCGGCTGTGCTACCAACGACCACCAAGTGCAATCTTGACCGATACCGTTGGAAGCTTGCTTTTCTGGCGGTAAACAACTTGAGCTTTCGATTTGGCCGTGGAGAATGGCGCTAACAAGCATGTGCGGCCAAACCCTAAGGTTAAGTCACATTCACTCGTGGTGCGTTACACTGCGAGGCGACCCAGACGACGGATCTGTTGCTTGCGCTGGACTGTGGGCGTCCAGCAACAGTGTTTTACGCATCTTCGGCCGGTTCAACGTCACCTGCTTGCCTGAGCGTCCTGCCGTGCCGATCCTGTTTTGGCACCACTCCAATCACTGCCGCGGAGCAAAGGCCTCGATGAACTTCACCAGCGCGCGGACGTCGTGGTAGTTTGCTTTCCACGAATGCGCCAGGCCGGTGCTCTTCGGCTTGCCGTCCGCTGTCACCGTGTCGAGCCAGATGCCGGTACGGCGATCCTTCTGATGCACGTTCACGAAATGAACCAGTTGCTCCAGCGCCTGGCGTTGCGCGGCGTTTTCCTGATGACGTAGGGCATCGGTAAGTGCCGCCATCATCTCGGCCTGGACCCACCAGATTTTATTTTGGTCGTTGGCGGGCGCGTCGCCCGCGCCGCGATGATACAGCCCGCCCCGTGCCTGGTCGTAGCCGTGTTGGAGCGCGTGCGCGAGGTGCGCATTGAAATGTGTCCAGTCCGGTTGCAATCCCAGGATCTCTTCGGCACGGATCATCAACCAGGCAAACTCCACATTGTGTCCGTAAGAAAGTCCGGCGCTCTTTGGGTCGGTGACAGCTTTCCAATCACGTTCGCGATGAAAGCAGCTTTGGCCCGCGTCCTTGGGGTAAAAGTATTGTTTGTTGAGATCCAGCGCCTCAATCAGGCTCTGTTTCACGTCAGGGTCGCGCGTCACCTCGAAAAGTTCTGCGAGCGCCTCCTGAAGATGGAGGTGGGTGTTCGCACTCTTGTAACCGGCGACTTCGACCTCGGCGTTGGGGTCGCGGTCGGCGAGGCGTTGCCAATCGCGCGAGAAGTGCTCATGCCAGCCACCGTTCTGGTCGTCATGCGCGCGCCTCTGGATGACGCGGTAAAGCTTCATCGCTTCGGCGAGTGGCTGCGGGTCTTTCGTTGCGCGATGCAATTCCACGAAAGCGTAGATGACGAAGGATTCACCGTAGAGCAACTTGCGCTCGTTGATGGGCCGGCCGGCCAGATCGGTCTTCCAGTAATAGCCGCCCAGCGTTTTATCGAGGAAGTGGTTGGTAAGAAACCGGTAGCCATTCCATGCCGCCCTCAGGCAGGAGCGGTTTGTGTCGTCCAATCCGTGTCGGTGCGCGTGTGCGAACGTCCAGACCATGCGCGCCTGGGAGACGAGTTGCTTTTCCTTGGGCGTGATCGGGCCCTGCACGGCGTCTTCACTGAGCAGGAATCCGCCATTCGTCGTGTCGAGCTTGGCCAGCCAATACGGCAGGACCCGTTGCGAAAGTTCCGCGCGGTAGTCGGATGCGTGTTGCGGGAGCGGCGCGGAAGCCAGATTGACGAGGCAAACCAAAAGGAGCATTGAAGCGGCCAGGGCCTTCATTGTCCACGAGCATAGCTGCGCCGTGCGCCAAGGCAAGCGGGTGTACTGACGGGTGAATTCGACCTGCAAGAGCGGCTGCATGCCACGCTTCCACCCGGGCCACGCGGGCCTGTCCTACTTGGACTTCGTATACTTGTCTGCTGACGGAGGCGTTTCCCGCTCCTTGTCGAAGTCCGCCGCCACGGTGAGGGTGTCGTAACTCATTTGGTAAATCACGGTGCGTTCTTCATCCACGGACTCGATGCTTTCCACTGATTCGCCGGCTTTTATGTTGTGGAACTTGAGGGCGTTGAAGGGGCCGTGCTTTTCCAATTTCACATCACCCTCGGCGTAAAGACGGGACTCGCCGCTGGTGGAAAGGATGCGGAATTTGAACTTGCCCTTGTTGATCTCGATGACCTGCGTCCATGAACGCCCCTCGTCGTTGGATTTCCTGGCCGTCCACTTGCCGTTGAACTTGTCCCATTCATCAGCGCGAACCGACATGGCGGTCAGTGTCAGGCAGAACAAGGTGAGTGCGAGGCAGCATTTGAGGATGGTCTTCATGGTGGTTTTCTTTACTGAGTTTTTTTGTAATTGCGGTGGCAGGATGAAACGGCGCCCCGTCTGTCTCAAGCAAGAAAATGCCCGGTTTGGACACGGGCGATTGCGAAGCTGGGAATTCCCGATTGCCGTAGCGATGCCGGACGGAATTGGCTGGGCTACACCGCCACGGCCTGGCCCTTGAGAATCCACTCGTAACCCTTCGCTTCAAGTTCCAGCGCAAGGTCCTTGCCGCCGGATTTCACAATATGGCCGTCCACGAGGACGTGAACAAAATCGGGCACGATGAAGTTCAAGAGCCGTTGATAATGCGTGATGACGAGTTGGGCGTTATCGGGGCGTTGAAGTTTGTTCACGCCGTTGCTCACGACTTTGAGCGCGTCAATGTCCAGGCCGGAATCGGTTTCGTCCAAGATCGCGAGCTTGGGTTCGAGCACGGCCATCTGGAAAATCTCGGCGCGTTTTTTTTCGCCGCCTGAGAATCCTTCGTTCACCGAGCGCTTGAGGAGGTCGTCCTTGAGCTCGAGCAACTTCATCTTTTCCCGCACGAGGGTGAGGAATTCCATCGCGTCCAGTTCTGACTCGCCCTTGTGCTTGCGGACTTCGTTGAGCGCGGCCTTGAGGAAGTAGGTGCTGTTCACGCCGGGAATTTCGACCGGGTATTGGAAGGCGAGAAACACCCCTTCTCTCGCGCGCTCCTCGGGATCGAGGTCCAACAAGTCTTTGCCGCAATAGATCACTTCGCCGCCTGTGATGTCATAGCCGTCGCGTCCGGCAAGAACCGCAGCCAGCGTGCTCTTGCCGCTGCCGTTCGGGCCCATGACGGCGTGGACTTCGCCCTCGTTGATGGTCAGGCTGACGCCCTTGAGGATTTGTTTCCCCTCAACACCCGCGCTGAGGTTTTTGATTTCCAGAATTGCTTGCTTGCTCATGTTCTAAATTTTTCAGCCCACGCTGCCTTCCAGGCTCACGCCGAGAAGTTTCTGCGCTTCCACGGCAAACTCCATCGGGAGTTCCTTGAACACTTCCTTGCAAAAGCCGTTCACGATCATGTTCACGGCGTCCTGCGTGGCGATGCCGCGCGCGTTGCAGTAAAATATCTGGTCTTCACCGATCTTGGAAGTGCTCGCCTCGTGTTCGACGCTCGCTGTGGTGTTCTTCACTTCGATGTACGGGAACGTGTGCGCGCCGCATTTCGAACCGATCAACATCGAGTCGCACTGCGAGAAATTGCGCGCGTTGGCGGCGCTTTTCTGAATTTTCACCAGGCCGCGATAGCTGTTTTGCCCGTGTCCAGCGGAGATGCCTTTCGAGATGATGGTGCTGCTCGTGTTCTTGCCAATGTGAACCATCTTCGTGCCCGTGTCCGCCTGCTGATAATTGTTCGTCACCGCGACGGAATAGAATTCTCCCTTGGAATTGTCCCCAAGTAAAACGCAACTGGGGTATTTCCAGGTGATCGAGGATCCGGTTTCAACCTGAGTCCAGGTGATGCGGGAGTTCCGACCTTTGCACAGGCCGCGCTTGGTGACGAAGTTGTAAATGCCGCCCTTGCCGTTCTCGTCGCCGGGATACCAGTTCTGAACCGTGCTGTATTTGATCTGCGCATTGTCCAGCGTGACGAGTTCCACCACCGCCGCGTGCAACTGGTTTTCATCGCGCATTGGCGCGGTGCAACCTTCGAGATAGCTCACGGACGCGCCTTCATCCGCCACGATCAGCGTGCGTTCGAACTGTCCAGACTTCGCGGCGTTGATGCGGAAGTAGGTGGAAAGCTCCATCGGGCAGCGCACGCCTTTCGGGATATAAACGAACGAACCATCCGTGAACACCGCCGAATTCAGCGTGGCGTAATAATTGTCCGTGTACGGCACCACCGACCCGAGATACTTCTTCACCAGTTCGGGATGATCCTGCACCGCCTCGCTCATTGAGCAAAAGATGATGCCTTTCTCCGCGAGTTGCGTTCGATACGTCGTCCCGACGGAAACAGAATCAAACACCGCATCCACCGCCACGCCCGCCAACCGTTCGCGCTCGCGCAGCGGGATGCCCAGTTTCTCGTAAGTTTCCAGCAGCTTCGGATCAACCTCGTCAAGACTCTTCGGTCCGTCGGTCTTTTGCTTCGGCGCGGAGTAGTAGGTGATGTCCTGGAAATCAATCTTCGGATACTTCACGAACTGCCAGGTCGGCTCGGGCATGGTCAGCCAGTGACGAAACGCCTTGAGCCGCCATTCCAGCAGCCACCCGGGTTCTTTCTTCTTCAACGAAATCAGCCGGATGGTGTCTTCGCTGAGGCCCGGCGGCGCGGAGTCGGCTTCCAAATCGGTGATGAAGCCGTATTTGTATTCCTGTTTGACCAGGGTCTCGATGGTTTCGGTTGCAGTGCTCATGAGAAATTATTTCTGCTTGCCGCACTCCGCGCAAACGCCGTGAACGGCGATGTCATAGTGATCAATCTTAAAGCCTTTGGGCCGCGGCACGACAGTCGAATCCGCCGTCAGCGCCACATCAAACACCGCGCCGCATTCATCACAGTAATAGTGACAGTGGTCTGACATGTTCGTGCAAAAGCGCGTTGCGCCCCGCTGCAATTGCACCTGCCGCACCACCCCGCTGGCCACCAGTGCATCCAGACAGTTGTAAACGGTCGCGAGCGAGATCTCAGGCATGTCCTTCCGGGCGCGGATAAAAACCTCATCCGCCGTCGGATGGTCCAGCTTCTGCGACAACACGTCATACACGTGCCGGCGCTGGGGCGTGAAGCGAAAGCCGCTTGCGCTCAGGCGTTCGCCCAACTGACCGTTTTGTTTTCTGTCTCCTACCATGTTCATCGGAGTAGCACAGCGTAGCCGGAATCCACTGCGGGTCAATGTTGGATTTAGAATGATTCTAAACTGGCGGTTTGTGGCAGCGGGCCTCCCGGCCTGCCGTGGAGGGCGGCTTCCTGCCGCCTGAAAATTTCCCGGGATTTCCCTGGCTCACAAATTTCCCATGCCCCTCAGTTCATCGGAGCTGCTTCCGCCGGGCTGGAAGCCCGGCTCGATGGCCGGCAGGGACGCCTGCCACCACGATTTTGCAAAACCGTGACAACTGGTGCTTGCCGCTGATCCAAACTTCGCCACAAATGGATCCGTCATGACCACACGACAGCCTCAACGCAAGCCGACGTTCCTGTGGCAAGGGGTGCTGATTCTGGTGCCCGTGGTTGTGCTCGTCGCGGTGGGCTTGTGGACCCTGCGGCAGGATCGTGCGGCCATGGAACAGGAAGCCCGTGGCCGCGCCGAACCCATTGCCGCCGCCACGCTCGCCGGGCTTAAGCAGCACGTGCAACAGATCGTCAGAGGCGTCCGGGACGGCACGCTCGTAACTCTCACTCGTGGAGCGCTGTGGTTTGAAGTCCAGCCAGACAACTCACTGGGTCAACTGTGGCCGTTCACCTGGCCGCCCACGCCAGCCCCTTTTCCGACCAACCTTGTTGACCTGCTGAACCCGGAGCGCGCACAGCTTTGGCATGAAGCCGGAGCCGCGTACAGCACGGGCGGTTGGGGCCAGGCCATTGATCTCTATTCTGCCTTTGCCACGAATGGAGGAATCGTGAAGCAGGATTTTGAGCACGCCGGCCTGACCAGTGAGCGTCTGCGCGGCGAGGCATATTTGCGGATTGCAGCCGCGCAACTGCAACTCAGCCAAACCAATCTGGCAGTCGAGGCCTACGATTCGGTTCTGCGGAGCTTTACCCATGGCAGCGACACCCGATCCGAGGCCGGTGTGCCGTTGACTCATCTTGCGGCCCTGCGGATTCTCGATCTGTCACGCAACCCCGGGGAGCTTCCGCGTTGGTGGGATACCAATTTCTTTGCCGTGTTCAATCTGTTGTCCAGCGACTGCTCTCCTTTCGGAAACGAACTCGCCCTCCGCCTTCGCGCGCTCCTGCAACCGACCACGCAGGACCTGGCGATCCCACCTCATCTGTTGAACGCTACTGAAGCTCGCAAGCAAGCATGGCGCGAGACGCGCGAGGCGGCCCATAAAGTCACGGAGCGGGCCGAAATTGAAAACTGGTTGCGGAGCCAGGAGATCTGGCGTCTCTACCATGAAGCGGCAGACCTGTTTCCGCGCGCAGCGGCGGCTTGGCCGGAGCGGTTTTGGGTGGACGGCAACTACCGTTGGCTGGCTGTACTCCAGAAGCGAAGCGCATCAGAAACTGCATTGGGCCCCCGGGTGTTCGCCGCGTTTCCGAAAGCCCAGCTCGACGAGGAAATCAGGCGCATCACCAACCAGGCCGACCCGCTCGGCTTGTTCGCCGTCAAAGTCAGCATCCAAGGCCGAGTGTTCGCCGCACGGCAAACCGAGGGCACGAACTGGAAATATCGTGAAGTCTCCAGCACTGCAGATGCGCCGGAAGATTCCATTTCCGTCGCCGTCACGTTGGCCGATCCCGCGGCATTCTTTGGGGCGCAACGCCAGCGCCAACTGTGGTTCGGCGGGTTGATGCTGGCGGCGGCGGTTGCTTGTGTGCTGGCGTTTGCTTCCACCTGGCGCGCCTATCGCCGTCAGCTTTCCCTCAACGAGCAGAAATCCAACTTCGTTTCCAGCGTCTCGCACGAGTTACGTGCACCCATCGCCTCGGTCCGCCTGCTGGCGGAAAGCCTGGAACGCGGGAAGGTGTCTGAGCCGGCGAAACAAAATGAGTATTTCCGCTTCATTGGCCAGGAATGCCGGCGGCTCTCTGCGCTCATCGAAAACGTGTTGGACTTCTCGCGGATCGAGCAGGGGCGGAAGCAATATGAGTTTGAGCCGACGGATATCGTCGCGCTAGCGGAGCAGACGGTGAAGCTGATGGAGCCGTATGCAGCGGAACGCGGCGTGAAGCTGGCATTGGAAACATCCAACACTCAACATCCAACATGCAACCTCGAACTCAACGTGGATGGCCGCGCGATCCAGCAGGCGCTGGTGAACCTGATCGATAACGCCATCAAACATTCGCCGAAGGGCCAAATGGTGACGGTGGGCCTGACACCTGTCACCTCGCACCTGACGCTCTCCGTCACCGACCGCGGCCCGGGCATTCCCGCGTCCGAACACGAGAAGATTTTCCAGCGGTTCTACCGGCTGGGTTCGGAGTTGCGCCGCGAAACCCAAGGCGTAGGAATTGGTTTAAGCATTGTGAAGCACATCGTCGAGGCGCACGGTGGCCGCGTGCGGGTCGAAAGTGAAGTGGGCAAGGGCAGCCGGTTCACAATTCAATTGCAGATGAAATGAAACATCCAATATCCAACAACCAACCTCGAACATCGAAGGGCAGAAGCCGCGGCTTCCGGCGCATTGGATGTTGGTCGTTCGATGTTCGATGTTCGATGTTCGTCCCCTCGTACTAATGTCCCGCATCCTGATCATCGAAGACGAAACGCCCATGCGCACCGCGCTGGCCGATGTGCTAGCCGGCGAAGGCTATCGCGCGCTCACCGCGGCCGACGGTGAGATCGGATTGCGCAAGGCGTTGGAGGAAAAGCCTGATCTCATCCTGCTCGATATCATGATGCCGCGGCTGGATGGCTTTGCCGTGTGTGCGGAGTTACGCCGCCTCGGCCACATCGTCCCCGTGCTCATGCTCACGGCCAAGGGACAAATCGAGGATCGCGTGACCGGTCTGGACGCGGGCGCGGATGATTACCTCGTGAAGCCGTTCAGTACCGAGGAACTGCTCGCGCGCGTGCGGGCATTGCTACGCCGCTCGCGCAAGCAGGGCCATGCGCCGGCCAAACTTATGCTCGGGGATGTGACGATTGACCTGGCCCGCCAAACGGCCGTACGCGGGCGGAAGCAAATTCATCTCACCGCGAAGGAATTCTCCATGCTGCGATTGATGGCTGAGGCCGAAGGCGAGCCGGTGTCGCGGGAGAAGTTTCTCGACGTGGTGTGGGGCTACGCGGCCTTTCCGACGACCCGCACCGTGGACAACCACGTCGCCAGCCTGCGCGCGAAGCTGGAGAAAAATCCCGACGCCCCGCGCTGGCTCAAGACGGTCCACGGTGTCGGTTATCGGCTGGAGTTGTGAATGACAACGCAGAGATTCAACGCAAAGACGCGAAGGCGCAACCAAAGGAGCGCGGACCGCCGAGTCCGCGAGTTGCGAGCAGCGCGGGCATCGGGTTTGGAACGCGCGGACTCAGCGGTCAGCGCTCCGGGAACTTCGCAAGAAGACAGCAATACGCGTCGCCTCGGACCTTGCGTCTTTGCGCCTTTGCGTTATTTCGGCTCTTCGATTTTGCAAAAGCGTGACAACTCGGAACCGTGAACGAGAGATGATGCGAGCCATGAAAACAACACCGCTCAACCACCCGTGGCCTCTTGGACTGCGGTGGCAGAGCGCAGCGGCGACACCGCTTTTCGGACTTTGGTTCGCGGTTCCAAAGCGGCGTGGCGCTTCGCTTCCCGCCGCAGTCCAAAATCTGGCGTCTTTGCGCCTTTGCGCCTTTGCGTTTCTTTTCTTGCCTCTCTTCTTATGCGCGGCAACCAACGATCTCACCTCCGCACTGCAACAGGGATTGTTCGAGGAGGAGGCCAATCACAATCTCGAAGCCGCAGCGCAGGCGTATCAGGCGGTGAGCGCGCAGTTCGACAAGGACCGCAAGCTGGCGGCCACGGCGATCTTCCGGCTGGGCGAAGTCTATCGCAAGCAGGGCAAGACCAACGAAGCCACCGCGCAATACGAACGCATCGTGCGGGAGTTTTCGGATCAGCAAACGCTGGCTGCGTTGAGCCGGCAGAATCTGGCTGGGCTGGGAGCGATGCAACCGAGCAATGCTGTCGCGAACGATCTCAAGTCCGAACGGACTGGCACTGCGAACGAAGGCGGGCAACTTGCCGCTCAGCTCTCCGCCTTGGAGCGGCTCGAGGGCGATCCGGAGAAGCAGGCTCGTGCTGTTTATGGCATGTTCCCCGATGAAGGTCTGGCGACAATGTTGCAAAATCTTCCCTTGCTAAAGGAACAGTTGGCAAAACTCGGTCCGAACCCGGTTTCCGATGGTGTGAAGTCTTGGAATTTCACCGTGGGACCCAATGGCAACTCTGTGGGAGGTTTCGGAAATGTATCTGGGTTTCACCCGCAAAAAGAAATAGACGGGCAGCTTTCTCTCATCGCAAAACGTGTGGATTTTATCCTCGGAGTACAGAAAGCCCGCTTGCAGGTCCTGCAAGCTGCAGAGCCAGTCAGTGACCGTGCGGCAGTTGAGAAGTCCGCTCCCTCCACCGACGAGGAGGAAAAAGAAATTCGCCGCATCAAGGCGCTGATTCAGAACAGTCCCGATCTCATCAATGCCGGGCAGAACCCTCCGCTCTTTCCCGCCGTTGAAGCGGGTTACCTACGCGTTGTCCGATTTCTGCTCGATCAAGGCGCGGACGTGAACGCTCAACCGCTCGGCACAACCCCATTGCACAGCGCCGCCAAGCGCGGGCAGAAGGCGATGACGGAGTTGCTTCTCAGCCGCGGTGCGAACGTGAATGCACGCATTACCGTCGGCAACGAATCCTCTTTGGCGCGCACGCCGTTGCATGAGGCGGCACAGGAAGGCTTTCAAGCCGTGGTTGAAGTTCTGCTGGCGAACAAGGCGGATGTGACCGCGCGCGACGCCAACGGCAACACGCCGTTACATCTGGCAGCGAGGCGCAATCGCGCCGGCGTGGTCGCGACGATTGCGCCCAAGATGCCTGACATCAATGCCGAGAGTGAATACGGCATCACGGCGTTGGGCATTGCCGCCGCGCAGGGGAATCTGGATACCATCAAAGCATTGCTGGCCGCCAAGGCGGGGGTGATGGCCGGCCAGCGGGACACACCCTTGCTGGCGGCGATCAATTATCGAAAGAGCGCCGAAGTGGTCGAGCTGTTGCTGCAAAACGGAGCCGACGCGAATGCGGCCGGCATGTTCACGCCGATGCCTCACGCAATGGGAGGGAGTTCCACGAGCGCAATTGACACGCCGTTGCACCTGGCGGCGGAACGCGGTCAGCCGGAAACCGTCAAACTGCTGCTCCAGTTCAAAGCCGATCCAAATATCCTTGATGCCAGCAACCGGACGCCCCTGAGCCGCGCGGGCGTGAACACCAACGTGGTGCAGCTGCTATTGGAGGCCAAAGCCGACCCCAACCTCGGCGACTCCGAATCGTCGCTGCTGCAAGCCGTGCGGGAGGAGAGCGCGATGCTGGCCGAGATGCTGTTGCGGGCCGGAGCGGATCCGAATCAAGAGACGGGATGTTATCTTTTTAATCCTGTCATTCCGATGCCCACACCCGGAGTCGCGTTTCCCGGATCGTCGCCACCAAACACTGGTGCGACGAAGCGGACTTTCACCCGCTCCGGTCAGTGGGGGAAACGAACTCCGCTCCAAGCTGCGGCCCTCGAAGATCATCCGGAAATGGTGAGGCTGCTGCTCCAGTTCAAAGGCGATCCCAACGCCAAGTCGCCGGACGGTGGTTATCCGCTCGTGGCGAACACCCTTAGGGATGCTGGCATGTTGCGCGCTTTCCTCGAAGCCGGAGCGGACGCGAACGCCATTGACTGGAGCCGTCGCTCTATCCTCCTCGCGGCGGCCGAGTCCGGGAATGTGGAGGCCGTCAAACTGTTGCTCGCGCACGGAGCGGAGGTGAACGTCCGGGACGAAGGAAAGCAAACGCCTCTTCATCTTGCCGTGGCTCATGGCTGGAAGGAAGCCACAGAAGCGCTGGTGGCCGGCGGCGCGGACCCAAACCTGAGGAACAAGAACGATCAGACGCCGCTGGATTTCGCGAAGCAGACTGCTGGAGGACCTACCGGCGACATCAAAGCCTTGGGGAATGAACTTGCGACCTTGCTGCGGAAGCACGGCGCACGGGACGATTTGCCGAAGCTGGACCGCATTGAAGTGCGCCGGCCAGCGGCCAACTATTCTGCGACAATCTTTGTGCGTGGCAATCAGGATTGGAATCAGTTCACGCTGCTGGAATTGATAGCAGTTGAATACGGATTATTGGCGGTGAAGCGCGAGCACACGCGGTACGTCTATGAAACAAACCATTTCAAGCCCTGGCAGGTGAAGAACGAGCGCCGGTTGGTGACCGCGTTACACTTTCCCGATTTTCGGAATGTCATCATCCGCCGACCGACCGCCGACGGTTTGACGCGTGAAACGATGAAAGTGGACCTCGCCGCTCAACTGCAATCCGGCGAGTGCGCAAAGGACGTTCCGCTGCACTGGGGTGATGTGGTGGAGATCACCGAGTCCGACCACCAAATTGATGAGCAGTGGACTTTTCCTGTCGAAGCGCTCAAGACCTTGAAGGAATGTTTGAGCCGAAATGTGACGATCTCCGTTAAGGACCAGACGATGTCGTTCACGCTCGCGCCCTTCCTGACGCTGGAGGACGGCGTGCTCAAGCAGATGCTGAGTAACCGGCAACTCGGCCTGTTGCCGGTGCTGGAGGAATCCAAGCTCCTGCGCAACTCGTCGGACCTGTCGCGCATCAAGGTCACACGCAGGGATACTGCCAGCGGCCAGACCCGTGAATGGGTTGTGGATCGCGACATAACCCCGGACCTCTGGCTGCGTGACGGCGATGTGATCGAAGTGCCGGACAAGCCGTAACTTTGGAGTGCGATGACCTTGCATCGCTTTTCCCGCTCGGGCGACTTGTCGCCCAAGCAGCGCCGCGTCCAGCGGTGCGCGTGAAACCATCTACTTCCGCTCCGCGAGTTCGTGAATCAACGATGAAATCGAATGCAACCGGCGCTCGACGGCGACAAGTCGCCTGCGGAAAGCGGCGTCAAGCCGCCGCACTCCAAAGCCGTGCGTTGCCGGAGATTGCAGGCAAATCTTGTTTCTCCCGCACGAATCGGCGACAACCAACGCATGTCGTCCATGGCCCATGTCGCGATTGACCGCCAAACAGCGCCGCGTTCAGCGGCACGAGGAAAACCAACGACCTCCGCTTCGCGAATTCGGCGCGAGTGATGAACCCGAATGCAACCGGCGCTCGACGGCGACAAGTCGCCTGCGGAAAGCGGAGTCAAGCCGCCGCACTCCAAAGCCGTGCGTTGCCGGAGATTGCAGGCAAATCTTGTTTCTCCCGCACGAATCGGCGACAACCAACGCATGTCGTCCATGGCCCATGTCGCGATTCACCCGAGCCAGTTCCCGGAAACCATCCGGCGCGACCTGCTGGAATCCCTGCGCACGCGGCGGGTGAATCACAAGTTCCATTACGACAGCGTGAAGCAAACCCAGAAATGGCTGGCGTTGCACCAGGCTCATTCGCCTTCGCGCAAGGACGCGGATTGCGCGGCGGCTTACGACGCGGCGTTCGCCGGCGCCGGGGATCAGATCACGGAAAAGCAGGTCCATTTGATCGGCCTCGGCTGTGGCGGTGGGCAAAAGGACACGCGGTTGCTGAAGTTGCTTCAAGCCCGCGGCATTCAAGTGAGCTACACGCCCAGCGATGTGAGCACGGCGATGGTTCTGGTCGCGCGCGAAGCGGCACTGACGGTCGTTGAAGACGAGCATTGCTTTCCGCTCGTGTGCGATCTAGCAACGGCGAACGACTTGCCGGGAATTCTCATCACGCCTCACGCCTCACGCAGCACGCGCCTCATCACCTTCTTCGGCATAATTCCCAATTTCGAGCCGGGCGACATCCTGCCGAAGCTGGCGGCTCTACTCCGCCCGGAAGACTGGCTGCTGTTCAGCGCCAACCTCGCACCCGGACCGGATTACGCCGCCGGGGTCCTGCAAGTCCTACCGCAATACGACAATCCGCTCACGCGCGACTGGTTGCTCACGTTTTTGCTCGATCTCGGCGTCGAGCGCGGCGATGGCGAAATGCGGTTTGCGGTCGAGGAAAGCAATGGTTTGAAACGCATCGCCGCCCGCTTTCACTTCACGCGTGCGCGACAGGTTGAAATAGGACACGACCCGTTCGACTTCGCGGCCGGAGAAACAGTCCAACTTTTCTTTTCCTACCGTTACACCCCCACGCTGGCTCGCACTGCCTTGCAGGCGCACGGGCTGAACGTGGAAAGTCAGTGGATCACTCAATCGGAGGAGGAAGGCGTCTTCCTCTGTCGGCGGCAGTAGTAGCCGTGGCGGCAGGCATCCTGCCTGCCAGTGAGGGCGGCTTCCAGCCGCCCGGATTGGCGTCGGAATTCTCAGGAATTCACAAATGCCCGCGCCCCGGCCAAATTCACACGCTCCTTCCACCGGGCTGGAAGCCCGGTTCACTGGCAGGCAGGATGCCTGCCGCCACACCATTTTCACTCGCAGCCTGCTGGCTTTTCTCAAACAATCCGCGCGTGCCGAAGTGGGCCAAACTCATCATCGCCATCCTGCTGCTGCCGGTGTGCATCGGCGCGGGGATGACTTTGTGGATGGTATTGCGCGCATGCGGCGGCGCGGACATCACGCTGGTGCCCACAGTAGCCGGCGCGGCGTGCTGGATCGCGATTTATCTGCTGCTGCCCAAGCCGATGTGGCTTTATGTATTCGGTCACGAATTTACCCATGTGCTTTGGGTGTGGCTGTTCGGGGGGCGCGTGAAGAAATTCAAGGCAACGTCCAGCGGCGGGCATGTGGTCGTGGACAAAACCAATTTCCTGATCTCGCTCGCGCCTTATTTCTTCCCGCTGTATGCCGTCATGGTGGTGGCGGTGTTTCTGGTGGGCCACCTGATCTGGGGTTGGGAGAATTTCTTTGTCTGGTTTCATCTGCTGGTCGGCGCGGCCTACGCGTTTCACGTCACGCTCACGGCGCACATCCTGAAGACACAGCAATCCGACATCACCAGCCAGGGCTATTTGTTTTCCGCCGTGGTGATCTTCCTCGGCAATGCGCTGGTACTGCTAATCGGCCTGCCATTGCTCACCGCAAAGGTGGATTTGCTCACGATGCTGGGCTGGTGGTTTGAGAATATCGGCCTGGTGCTCCACCGGATTGGGAAAATGTTTTGAGGTGGCACGTCGGAGTTGAGCCAGCGGGTGCGGTCCTTAACGAAGCGCGGACAGCCATGTCCGCGTGTTTCTGGCGCATAAACAGGTTCGCGCGGACTCGGCGGTTATTTGTGTCCGGCAGGGGAGTTGCAGATTGAGTGGAGAGCATCACTCAGTCGAAAGGATTGCATTGTTTTGAGAGGGAGGGAACTGCCGCGCCGGGACTCGGAGCAAAGC
>Ga0315910_10001115_pt1 | contig 25102 bp, 25 predicted proteins | sample EdamamesoilMG_FD_204470 | JGI IMG/M metagenome (GOLD analysis project Ga0315910, IMG submission 204470) | Garden soil microbial communities collected in Santa Monica, California, United States - Edamame soil | ecosystem: Environmental > Terrestrial > Soil > Garden | place: USA: California... | reverse complement strand
TGAGCTCCGGTGTCCAGCGGTTCGTCAACAAGTTCAAGGAATGGATCCTCGCGTTCCGGATCGAGCGCGAGTTCACGAAGGAAGAAATCCTCGAGCTCTATCTGAACACGTACTTCTTCGGTCAACGTTCTTACGGCGTCGCGACCGCAGCGCAAACTTACTTCGGCAAGACGCTCGATCAGCTCACTGTCTCCGAGGTCGCGATCCTGGCCGGCATTCCTCAGCGGCCAAACGATTTGAATCCGTTCGCGAGCCCGGAGCGGGCCACCGCGCGCCGCAGCTACGTGCTGCGACGCATGGAAGAGACGCGCGCGATCACGGCTGCGGAGCATCAAGCCGCGCTCGCCGAGCCCGTCGTCAGCCGCCGTTTCGCGGCGCAAACGCAGCTCGATGCGCCGTACGTTGCGGAGATGGCCAGAGCCGAGATGGTCGCGCGCTTCGGGCAAGCTGCCTACACGGCCGGTCTCAAGGTCACGACCACCGTCGACAGCCGGCTGCAGCTCGCGGCGAATCGTGCGATTCGCGACACGTTGATGGCTTACGACGAACGACACGGCTACCGCGGCCCGCTCGCGACGGTTGCGCTGCCGGACGCGGAGGCCGACGTGCCGGCGACGAGCACCGCAGAGCTCGATCCGGCGGTTCTGCGCGCGTTGCTCGACGACCATCCGACGCTGCTCGATTACGAGCCCGCAATCGTGCTCTCGGCCGACGACGTCGAGGCGCGCGTGTTCTTCGCCGCTCACGGAGTGGAAGCGATCGATCTCAAAGCAGTCGAATGGGCTGCGCCGTTCATCCATGACGATCTCGTCGGCGACAGGCCGACCACGGTGGCGGCAGTGCTGCATCCCGGAGAGATCGTGCGCTTCCGCCGCACGGCCGAAGGCGGTTGGCGGCTCGCACAGATCCCGGAGGTGCAAGGCGCGTTCGCGTCGATCGATCCGTTCGACGGCGCCGTCGTGGCGCTGACCGGGGGATTCGATTTTTTCCTGAACAACTTCAATCGTGCGACGCGCGCGCAGCGTCAGCCGGGGTCGTCGTTCAAGCCGTTCGTGTACTCGGCGGCGTTCGAGAATGGATTCACTCCGGCCACGGTCGTCAACGACGCGCCGCCCGACGTGGGCTATCAAGCCACGCTCGAGCGCGTCTGGCGCCCCGAGAATTTCGGCGGCAAGTACTTCGGTCCGTCGCGGTTGCGCGAAGCATTGCGCGAATCGATGAACGCGGTTTCGATTCGGATGCTGCAAAGCATGGGCGTGCCGCGAGCCGTCGAGCACGTGAAGCGTTTCGGCTTCGACGACGTCGCTGTGCCGGCAAACCTATCGCTCGCGCTCGGCGCCGGCGGCGTCGCACCGCTCGATCTCGCCATCGGTTACGCGGCGTTCGCGAACGGCGGGTCCAAGGTCACGTCGTACTTCATCGACCGCGTGACGATGCCGGATGGCACGTTGCTGTATTCCGCGCAGCCGTTGGTCTGCGCCGAATGCAACACGCCGCCGGAAACCGAAATCCCGCTCGAGCCCGAGGTTCCGAAGCTCGTCGACGACGTCACCGACCTGTACCCGGAGCAGCGCGCGGCGCCGCGCGTGATCTCGCAGCAGAACGCGTATCTGATCTCCGATATGCTCCAGGACGTCGTGCGCCGCGGTACCGCGGTCAGCGCTCGCGTGGCGCTCGAGCGCGACGACCTGGCCGGCAAGACGGGCACGACGAACGAAGGACGCGACACGTGGTTCGTAGGGTTCAACAGGAACATCGTCGGCGCGGCCTGGGTCGGCTTCGACCAGGACGACCGGCCGCTCGGCGCTTCCGAGCAGGGCAGCCGCACGGCGTTGCCGATGTGGATCGGGTTCATGCGCGAGGCGCTCGCCGAAACGCCGGCGAGCGGGCCCCTGCGGCCGCCCGGCATCGTCGAGTATCGGATCAATCCGGTCACGGGCTTGATCGCGAGCGACGGCACGCCGAACAGCATCTTCGAGAAGTTCGATATCGACAACCTACCCGAGCGCGAGCACGGCTCGGCATTCGGGCCGTCGGATGTGTTCGACCCCTCCGCGGAGCCGCGGCCGAACACCCAGGTCGAGCAACAGATCTTCAACTAGACGAGATGAGGGTATGAGTCGTCGACGGTCCGCGCCAGGACTGTCAGCCGATCTCCGGCAGGAGATCGCCGAAGGCGCGGCGCGGCTGATGGCCGAGCACGGCATTCAGGATTTCGCGTTGGCGAAGCGCAAGGCCGCCGAGCGGCTCGGGCTTCGGCCGAGTGCGGGTGGACTACCGAGCAATGCCGAGATCCAAGCACAGCTCGTGCAACGCCAACGCATCTTCGAAGCCGGCACGCACGACGAGCGGCTCGTGCAGCTCCGCACGATCGCGGCGGAGGTCATGCACGCGCTGCAGCCGTTCAGGCCGAAACTGGTAGGTCCCGTGCTCGACGGCACCGCAACGTCGAACAGCGCGATCGAGATTCATGTGTTCAGCGATGCGCCCGAGACCGTGGCAGGCGCTCTCGAGAACCAAGGCCTGCACCTACGGGATCGCCAACGGCGCTATCGATTCGGCGGCGACGTGGCGCAACTGATTCCGGGATTCGAGCTCGCGGTCGATGGCGCGTCGCTCGAGGTCATGGTGTTTTCCGAGCGCGCATCGGCGCACGCGCCGTTGAGCCCCGTCGATGGAAAGCCGATGCGCCGTGCGTCGCGCTCGGCCGTGATCGCGATGTTGGGAGCCGCGACCTAAGGCGCGGCGCGCGAGACTCAGCCGGCCTTCTTGTAGCGGCGACGGAACTTGTCGACGCGGCCACCACTGTCCACGACCTTCTGCTTGCCCGTGAAAAACGGGTGGCAGGACGAGCACACTTCGACGTGCAGATCCTGGCCCAGCGTGGAGCGGGTGGCGAACTCGTTGCCGCAGTTGCAAATGACTTTGATGGCCGTGTAATTCGGGTGGATTTCTGGCTTCATGGTCGCGCTCCGAGCGGGGCGCGGAAGGATACTCTCCCGGTCCACCGAAACACAAGGCGACTTTGGGTCTGCCGCTTATCCACACAGTCTGTGTATAAGTCTGTGGAGATCGGGTCGGTACCGTCGCGAAACACCCGTCGCAATGCCATTTCGACACATTTGGTTAAAAAATGAGCAACGTTCAGGATCGTTGTGATCTCAATGACTTGTGAGCGTTTGTGCCGCTGAAATAACAAGAAAACGCCGCAACACGCTTGTTTCGATGCGCCCCGACCCGGCGTGTGCATAAAACGCGCGCCGAAACGCTTTCCGTGAACTGGCCAACTCACCGCTTTTTCAAGAGTTCGACGAGCTCGCGTAACGCCATGCCACGGTGGCTGACACGGTTCTTCGTGGTCGGATCGAGCTCCGCGGCCGTGACTCCGAGGGCGCGGACGAAGAACACGGGGTCGTAACCGAAGCCACCGGTGCCACGAGGCGCCGACGCGATCTCACCGTCCCACGAGCCCGACGCAACGATCGGGGCGGGATCGTCGGCATGGTCGAGCGCGACCAGCACGCAGTGGAAGCGAGCGCTGCGATCACCGCCACGCGCGGCAAGGGACGCGAGCAGCTTCGCGATGTTTGCAGCATCGTCGGCGTTCTCTCCCGCGAAGCGCGCGGAGTAGATACCAGGCGAGCCACCGAGAGCTGCGACGACGAGCCCGGAGTCGTCTGCGATCGCGGGAAGCCCGGTCGCGCGTGCGGCATGCCTCGCTTTCAGCAGCGCGTTCTCGACGAACGTGAGACCGGTCTCGGGAGGCGCGTCGACCCCGAGCTCGCTCTGCGGCGTGACGCGCATGGGCAGCCGCGCATCCGAGAGCAACGCGGCAAGCTCGGCGACTTTGCCGCGGTTGCTCGTGGCGAGCACCCATTCGGCGGGCAGTGTCACTTCCCGAGGACGGCGGCTTGCGCGACGAGCAACCGTTCGATACCCGTTCCGGCGAGATCGAGCAACGCATCGAGCTCGCTGCGTTGCAGCGCGTGCCCCTCGGCAGTGCCTTGCACCTCGATGTAGCCCTTCGCATCGTTCATGACGACGTTCATGTCCGTCTCGGCTTCCGAGTCCTCGGCGTAATCGAGATCGAGAACCGCCTCGCCGGCGACGATGCCGACCGACACCGCGGCGACTTGCCCGTGGATGGGATTGCGCGCGATCTTGCCAATCTTGACGAGCTGCGCAGCGGCCAGCGCGAGCGCGACGAAGCCGCCCGTGATCGCAGCGGTTCGCGTGCCGCCGTCCGCCTGTAAGACGTCGCAATCGATAGTGATTGTGTGCTCGCCCAACGCGGCGCGATCGACGACCGCGCGCAAGCTGCGGCCGATCAGTCGTTGGATCTCGAGCGTGCGGCCGCTTTGTGCGCCGCGCGCAGCCTCGCGCTGCGTGCGCGTATGCGTGGAGCGCGGCAGCATTCCGTACTCCGCCGTGACCCAGCCCTGCGCTTGGCCTTTCAAAAACGGCGGAACCTTGGATTCGACGGAAGCCGTGCACAGGACGCGCGTGTCGCCGAACTCGGCGAGCACGGATCCTTCGGCATGGCGTGTGAAATGCGGCGTCAGCACGACGCGGCGCATTTCATCGCGGCGGCGCCCGCTCGGCCGCATAGTCGACTCCGTCCAAGATTGATGAGCGACAGCTTAGCAGCTTGTCGCCGAGCCCCGAGATGTTCGGTGCTATGCGCCGTTCCAGCGCACTGCTGCGACGCTGGTGTTGTCGCTGTAGGGCGAGTTCGTGCCGACCGCGCGCTCCGCCAAGGTGCGGATCGCGTCGTCGAGCGGCTTGCGCGTGTCGGCCGCGAGCCTCGCGAAGTCCTGGTCCTCGAGGCCCGACCATAGACCGTCGGTGCACGTGAGCAGCACGTCGCCGGGCTCGAGCTTGTAACGCGCCGTCACGCTCATGTCCGGCAGCGGCACGTCTCCGCCGAGGCAACACTCGACGAAATTCCGCATCGGATGTCCGCGCATCTCGCTTTCGACGATCAGCCCTTCGCGCAGCAGCAGCTCCACGTGGCTGTGATCGCGCGTGCGCGCATTGATGCTCTCGCCGCGCAGGTGGTAGATGCGGCTGTCGCCTACGTGCGCCCAGTACGAGCCACCGTCCTGCACAAGACATACCGCGCAAGTCGCACGAGGTTTGTGATCGAGCGCCACCCCATCGCCGAGCTTCACGACTCGATCATGGGCGCGCGCGAGCGACAGGGTCAGGAAGCCCTGCGGATCGAATATCGGCAGCGTCATTTCGCTGAAGCATTCCTTCAGCGTCGCAACGGTGACCTCCGCCGCCTTGGCGCCATGGGCGTGCCCGCCCATGCCGTCCACAACGACTAGCAGCAGCGCCGCGCCACCCGCGACGACATCGACCCGATCCTGGTTCTCCGTCCGATTGCCGGCCAGGCTCAACTTTGCATAATCGACGCGCACCGAATCCCCGATTTTTCGTCCCCTGTCCTTCGTTCGCGTCGCTCGCCGGAGCGCGGCAGTTGCCGCGCCAACCGAGGCAGAAACACGCTGATGTACACTCGCTCCCCGAGCGCCAACGACGCTCAGATTGTCTGAAACCACTTCCGGACTCAATCGAATGCCTCACAGCATGACCGGATTTTCCAGCGCCGAGGCGCGCGTCGGGTCGTTCCGGCTCGTATGGGAGATTCGCAGTGTCAATCACCGGTTTCTCGAGCTCGGATTTCGCTTGCCCGAGGATCTGCGAGCAGTGGAGCCCGACTGCCGGGACCTCGTGGCCGCGGCGGTCAAGCGCGGCAAGGTCGACTGTGCGCTGAGGGTCAGCGCCGACGAGCGCGGCGCCGCGGCGCGCAGGACCGTGGCGGGAGCGCTCGAAGCGTTGCGGTCGTTGGAGGCGGAGGTCAGGCGCGCGTTTCCCGAGGCGAAGCCGCTGACCGTGCACGAGGTGTTGCGCTGGTCCGGCGTGCTCGAGGAGCCGACGCAGAACGTCGCCGCGCTCGGCGATTCGGTCAAGAACTGCCTCACGGCGGCGCTACGAGCGCTCGAGGAGGCGCGCGGCCGCGAAGGCACGCGGATAGCGGAGATGCTCGCGAAGCGCAACGCCGGTATCACTGCGTTGATCGCGGCAATCAAACCGCAGCTCGATGGCGTGCAGGTCCGGTATCGCGAGCGGCTCAAGGAGCGCTTGCAGAGACTCGACGTGCAGGCGGATCCCGAGCGCTTGGAGCAAGAGCTCGCGCTGCTGGCGCAACGCGTCGACGTGGCGGAGGAGATCGATCGGCTCGGTAGCCACGTCGCCGAGATCGAGGCGATCCTCAAGAAGGACGAGCCGATAGGCCGCCGGCTCGACTTCGTGATTCAAGAGTTGAACCGCGAAGCCAACACTTTCGCTTCGAAGGTCCAGGAAGAAGCGCTGACGCGCGTGGCCGTGGAGCTCAAGGTCCTGATCGAGCAGATGCGCGAGCAGGTGCAGAACTTGGAATGAGCGCGTCCTCGGCAGAGCGAAAGGGCCGGCTGTGGGTCGTGGCCGCGCCGTCGGGCGCCGGCAAGACCACGTTGGTCAGGAAATTGCTCGAGCGCGACCCGACGTTGCGGTTCTCGATCTCGTACACGACGCGCAAACCGCGCAGCTCCGAAGTCGACGGGCGAGACTATTTCTTCGTATCGGAGCAGCAGTTCGAGCAGATGTTGGGACAGAGCGCGTTCCTCGAGCACGCCCGAGTCTTCGACAACTGGTACGGAACGGGTCGCGAGCACGTGGCTGGCCTGCTCGCCGAGGGCTACTCGGTAGTGCTCGAGATCGACTGGCAAGGAGCGCAACAGGTGCGGAAGGCCTTCCCGTCACAGAGCGTATTCATCTTGCCGCCCAGTGTTGCGGAGCTCGAGCGACGCCTGCGCGGGCGCAAGACCGACTCCGAAGACGTGATTCAACGCCGGCTCAAGGATGCACTGGCCGATATGACGCATTGGGATGAGTTCGACCACGTCATCGTGAACGACGACTTCGCTGCAGCGCTGGAGCGGCTCGCGGCCGTGATCGGCCGCGGTGACGGCAGCGCGCGCAAAGAGCTGCCGGCCGTCCGCGCCGCGGCCGAGGCGATCGTCGCAGGAAAGCCCTGAAAGCCCTGCTTGCCGGGCCCGGGGGGTGCTGCATTAGACTATCGGGTCCGATGCCCAAGGAGGGCTGGCTCGCATGGCAAGAATCACCGTCGAAGACTGTTTGGAAAAGATCCCAAACATGTTCCAGCTCGTGCTCGTGGCCGCGAAACGCGCGCGCCAGCTTGCCAATGGCGCCCATCCGATGGTGGATTGGGAGAACGACAAGCCTACCGTGGTCGCCCTGCGCGAGATCGCGGACGGCTACGTCACCGAAGAAATTCTGACGCAACGCGACAAGCCGGTCGAAGATATTCTCGCCGCCGACTTGGCCGCCGTGACTCCGATGTCGCCCGACGATTTGCTCGGCTCGAGGCCGGTCTCGATCGGGGACTGATCTCAATTTCTAGAGAGGACCGGCTAAGACGCCGGTAAGCTAACCGCCATGGATTATGGTGCCGCCACACTCGATCGCATTGTGTCGTCGGTGTGGCGGACGGACGATTTTGGGCGCCTGATGACGCAGCTCGGCTATCTGCCGAAGGCCGACCTGCCGAGCATCACCGAAGCGTACGAGTTCAGCGCGAAAGCGCACCAAGGGCAGCAACGCCGTAACGGCGATCCCTACATTTCCCACCCGGTCGCCGTAGCGGAGATCCTCGCGGGTCTGCACCTCGACTCGAGCTCGATCAAAGCCGCGTTGCTGCACGACGTCGTCGAGGACACGGCGAGCACGCTCACGGACATCCAAGGCCGGTTCGGCGAGGACGTCGCGCAGCTCGTCGACGGCGTCAGCAAGATCGATCACTTGCGCTTCGACAGCGTTGCAGAAGCGCAGGCCGAGAGTTTCCGCAAGATGCTGCTCGCGATGGCGAAGGACCTGCGCGTGATCTTGGTCAAGCTCGCCGACCGTACGCACAACATGCGCACGATCAGCTCGCTGTCGATCGAGAAGCAACGCCGCATCGCACGCGAGACGCTCGACATCTATGCGCCGATCGCAAACCGGCTCGGTGTGTACTCGATCAAGCTCGAGCTCGAGGACCTCGGGTTCAAGACGTTCTATCCATATCGGTACAAAGTGCTCGAGCGCTCGTTGCGGCGCGCGAAGGGGAATCAACGCCAGCTGCTGCGGAAGATCGAAAGCAAGCTCACCGACACGCTCGGGGAAGCGAAAATACCGGCGCGTGTCGTCGCGCGCGAGAAGCACCTCTACAGCATTTATCTGAAGATGCAGCGCAAGGCCGCGCACCTTTCGGACATCGTCGACGTTTACGGTGTGCGCGTGATCGTCGACGACGTCGACAGTTGTTATCGCGCGCTCGGCATCACGCACCAGCTCTTCAAGCCGATGCCGGGCCGGTTCAAGGATTTCATCTCGATCCCTCGGGTCAACGGCTATCAGTCCTTGCACACGACGCTGTTCGGCCCGAACGGCCTGCCCCTCGAGGTTCAGATTCGCACCGAGGGAATGGACAAAGTCGCGGAACGGGGCATCGCGGCGCACTGGCAGTACAAGGCCGCGGAGACAGAGACTCACTCGACCGAGGAACGCGCTCGCGAGTGGTTGGCCGGGCTCATGGAGATGGAGCGCGCGGCGAACTCAGAAGAATTTCTCGAGACCGTCAAGGCCGATCTGTTTCCGGACAAGGTGTACGTGTTCACGCCGAAGGGCGCGATCATGCGGTTGCCGCGCGGCGCCACTGCCGTCGATTTCGCGTACGCCGTGCACACCGACATCGGCAATCGCTGCGTCGCCGCCAAGATCGATCGGCGCGCGGTTCCGCTCAAGACACAGCTCGAGAACGGCGAGACCGTCGAGATCGTGACGCAGCGCGGCGCGCACCCGAATCCGAGCTGGGTCAACTTCGTGACCACGGCGAAGGCGCGCAACGCGATCCGGGGATACCTGAAGGGCTTGAAGCGCGACGAAGCGCAGGAGCTCGGCAAGCGCCTGATCAACCAGGAGCTGCTGTCGTACTCGATGAACCTGCGCAAGGTTCCGAAGCCGCGGCTCGAGCAGTTGCTCAAGGAGCTCAGCGTTCCGGACGAGCTCACGTTGCTCGAGCAGGTGGGCTTGGGCGAGCGTTTGGCGCCGGTCGTCGCGGGCCTACTTGCGCAGCCGGGAGACGAGTCGAGCTCGGAGGCGCGCCGCAAGCCGCTCGAGATCGCCGGCACGGAGGGATCCGTGGTCAGCTACGCGCACTGCTGCTATCCGATTCCCGGCGACGAGATCGTGGGCTTCATGTCGAGCGGCCGCGGCATCGTGATCCATCGCGAACGCTGCCGAAATCTCGCCGAGCACCGCAAGCAGCCGGCGAAGTGGGTCCCCGTGAACTGGACACGCGGCGTCAAGGGCGAGTTCGAGTCCGAGATCCTCGTGCGAACGCTCGACCGCGTCGGCCTGCTAGCAGAGGTTGCGGGCCGCATCTCCGCGACGCACACCAACATCGAGCACGTGAGCGTAGACCGCGAGGGCGACGCATCGGCGCTCGCATTCCGCTTGAAGCTGCGCGACCGCCGCCAACTCGCGGGCGTGGTGCGCAGCATTCGCACGATTCCGGGCGTCGTGCGCGTCTCCCGCAGTTCCAGCTGACAAGAAGAAACGCATGCCAAAAGAACCCATTCACACGCCGCGGGCACCGGCCGCGATCGGTCCGTACAGCCAGGCGATCCGTGCCGGCAACACCGTTTATCTGTCGGGGCAGATTCCCCTCGACCCCGCGACCATGGAGATCGTCAAAGGCGATATCCGTGCGCAGATCCACCGCGTGTTCGACAATCTCGCCGCGGTCGCGGAAGCGTCCGGCGGCTCGCTGGCGAACGCCGTGAGGCTGACCGTGTATCTGACGGACCTCGCGAATTTTCCCATCGTGAACGAGATCATGGCCGAGTACTGCGAGCAGCCGTTCCCGGCCCGAGCCGCGATCGGTGTCGCGCAACTGCCGCGCGGGGCCGCCGTCGAGATCGACGGCATCCTGGTGCTATAGGCGGCCCAGGATCGCTGCGCTGCCCGCAACGCTGTTCGATCGGCCGGCCACCAGCCTCTCGGGCGTGGGGCCCAAGGTGGCCGAGCGGCTCGTGCGGCTCGGCGTGCTCACGGTCGGCGATCTGCTGTGCCTATTGCCGCAGCGCTACGAGGATCGCACTGCACTTCGACCGCTCGGCAGCTTGCGGGTCGGGGACAAAGCCCTCGTCGAAGGCGTCGTCGAGCTCAGCGAGGTCGCGTATCGCCGCCGCCGTTCGTTGCTGTGTCGGCTCGCGGACGGCACGGGCGCGATCACGCTGCGATTCTTCTATTTCAATCGCACCCAGCAACAGACGCTCGCACGCGGAGCGCGCATACGCTGCTACGGCGAGGTTCGTGCGGGCCCCGCGGGACCTGAAATGGTCCACCCGGAATATCGCGTCGTGGGGGCGGAGGACGCCGAGCCCGACGATCATCTGACGCCCGTCTATCCGACGACCGAAGGGCTGCATCAACAGGGCGTGCGCAGGGTCGTGCAGCGCGCTCGCGCCGCGCTCGCGCACGAGCGCCTCGAGGACTATCTCGCCGAGGCGCTCGCGTCGCGGACGATCGCGGGAGCGCCATGGCCGGAGCTAGCCACGGCGCTCGATTATCTGCACGCGCCGCCGCGGGATGCTGCGACGGACCTACTGCTCGCGGGAAAACATCCGTGCTCGCGGCGCGTCGCGCTCGAGGAGCTGATCGCGCAGCGCTTGAGTCTGCGCCGCTCCGCCGCGGCCGCGCGCACGGAGCAAGCGCAACGGCTGCCGGAGCCTCGCGCGAGCCTGGAACGGTTTCGCGCAGTGCTGCCGTTTCGGTTGACGGCGGCCCAAGAGGACGCGTTCGCCGAAATCCTCGTCGACCTAGGCGCGGACACGCCGATGAATCGCCTGCTGCAAGGCGATGTCGGCAGCGGCAAGACAGTCGTCGCGGCGATGGCGGCCGTCGTGGCCGCCGCGGCGGGTTGCCAAACGGCGGTCATGGCGCCCACGGAACTGCTCGCCGAGCAGCACTTCGCGAGCTTCGATCGTTGGCTCACGCCGCTCGGCATCGAGGTCACCGCATTGATCGGAGCACAGCCCGCGCGCGTGCGCGGCCCAGTGCTCGCGTCGGTGGCGGAGGGTCGGGCAGCCGTCGTCGTCGGCACGCACGCGTTGTTCCAGGAGAGTGTGGCGTTCAAGCGCTTGGCGCTCGTGATCGTCGACGAGCAGCATCGGTTCGGCGTCGAGCAGCGCCGCAAGCTCAAGCAGAAGGGCACGCATGCGGAGCTCGTGCCGCACCAGCTGATCATGACCGCGACGCCGATTCCGCGCACCCTCGCGATGACCGCCTATGCCGATCTCGATTGCTCGGTGATCGCGGAGCTGCCGCCGGGACGGCAGCCCGTGAAGACCGTGGTGCTGCAGGAGCAGCGCCGTGCCGAGCTCGTTCAACGAGTCGCAGCGCACTGCACCACGGGGCAACAGGCCTATTGGGTTTGTCCGCTGATCGAAGAGTCCGAGCTCGTCGACTCGAGCGCCGCGAGCGCGCTCGAGCGAGAGCTCAAGGCCGCGCTGCCGAACGTGCGCATTGGGCTCGTGCACGGCCGCATGAAGTCGGCCGAGAAGGATCTCGTGATGCGCGCGTTCAAGGCGGCCGAGCTCGATTTGCTCGTCGCGACCACCGTGATCGAGGTCGGCGTCGACGTGCCGAACGCTACGTTGATGGTGGTCGAGAATGCGGAGCGCATGGGGTTGGCTCAGCTTCACCAGTTGCGCGGCCGAGTCGGCCGCGGCTCGCAAGCTTCGACCTGCGTGCTGCTGTACCGGCCGCCGTTGTCCCAGCACGCACGCGAACGGCTCAACGTGCTGCGGGAGACGAACGACGGATTCGTCGTTGCGCAGAAGGACCTCGAGCTGCGCGGCCCCGGCGAGGTGCTCGGCACGCGGCAGACCGGCATGTTGCCGTTGCGCGTCGCCGACCTCGTCCGCGACGCCGACCTGCTGCCGGCCGTGATCGAGATCTCCGAGCAGCTGCTCGCAACCCGGCCCGAATCCGTGGAGCCGTTGATTCGCCGATGGATTCGCGGCGAAGCGGACTATGCGAAGGTCTAGCGCGTTGCCCCGTGAACGCTGCGGCCCCTAGAATCGCTGCGATGCGCCGGAGCCCGAGAACTTAAGCGTTTGAACGACCCAACGCCCACCGTTGTGATCCGCCCGCCTGTGTGGCAGCAAGTCCGCATGCTGCTGCAGCACTACTCGAGCTACCTGCGCCTCATGCGCCTGCATCGGCCGATCGGGATCTGGCTGCTGCTGTGGCCCACGCTTTGGGCCCTCTGGATCGCGTCTGCGGGCAAGCCGGACCAAACGATCTTCTTGATCCTCGTGATCGGCACGGTCGTCGTGCGTTCCGCGGGATGTGTGATCAACGACTGGGCCGACCGAAAGTTCGACCCGTTCGTCGCGCGTACTGCGAAGCGGCCGCTGGCGACCGGCGAGGTTACGCCGGCCGAGGCATTGTTGCTGTTCGCGGCGCTCATGCTGATCGCGCTCGGTCTCGTGCTCACGTTGAACACGCTGACGGTCACGTTCGCCGTCGCCGGAGCCGCGATCACGGTGCTCTATCCGTTCACGAAGCGCTTCTTGTCGACGCCTCAATTCGTGCTTGGCGTTGCGTTCTCGTGGGGCGTACCGATGGCTTTCGCGGCGACGACCGGCGATGTGCCGCGCGTGGGCTGGCTGTTGTTCCTCGCGGCGATGATCTGGGTCGTCGTGTACGACACGCAGTACGCGATGACCGATCGCGAAGACGACGTGAAGATCGGAGTCCGGTCCACGGCGATCCTGTTCGGCGACCTCGATCGAGTGTTCATCGTCGGGTTGCAGGCGTTGTTCCTCGCGAGCCTCGTGCTCGTCGGGCGCAGCGCCGATCTCGGCACCTGGTACTACGGCGGCCTCGTCGCGGGCGCCGCGTTCGCCGCGTATCAGGCCTACCTGATCAGGGATCGCGACGGCACGCAGTCGTTCCGCGCGTTCTTGAACAACGCTTGGCTCGGGGCCGCGGTGTTTGCCGGCATCGTTCTCGACTACACGTTCCGCTCCTGAGGCTCTGCGCGTCGTTCCGGCGTCCTAGCCACTGCGAACGCAATGCAGGAGCGCACCCCTGCGGCGCGCAACGTAGCTGCGAGCGCGTTGACGGTCGCACCGGTCGTCACGACGTCGTCGACGATCGCAACGCGGAGGCCGCCGAGCGCGTGCCCTACCCGGAACGCCTGCTGCATGCCGGCGAGCCGCTCGCGCGCGCCGCGCCCGGTCTGGCGGGCGGTCGCGGCACTGCGCGTAATGCCGCGCTCGAGCACCGGCAACTCGAGCTCACGCGCCAACCCGCGTGCGATCTCGAGCGCCTGGTTGTAGCCGCGCTCGCGCAGCCGCTCGCGATGCAGCGGTACCGCCACGAACGCGTCGATATCGGCACTCGGCTTCTCGAGCCCCGGAGCGATCAGGCCCGCGAACGCGCGGCCGAGCGCGCGTGCGCCGCGGTACTTGAACGCGTGCAGGTAGTGATCGAGCGGCGGCGCGTACTCGAACGGTGCATGTACGGCATCGACGTGCCAACGCTCGCGCCGGCGCGGGCAGCGCATCACGGGTTCGGCCAGACCGCAGCGGCTGCAAGGTTTCGCGACGCGCGCGAGCTCGGCGGCGCAGACCCTGCAGAAGCCGGACACCGAGGACCCGCCGCACCCGGGACAGCTTTCGACGAACAGGGTCTTCAGGAAGCCGTAAACCATCGCATCTCTCGAAGGTTGACAGCGCTCGCGCGCGTTTCTGATACTGAATCGTGGCGCCGGGGCGGCGCTGGGAGCGATCGGCGAATGTCTGCACTCGAGAAGGAAACGGCGCGCGAGGTGCGGGTCACACCGGAGCCCCGCACCGATTGGACTACGCTTGAGGTCGAGGCGCTGTTCGACCTGCCGTTCAACGACTTGCTCTACCGTGCGCAGTGGGTGCACCGGCAGAACTTCGATCCGAACGCAGTGCAGGTCTCCACGCTGCTATCGATCAAGACGGGGGCATGCCCCGAGGATTGCGCGTACTGCCCGCAGAGCATCCGGTTCGAGACCGGCGTCGATCGGCACGACCTGATGCCGCTCGAGGACGTGAAAGCCGCGGCGCGTCGCGCGAAGGAGGCCGGGGCCACGCGCTTCTGCATGGGCGCCTCGTACCGCGGTCCCAAGGACTCGCAGCTCGAGCCGATCCTCGCGATGATCAAGGAAGTCAAAGCGCTGGGCCTCGAGACGTGCGCGACGCTCGGCTTGCTCAAGCCCGGACAGGCCGAGAGCCTCGCCGCAGCGGGGCTCGACTACTACAACCACAATCTCGACTCGTCGGCCGAGTTCTACGAAAAGATCATCACGACACGCACGTACGCCGATCGCCTCGAGACTCTGGAGCGGGTGCGCGTTGCAGGCGTGAAGGTGTGCTGCGGCGGCATCGTCGGGATGGGCGAGACGCGCGCGGACCGTGTCGGCCTGCTCCAAACGCTCGCGACCCTGGCGCCGCAACCCGAGAGCGTGCCGATCAACGAGCTCGTGCCGATACCGGGCACGCCGCTCGCGGCGGCGGGCCCGCTCGACCCGTTCGAGTTCGTCCGCTGCATCGCCGTCGCACGCATCCTGATGCCGCGTTCGCACGTGCGGTTGTCGGCCGGGCGCAGCGATTTCAGCGACGAGCTTCAGGCGCTGTGCTTCTTCGCGGGTGCGAACTCGATCTTCTACGGCGAGAAGCTTTTGACGACCGGCAATCCCGACACCGAAGCGGATCGACGCTTGTTCGAGCGCTTAGGCGTCGCGCCCGAACCTGCCGCGCCCGCGCACTCGTAGCGCGGCCGTGACCCTACGCCTCGAGGATGCGCTGCCGGAAAAGCGCGCAACTCGGCGCGCGTTTGACCGCGCGCGCGGCTTCGATGGCGCGAGCTTTATCCACGACGAGGCGCGAGCCAGAATGCTCGAGAGGCTCGAGTTGCTGCGCGCCGAGCCGAAGCTCGTGCTGGACTTGGGCTGCGCCACGGGGCGCGGTGCGAACGTGCTCGCGGCTCGCTACCCGGCGGCGCGCATCCTGGCCGTCGATTCGAGCGCAGCCATGCTGCGGGCCGCGGCCGCTGGCGCGGCCAGCTCCGTCGTGATCGTCGGCGGCGATGCAGAGCGCCTGCCGCTCAAGTCGCACTGCGTGGATCTCGTCTTCGCGAATCTCGTGCTGCCGTGGTGCCGGCCCGACGCCGTGTTTGCCGAGACCGCGCGCGTGCTTGCGGAAGGGGGCGCCGTATCGTTCGCGACGCTGGGCCCCGACTCGCTCAAGGAGGTGCGTGAGGCATTTGCGGCCGTCGACGATCGGATCCACGTGCACGCCGCCTTCGACATGCACGATCTCGGCGACCTCGCGATGGCAGCCGGGCTGGCCGAGCCCGTGCTCGACGTCGACCGCCTCGAGGTCACGTATGCCGACGTGGCGTCCCTGGCCCGAGACTTGAGGGCCATGGGGGGCGTGAATGTGGCCCTGGCACGCCGCCGGGCCCTGACCGGGCGCACGCGCTGGGCAGGATTCGCGCAGCGGCTGGGTTCCGAAGGCGGCAAGCGGCTCAGCGTGACCGTCGAGCTGGTGCTCGGCCAGGCCTTCGGCCGAGGCCCGACTCAACGCCGCCGGACAGCCGAAGGCGGGGCGGAGGTCAGAATCCCGGTGGACCGCATCGGTCGCCCCCCGGAAAGTACCTAGGGGCTGGGGTCTCGATACGGTTCCTGGCGTCGGCGGATGTTCTGCTAGAATTCGCGCCGCGCGGCGGCCCCTGGCCCCCCACTCCACACAATAATTTGCAGGACGCATGATCAACAGGACTCGTGTTATAGCCCCCGTCCTGGCTCTGCTCGGATTGAGCATCGCCGGCCCCGCCTGGTCCGACCTAGGTTTCAACATGACCGCCGGCGTGACGACGTCGAGCCGGGACATCTACGAGCTCCACATGCTGGTGCTGTGGGTCTGCACGATCATCGGCCTCGGCGTGTACGCGGCCATGGTCGTCGCGATCGTGAAGTTCCGGAAGTCGAAGGGCGCGGTACCGGCCAAGTTCACGCACAACAGCACTGCCGAGGTGATCTGGACCGTGATCCCGGCCGTGATCCTCGTCGCGATGGCGGTGCCCGCGGCCGAGACCCTGGTTCGCATGGAGGACACGCGCGGAGCGGACCTCACGATCAAGGTCACGGGGTATCAGTGGCGTTGGCACTACGACTACATCGACGACGGCGTTCGCTTCTTCAGCACGCTCGATCGCGAGAGCAACGCGGCGCGCAAGCTCGATTCCAACATCGACCCGACGACCGTCGAGAATTACCTGTTGAACGTCGACAACGAGCTCGTCGTGCCCGTGAACGCGAAGGTGCGGTTGCTGCTCACGGGTGCGGACGTCCTGCACGCTTGGTGGGTGCCGGCGCTCGGCGTCAAGAAGGACGCGGTGCCCGGCTTCATTCGCTACACCTGGTTCACGGCGGATACGGAGGGGACTTATCGCGGCCAATGTGCCGAGCTGTGCGGCATGGATCACGGGTTCATGCCAATCGTGGTGCGCGTGACGAGCCAAGAAGAATACGACGCTTGGCTGAGCGCGCAGCGAGCGCTGGTGAGCTCGCTCGCACCGCAATGACGGCCGCACGATCGCTCGGACGCGCGCGTACAACCAAGGAAGAATCGGAATGAGCAGCACCACAATCGACACCCACGCCCACCACGGCGACCATCACTCGAAGGGCGTGATCGCCTGGCTCATGCGCTGGGTCACGACGACCAATCACAAGGACATCGGCACGCTCTACTTGCTGTTCAGCCTGCTCATGCTGTTCGTCGGCGGCGCCATGGCGATGGTCATTCGCGCCGAGCTGTTCCAGCCGGGCATGCAGCTCGTGCGCCCGGAGTTCTTCAACTCCATGACGACGGTGCACGCGCTCGTCATGGTGTTCGCGATGATCATGCCGGCGTTTGCCGGGTTCGCGAACTGGCTCATCCCGCTCATGATCGGAGCGCCGGATATGGCGCTGCCGCGCCTGAACAACTGGTCGTTCTGGCTGTTGCCGTTTGCCGTCGGGTTGCTGCTGCTGACGTTCATCATTCCCGGCGGCGCGCCGGCCGGCGGTTGGACGCTGTACCCGCCGCTCGTGCTGCAAACGGGCGATGCGTTCCCGTTCGCGATCTTCGCCGTGCACTTGCTCGGCGTGTCCTCGATCCTCGCCGCGATCAACATCATCGTGACGATCATGAACCTGCGCGCTCCGGGCATGACGCTGCTCAAGATGCCGATGTTCGTGTGGACGTGGCTGATCACGGCGTACCTGCTCGTGCTCGCGATGCCGGTGCTCGCCGGTGCCGTCACGATGCTGCTCACGGATCGCTTCTTCGGCACGAGCTTCTTCTCGGCGGCGGGCGGCGGCGATCCCGTGCTGTTCCAACACCTGTTCTGGTTCTTCGGACACCCTGAGGTGTACATCATCATCCTGCCGGCGTTCGGCATCATCTCGGAGATCATTCCGACGTTCTCGCGCAAGCCGCTGTTCGGCTACGCCGCGATGGTGTACGCGACGGCCAGCATCGCGTTCTTGTCGCTCGTCGTGTGGGCGCACCACATGTTCACCGCCGGCATGCCGCTCGCGGGCCAGCTGTTCTTCATGTTGAGCACGATGATCATCGCCGTGCCGACCGCCGTGAAGATCTTCAACTGGACCGCCACCATGTGGAGGGGCTCGCTGACGTTCGAGACGCCGATGCTGTTCGCGCTCGCGTTCTTGTTCCTGTTCACGCTCGGCGGCTTCTCGGGGCTCATGCTCGCGATCGTGCCGGCCGACATCCAGTATCACGACACGTATTTCGTCGTCGCGCACTTCCACTACGTGCTCGTGCCGGGCGCTCTGTTCGGCGCGTTCGGCGGCGCGTATTACTGGTTGCCCAAGATGACCGGGCACATGTACGACGAGAAGCTCGGCAAGCTGCACTTCTGGCTGACGGCGATCTTCACGAACGTGACGTTCTTCCCGCAGCACTTCCTGGGATTGGCGGGAATGCCGCGCCGGATCCCGGACTACGCCACGCAGTTCACGGACTTCAACATGGTCTCGAGCATCGGCGCATTTGGGCTCGGTGTGTCGCAGCTTTTGTTCGTCTACGTGATCATCAAGTGCATCCGCGGCGGCCCGAAGGCCACGGCTCAGGTCTGGGACAATCCGGCCGGGCTCGAGTGGACCGTGCCGTCGCCGGCTCCGCACCACACGTTCGACGAGCCGCCGGTCGTCAAATGAACCAGCGAACTACTGACGATGCCGTGCGCGCCGCCAGGGTTCGCCGGAATGCCTGGGTCTTGGCGTTGCTGGCCGCTGCTTTCTACGTCGGCTTCATCGCCTGGAACGTCCTGCGCGCGCCGCTGGGCGGGTAGAACACGATGAACGAAGCACCTGATCGCTATCTCGCGTGGAAAGTGGCCGGCATGAGCGTCGCGATGTTCGCGTTCGGCTTCTTCGTCTTGCCGCCGCTCTACGACACGATCTGCGAGATCACGGGCTTCGGGGGCAGGACCGCGCCTACCGCTGCGGTGGTCACGCCTGCCAGCGACGCCGAGTCGAATCGTACGGTGCGCGTCGAGTTCTTGGCGTCCGTGGCGCGCGGTGCGCCGTGGGCTTTCGAGCCCGAGGTCAGTCACCTCGACGTGAAGGTAGGTCAGCTTTACGAGACCCACTACATCGCGCGCAACCTCACGGGCTCGACGCTCGTGGCGCAGGCCGTGCCGAGCGTTGCGCCCGGCGAGGCAGCGCGCTTTTTCAACAAGACCGAATGCTTCTGCTTCACGAGCCAGGAGTTCAAGCCGCACGAAGAGCAGACGTTGAAGCTCGCGTTCATCGTGGCGAAGGATCTCCCACCGCAAGTGGACACTCTCTCGTTGTCATACACGTATTTTTCCGCTCCGAACTGAAGGACCCGTTCGTCATGGCACACGCTCCAAGCCACTATTACGTACCGCACGGAACGCGCTGGCCGATCTTCGGCTCGATCGGGCTGTTCACGATGATGCTCGGCGCCGCGTTGTGGCTGAACCAATTCTCCTTCGGTCCGTGGATCGTGCTCGCAGGCTTCGCGGTTCTGCTCTACATGCTGTTCGGCTGGTTCGGCACCGTGATCGGCGAGAGCGAGGGCGGGCTGTTCAACCTCAAGGTGGACGCGTCGTTCCGCTGGGCGATGGGGTGGTTCATTTTCTCGGAGGTCATGTTCTTTGCGGTCTTTTTCGGCACTTTGTTCTACGCGCGCGTGCTCGTCGTGCCATGGCTCGCCGGCGAGGGCGATCACTTCTTCACGAACTTCCTGCTGTGGCCGGGGTTCGAGAATACGTGGCCGTCGACCGGCCCTTCCGGCGAGGACGTGGAGCGAATGGGAGCTTGGGGCCTGCCGGCGCTGAACACCGCGATCCTGCTCTTGTCCGGCGTGACGATCACGATCGCTCACCACGCGCTGCGTGCGGGGCACCGAACCACGCTGATCGTGTGGCTCGCCGCGACGTTCCTGCTCGGCTTCCTATTCCTGGGCTTTCAGGCCGAGGAGTACATCCACGCGTACAGCGAGCTGAACTTGCGGCTCGACACCGGCATTTACGGCGGCACGTTCTTCATGCTCACGGGGTTCCACGGCCTGCACGTCACGCTCGGCGCCATCATGCTCTTCATCATCTGGCTGCGAGTTCTGCGGGGACACTTCAAGCCGGACCGGCATTTCGCGTTCGAAGCCGTGGCTTGGTACTGGCACTTCGTCGACGTCGTGTGGCTCGGCCTGTTCTTCTTCGTGTACTGGCTCTAGCCGCCGAGCCCATGGGGCTTGAGGATGCCGAGATACCACCCGAGCATCAGCAGCAGGAAGAAGAATACGGATAGGCTCACGCGCACGGTAAGTGCCCGGAGCAACGTCTGCGAGTGATCGCCGCGTTTGAACAGTGCCACCAACGCTAGACCCAAGCTCGCGAGGATGGCAATGAACAACAAGGCAGCAATCACGCTCGGTCCCGATGTGGCCGGTAGTGCCGGCATTCTAACGTGAGCACCGCGCGCAATTACGTCGCGATCGTGTCACTGCTCTTGCTCGGCGCGCTGTTCGCCTCGCTCGGAGCGTGGCAACTGCGCCGCGCAGACGCGAGTCGCGCGACGATCGAGAGCTTCGTCGCCGGCGCGGCCGAGGCTCCGCTCGCTGTTCTGCCAAACGAGCTCGACGGCGCGCAGCGCTTTCGGCGGATCGAGGTCGGCGGGCAATACGTGTCGGAGCCGCAGTTGCTGCTGGACAATATGCTTCACGATGGCACCGCCGGTTATCACGTGCTGACGGGTCTCCGCGTCGCGGGACGCCGCGAGCTCGTGCTCGTGAATCGCGGCTGGGTGCCGGTCGGCACGGATCGGCGCGCGCTGCCGGATGTCGCCGTCGATGCGATGCCGCGGCGCATCGTCGGTCGGCTCGAGCGCCTGCCGCGCCCGGGAATGCGGCTCGGCGCGGCGGAGCCGGTGGCCGCTGAAGCAGCAGCGATCGTGATGCAGTATCCGACCGCTGCGGACGTCGAGCGGGTCCTCGGCCAGCCCGTGCTCGACTACCAGCTGTTGCTCGACCCCGCCGAGGTGGACGGCTACGTTCGCGACTGGCGCGCACCGGGCATGCAGCCGGAGCGCCACCTTTCGTACGCAGGCCAGTGGTTCGCGCTCGCGATCGGCGCCGTCGCAGCCGGAGTCGTGATCGGTTGGAAGACCGCGAGGTCCAAGGCATGAGACATAAATCGGCTACGCCATGGTTCGTGGCGCTCGCGTGCTTTGGGCCGTTCGTCGTAGCGCTGCTCCTTTATTACGGCGGCGCAGCATGGTTGCCGCAGTTGCCGGGGAGCCGCGATCTCTTGGCCCAACCGGTGCAGCTGCCTCAGGCATGGCGCACCGAGTCCGCGGCTCACCCGTGGCAATTGATCTATGCAAGAATGAGCCCGTGCGAGCAGCAATGCGCGCAACACCTCGGCCGACTCCTGCAAGTGCAGCTGGCGCTCGGTCGGGATCGCGAGCAGGTGCAGCGGGTCGTGTGGCATGTCGGCGATGCGCCGCAGCTTTCGGACCCCGGGCTCGTAGCGCGAAGCCTCGATGACGCGACGGGCCGTGAGGTCGTCGCGGCGCTCGGCGCCGAAGGCATGGCGCAAGGGCGCGTATACGTAGCGGACCCGCAGGGTAGCGTGATCCTCGCTTACCCAGCGGAGGTCGAACAAAAAGAATTGCTCCGCGACCTCAAACGGTTGCTGGCCGGATCTCACTGATGAGCGTGTGGTTTGTCCGTCTCGCCCGCTTCGGCACCGTCCTGGCGCTCGCAGTCGTCATGCTCGGCGCTTGGGTGCGCCTCACCGACGCCGGGCTCGGCTGTCCCGACTGGCCGGGCTGCTATGGACGCCTCGTCGTTCCCGACGCGGCGACACCGGCCCACGAGCTCGGCTCCGAGTTCACGCGACCGCTCGAAGCCGGTAAGGCCTGGCGCGAGATGATCCATCGTTATCTCGCCAGCACGCTCGGGCTGATCTGCGTTGCGCTGGCTGCGATTGCCTGGCGCAACCGCCGCGATCCGCGGCAACCATGGCGCACGCCCGTTGCGCTCGTCGCGCTCGTGATCTTCCAAGGCCTGCTCGGCATGTGGACCGTTACGTTGCTGCTGAAACCGATCGTCGTCGTGGCGCATTTGTTCGGCGGTTTCGCGACGCTCGCGTTGCTGTTCTCGCTCGGCCGGTGGCGCACCGTGCCGGTACCCGTGCCCACGGTCGCGCTCCGAAGGCTCGGTATCGCGGCAGCGGCGGCGCTCGTGCTGCAGATTTTTCTCGGCGGCTGGACCAGCGCGAACTATGCGGCGCTCGCGTGCCCGGACTTCCCGACGTGTCAGACGCAGTGGTGGCCTGCAATCGCAGATTTCGAGGAAGGCTTCGTGCTGTGGCGCGGCATCGGTGTGGACTACGAAGGCGGTGTGCTCGATCACCCTGCGCGCGTGGCCGTGCACTTCACTCACCGGCTCGGGGCTATCCTGGCGGCGGTGCTCGTCGCTTGGCTCGGTTGGCGGCTCGCCCGCGAGTCGGCCACGCGCCTCGATGGCTCCGCCGTGCTGGCCCTGCTGCTCGCCCAGCTGAGCCTCGGTGTTAGTATCGTCTGGTTCGGCGTGCCGTTGCCCGTGGCCGTCCTGCACAACGGCGTCGCCGCCATGCTCTTGTTGGCCGTAATCAATGCTAACCAACGAATTAGGCAGCGCTAACCCGAGCGCGCACTGGCGCGACTACTACACCCTCACGAAGCCGGGCGTCGTGCAGCTGCTCGTGTTCACGGCCATCGTCGGTATGTTTCTCGCGACGCCGGGCATGGTGCCGTGGGAGATCCTCGTCGCTGCCAGCCTCGGCATCGGGCTTGCCGCGGCCGCAGGCGCCGTCGTGAATCAGGTTCTCGACCAGCGCATCGACGCGCAGATGGCTCGCACGCGCAACCGGCCGCTGCCGCAAGGCCGTGTCACCGAGCGCGACGCGGTCGCATTCGCGCTGGGTCTCGCGCTCGCGGGGCTCACGGTGCTCGTGGTGTTCGTGAATGCGCTGACTGCGGCACTGACGTTCCTGTCGCTAATCGGGTACGCGATCGTCTACACCGTGTTCTTGAAGCGCGCGACGCCGCAGAACATCGTGATCGGAGGCGCCGCCGGTGCCATGCCGCCCGTGCTCGGATGGATAGCGGTCACGAACGTGGTCGACCCCCACGCGCTGCTTCTGTTCCTGATCATCTTCACGTGGACGCCGCCGCATTTCTGGGCGCTCGCGATCGCTCGACGCTCCGACTACGAGCGCGCGGACATCCCGATGCTGCCCGTCACTCACGGCGAGGCCGTGACGAAATCGTTCGTTCTCTATTACACGATCCTGCTGATCATAGTGACCGTGTTGCCGTACATCACCGGGATGACGGGCGTCCTGTATCTGTTCGGCGCGCTCGCGCTCGGTGGCGGGTTCTTGTACTACGCGCTGCAACTCAAGTTTGCACCGCGGCAGGACTCGCCGATGACGACGTTTCGTTATTCGATCTGGTACCTGATGGCGCTGTTCAGCTTCCTGCTGCTCGACCATTACCTTCAGTGACGTTTCCTTGAGCTGCTCCCCGCGCGGCGCGCCTCGCGACACATGGACGTTACCGACATAATCGACCCGCTGAACGACGCGCAGCGCGAGGCCGTCACGGCGGCCGATCGGCCGACGCTCGTGCTTGCCGGTGCAGGCAGCGGCAAGACGCGCGTGCTCGTGCATCGGATCGCGTGGGTGATTCGCGTCAACGGCGTGGCCGCGCAGCACGTGCTCGCGGTGACGTTCACGAACAAAGCAGCAGCCGAGATGCGCGATCGTGTCGAGGCGCTGCTCGGCATGCCTACCCGCAACCTCTGGATCGGCACGTTCCACGGCCTGTCGCACCGGCTGCTCCGGATCCACTGGCGCGAGGCAGGGCTCGCCGAAGGGTTCCAAATCATGGACTCCGACGACCAGCTGCGCATGGTTCGGCGCATGCTGCGCGGCTTGAACTTGGACGAGAACGTCTGGGTGCCTAAGGAGATCCAGTGGTTCATCAACGCGCAGAAAGACGAAGGCCTGCGCGCGAAGGACCTGCGCGACGAAGGTAATGCGGGTCGGCGCCAGATGATCGACCTGTACGAGCGCTACGAACAGGCGTGTGCGGCGGCTTCCGTGATCGACTTCGGCGAGCTCCTGCTCCGAAGCCTCGAGCTGCTGCGCGACAACTTGGAGCTGCAGCGTCAGTACCAGCAGCGCTTCAAACACGTGCTCGTCGACGAGTTCCAGGATACGAACGCGATCCAGTACCGGTGGCTGCGGCTGCTGGCGGGGCCGGCCGGCACGCCATTCGTCGTCGGCGACGACGATCAATCGATCTATCGTTGGCGCGGCGCGCGCGTCGAGAACCTGTATCGCTTCCAGCAGGACTATCCGGGAACGCAGGTCGTCCGTCTCGAGCAAAACTATCGCTCGACGGCCACGATCCTGAACGCCGCGAACGCGGTGATTGCGAACAACGCGTCCCGTTTGGGAAAGACTCTGTGGACCGACGGCCCGGCCGGCGCATCGATCAAGCTCTATGGCGCGTTCAACGAGCGCGACGAAGCCGAGTTCGTGATCAACCGGATACAGGATCACATCAATCAGGGCGGCAAGCGCAGCGAGGCCGCGGTGCTGTACCGCTCGAACGCGCAGTCACGAGTATTCGAGGAGGGGTTACTCGCGGCCGGCATTCCGTATCGCGTGTACGGCGGGCTCAGATTCTTCGAGCGCGCCGAGATCAAGGACGCGCTCGCGTATCTGCGTCTCGTGGCGAACCGCGACGACGACCCGTCGTTCGAGCGTGTCGTGAACACGCCGCCGCGCGGAATCGGCGCGCGCACGGTCGAGGCCGTGCGCGAGCATGCGCGCGCGACGGGCACGAGCTTGTGGCGCGCGGCCGCCGCGCTGATCGCGGAAGGCACGCTCGCGAAGCGGGCCGCGGAGTCCTTGTGGAGCTTTCTGAACCTCGTCGAAACGCTCGCCAGCGATACGCGCGGCGACAGCCTGCACGAGCAGGTTGCGCTCGTGATCGAGCGCAGCGGCCTCATCGCGCACCACGGCAAGAGCAAGGAAGTCAGCGGCGAGGCGCGCGTCGAGAACCTCGAGGAGCTCGTGAACGCCGCGCGCGAGGTCATGCGAACCGAAGACAGCGACCTGCCGCCGCTCGCGGAATTCCTGGCGTTCGCCGTGCTCGAGTCCGGTGACGGTCAAGCCGAGGCGTATCAGGACAGCGTGCAGCTCATGACGCTGCATTCGGCCAAGGGCCTCGAGTTCTCGTTGCTATTTCTGTGCGGACTGGAGGACGGTCTCTTCCCGCACCAGCGCTCGCTGAACGACCCGGCCGGGCTCGAGGAGGAACGGCGGCTCTGCTATGTCGGCATCACGCGCGCACGCCACG
>Ga0315910_10001114_pt1 | contig 25103 bp, 19 predicted proteins | sample EdamamesoilMG_FD_204470 | JGI IMG/M metagenome (GOLD analysis project Ga0315910, IMG submission 204470) | Garden soil microbial communities collected in Santa Monica, California, United States - Edamame soil | ecosystem: Environmental > Terrestrial > Soil > Garden | place: USA: California... | reverse complement strand
CATCCCTGCCGATCTCGCCGAAGCCCTCGGCGACAAGCGGCGCGAGCTCGAGAACCGCTGGCCGGGGCTCGGCGGACTCGAACGTTACGCACTGGCCAAGGTGGCACGTCCGGGGCACCTCGATCCCGAGGCCCGCCGCGCGCGCCTCCTTTCCGCTTTCGCCGAGATCGTCGGCGACGGCGCCGTTCCCGCGCCGCGCGTGAGCCTGAGCCACCTCACCGCCGACGGTGACGCGCACATGGTGAACGTCACCGGGAAAGAGCCGACCTCGCGGCTCGCCGTGGCCGAAGCCTTCGTCAGCATGCTCCCGGCGACCATCGAGCTCCTCGTCTCCGGCAAGACGCCGAAAGGCGACGTGCTCGCCGCCGCCCGCATCGCCGGCATTCAGGCCGCCAAGCGCACGCCGGAGCTGATTCCACTCTGCCACGCGGTGGCGCTCACCGGGGTCGAGGTGGAGCTCCACCCGAGCGCCGAGCCCCCGGGCGTCAAGGTCATCGCCTCGGCGCGGGCTTTCGACCGGACGGGCGTCGAGATGGAGGCGCTGGTCGCCGCGAGCATCGCCTCGCTCACCCTGTACGACATGTTGAAGGCCGTGGACCGCGGGATGAGCGTGAACGGCGTCACGCTGGTGAAAAAATCGGGTGGACGCTCGGGCGACTACCGGAAGGGCGACCGTGGCGCCGGCTGACGGCCCGGAAGCGCCCGAAACGGCGACCGTCCTCATCGACGACGGGGAGCTTTCGGTCGAGCGAGCGATGCGTGCGGTTGGCCATGCCGGCGCCGGGGCGGTGGTCACCTTCGTCGGCACGGTGCGGGACGTGAACGACGGTCACGCGGTGACGCTCCTCGAGTACGAAGCGTACGTCTCGATGGCGCGCGCCGAGATGGCGCGCATCAAGGACGAGCTCGAGCGGGAGATCGCGGGCGTCAGGGTGGCGATCCATCACCGGATCGGGGCGCTTCGCGTGGGTGAGCTCGCGGTCGTCTGCGCCGCGAGCGCGCCGCACCGCAGTGAGGCATTCGACGCGTGCCGGCGCGCGATCGACGAGGTGAAGGCGCGCGTCCCGATCTGGAAGCGCGAGCACGGCCCCGACGGCCCCTATTGGGTCGGCTGGGAGGACGCTCGCTGCACCGGGCACGAGCACGAGCACGAGCGGGCGCCGCACTCGGCGGAGTGAGGGCGGGCCTGGGCTAGGGGGCCCGCCGGCGGCTATTCTGTCTGACGCCAGAAATAGAACTCGTCCGCCGTCACCGACTCGGGCTGCCCTTCCGATTCGGTATGGCACACCACGCCGACGAGGCCGAGACAAGCGTCGGCCGTGACGAGCTGGCACTTGCTGTCCTGGTTCTCGACCAAGAGGTCCATCGCGTCCGCGCGCTGAGACCAGTTGTGCCAGTTGGAAATTCCGTCGCTGTTCCAGGGATCGAGGGACGGCATGCGCGCCTCGAGATCGGCACCTTCTTCGATGGTTGCGTGCTCTCGGCTCACCCCGACCCGGGCGACGATCGTTCCGCCGTTGTGCGACGAACCCATGCAAACGTGGAGCTTGCGCTGGCACTGGTCGGCTGGCGGCAGCTCGGCGCAGCCGGACTCCGGGAGCGGGATCACGCGGCCGCGCTCGGCGAGGGCGAGGTACGCGTCCCGTCGCGCGTTCTCGAACTCCTCGAGGATGTAGCTCTCGTGGCGTGACGCGAGCCGGATGGCCGTCTCGAACAGGGTGACCGCCGGCTTTGCAGGTTGAAGACAACGGCCGACGTCGACCCAGGCAGAGGGATCGTCAGGTTGGAGTTTCAACACTTCCTGATACTTCGGGCATCCAGTGGCGAAATCCCGCGCGCGTATCGCGTCCGCCGCCTCGCTGCGAAGGACTTTGACTCTCGCGTGTCGCTCGTTCACGCGTTCTTCGCCGGCTTCGTCGCCTGGATTGGCGTCGGGTGGGATGCGCAGCACGAGTGAAGCCACGCCCTTGCCGCGCGAGTCGCGGACGCGAAGCGCGGGACAACCGGTCCGCTCGATCGTGAAGCCTTGATGATGGCGGGCCACGAAAAGCAGCGCTCCCTCGGGATCGGCTGCCACGGCTCCGCCCCAATCCGCGTCGTCGCCGCCGAAGCGGCCGAGCCAGCGCAGCGTGCCGTCCGGCGCGTGCCGAGCGAGCAGGATGTCGTCGAGCCCGGCTGAGTGGAGCACGAGCTGCTTCGGCCCCGCTTCCGGATAGCGGGCGTCTTGCCAGAGGTTGGCCGATACCGCGACATCGCCGCCGGGCAGGGCCGCCAGCGCGCGTCCCTCGCCCCCGAGTGGCAGCGCCCAGCGCAGGCGGCCGCCGTGCGCGATGCGCGCCAGGAACGAGCCGCCGTGCTCTCCCGGCACGGTGAGCGGCGCATCCGAGCCGAACCGCAGCGGGAACGGCGCGATACCGAGGAGCATGGCGTCCCCTTCGGGCGTCGCGACCAGGCCGCGCACCTCTTCCCAGCCGGTGACCTGGATGTTCTCTTTCGCGCCGATCGCCTCCCACCACGCGAGCCCGCCGTCGCGATTGAGCTCGGCGAGGAAGATGTCGCGCTTGCCCGCTTGCCACCCGAGCACCTGGTCGGTGCCGTTGAAGGACAGGCCCCGTTCCGCCGCGGGGTTCGGCGGATAGCCGGCGTTCTTGGTGAAGTGTCCGGCCACCAGCACCGAGCCGCCTTTCGTGGCTGCGAGTGCTTTCGGCCAGTCGGAACCCAGGCCTCCGAGCTTTCGGCCCCAGACGGGATCGCCCATTTCGTCGAAGCGAATCACGTAGCCGTCCTCTTCGCCGACCGGGACGAGGCTCATCGCGTGCTGGCCCGATCCGAACGAGAGCTCCGTCGCGAACGTGCCCGTTGCGAACACGTCGTCCCCCGACGCAGCGAGCGCCTCCACGCGGTACGCGACACCCGGCTGGTTGGACGTGACGATGCGCTCGACCTTCCCGTCGGCACCGAAATAGCTCAGAAAGAGCCGCTCGGGTGCCACGAGCCCGCCCGGTACCGCGGGCAGCCGTGCCTCGGTAGCTCCGCCAGCGATCACCGGCGCCCCGACGTACGCGCCGCCGACCACGATCGAGCCGTTCGGTCGCACGACCACCCCTTGCGCGTGCACTCGCGCCTGCAACGCGCCGATGCGCCGAGTCCACATCACCTGTCCCTCCCGACCGAGCCTGATGACGAATCCGTTCGATTCGCCGTCGGTGGAGAGCTCGACGAGCCTCTTCCCGTTCGCGTCGATCCAGCCCTTGGCGGAGGACTCGGCAATGGCCACGGCGCCGCCGTCGGAAGTCGCCGCCAGGCCGACAACCGAAAGCTGGAGCTCGCTGCCGATCTGGCGGATCCAGCTGATGGCACTGCAGTCGGCGGCCGATGGCACCGGGCGGGGCGCCACGGGACGCGGGTGAGCTGGGGCGCAAGCGACGACGACGGCGGCGAGCAGGGCCGAAAAGGCGGTGGTTTCCACGACGCTAGAAGTCGACCCAGCGGAGGACGGCCGTCGCCGAACCCGCCGCCATTTCCTCGGCCTCGGCGGGGAACATTGCCAGCGCGTCCGCCCAGGCGAGGCTCGTCAGCGCGCCGGATGCCTGATTCTCGAGCGATCTCACGCCGGCGCGCCCCGCGTCGAGCTCGATGCGGGCGCGCAAGAACTCGAGCCTTCCGGGTTTGTGCCGCACCGACTCGACGAGCGGCAACGTGATCGGCTCGGGCAGCGGGTGAAGGTCTCCCTGCATCGCGCGGAGGAGCGGCATCCCGAACAAGGCGAACGTGATCAGGGCACTCGCTGGGTTCCCCGGCAGCGCGAGCACCGTCGGACCGCTTTTGCCGCGGCGACCGAAGGTGAGCGGCTTGCCCGGTTTGATCGCGACCTTGAAAAAGTCGATCGATACGCCTTCGGCTTCCAGCGCCGGCCGGACCCAGTCGTGCTCGCCGACGCTCACGCCCCCGACGGTGAGCACGAGGTCAGCGTCGTCGAGCGCGCTCCGGATCGCTCGCTCGGTTGCCGAACGCTCGTCGGGCAGGTAGCCCGCAAACCGAGCCTCGGCCCCCGCCTGCGAAGCCAGCGACGCGAGCGGCACCGAGATGGAATCGGGGATCTTTCCCGGCTCCTTCGCCGATCCGGGAGCGCGGAGCTCGTCCCCGGTACAGAGGATGCGGACACGCGGACGGCGGGCGACCTCGAGCGCGGCATGGTCCAGCTGCGCGGCGAGGCCGAGCGCGGCGGGTGTCAGGCGTGTTCCCCGGGTGAGAGCCACGGCGCCGCGTTCGAGGTCTTCGCCGGCGCGCCGCACGTGTTGACCCGATTTCACGCGGTCCACGAGACGAATGCTTGCCGTGAGCACCTCGACCTGTTCGATCGGCACCACGCTGTCGGCGCCTTCGGGGATGATGGCACCGGTCGAGATCTTGAAGGCGGTCTCGGGGACGAGCGCGTCGGGTGGATGCCCGGTGCGGCTTTCGCCCGACACGGGCAGGGTGTGCGGTCCCGGCCCGGTGAGGTCTCCCGAGCGAAGCACGTAGCCGTCCATCGCGCTGTACGAAAACGGCGGCACTGCCTCTCCCGCCAAGAGACTCTCGGCGAGCACGCGGCCGAGCGCGGCGGCGAGCGGAACCCGCTCCGAGCCGAGCACCGGCACGCCTTCGAGCACGCGAGCCCGCGCAGCGTCGAACGAGAGCATGCTCACTGGGGAGACCCTTCTCCGTGAGCGTGGTGAGCGGTCCGGCCGCGGAGGAGCGCCACCGCGTGCTCGACGAGCGGGATCAAGAGCTCCCGCACGGCGAGGCGGACCGCGCGCGGGCTGCCCGGTAGCGCCGCGACGAAACGGCCGCGGTAGCTGCCGGCGACGGCACGCGAGAGCACGGCGCGAGGCCCGACCTCGTCCCACGACAGGCGGCGAAAGGCTTCCCCGAACCCGTCGAGCCGTTTGTCGAGCAGCGGCTCGATCACTTCGATCGTCACGTCGCGCGGGGCGATGCCGGTGCCGCCGGTCGTGACGATCACGTCTCCCCGATCATGATCCGCGATCTCGCCGAGTGCGTCACGGATCCGCTCCGGTTCGTCGGGGACGATGCGGTGCTCCACCACCGTGAAGCCCGCCGCGCGAAAGAGCTCACCGAGCTCCGACCCGGATTTGTCCGACGTCGTCGTGCGTGTGTCGCTGATGGTGATGGTCACGATTCGAATCGCCTCGCGAGGCGGCCCGCCCTTCGGGTCTTCCTTCATGTGCTACATCCTGTTCGTGCAAAGGCCGACCCGCATCAAACTCCTCTATTTCGCCGGCGTCAGGGATCGGCTCGGGACCCCGGAGGAAGAGCTTGATTTGCCGGCCGGCGTCGAGCGCGTCGCCGATCTCGCGCGCTTCCTCGCGGCCGTGAAGCCCGGCCTCGACGGCGTGCTCGCGAGCGTGCGTTTCGCCGTCGGCGACGAGTTTGCCGCGCCCGAGCGGCGCCTCGCTCCAGGCGATGTCGTCGCGCTGCTCCCGCCCGTTTCCGGCGGCTGATCACCCGAGCGCTCCGCCCGCCGCAGTCCCCACACGCCTCGTTTCCGATCGGTTGCGTCGCCCTGGATCTGTTTCCGCAAGGTGACTTTCGATGTCGGGCGCGTTTCCGAGTTTCGCGTGAGTTTCTCGAGCGTGGCGGGAGCACGCTTTCCCACTCTTTAGAGTGAACTTTGACCGTTGACTGGATCGCTACGGCGAGTAGCCTGAAGATCGACGGCAACAATTCGCTTCGTGTCGAGTCGCTGGACAAGAGCACGAGGTTTCCCGGCCGGGTGGTGCACCCACGGCGGAGAGGTCCGCAACGATGGCAGGCAAAGGTGTGTTCTCTGGTTTTCGAATAGCGCTCCCGGAAGCGTCGGATCTCGACGCCGCCGCGCGCTTGGTCCGGCAGGAAAACGGCGATCTCTTGCGGTTTTCGCTGGAGGCTGGCGGCGTCTCCTCCGGACGGCCGCTCGAGAGCTGGATCGTCGACCTTTACGAGCGCGCCTTCGACGACGTGGTGCTCTTCACCGCGCAGAGCGTGCGCCTGATCGTGGAATTCGCACGCCAGCTCGAGCGCGAAGAGGAGGTGCTCGATTCGCTGCGCACCGTGCGCAAGCTGACCCAGGGACCGAAGGCCGCCTCCGCGCTGCGAGAGGTCGGGCTCAAGGCGGACGTTGCCGCGCCGCTCGCCTCGTTCGAGAGCCTGGCGGGCGCGCTCGACTCGCTCGACTTTCGCGGTCGCGTGGTCGGCGTGGCGTCGTCCAATCCCGACGTCCGGGTCTTGTCGCTGCTCGAGCAAAAGGGTGCGAGCGTCCGCCTGCTTTCGGAATCGACGCCTGCCGATCAGAAGGCGCTCGAGTTCTACGAACAGGTGATCGCCGGCGACCTCGGTGCGGTGGTCTGGAGCACGCCGAGCCAGGTCGAGCGGGTGTGGGAGTTTGCCTGCGTGCGCGGCGGAACGCAGGATCTTCGCGCGGCTCTCGGCCGGGTGCGGAGCGTCGCGCTCGGCAGCGCGGTGGAGCTGTCACTCAAGCAGCACGGCATTCGTGTCGATGCGACGCCCCCGCGCTCGGTGTTCGTTCGGCCGCAGGCGGCCGAGCTGACGTCGGTGTTCGGGCTGTCGAGCGAGCGGCCGAGTGAGATCGCACCGGAGTCGAACGGTGCGCCCGCGGCCGGATCGCCGAAGGCGAACGGCGCTCAGCGGCAGAACGTCGTCATCATCGGCAACGGCATGGTGGGCTGGAAGCTCTGCGAGCGGCTGACCGATCTCGATACCGAGCGCCGCTTTCAAATCATCGTCTTCTGCGAAGAGCCGCGGCCGGCGTACGACCGCGTGGGGCTGACGAGCTTCTTCGAGAAGTCGAGCGCGGACGAGATGCTGCTCGCCGGGCTCGATTGGTACAAGGAGCGCGGGATCCGTGTACTCCTCGGCGAGCGAGCGACCGAGATCAACAAGAAGCGCCGCGCCGTGCGTTCCTCGAGCGGCGAGTGGGTGCCGTACGACGTGGCGGTGCTCGCCACCGGATCGACCGCGTTCGTGCCGCCGATCCCCGGCGTCGACAAGGCGGGCGTCTTCGTCTACCGCACGATCGAGGATCTGGTCGGCATCCGCGAGTATGCGAAGCGCTCGAAGCGCGCGGTGGTGCTCGGCGGCGGGCTGCTCGGTCTCGAGGCCGCGAAGGCCGTTCACGACCTCGGCCTGGAAACGCACATCGCGGAGTTTGCTCCCCGGCTGATGCCGCGGCAGCTCGACGGCGCGGGGGCGCGCCTGCTCACGCGCAGCATCAAGGCGCTCGGCGTGGAGCTGCACCTGAACGTCGCCGCTCAGCGCGTCCTCGGCAACGACCGCATGGAGGGTATCGAGTTCAGCGAGGGCGATCCGATCGAGGCCGAGCTCCTGGTCGTTGCCGCCGGCATCCGCCCGCGGGACGAGCTCGCGCGCGAGGCCGGTCTCACGATCGGCGACCGCGGCGGCATCGTCGTGGACGATCTTCTGCGCACGAGCGATCCGAGCATCCGAGCCGTCGGCGAGTGTGCGCTGCACCGGAACGTCGTGTACGGCCTGGTGGCCCCCGGCTACGAGATGGCGAGCGTCCTTGCGGCGTCGCTGACCGGCGATACTTCGGTCAAGTACCTCGGCAGCGACCTCTCGGCGAAGCTCAAGCTGCTCGGCGTGGACGTCGCGAGCTTCGGGGATCCGTTCGCCGACGCCACCGGCGGCGCCAGCATCCTCTACGAAGATCTGGTGAAGGGGGTCTACAAGAAGCTCGTCATCAGCGAAGACCGGACCAAGCTGCTCGGCGGCATCCTGGTCGGCGACGCGGCGGACTACGCCCGCCTGACGGCGGTGATGAAGAGCGGGCAGGCGCTGCCCGATGCGCCGGAGGAGCTGATTTTCGGCGCGCGCGAGGGCGCAGCGGCGGGCGCGGCGAGCCTCAGCGAATCGGCGCAGGTTTGCTCGTGCAACAACGTGACCAAGCGCGAGATCTGTCACGCCATCCGGCGCGGCGAATGCTCGACGGTCGGCGACATCAAACTGAAGACGCGTGCCGGGACCGGCTGCGGCGGTTGCATGCCGCTCGTCACCGACATCCTGAAGGCCGAGCAGCGGGCCGCCGGTCAGGTCGTGCGTGAGCACCTGTGCGAGCACTTCGGTTACTCGCGCCAGGAGCTCTATCAGATCGTGCAGCTCAAGCGTTACCGCACGTTCGACGAGCTCATTCAGACTCACGGTAGCGGTTACGGCTGCGAGATCTGCAAGCCGGCCGTCGCGTCGATCCTCGCGAGCCTCCACAACGAGATGGTGCTCAAGCAGGAACACGCGACGCTGCAGGACACCAATGATCGCTTCCTCGCGAATCTCCAGCGCACCGGTCTCTACTCGATCGTCCCGCGCATTCCGGGCGGCGAGATCCTGCCGGAGAAGCTGATCCGGCTCGGCGAGATCGCCAAAAAGTACAGTCTTTACACCAAGATAACCGGCGGGCAGCGGATCGACCTCTTCGGCGCGCGCCTCGAGCAGCTGCCCGACATCTGGGAAGAGCTGGTCGATGCCGGCTTCGAGAGCGGCCACGCGTACGCCAAGGCGCTCCGCACGGTGAAGAGCTGCGTCGGCACGACCTGGTGCCGTTTCGGCGTCCAGGACGCGGTCGGCTTCGCGATCCGCGTCGAGAATCGCTACAAGGGCCTGCGCGCACCGCACAAGCTCAAGTCGGCGGTGAGCGGCTGCGTGCGCGAATGTGCCGAAGCGCAAGGCAAGGACTTCGGTCTGATCGCCACCGAGAAGGGGTGGAACCTCTACGTGTGCGGCAACGGCGGGATGAAGCCGAAGCACGCCGTCTTGCTCGCGAGCGACCTCGACGAGGACACCGCGATCAAATACATCGACCGCTTCCTCATGTACTACACGGCGACGGCGGACCGTCTCACTCGAACGGCGACCTGGCTCGAAAAACTCGAAGGCGGCATCGACTATCTGCGCGAGGTGATCATCGAGGATCGTCTCGGTGTCGGTGAGGAGCTCGAGCGCCAGATGCAGTACCTGGTCGACACCTACGCCTGCGAGTGGGCCGAGGTGGTGAAGGACCCGAAAAAACGCGCGAAATTCCGGCACTTTGCCAATTCGCCCGAGCCCGACGACAGCATCGCCCTGACCGAGGAGCGCGGGCAGAAGCGGCCGGTGGACTGGAAGCGCGACGAGCCGGCTCCCCTGCGCTCGCGCCTGCACCTGCCGCTCGTGCAGACGAGCTGGGTCCGGATTGGACGGGTCGAGGACTTTCCGAAGGACGGCGGGATGGCCGTCCGCTACGGCGATGCACAGATCGCCGTCTACAACTTCAGCTCACGCGGCGAGTGGTACGCGAGCCAGAACATGTGTCCGCACATGAAGGACATGGTCCTCTCCCGCGGGCTGCTCGGCGACCAGAAGGGCGAGCCGAAGGTCGCCTGCCCGCAGCACAAGAAGACCTTCTCGCTGAAGAGCGGGGAGTGCCTGAGCGGTGACCCGTACCGGATCCGGACCTTCCCGGTGAAGGTGGAGAACGGCGCCGTCTACGTCGATCTACCGAGCGCGCGCGACGTCGGGAAGCTGGTCCCGATCAAGCTCAGCGAGCTCGCCTGCAGTGCCTGATTCAGCCACGGATCCCATGGAACCCCACAAGACGACCATGAAAGCCACCCGTCTCGAGCTGTTCAATTTCACCTCGCGCCCGATGCGCGCGTTTCACGTCACCTGGGTATCGTTCTTCCTCTGCTTCTTTGCCTGGTTCGGCATGGCGCCGCTCATGCCCGTGATCCGGAAGGAGCTCGGGCTGTCCAAGGAGCAGATCGGGAACATCATGATCGCCGCGGTGGCGGTGACGATCCTCGCTCGGCTCTTGATCGGCTGGCTCTGTGATCGCTTCGGCCCGCGCCGCGTGTACGCGGGGCTCCTCGCGGTGGGCGCCCTGCCGGTGATGGGGATCGGTCTGGCCGACGATTACCTGTCGTTCCTGTTGTTCCGGCTCGCGATCGGCGCGATCGGTGCCTCGTTCGTGGTGACGCAGTTTCACACGTCGAGCATGTTCGCGCCGAACGTGGTGGGGACGGCGAACGCGACCGCCGCCGGCTGGGGCAACCTCGGCGGGGGCGTCGCCCAGATCGTGATGCCGCTCGTATTTACCGGATTTCTGACGCTCGGACTCAGCGAGGGCTCGGCCTGGCGGGTGGCGATGGTCGTCCCCGGCGTGCTGATGCTCGTCGCGTCCGTCGCCTACCTCAGGTGGACCCACGATCGCCCGGACGGCGACTGGAAGCGCCCTGCGTCGAGTCAGAAGAGCCTTCGGGCCTTCGCGGCCGCCGCCCGCGACCCGAGGACCTGGGTGATCGGGCTCGCCTACGGAGCTTGCTTCGGTGTCGAGCTCACCGTTCACAACATGGCGGCGCTCTACTTTCACGATCGATTCGCGCTCGATCTGAAGGCTGCGGGGCTCGTGGCCGGTACGTTCGGCGTGCTGGCGCTGTTCGCGCGAACGCTGGGTGGCTACGCGGGAGATCGCGTCGGGTCTCGTCGTGGGCTTCGCGGTCGCGTCGTGACGCTCGCCGCGCTCTTGGCCGCGGAAGGGGTGATGCTCGTGGTCTTCTCGCGGATGGACTCGCTGCCGCTCGCGATCGCAACGCTGGTGATTTTCGGCCTTTTTACCCACATGTCGGCCGGTGCAACCTACGCCGTGTCGCCGTTTCTGCGCCCCGAGGCCGTGGGAGCCGTCGCCGGTATCGTCGGCGCCGGCGGCAACATCGGCGCCGTCGCGGCTGGTTTCCTGTTTCGGTCGGACGCGATCTCGATGACGGCAGCGCTCTTTTATCTGGGCATCAGCGTCGTCGTCAGCGCGGTCCTCGTGCTGACCGTTCGCTTCGCGCCGGAGGCCGAAGCAGCGATGAAGGCCCCGGTCGCGCCCGCCGAGCCGTCCGTCATCCCCTCGCCCGCCGAGTGAGCGCGTCTCGCTGAGGCCGGAAAAGTCGCGTCGACGCGTCCTCTCGGCGGCGCTTCCCATTTCTTACCGGAGCGAGCAGCAGGTTTCGCACTGGCGACGACCAGGTGCGATCATGTCCGCCGAGTGTCGTAACCCCCCGCACTCGGTTTCGACTTCGTGTTTCGCGTTGCGCGTTGGTTTCTGAAACACGCCCCGAACCAAAGACAAGCTGAAAACAAGGCGATTCAGCGTTGTTAGCGAACCGGTGAAGAGGCCACATTCAGGGGTGAGAGCCGCGTCGGCTTTCTTCTCCTGGAGGTCCCATTGCTTCGATCCTTTCGCTTCTTCTCCGTCGTCGGGGGCTTGCTCGTGGGTTCTTCACTCACCGGGGTGGCGCTCGCCCAAGCGCCAGCGGCGCCGGCTCCGGCGGCAGCTCCCGCCCCGGCGGCAGCCTCCGCCCCGGCGGCGCCGGCTCCCGAGGCAGCTCCCGCCCCAGCCGCGCCCCCGCCTGAAGCCGCGGCCGCTGCTGCAGCCCCGCCGCCCGAGCCCGCGCCAGCGCCCCCGCCGCCGCCGCCCGAGGCCGCTCCGGTCGCCGAGGCGCCCCCGGCTGAGGCTGCTCCTGCCAAGGACGCAAAGCCCAAGCCGCCGCCCTATTCGCTGCCCTGGGCGCTCCGCCCGGCGGCTCCCGGCAACGTCATCCGCTCCGATACCGCCGCCGGCTTTTACAACTCGAAGACCGGCCGAGGGGGCCGGGCCATCGTTTCGATGCTGCTCGCGAGCTACAAGGTGATCCCGGAGCTTGCTCCGCTGATCCGGCTCGGGATCGTCAACAACAAGCCGCCAACCGACCAGTCCGCCCGTACGGACTTCCTCAACCCGGTGGTCGGCGCGCTGTACGGCCCGAAGCTCGGCCCGAACCTGAAGCTCGGCCTGTTCCTCGGCCTCGCGCTCCCGCTCAGCACGGCCGGCGGCGACGACCCGCACCCGGCGTCGGCCGCAGCCCTCGCTGCCGGTATCGCCACCCGTTCGGCGATGGACAACGCGATGTTCGCAGCCAACTACCTGACCGTCTTCCCCGGCGTTGGCTTCGCGTACACGGCCTCCGGACTGACGGCTCAGGTGGAGGCAACCGTGCTCCAGCTGACGAAGACCCGCGGTCCCGATCAGGTCAAGCTGCCGAGCGGTGCGACGGCGCCGGCCGACAAATCGAACACCAACTTCACCACCGGTTTTCACCTCGGTTATTTCCTGATTCCGCAGCTCTCCGTCAGCGGCGAGTGGCGTTACCAGCGCTGGCTCTCGACGCCCCTCGCGGTGAAAAACGACAAGAGCGGCACGCTGCGCGACAACATGACACTCGCGTTCGGACCGCGCGTGCACATCAAGCTGGGGGAGAGCATGTGGCTCCGTCCCGGTATCGCCTACGCGTTCCCGCTCGACAACCCGATGGCGAACGGTCCCACCCACACGAACCCCGGCAACGCTCACTACAAGATCGTCCAGCTCGACGTCCCGTTCGTCTTCTAGGCCCTGAGCTTTTCATTCTTTCGAGGAGAACGACCGATGACCCACAAAGTTTCCCGCCGCGAGCTCTTGAGCCACGCCGCCACCATTGCCGCCGCGTCCGCGCTGCTCCCAGCTTGCGCGAAATCGGACGAAGCACCGGCTGCAGCCACCAAGGCTTCGGCGACGCCGCTTGCATCCGGCGTCGCCACCAAGGTCGAGACGCCTGATCTGCGGATCGGCATCATCGCCCTCACCGACAACTCACCGTTGGTGATCGCCCATGAAAAAGGCTTCTTCAAGAAGTACGGTATCAACGCCACGATCGTGAAGGGGGCGAGCTGGGCGGCGATCCGCGACTCGCTTTCCAACGGCGATATCCACGCCACGCACATGCTCACCGGCATGCCGATCGCGTCCACCATGGGCCTCCTCGGATCGCCGAAGAAGCCGATGATCATCCCCTGGATGCTGAACCGGAACGGGCAGGCGATCACGCTGAAGGCTGCGCTGAAGGGCAAGGTGTCGACCGACCCGAAGGCGTTGAAGCCGTTGGTCGACGCGGCCAACAAGAAGGGCACGCCGATGACGTTCGCGATGACGTTCCCGCCCGGAACGCACGCGATGTGGATGCGGTACTACCTCGCCGCGGGCGGGATCAATCCGGACAAGGATGTCGCGCTGATCACCATCCCGCCGCCCCAGATGGTGGCGAACATGAAGGTCGACAAGATGGACGGCTTTTGCGTCGGCGAGCCGTGGAACGCCCGAGCGATCGCCGACGGCATCGGGTTCACGGCCATCACGACGCAGGAGCTGTGGAAGGATCATCCGGAGAAGGTGTGCGCGTTCGAGGCCGAATTTGCGGCCAAAAACCCCAACACGGTGAAGGCCGTCTTGAAGGGCCTCCACGAAGCCAGCGTGTGGCTCGACGACCTCAAGAATCGCCCCGAGCAAGCCGCGATCGTCTCACGGCCGACCTACATCAACTGCCCGCCCGAGATCATCCTCGGCCGTCTGAAGGGCGAATACGACTACGGCGACGGTCGCAAGAAGCAAGACGAGCACTACATGATCTTCAACAGTCGCAACTGTAACTACCCGCAGCCGAAGTTCGCGACCTGGTGGGTATCGCAGTTCCGGCGCTGGGGCATGGTCGAGGGCACCCCCGATTACGCTGGCATCGCAAAGCAAGTGATGCGGGGCGACATCTACGAAGAGGCGATGAAGGAGCTCGGCGTCACCCACGGGGGCCAGGATGATTCCAAGTTCGCGCTTTTCGACGGCGTGGAGTTCGACCCAAACAATCCGGAAACCTACGCGAAAGGTTTCCCGGTCAACAATCTGAAGGGATGAGGGTTCTCATGACCAACGACGAGGGTCGCCATGAATAAGGCCGTCTGGGAAAAGGTCGTCCGCTATGCGCTGCTGCCGGCGCTCGGCCTGGCCTCGGTGGTGCTCTTGTGGAGCGTCGCGAGCGCCACCTTTGCCGATACGCTGCCCTCGCCGCTGAAGACCTGGGACGCAAGCAGGCCGTACGTGGTCGAGCCGTTCGAGAAACGGGGGGAGCTCGACCAGGGCATCCTCAGGTTCACCTGGTACTCGCTGATCCGGGTCGCGAAGGGTTACTCGATTGCACTCTTGATCGGCACGCCGCTCGGGCTCCTGCTCGGGCTGTCGCGCTCGTTCTCGAGCTCGCTCGACCCGATCATCCAGATCCTGCGGCCGGTGTCGCCGCTCGCGTGGCTGCCGCTCGGGCTCGTGCTGTTCCAGAAGCCGGAGCCGGCGGGGACCTTCACGATCGCGATGTGCTCGATGTGGCCGACGGTGCTCAATACGGCGCTCGGGGTGCGCTCGATCCCGCAGGACTACATCAACGTGGCTCGCGTGCTCCAGCTTTCACGCGGCCGCGCGTTGGTGAAGGTGTACCTGCCGGCGGCGCTTCCGTACATGTTCACGGGCTTTCGCCTGAGCCTCGGCATCGCGTGGCTCGTGATCGTGGCGGCGGAGATGCTCACCGGAGCGCCCGGCGTCGGCGGCTTCCTGTGGCAGGAATACAACTCGCTGATCTACGAGCACATCATCCTCTGCATCATCACGATCGGTCTCGTGGGGTACGGGCTCGACCGTTTGATGATGCTGGTCGAGCGTCGATTCAAGATGGCGTGAGGGAAGATGGCGTACGTCGAACTGTCCAAGATCGGTAAGAGCTACGGCAAGGGAACGGGGCGCACGGAGGTGCTCTCCGACGTGAACCTCGAGATCCAGGAGGGCGAATTCGTCGCCGTGGTCGGCTTCTCTGGCGCCGGGAAGACCACGCTCGTCTCGATGATCGCGGGGCTCATCGCGCCCGATGCGGGCGTCGTCAGCGTCGCCGGGAAAAAGGTGACGGGTCCGGGCACCGACCGCGGCGTGGTGTTCCAAAACTACTCGCTGCTCCCGTGGGAGACCGCCGAGGGCAACGTGCGGCTCGCCGTCGAACAGGCCTTTCCCAAGGCGCCGGCCGCGGAGCAAAGGGATCGAGTAGCGCGGTACCTTTCGCTGGTCGGGCTCGGCGCCGCCGGTCACAAGCGACCGCGTGAGCTCTCCGGCGGCATGCGGCAGCGCGTAGCGCTCGCCCGCGCACTGGCGATGGACCCCAAGGTGCTCCTGCTCGACGAGCCGCTCGGCGCCGTGGACGCCCTGACGCGAGGCACGCTCCAGAGCGAGATCGCGCGCATCTGGCAAGCCGATCGGAAGACGGTGCTCTTGATCACCAACGACGTCGAGGAGAGCCTACTGCTCGCCGATCGCGTGGTGCCGCTCAGCGCGGGGCCCTGCGCGACGCTCGGCCCGAGCATCGATGTCGACCTTCCGCGCCCGCGTGATGCGCGCGAGCTCGGCAAGAACCCGCGCGCCCGTGCGCTCAGGGCCCAGATCGTCGAGTGGTTGCTCGACAGCGCCAAGCGCCGGCGCCCGACGCGGCCTGCACCCGCCGAGGTCGGCCTGGGCGCCGCCGCGGAGGTCGGCGCATGAGGAAGTACCTCGAGATCTGGAAGCTCGAGAAAAGCTTTCCGACGCCGAAGGGGCCGGCGATGATCGTGAAGGACTTCGAGCTCACGATCGCCGAAGGCGAGTTCGTATCGCTGATCGGACACTCGGGCTGCGGGAAGTCGACGGTGCTCTCGATCGTTGCCGGCCTGCAGGACGCCACCGCCGGCACGGCCATCCTCGCGGGCCGCGAAATCACCGGTCCCGGCACCGATCGCGGCGTCGTGTTCCAGGCCCCGTGCTTGTTCGATTGGATGAGCGCGCTCGACAACGTGCTGCTCGGCGTCGAGCAGGCTTTCCCGAACCTCACGCGGCAAGAGCAGCAGCAGCGGGCGGAGGAGGCGCTCGACAGCGTGGGCCTCGCCGACGCGCTCCACAAGCGTCCGGCCGAGCTCTCGCAGGGCATGCGGCAACGCGTGGGTCTCGCCCGCGCGTTCGCGCTCTCGCCGAAGATGCTGCTCCTCGACGAGCCGTTCGGCATGCTCGACTCGCTGACGCGGCTAGAGCTTCAGGGCGTGCTGATGGACCTGTGGTCCCGGCATCGCATCACAGCGCTGATGGTCACCCACGACGTGGACGAAGCGCTCTATCTCTCCGATCGGGTGGCGATGATGACGAGCGGGCCCGCGGCGACGCTCGGCGGCATCCTGGAAATCCCTTTTTCCCGGCCCCGCCAGCGCGCCGCCGTCTCCGTCGACCCCGACTACGAAGGGCTCCGCGATCGGCTGCTCGGGTTCCTCGAGGACCAGGCGCATCCGCCGGCGCCCGCGCTGTTCGAAGCGTCAAAAAGTGCCGCTCAGCCTGAGCCCGACCTGGTCCTTGCCGAGCTCGGGGAGTAGCTCGAGCGAGGCTTTCTCTTTCGCCTTCGGGGCCGTGCCGATCAGCACCAGCCCGCCGATGGCACAGGCCGCGCCGACGCCGAGCGAGACGAAAGCGATCGTGCGGCTGCCGTCCGAGTCGTCCTCGAACCCCTGCTTCCGGTCTTGGTAGTACTCCTCGTCCTCGGGGTGGGCTTCGGCGTTGTCTGCCGCCTGATCGGCGGCTTTGCCCTGGGCGATCGAGAGCAGCCCGAAGATGGTGCCGGTGACGAGGCCCGCCGCGCCCACGCCGGCGACGACGATGCCGGCGATGAACTGGCCGTTACCGCCGCTCTTCGCCTCGGCCGGTGGGGGAGCGGGCGTCGCTGCTGGAGTGGGAGCCGGAGCGGGAGCCGCCGCCACGGCCGCCACGGGCGCCACGGGCGCGCCGGCGGCGTCGCTTTCGAGCGCCGGGATCACGAGCTGGGCCGTGGCTCCCGCGCCCTCGGCCTTGACCTCGAGGTGCAGCGGCTTCTTGCCCGGTGCCGTGACGTCGATGCCGCGGACGCCCGGATCGACCGGCGCAGCGACGCCCCAGAGCCCGCTCGGGACGAGTGACCCGTCGCGCTTGATCTCGAGCCCCTGGATGGCCGCCACCTCCGGCGACACCTGGATCACGAGCCGCGTCAGCGTCTTTTCGAGGGCGGCGGCTTCGTTCCTGGCGAGCTCCTCGCGATCGAGCTGCTGGGCGGTACGCGCCTGGGCGGCTGCTTCGCGGTAGGTCGTCCAGGCGCTCGCGGTCTGGCCGTTCTGCTTGTAGCAAAGCGCGAGGTTCAACGACGTCCCGACGCCCGGATCGAGCTTCGCGCTGTCGGCGAGCTTCGGGCAGGCTTCGGCGAATTTTTTCTCCCCCATCAGGCGCTTCGCTTCGACGAAGAGCGCTTCGGCCGTGGCTTTGTCGGTGGCGGTCTGCGCGTGCGCGCGAGGCGCGAGGCCGAGCACGCCGGCCATCAAGAGCCCCGAAGCGGCGTGTCGCGCGCCGATGAACGAGGTGCGTGTGATCCCGAGGGAGACCATCTGACCCTGTCTTATAGCGAAGGCACGCGCCGCCGCCGAGCTACTTGCGGTCGCCGTAGAGGTCCGCCTTCTTCGCGGGCGGCGGCGGCGCGGCGGCAGGCTTTGCGGGCGGGGGAACGGCCTTGGCGGCCTTGGCGGTTTTCGGTACGGGCTTCGTGGCGGTTGCCACCGCGGGCCCTGGGGAGACCGCGGCCGACGCCGACGGTGCGGCGAGCGCCGAAGCCGGCGCGGCGGGGGCCACGGCAACCGGGACTGGCTCGACGACGGCGTTCTTCGCCGCTGGTGACGGCTCCGACACCTGAGGCGGTGGATCGGCGGCGACCGTTGAGGGTTCCTCGCTCCGCGGACGGAGCGCCACTACCGCGGCGGCGGCCACGCCGGCGAGCACGACGAGCACGACGAGGACCACGCCGACGGATCGGCCCGTGGAGCGCTTCCGCGCCCCGGTCGCGCCCCACGCGGCACCCGTCGCCCCGCCGCTCCGGATGCTCGATGGCATCGACTCCCCGAGATCCGTGCGCGACGTGCCGAGGCCGGCGCCGTCGATCACGCGGCTCACCCGCTCGATCGAGAGCCGCGCGCGACGCGGAGCGAACGGCGCGAGCGCGTTCGCGAATTCCGCCACGTTCGCGTAGCGGCGGTCGCGGTCCCGCTCGAGGGACCGCAGGATGATCTGCTGGAGCTCTTCCGGCGCATCGGGCCTCGCATTGCGGAGGGGCGGCGGCGGCTGCTGCAGGATCATCACGCAAAGCTGGGTGATGGTGTCGGCCTGGAACGGGACCTTGCCGGTGAGAAGCTCGTACAGGATCGCGCCGAGCGCCCAGATGTCGGTGCGGGCGTCCACGTCCTTGGCCGAGGCCATCTGCTCCGGCGACATGTACAGCGGCGACCCCATCACGGCGGTGGTCTTCGTCATGCCGAGATCGGCGCCCGAGTTGCCCATCCCGGTCACCTTCGAGATACCGAAGTCGAGCACCTTCACCGACGGCGTTCCGTCGGCGCGCGTCGCGACGAACAGGTTGGCGGGTTTGAGATCGCGATGAACGATGCCGAGCGCGTGCGCTTCGGCGATCGCTTCGCAGGCCTGGAGCAGGTACTCGACGGCTTCCTCGATCGGCAGCGCCCCGCGCTGCTTCGTCAGGACGCCGAGGTCGGCGCCGTCGAGGTACTCCATGATCATGTAGGGCGAGCCATTTTCGAGCTGGCCCACGTCGGTCACGCGCGCGACGTGCTCGCTCTTGATCCGCACCGCCGAGCGGGCCTCCCTGAGGAAGCGCGCCGTCGCCTCGGCGTTCTGGAGCGCGTGCGGCAGGAGGAACTTGATCGCCACCCGCTCTTCGAGCGAGATGTGCGTTGCGGCGACGACGACGCCCATCCCGCCCATCCCGAGCACCCGCTCGATGCGGTACTTGCCGAGGAGCACCTGGCCGGGCTGGATGCCGGCGGCGTCGTGGCCGAGTTCGTGGGTGTCCTGGTTCACGCCCGCTCCGCTCGCTCAGCCCCGAGCGTACAACGATCACGGCCTCAGGGGTTAGGGACGACTTCGCAAGCGCCCATCGTGGGAACTTCTGCGGCGTGATAGCAGTGGGGGTTCACGCCGACGCTCTGGGCGAGCGTCGAATGGTAGCGGCGACACTCCACGCTTCCGGGTTCGTCAATGGCGCCGAAGGGCCAGGGACCACACGTACACTTTTGTAAACAGTCGGCCTCGTTCACGTAGGTGTTGGCTGGGTGCGTCGCACACACCTCGAGGTACGTGTCGCAGTATTGCACGCACGAGTCATTGCGCTCCGGCGTGCTCGGGCATTCGCAGGCGCCCATCGTGGGAAATTCCGACGCGTGGTAGCAGTGGGGGTCGACGCCTGAGCTCACGGCCAGGGTCGAATGGAAGCGGCGACACTCCAGGCTCCCCGGTTCGTCGATGGCGCCGATGGGCCAGGGAGCACACGCGCAGGTGAGCGCACAGTCGATGACGTCCTCGTAGGTGTTGGCTGGGTGCGTCTCACACACTTCCAGGTACGTCACGCAGTACTCACCGCACAGGTTTTCGCGCTCGGTCGTGACCGTGCAGGTCGGGGCGCCGCCCGCGCCACTCGTGCCCGCGGTACCAGCGTTCCCACCGGCGCCGCCCGCGCCACTCGTGCCCGCGGTACCGGCGTTCCCACCGGCTCCACCCGTGCCGCTCGCTCCACCCTTGCCCGCGGTACCGGAGCTCCCACCGGCTCCGCCCTTGCCGCCTGCGCCACCCTTGCCTGCGGTACCGGAGCTCCCACCGGCTCCGCCCCTGCCGCTCGCCCCGCCCTTGCCCGCGGCACCTGCGTTCCCACCCGTTGCGTCCGTGCCGCTCGTCCCGCTCTCGCCGCCATCGTTGCCTCCTCCCGTGCCGCTCGCTCCTCCCGTGCCGCCCGTGCCCTTGCCCGCGGTACCGGCGTTGCCACCGCCTCCTCCCGTGCCGGCTGCCGGATCGTAGACGACCTCCGGTAGCGCGCAGCTCGCCGCGATGACGCCACCGATCACGAATACGACGCCGCGGGTGCGCATCAGAAGGTCCCCCGAACGCTCACTGAGCCGGGCCCGATGAGGAGCCCCGCTTGTGGCTTCTCGCTCGAGCCCGAGGTGAGGAGCAGCGTCACGCCCGCTGCCGCGAGCACGCCGCCGGCGATGAAGCCGATCGTCGAGACGGTGCGGAGCGTGTTGTAGCTGTCGACCAGCGATTTGTCGCTGCAGCGCTCGTTTTCGCAGGCAGGGCTCGAGTCGATGGTGTCCTTCTTCCCGAGCGCCATGCCGCCCGTGACCGCGCCGACCACGATGCCGGCACCGCCGGCGACGAGCGCGACGACCCCGAGCGTGCTCTGCGTGGAGCCGCCCTCGTCCTCGGCCGCCGCTGCACCCCCGGCCGCGGCAGCGGGGCCGAAATCGAGCACCGCCGGCGCCTTCTGGCCTTCGGCGATCATCACGTTCGCTTCCTTCTTCACCGGACCGTGCGTCCCCTCGACCTTGTGCAGGCCCGGGTTCACGAGCCGCGGCTCACCGAGCAGCGACGCCGCGAGTGGCACGCCGTCGACCGTCACGTTGACCTCGGCCGGCTGCGCGCCCTTGATCTGGATCATCAGCGTGGGGATGATCGGTCGCAGCGCCTCGAGCTCCTTCTTCGCATCCGCCTGCGCTTGCTTCTGGATCTCGTAGTCGCCCTCCGGGACCTGCAGGCTCGCGGTTTCGAGGTAGCGGTTGGCCGCCTCCACCAGCAGTCCGAGCTGGCGCAGCGCGCGCGCCGACCAGAGCCCGAGGCTCGGCACCCGCGCGATGGCGTACGCTTTTTCGAGTCGCTCGCTCGCCTCCTTGTAGTTTCCGGCTTGGTACGCCTCGACGCCCGAGTTGCCCATCGCGCGCGCTGCGGTGCGGCTGGCGTCGTCGATCGCCTGAGCGCGCGCCGGCGGGGCGAACGACAGCGCGAGGAACGACGCCACGAAAAACACCCCCGTGCGGCGTCCCCGTGTCCCCCGACCCTGGCATCCGATTTTGGACATGCCGCCCTTTTATCACGGGTGCAGGACGACGACCGTGCTCGCTTCGCCGGCGATTCTCCGGACCGCGTGCCACCCCTCGGGAAGTTTCGGCTCGCTGAAATCGAAGACCCACCGGGCGTCGATCGGCGACAGATTCACGCAGCCGCCGCTCGCGGGGTCACCCCAGTCGTCGTGCCACGTCGCAGAATGCAGCGAGTACGGGCCGGTGAAGTTCTGCACCCAGGGCACGTCGGAGTGGACGACCTCGGTCGAGGTGTCCATCGTGGCCGTGACTTGCTTGGTGCCGATGGTGAAGGAGCCGTACGGTGTCGATGCGGTATCGACGGTGGGTCGCCCGTCCACCGGCCCGCCGCCGCGCCCCGCCGACATCAGGGTTGCGTAGACGGGCACCGTGCCCTCCATCGCGAGCAACCACCCGCCGCGGATGCTGACCTCGATCCAGCGGCTGGTCGGGTCGCTGCCCGGGGGGGGGGCACCGGGAGCAGGAACGACAGCGTCGCTCTCCTTGACGAACAGGCCCGGCTGCCACGTGACGAGAAAACGCTCGCCGTCCTCTTCGAGCACCTCGCCGGTGAGGGCAACGTGGCCGAGACGCGGAAAGGTTTCCTCGGTCGCCTGCAGGCGGCCATCGTCCGCGCGCCGGTACTGGGGCCGTGCCCGCTCGCGAAAGAAGGCGAGCGGCAGGTGCTGGTCCGGGCCGAGCTCGACGCCGTGAAAGTCACTCCGCGGGTAGGGCTTCACCCGGTCCTTCGCGATCCAGCTGAAGTCGGAGGCGAGCAAGAAGCCGCGGTCCCCATGGCGGGCCTCGCTGGTGAAGGCAACGCTCGAGCGACGAGGAACCTCGGCGCGGGGCTCGTGGATGGTTCGCGCGAGGAGCGGCAAAGGGGGCGCGCCGAGGACCGGCAGATCCAGATCCACGCCTAGGAGCGCATCCGCTACCTTCCCGCGCCGCGCGCGCTCGATGCGGGCGAACTGCAGCTGGATGTCCGACTCGTTCCGAGCCTGGATCTCGGGCGAGGGGAGGTCACGATAGCGGACGAGGCCGAGTGACTCCCCGTACCGGTACGGCCAGGGGCTGTCGGTTCGCGCCGTGTAGGGGGCGAGCAGTGACGCCTCGGCGTCGACCGGATCGAGCGTCGCGCGTTTGCCGTCCAGGCAGACGAAACCGCTCGGAACGAGCTCGTAGAAGGGTCCGGTGCAGCCCCGTCCGTAGTGCTTGGTGGTGCTCTTGAGCGGGGCGGAGCCTGCAGTCCGGAGGTAGCCGATCCATTCGAGGTTCGCGTCGGGCTCCGGGTAGATCCAGACGAAGCGGGCCTTCGCGTAGACGCGCGCCTCGGCGGTGGCCGGACGAGCCTCGGGGGCCGGGAGGCTCGGTCCGGCGGAGGCCACGGGAACGGCCCGAACGGGCGCCGCCACCCGGCTCTCGGCTCCGTCCTTTCGCTCCGACGCGCAGGCGACGACGAGGGTCGCCAGGGCGAGGGTCGGCCCGAGATTTCTCACCGGAGAACGGTAACCGAGGGCGCGACGGAGGCCCAAATCCGGGTAAGTCCCCCGCCTCCTTGCTATTGGGAGGGCGTGCCGAGCGAGCTGCTGCCGCCCCGCGACGAGGCCGAGCTCCTCGCCCGCGCTCGGGCGCTCGCCGGAATGAAGCTCGGGGAGCTGGCGGCGAGCCGCGGTCAGGTGGCACCTCCGGACCTCAAGCGGCACAAGGGTTTCGTCGGCGAGCTCGTCGAGCGCGCGCTCGGCGGCACGCGAGGCCCGCGCCCCGGCCCGGATTTCCCCGAGCTCGGCGTCGAGCTGAAGACCCTGCCGGTCGACGCGCGCGGCCGTCCCCTCGAGTCCACCTTCGTCTGCACGCTCCCCCTCCGCACGGTGGGAGACCTGGAATGGCACGATTCCCCGGTCAAAAAAAAGCTTTCGCGGGTGCTCTTCGTGCCGGTCGAGGGTGAGCGGTCCCGCCCGGTCGCCGAACGGCGGATCGGAGCCGCGCTCCTGTGGAGCCCCAGCGCGCGCGACGAGGAGGACCTCAAGTTCGACTGGGACGAGCTCGCGGGTCGCGTGGGCCGGGGCGCGATCGAGAGCATCACCGGTCATCTCGGACGGTTCCTCCAGGTGCGGCCGAAGGCGCGGGACGGCAGCGCCCGCAGCCGGGCCTTCGACGCGGAGGGAACGGCGTTCTCGACGCTACCGCGAGGTTTCTACCTGCGAGCCGCCTTCACCGAGCGGATCGTGCGCGACCACTTTGCGCTCGGGACTTGACCTGTGTGGGCCACGGCAGATCGGGTGCAAGCTCTCCCGGGAGCGGCTTCAACCCGAGGTGGAAGTGGTCGCGGTGGGCAGCGTTGTCGTCCGGGCCGATCTGCTCGGGGAACAGCCCCCGCCCGCGGATCCGGCAGGAAACCAGGTTCAGGGGCTTCATCCCGGCCGTGCACGCCGCGCCGCGCCCGCGCTCGAACGCGCTCTTCACGTCGAGCGTCGCCTTCTCGAAGGTGATCGCGTGGACGTCGATCGCCAGGCCGTACGCGTGCATGCTCATGCGGCCCGGATGGCTCGTCCGGTAGACGTAAGTGCTCGAGTAGCGCACCCGTTCGACGCCGAGCGCCCGGAGCTCCGGCGCGATCTCGAACAGCGCGAGCGCCAGCCGGCAATCGGTCACCATCGGCTTCTTCTCGTGCGTGAAGTACTGGATCCCCCCGATCGGCCCGGTGACGACGACGGGCGTCGCGATGCCGAGCACCGGGTCGCTCTTCGTGAACGACACGCCGCTCGCCGAAAGCTCGGCGAGGCAAGCCGCACCGCCCGGAATGGGAGCGGAGGGCTTGGCTGGTCTCGGCGCGGGCTTGTTCTCCGCCGCGACCGGTGCGGACTTCGCGAACACGGTCGCATCGCTCGGCAGCGCGGGGAAAGCCGGCTCGGCCGGAGCGGGGGGTGGGTTCTGGGCTCGTTCGTGCTCCCAGGGCTCGAGCGGCACCTCGGGCGTCGCCGCCGGCAGCGGTGGGACGCTGCAGCCCGCGCCGGCTAACGCCAGGACGGCGAAGGCACGGGCTCGGTAGGGGGCCGACCAGGGAGGCACCCCGGGATTCTGACGCTCACTGGCCTCCTGGCCAAGAACGCGGCTCCGCGGGCCCTGGACCGGCCTTCAGCGACTTCGTAACCGGCGGCGCGCCAGAGCACCGAGCGCGAGCGCGAAGAAGAGCGCGGGCCAGGCCCGATCGGGTCGCGCCGGCCCGACGACGGCGCAGCCCGTATCGCCCCCGTGCTGCACGTGAACGGGCGCCGACAGCTCGCTCTCGTTGCCGGCAGCGTCCACGGCGATGAGCTGGAACACGCCGTCGAAAGCCTCCTGATCTTCGGGCCCCGGATCGGGGAAGGTCACCCAGAGATCGGTGCCGCCGATGGCGATCAGCGGCATGTCCGGCAGCTCGAGGCCGGCCGGGGGTTTTCCTCCGACGAGGCGGATCGAGTAGCCGAGCTCTTCGGAGCTCGTCCGATCGTCCACGCCCGGCTCGATCATGAAGTGGATCGTGCCGGAGCCATCGCAGCTCGAGACCGCCGTCCCGCAGCCCGCCGACTTGGGGCCGTAACTCCGGCTCACGCTCGCGGTGACCTTGGGCGGCTCCGGCGCCGTGACGTCCACATCGACCTCGGCTGGATCGATCTGGTGCTCGTTCGGACCGGGTCTATCGCAAGCGACGGCGTCCCCGGCGCGGGCGATCGAGAACGCGAAGACCGCAGTGCCGACCAGGCCGCGAAAGCACGAAGTCATGATGGAAGGCTGCTTCGTGCAGAGCATTGGAGCAAGGCGCTCCAGTGCCTCGCCGGCGCCTACTGCGAAATGTCCGGTGGCGGACCATAGAGCGTCGGACGCCAGAGGGCATAGCCGATGCGCGAGCCGCCGCCGTTGATCTCGAGCACCACGTTCTTGCTTTCGTCGATCTCGTGGATGATCGAATCGTTCGAGAACGTGACGAGCGTGTTGCCGCCGGGCAGGCGCTGCACGTCGCCGAGGTTCTGGCTGAAGTCACCGCTCGAGTAGCGGAGGAGCTCCATGCCCTCGAGGCTGTACTCGATCGCCGCCGACTCCATGTTTCCCTCGGCGACGTTCGCGAAAATCAGGATGCTGGCATCGAGCAGCTGGTGGCCGTGTTGAGTCCCACCCCAGGCGTCGTTCCCCATCGCGACGCGCTCCGAGAGGCGCCACTCGACCATTCCCGCGCGGCTCACCACGAAGAC